>WNGA01000019.1_pt1 | contig 161979 bp, 146 predicted proteins | sample 5400061 | NCBI WGS metagenome assembly WNGA01 (sample SAMN13153366, study PRJNA577476) | soil metagenome | isolation source: 100 cm soil or saprolite under grassland replicate 2 | place: USA:California | collected 2016-06-15 | reverse complement strand
ACGTCCTTGACAGTTCCGGCGGCCGGCGACGGCACGTCCATCGTCGCCTTGTCGGATTCGAGCGTGACCAGCGGATCCTCGGCCTTCACCGTGTCGCCCGGTTTGACGAACACCTCGATGACCGGCACATCCTTGAAGTCGCCGATGTCGGGCACGTTCACTTCGATCGGTCCACTACTTGCCGCTTCGCCGCTCCCTCTCCCGCTCGCGGGAGAGGGTTGGGGTGAGGGTGAGGGCGCTTCGACCGCGGCTGCGCGCTGCGTCGTCGCGGCCTCGCCGGCGCCGCCGTCTTCGAGCAGGAGCAGCGTTGCGCCCTCGCTCACCTTGTCGCCGACCTTGACGCGTACTTGCCGGATCGTTCCCGCGCCTGGCGACGGCACGTCCATCGTCGCCTTGTCGGATTCGAGCGTGACGAGCGAGTCCTCTGCCTTGACGACGTCGCCCGGCTTGACGAACACCTCGATCACCGGCACGTCCTTGAAGTCGCCGATGTCGGGCACCTTCACTTCGATCGCGCTCATCGCGGCCTCGTCATACGGTCCACGGCGCCGGCTTCTTGGCGTCGAGCTTGTATCGCGCGAGCGCCTCGCCCACTTTCGCCGGTGGCATCGCGCCGTCGTCGGCGAGCGCCTTCAGCGCCGCGACCGTGACCCAGTGGCGGTCGACCTCGAAGAAGTGACGCAGATGCTCGCGCGTGTCCGAGCGGCCGAAACCGTCGGTGCCGAGCACCACGTAGCGGCGCGGCACGTAGGCGCGGATCTGCTCGGCGAAGGCGCGCATGTAATCGGTCGCCGCGATCACGGGACCTTGCGTCGGCGCGAGACATTGCTCGACGTGCGAGCGCTTCGGCTTCGCTGCCGGCTCGAGCAGGTTGTCGCGCGCAGCGCGCATGCCGTCGCGCGCGAGCTCGTTGAACGACGGACAGCTCCACAGATCGGCATCCACTCCCCAGTCCTCGCGCAGAAGATCGGCCGCGGCGATCACCTCACGGAAGATCGTGCCCGAGCCGAGCAGCTGCACGCGCGGCCGCTTGTCGTTTGCCTTGCCCGCGTCGCGAAAGCGGTACATGCCCTTCAGGATGTCCGCCGCGGAGCCCTCCGGCATCGCCGGATGAACGTAGTTTTCGTTCATCAGCGTCAGGTAGTAATAGACGTCTTCCTGATCGGTGATCATGCGCCGCAGCCCGTCATGGACGATCGTGACGACCTCGTAGGCGAACGTCGGATCGTACGAGATGCAGTTCGGCACCGTCGATGCGAGAAGCTGCGAATGGCCGTCCTCGTGCTGCAGGCCTTCGCCGTTCAACGTCGTGCGCCCTGCGGTGCCTCCGAGCAGGAACCCGCGCGATCGCATGTCGCCGGCCGCCCACGTCAGGTCGCCGACGCGCTGGAAGCCGAACATCGAATAGAAGATGTAGAACGGGATCGTCTGCACGCCGTGCGTCGAGTAGCTCGTCGCGGCGGCGATCCAGTCGCAGACCGCGCCGGGCTCGTTGATCCCTTCCTGCAGGATCTGACCGCTCTGCGATTCCTTGTAGAACATCAGCTGGTCGGCGTCCTCGGGCGTGTAGAGCTGGCCGAGCTGGTTCCAGATGCCGAGCTGACGGAACATGCCTTCCATGCCGAACGTGCGCGACTCATCGGGGACGATCGGCACGATGTACTTGCCGAGCGTCTTGTCGCGGATCAGCATTTGCAGCAGCTGGACGAACGCCATCGTCGTCGAGATCTCGCGCTCGTCGGTGCTTTTGAGCAGCCGCTCGAAGTTGGCGAGCGGCGGCACGGCCATCGGCTCGACGCGTCGGCGCCGCTGCGGCAGGTAGCCGCCGAGATCGAGCCTGCGCGCGCGCATGTATTCGAGCTCTTTCGATCCGGCGGGGAACGTGAGGTAGGGCACCTCCTCGAGTTTGTCGTCGGGAACCGGCAGCGCGAAGCGGTCGCGGAAGCGGCGGATCGAGTCGATGTCCATCTTCTTCTGCTGGTGCGTGATGTTCTGCGCTTCGCCCGCATGGCCCATGCCGTATCCCTTGATCGTCTTGGCGAGGATCACCGTCGGCTGGCCCTTGTTGTTGACCGCAGCGTGGTACGCGGCATACACCTTGAACGGATCGAGCCCGCCGCGATTCAGAGCCCAGATGTCGTCGTCGGTCCAGTCGCTGACGAGGTCGAGCAGCTCGGGATACTTGCCGAAGAAGTACTTGCGCACGTACGCGCCGTCCTTCGCCTTGAACGTCTGGTACTCGCCGTCGACGCACTCCATCATCCGTTTGCGAAGAAGTCCCGTCTTGTCGCGCGCGAGCAGCGCGTCCCAGCGGGTGCCCCAGATCACCTTGATCACGTTCCAGCCGGAGCCGCGGAAGTCGCTTTCGAGCTCCTGGATGATCTTGCCGTTGCCGCGCACCGGCCCGTCGAGCCGCTGCAGGTTGCAGTTGACGACGAAGATCAGGTTGTCGAGCATCTCGCGCCCGGCCATGCCGATTGCACCCATCGATTCGGGCTCGTCCATCTCGCCGTCGCCGCAGAAGCACCAGACCTTGCGGCCCTCGGTCGTCGCGAGGCCGCGATCCTGCAGGTACTTCATGAAGCGCGCCTGGTAGATCGCCATCAGCGGCCCGAGGCCCATCGACACCGTCGGAAATTGCCAGAAATCCGGCATCAGCCATGGATGCGGATACGACGAAATGCCCTTGCCATCGATCTCCTGCCGGAAGTGATCGAGCTGGGCTTCGGTGAAGCGGCCGAGCATGAATGCGCGGGCGTAGATGCCCGGCGCCGAATGGCCCTGCACGTAGACGAGGTCGCCCGGATGCTTGTCCGACATGCCGCGCCAGAAGTGATTGAAGCCGACGTCGTACAGCGTCGCCGCCGACGCGTAACTCGCGATGTGGCCGCCGACGTTCGTGTGCTTGTTCGCGCGCAGGACCATCGCCATCGCGTTCCAGCGCGCGTAGTTGCGGATCTTTTCCTCGATCGTCTCGTCGCCCGGCTTCTTCGGCTGCCGCTCGACGGGAATCGTGTTGATGTAGTCGGTGTTGGCGGAGAACGGCACGAAAGCCCCGGCGCGGCGCGCTTCTCCGATCAGCTGCTCGATCAGGAAATGCGCGCGATCCGGACCTTCATTGGCGAGCACGCCGCGCAGCGCGTCGAGCCACTCGTTCGTTTCCTGCGGGTCGTAGTCGGAATTCATGTCCATCTGAGCCTCCAGCAGCTTGCGACGGCGCCGCGTGTGCTCGCGCGCAGGCCGGAATGAAAGTCATTCGTGATTTTATGCGCCGTGATCGCACACCGCGCGCGCCGACGTTGCGTGCAGCGCCGCGCCGGACGGGCGCACGTTACCACATGGTGGAAACCATTTCCAATTCTGCGACTATGGGTCAGCGACGGACCAGCAGCCGCAATGCGCAAGCGGCCGAGCCGATGCCGATCGCCACGAACCCGACGCGGTAACTTCCGGTGGCTGCCGCGAGCAGTGCGAACGTCGGCGGTCCGACGACGACGCCGGCGAAACCGATGAATCCCGCGGCGCCAGTGATGGCGCCGGCTTCGCCCGCCGGCGCGTGACGCGCGAGCTCGGCGAGCTGCACGCCGTTCCAGCCGATCGCCGTCCCGCCGAAGACCGCGCAGACGACGAGCAGCGCCGACAATGGCCATGCCGCATCGAACGTCGCCGTCGCAAACGCGCCGGTCGCGGCGAGGAGACCGATGATGGCGAGCAGCATCCGCGGCGCGATCAGGCGATCGGCGATCGCGCCCCACGCAATGCGGCCGACGATCCCGCCCGCGTTCGCCGCCGTCAGCGCGAAGCCCGCGCTCACCAATGAAAAGCCGAGCGCGTCGGTGAGATACACGACGAGGAAGCTCGTCAGGCACACTTGCGTGGCCGCGTACGCGAACGCGATCCATGCGAGCTCCGCGAGCACGGGCGTGGCGAGCACGCGGCGGATCGGCGCGAAGAACTGGGCACGCGCAATCGGACGCGTGGGCGCACGCTCGTCGTCGAGCGTCGCGCGGGAGAGCTGCGCGAGCGCCGCGATGCCGACGCCGAGAGCGGCGATCGCAATGAACGCGACCCGCCATCCGACGGCGAGCGCGATCACCGGCAGCACGGCGCCGGCGAGCGCGACGCCGGCCGGTACACCGGTCTGCTTGATCGAGAACGTCAGCGCGCGCCGCGCGGGTGGCGCCGTGCGCGCGAGCAAATGCGACGATGCCGGCGTGATCGGACCGTATCCGGCGCCGATCAGCGCGGGTGCGAGCGCGAGCAAGCCGAGCACGCTCGCCGGAAACGCGGCGACGAGCGGCATCGACGCAACGCCGGCGGCGCACAGCAGCACACATACCTGCGACGTGCGGATCGAGCCGTGCCGCACGATGAACGCGCCGGACAGCAGGCTCGCGACGGCCGACGCGGCGTACACGATGCCGACGAACAGTCCGACGAAGCGCGACGACAGGCCGAGGTCACGCGCGAGCTCCGGCGCGAGCACCGCGGTCGCGCTTGCGGCGAGCGACGTATAGATCTGGATGGCGAGCGTGACGGCGAGCGCGGTGAGCGCCGTCGCGACGCGTGTGCGATCGGAAGGTTGGTTCGTCATTCCCGCGAAGGCGGGAATCCAGTGTCTCGCGCCGAAAGACACTGGGTCTCCGCCGCAGCCTGTCCTGAGGACAGTCGAAGGGCGGGGACGACAATTAGGGCAGGTGGCCGCAACATCAGCGCCCCGGCACGATCGTGTGCGTCTCGGTGACGATCGCGTCGACGGTCAGATCGTGCGGCGCAAACGGAACGCGCGCGACGAGCTGCGCATCGTAGGCGCCCGCCACACGCGGCGTGCCCGCTCGCAGCAGCGGCAGCAGCCGGTCGTAATAGCCGCCGCCGTAGCCGAGCCTTCGGCCGTCGCGGTCGAACGCCACACCGGGGACGAGCACCCAGTCGACGCGCTCGGCTGCAATCGCCGGCGCATCGGCGCGCGGCTCGGGAATGCCGCGATAGCCGGGCACGATGTCGGCAACGGGATCGGACAGCGCATGCAGCGCCAGCATACGCGACGCTTGATCGACGCGCGGCAGGACGACGATCTTGCCTGCCGCAAGCGCAGTGCGCACGAGCGGCAGCGTGTCCCACTCGCTTCGGAACGCGAGCGTGAGCAGCACCGTGTGCGCGTGCACGAACGAGGGCAGCACGGCGATGCGCGCCGATATCGCATCGCCCGCGGCGACGCGGTGCTCGATGGGCAGTGCATCGCGCCGCGAAAGCAGATCGCGACGCAACGCGGTCTTCGCCTCGTGCAGCGCGGCGCCGTGCGGCGGTGCGGAAGCGTCGGCGGCGGGCGGCATGACGGCGAATGGTACAGCGAGCGGCCTCACCGACACGGCGGCGCACGCTGCGAACGCCTATATAATTGGCGGCTCCTCCGCGAGCCTGCCATGGATCATCAACGACACGTCTACCGCCATCGCCGAGATGCGCTGCTCGATCAGATGCGCAAGCAGTCGGACAGCGGCCTCGCGCTCGTGCCGACGGCGCCGGAGATCGCGCGCAATCGCGACTCCCATTTTCCGTTTCGTCATGACAGTTATTTCTATTATCTGACCGGCTTTCCGGAGCCGGAAGCGGTCGTCGCCCTCGTCGCCGGCCCCGATGGCGATCGACAGGTGCTGTTCTGCCGCGAGAAGAACCAGGAGCGCGAGATCTGGGACGGCTTTCGCTACGGTCCCGACGCCGCGCGCGAGATCTTCGGCTTCGACGAGGCGCATCCGATCAGCGAGCTCGACGAGCGGCTGCCCGTTCTCGCGGCGGACCAGCCGGCGCTCTATACGCCGCTCGGGCTGTTCGCGGACTGGGACAAGCGGATCACCGATTTGCTGAACGAGGTGCGCAACCGCGTGCGCATGGGCGTCACGGCGCCCTCCGAGATCGTCGATGTTCGCGACGCGCTCGATGCGATGCGACTGGTCAAGGATACGCAGGAGATCGCGCTGATGCGCCGGGCGAACGCGATCTCGTCGGCGGCGCACCGCCGCGCGATGGCCGCCACGCGCGTCGGCTGGTACGAGTATCAGGTGGAGGCCGAGCTCGCGCACGAGTTCCTGCGCGAGGGCGCACAAGCCGTCGCGTATCCGTCGATCGTCGCCGGCGGCCCGAACGCGTGCATCCTCCACTATCGCGACAACAATCGGCAGTTGCAGGACGGCGAGCTGCTGCTGATCGATGCCGGCTGCGAATATCAGGGCTACGCATCGGACATCACGCGGACGTTCCCGGTCAACGGCAAGTTCGCGGGCCCGCAGAAGGCGGTTTACGAGCTCGTTCTCGCGGCGCAGCAGGCGTGCATCGACGCGGTCAGGCCCGGCGCCGACTTCCACGATTACCACAAGGTCGCCGAGCGCGTGCTCGCCCAGGGCTTCATCGATCTCGGCTTGATCGGCGGCACGCTCGATGAAGCGCTCGAATCGGGCAGCTTCAAGCAGTTCTACATGCACCGCGCGGGGCACTGGCTCGGCATGGACGTGCATGACGCGGGTCTGTACCAGATAAAAGGTGCCTCGCAGAAGCTCACGCCCGGTATGGTGCTCACCGTCGAGCCCGGCGCGTACATCCGGCGCGCGGACAACGTGCCGGAACCGTTCTGGGACATCGGCGTGCGCATCGAGGACGACGTGCTCGTCACCGAAACGGGTGTCGAGAACCTGACCGCCGCGACGCCCAAAGCGGTTGCCGATGTCGAGGCCGCCTGCGCGCGTTGAACGAGTGCTCGCTCGCCGCGCGAGCGAGCTCAAAGCGAGGCTATCTGATGCTGCATGACGTCGCGATCGTCGGCGCCGGCCCGGTAGGCGCGACGCTCGCGCTCGCGCTCGCCGATTGCGACCTCGACGTTGTCGTGCTGGACGCGCGTGCCGAGGGCGAGCCGCCGCGCGGCGAGCGATCGATTGCGTTGTCGCACGGCGCGCGGCTCATTCTCGAGCGCGCGGGTGTCTGGTGCGCGATCGCCGGATCGGGGCGCGCCATCACGCCGATCACGACGATCGACATCTCGCAGGCGGGCGGCTTCGGGCTCACGCGGCTCGACGCGGCCGAACAGGGCCTGCCCGCGCTCGGTTACGTCGTGAGCTACGCTGCGCTGCAGTCGGCGCTCGATGCGGCGCTCGCCCGTCGGCGCCTCGACGTGCGCTGGAATTCGCGCGTCGCGCGCGTCGGCGGCACGCCGGCGTACGCGTCGATCGCGCTCGAGCACGATGACGACGTGCTGACGAGCCGTCTCGCAGTGGTCGCCGACGGGTCGGGCGCGGCGATCGATGGCGTGGTGCGCTATCGCCGCGATTACCGGCAAGCGGCGCTGATCGCCCGGCTTGCGCTCGCATCGCCGCACGGCGGTGTTGCGTACGAGCGATTCACCTCCGAAGGGCCGGTCGCGCTGCTGCCCGACGGCGACCATTACGATCTGGTCTGGACGGCGACGCCGGACAGAGCGCAAGTGCTCGCGGCGCTGCCGGAAGACGAGTTCGTCGCGGCGTTGCGACGCCATTTCGGCGTGCGCGCGGCCGCCGTCACGCACGCGACCGATCGCCGCAGCTTCCCGCTCGTGCTCGAATTCGCGCCGGCGCTGTCGACGTCGCGTTGCGTTGCGATCGGCAATGCGGCGCAGACGCTGCATCCGGTCGCGGGCCAGGGGTTCAACCTCGGGCTGCGCGATGCCCACGTGCTCGCGCGGCTCATCCTCGAGACGCCGCGTGATGCCATAGGCTCGCAGCCGATACTCGATCGCTATGCGCGTGCGCGGCGCAGCGACAGGCTCGCCGGCATCGCGTTCACGCATGGGCTCATCGCGCTCTTCGGCAACGACTGGCCATTGCTGCGCTGGCCGCGCGGTGTCGCGCTGACGGCGCTCGATGCGATTGCTCCGGCAAAACGCGCATTCACGCGCGCGATGCTTCACGGACTGCGCTGAGTCGACGCGATCGCCGCGCCCTCATGTGGCGCCGCACGCTGTCGTGTACACCGGCAGGCACGTTGGCGCTCACTCCCGGCATGCGCGCGCAAGACATTGCAAGCGCGCGTCGCGCTCGCCGCGAACGCAAGTTTCGAGCCTTGCGCGATACGGATGCCTGCGTGCTGCGTCGACGTTGCGTCGCCGCAACGAAAAGCATCGCGCACATGTGCTGCGCGCGCCGGAATCGGTATAATCCGTTCCCCCTCGCGCAATTCGTTGCACATCCATCGCTCGTTCCTCCATGCAGATCGGCTCGCACGTCATCGGCAATCCGTTGTTCGTCGCTCCGATGGCAGGTGTAACCGATCGGCCGTTTCGACAGCTGTGCAAGCGGCTCGGTGCGGGCTACGCGGTGTCCGAGATGCTGGCGTCGAATCCGCGGCTCTGGGGTACCGAGAAGTCGCAGCGGCGTTGCGATCACGCCGGCGAAGTCGAGCCGATCGCCGTGCAGATCGCCGGCGCCGATCCCGACATGATGGCCGACGCCGCGCGCTACAACGTCGCGCGCGGTGCGCAGGTGATCGACATCAACATGGGCTGCCCGGCGAAGAAGGTCTGCAACGCCGCCGCCGGCTCGGCGCTGTTGTCCGACGAAGCGCGGGTCGCCGCGATTCTCGATGCGGTCGTCCGCGCGGTCGACGTGCCGGTCACGCTGAAGCTTCGCACCGGCCCGGATCCGCACCATCGCAACGCGGTGCGCATCGCGCGGCTCGCCGAATCGGCGGGCATTGCCGCGCTTGCCATTCACGGCCGCACACGAGCGTGTGCGTTCACCGGCACCGTCGAGTACGAGACGATCGGCGCGGTGAAGCAATCGGTATCGATTCCGGTCATTGCCAACGGCGACATCGCCACGCCGGCGCAGGCGCGCGATGTGCTCGCGCGCACCGGCGCCGACGCGCTGATGATCGGCCGCGCCGCGCAGGGACGGCCGTGGATCTTCCGCGAGATCGCTCACTTCCTCGCGCACGGCGTCGAGCTCGCGCCTCCGGCGGTCGCCGAAGCGCGCGCGATCGTCGTGCAGCATCTCGACGAGCATTATGCGTTCTACGGCGAAGAAGCCGGCGCGCGCATCGCTCGCAAGCATATCGGCTGGTATGCGAAGGACCTGGCGGGCGGTGACGCCCTGCGCCGGGAGGTCAATTCGGCGGAGTCGACCGCGGCACAGATCGCGGCGGTGCACCGCTTTTTCGACGGGCTCGCTGCGGCAAGCGAGCGCCTCGACTACGCGCCGGCCGTTGCCGGCGTCGTCGACGCGCGCGCCGCTTTCGCTGCGTCGCGACCCCATCGGCGATTGGGCGGGGAGGCCCTTGCCGCGTGAAGACGATTCGCCTGAATGGCAGCAACGAAATTTGCCGCAGCGTCGAGAAGTCGCTCGACGAGTATTTCCGCCGTCTCGACGGCGAGCATCCGCACGGCATCTACGACATGGTGATCTCCCACGTCGAGCGCACGCTGCTCGCCTCGGTGATGGAGCGCGCGAACGGCAACCAGACGCAGGCGGCCGACATGCTCGGCGTCAATCGCAACACACTGCGCAGCAAGCTCAACAAATACGGGATCCGCTAGCCGCGCCGTCGCAAAGCGGATGCGGACCCAGATGGCTTCGTCGCCGCGAACGCCGCTTCGCTTGACGGCGCGTCTGGCATCTCGGGTTCCTCGCGACGCTTTTCCATCGGCTTGGTAACGTCGCGTTAGGTCCATGTCCGCTCCCATCGCACAAGCGCTGTTGTCCGTCTCGGACAAGACCGGCATCGTCGAATTCGCCCGCGCGCTCGATCGCATGGGCGTGCGTCTGCTCTCGACGGGCGGCACGGCGAAAACGCTCGCCGACGCCGGGTTGCCCGTCACCGAGATCGGCGATTACACCGGCTTTCCGGAGATGCTCGACGGCCGCGTGAAGACGCTGCATCCGAAAGTGCACGCCGGCATCCTCGCGCGCCGCGACGTCGCCGCGCATGCCGCTGCGCTCGAGCAGCATGCGATTGCGCCGATCGACCTCGTCGTCGTCAATCTCTATCCGTTCCGCGAAACCGTCGCGAAGCCGGGCTGCACGCTCGACGAGGCGATCGAGAACATCGACATCGGCGGACCGACGATGGTGCGCGCGGCGGCGAAGAACTGGGCGCACGTTGGCGTGGTGGTCGACGCCGGCGATTACGCGTCGCTTGCGGCCGAGCTCGCGAGAAGCGGCCGCGTGCTGTCGGCTGCGACGCGATTCGCGCTTGCGCGCAAGGCGTTCTCGCACACCGCCGCCTACGACGGCGCGATCTCGAATTGGCTCACTGCGCGTGCGGCCGACGGCTCGGCGGTCGAGTTTCCCGATCGCTTCAACCTGCAAGCAGTGAAGGTGCAGGATCTTCGTTATGGCGAGAACCCGCATCAGCATGCGGCGCTCTACCGGGAAGCCGAGCTGCCCGCAGGCGCGCTCGCGCAATACCGGCAGCTCCAGGGCAAGGAGCTTTCGTACAACAACATCGCCGACAGCGATGCGGCGTGGGAATGCGCGAAGGCGTTCGCGGACGAGGACGCGTCGGCGTGCGTGATCGTCAAGCACGCGAATCCGTGCGGCGTCGCGCTCGCGGCGACACCGGTCGAGGCATACCGGCGCGCATTCGCGACCGACCCGGTGTCGGCGTTCGGCGGCATCATCGCGTTCAACCGGCCCGTCGACGGCGAGACCGTCGAGGCGGTCGCCGCGCAATTCCTCGAAGTGTTGATCGCGCCGGCGTACACCCCGGACGCGCTCGCCGTCATCGCGGCGAAGAAGAACGTTCGTGTGCTCGAGATCCCGCTGTCCCGGCGCGACACGCCGACTGCATCGATCTGGGACTTCAAGCGGGTCGGGGGCGGATTCCTGATCCAGACCGCCGATTCGCTCGTGACGGCCGCATCGGACCTCAAGGTTGTCACGAAGAAGGCGCCGACGGCCGAACAGATCGCCGACTTGCTGTTCGCATGGCGCGTCGCGAAGTACGTGAAGTCGAACGCGATCGTCTATTGCGCCGACGTGTGCACGCTCGGCATCGGCGCCGGCCAGATGAGCCGCGTCGACTCGACGCGGATCGCGGCGATGAAAGCGGGGAGCGCGGGCCTTTCGCTCGCAGGATCGGTCGTCGCCTCCGACGCGTTCTTCCCGTTCCGCGACGGGCTCGACGTCGTCGCCGACAACGGCGCCGTCGCGGTGATCCAGCCGGGCGGCAGCGTGCGCGACGACGAGGTGATCGCTGCCGCCGACGAGCGCGGCATTGCCATGGTGTTCACGGGCGTTCGTCATTTCAGGCATTAGCGACCGGTTTCCAACGGCAACCCGTTGCGCGTCGCTTCGCGCGCAGCGAATCCGCGGTGTCCTGTAAAATCGCTGCCTTCTGCGTTGCAGCGGATTCCGCCGACGAGACCGCGAGCCCGCAGCTCACGATTCGCCGGAACCCTCCGATGCCGACGCGCTCGCTGCGCCTTCTCGCTCTCGTGCTCGCTTGCATCAGCGCGCCCGGCGCCCGTTATCATTTCTGACGACGCGCAATGAACGTTCTTGTCATCGGCGGCGGCGGTCGCGAGCACGCGCTCGCATGGAAGATCGCGCAGTCGCCGCGCGTGGCGAAGGTGTTCGTCGCGCCGGGCAACGCAGGTACCGCACGCGAGCCCAGTGTGGCGAATGTCGCGATCACGGCGATCGACGAGCTCGTTGCCTTTGCGCGCGATCACGCCGTTGCGCTCACCGTCGTCGGTCCCGAAGCGCCGCTCGCCGCGGGTGTGGTCGACGCATTCCGTGCAGCGGGGCTCGGCATCTTCGGCCCCACGCGCGCCGCCGCGCAGCTCGAAAGCTCGAAGGATTTCGCGAAGGCGTTCATGGCGCGGCACCGCATTCCGACGGCGGCGTACCGGACGTTCACGGACGCCGCGCAAGCGCACGACTACGTTGCCGCGCGCGCGGCGCCGATCGTCGTCAAGGCGGACGGCCTCGCGGCGGGCAAGGGCGTCGTCGTCGCCGAGACCGGTGCCGAAGCGAATGCCGCGATCGACGCGATGCTCGTCGACAACGCGATGGGCGCCGCCGGCGCGCGCGTGGTCGTCGAGGACTTCCTCGCCGGCGAGGAAGCGAGCTTCATCGTGATGGTCGACGGCCGCAACGTGCTGCCGCTCGCGTCGAGCCAGGACCACAAGCGGCTGCACGACGATGATCGGGGCCCGAACACCGGCGGCATGGGGGCCTACTCGCCGGCGCCCGTCGTGACGCCGGCGCTGCACACGCGCATCATGCGCGAGGTCATCCTGCCGACGGTGAATGGCATGGCGGACGACGGCATCGTCTACACCGGATTCCTCTACGCGGGCGTAATGATCGGCGCCGACGGTGCGCCGACGGTGCTCGAGTTCAACTGCAGGATGGGCGACCCCGAAACGCAGCCGATCATGGTCAGGTTGAAGTCGGATTTCGTCGATCTCCTCGGGCATGCGGTGGCCGGAACGCTCGACCGTGCCGATGTCGAATGGGATCGGCGCGCCGCGCTCGGCGTCGTTCTCGCCGCTGCAGGATATCCCGACTCGCCGCGCAAGGGCGATGCGATCGAGGGACTCGAACGCGTCAGCGTGCAAGCGCATCCCGATTGCAAGGTCTTCCACGCCGCAACGGCGCTCGAGCGCGGCGCCGTGGTGACGAGCGGCGGCCGTGTGCTTTGCGTGACGGCGCTTGGCGACTCGGTGAAGCAGGCGCAGCGCAACGCGTACGCCGCGATCGCCGAGATCCGCTTCGCCGGCATGCAATACCGGCACGACATCGGCTTTCGCGCGCTCGGGCCGCGCAGGAGCTGACCGCCGCGATGATGGACGTCGCCGCACCGCGCGCGTATTTCGTCGATCTGCAATCGCGGATCGTCGCCGCTCTCGAAGCGATCGACGGCCAGCTGTTCCGGCACGACGAATGGACGCGGCCCGAAGGCGGCGGCGGCATCGCGCGCGTGATCGAGGATGGCGACGTGCTCGAGCGCGGCGGCTGCAATTTCTCGCACGTCAAAGGCGAGCGGCTGCCGCCGTCGGCGAGCGTGTCGCGCCCCGAGCTCGCGGGCCGCAGCTTCGACGCGATGGGCGTGTCGCTCGTGATGCACCCACGCAATCCCTACGTGCCGACCGTGCACCTCAACGTGCGGATGTTCGTTGCGCACGCGACGACGCCGCGGACGCAGCCGATCTGGTGGTTCGGCGGCGGCATGGACCTGACGCCGTATTACGGTTTCGCCGACGACGCAATCCATTTCCACCGCACATGTCGCGCCGCGCTCGAGCCGTTCGGCGCCGATGTCCACGCGAGATACAAGCAGTGGTGCGACGAGTATTTCTATCTCAAGCACCGGCAAGAGCCGCGCGGCGTCGGCGGCGTTTTCTTCGACGATCTCAACGAAGGGGGATTCGATCGCTGCTTCGCGCTCGCTCGCAGCGTCGGCGACCATTTCATCGCCGCGTACGCTCCGATCGTCGAGCGCAGGCGCGATACGCCCTACGGCGAGCGCGAGCGCGACTTCCAAGCGTACCGGCGCGGCCGATACGTCGAGTTCAACCTGGTCTGGGATCGCGGCACATTGTTCGGATTGCAATCGAACGGCCGCACCGAGGCGATCCTGATGTCGCTGCCGCCGATCGTGAAGTGGCGCTACGAGTGGAAGCCCGAGCCGGGCACGCCGGAGGCGGCGCTGTACACCGAATTTCTGGTGCCGCGGGACTGGGCCGGTGGCTGACGGCGCCGACGACGATCCGCGGCCGCACGGCGATCACGGCGATCGCGACGCGCACCTCGTCGAAACGCGAATCGAATCGGAGCGCGTATTCGACGGCAAGCTGCTGCAGGTGCGCCGCGATCGCGTGCGCCTGCCCGATGGCGGCAGCGCGACGCGCGAGTACATCGTCCATCCGGGCGCCGTGCTGATCGTGCCGGTGCAGGACGACGGCCGGCTCGTCGTCGAGCGCCAGTTCCGCTATCCGCTGAACCGCGTGATGCTCGAATTCCCGGCCGGCAAACTGGACGCGGGCGAATCGGCGCTCGAAACCGCGAAGCGCGAGCTGATCGAGGAAGCCGGCTTTACCGCGCGCACATGGACGCCGCTCGGCACCGTGCACACCGTCGTGTCCTATTCGACGGAAGCGATCGAGTTCTTCGTCGCCGAAGGTCTCGCGCACGTCGGCGCGAAGCTCGACCATGGCGAATTCCTCGAGGTAATCGACATGAGCGTGGACGAGATGCTCGCCGCGCTCGATGCCGGCGACATCACCGACGTGAAGACGGTCGCCGCTCTGCTGCTCTATGCACGGCGCCGCTGCGGCGCGCGATGATCGCGCGGCGGCTTCTGATCCGGGGCCGCGTCCAGGGCGTCGGCTACCGTTACGCGGCTGTGGAAGCAGCCGAGCGCGAAGGGGTCGCGGGCTGGGTACGCAATTGTCGCGACGGCAGCGTCGAAGCGCTCGTTCAGGGCGACGACGCAGCGGTCGAGCGAATGATCGCGTGGTGCCGCAACGGACCGCCCGGCGCGCGCGTGACGTCGGTGGACACCGATGCCGCGGATGTTCATGCCGGGTTCACCGGATTCACGATCCGCGTTTGAGAGTCAGTGATAGCCGGTGTCGCGGCCGACCTTGCCGCGGAAGATCCAGTACGAGAACGCCGTATAGCCGACGATGATCGGCAGCAGGAACAGCACGCCGACGAGCAGGAACAGCTGCGATTCCGGCGGCGAGGCCGCCGCCCAGATCGTGATCGACGGCGGCACGATGTTCGGCCAGATGCTGATCGCGAGGCCCGAGTATCCGAGGAAGAACAGCGCCATCGCCAGAACGAACGGCGGATAGGTCTGCCGTGCGCGCACGCTCCTCCAGAGCAGGAACCCGGCCACAGCGGTGAATAGCGGCGCCGGCGAGAGCAGCGCGACGTTCGGCCAGGCGAACCAGCGATCACGGATAGTCGGTGACAGGAACGGCACCCACAGGCTGATGATCGCGAGCGCGCCGAGGATCGCTACGTTGAGGGCGGCCGCCGCGCGGTACGCACGCTGCTGCAGCGCGTCGTCCGTCTTCATCACGAGCCATGTCGCGCCGAGCAGCGCGTATCCGGCAACGACCGATGCGCCGGTGAACACGCTGAACGGAGTGAGCCAGTCGAACGCACCGCCTGCGAACTGGCGGTCTGCCACCGCGATGCCCTGCACGAGCGCGCCGAGCGTCACGCCCTGCGCGAACGTCGCGACGATCGAGCCTGTCGAGAACGCCTTGCTCCAGCGATGGCGGTGCGTGGTCGCCTTGAAGCGGAACTCGAACGCGACGCCGCGAAAGACGAGCGCAAGCAGCATCGCCGTCAACGGCAGGTACAGCGCCGGCAGGATCACGGCGTAGGCGATCGGAAACGCGGCGAACAGCCCGACGCCACCGAGCACGAGCCACGTCTCGTTGCCGTCCCAGATCGGCGCGACCGAGCGCATCATCACGTCGCGATCCTCTTCGGCGGCGATCGACGTGAACAGGATGCCGATGCCGAGCACGAAGCCGTCGAGCAGCACGTACATGAACACGCCGAAGGCGATGATCAGGAACCAGATCAACGACAGCACGTCGCCAAGCATCGCGTGGGCCTCAGGCAATCTCTTCGTCGGGCAGTGACAGCGGCCGCGCCGGCCGCTTCGTCATCGGGCCCGACGCCGGCACGGCGCCCGCGGTGTCGGGACCGTGTCGCAGAAGTCTCAGCATGTAATAGATGCCGGCGCCGAAGATTACGGAGTAGACGATCAGGAACGCGGCAAGCGATGCGGCGACGACGCCACCCGCGACAGGCGCGACCGCGTCGGATGTGCGCATGAGCCCGTAAACCACATACGGCTGACGCCCCACTTCCGCCGTGATCCATCCGCTGATCACGGCAGCGAACCCGATCGGCGACGCGGCGATGCAAACCCGCTGGAACCATGCGCTCGTGTAGAGCCGTCCGCGGGCGAACAGCAGCACGCCGCAGGCGCCGATCGCGAGCATCGCGAGCCCGAGTCCCACCATGATCCGGAACGACCAGAACGGGATCGCGACGGGCGGACGCTCGGAGCGCGGAAAATCCTTCAGCCCTTTCACCGCGCCGTCGATCGTGTGCGTCAGGATGATGCTCCCGGCGTACGGAATCTCGATCGCATAGCGATTGCGCTCGGCGCGCTCGTCGGGCAGCGCGAACAGCACCAGCGGCACCGGCGCTTCGGCGCCGTCCCAGTGGGCTTCCATCGCCGCGACCTTGGCGGGCTGATAGCGAAGCGTGTTCAGCCCGTGCAGGTCGCCCGCGAACATCTGCAGCGGCACCACGATCACGATGAAGCCCATCGCCATCGCGAATATGATCCGCGCGTGCGCGACCGCGAGGTTGCGCCGCAGGTAATACGCGGCGACGCCGGCGGCGACGAACGCGGTCGTCAGGTAGGCGCCGAGCACCATGTGCGCGAGCCGGTATGGAAATGACGGGTTGAAGACGATCTCGAGCCAGTTGACCGGATAGAACACGCCGTCGCGCAGCGCGTGGCCGGCGGGCGTGTGCATCCAGCTGTTCGCCGAGATGATCCAGAACGTCGAGATCAACGTGCCGACCGCGACCATCAGCGTGGCGAAGAAATGGAGCGCCTTGCCCACGCGCTGCGCGCCGAACAGCATGATGCCGAGGAAACCCGCCTCGAGAAAGAACGCGGTCAGCACCTCGTAGGCCATGAGCGGACCGACGACGTTGCCGGCCGCCGTCGAAAAGCGGCTCCAGTTCGTGCCGAACTGGAAGCTCATGACGATGCCGGACACGACCCCCATCGCGAACGACACGGCGAAGAGCTTGAGCCAGAAGCGGAACAGCTGCTCGTACTCCGCGCGGCCGGTCATGAGCCACAGCGCTTCGAGCACAGCGAGCCAGCTCGCGAGCCCGATCGTGAACGCCGGGAACAGGATGTGGAACGACATCACGAACGCGAACTGCAGGCGCGACAGCAGCAGCGGATCGAGATCCATGGCGCCTATTCGCCTGTCATTCCGAGGAGCGTCGCGACGAGGAATCTGCTGTCATGGGTCCCGAGCGCAGTGAGGGATCCGCTTTTGCGAATCCACCGACACATTGTGAGTCGATCGCGGTTCCGTTTCAATCTAGGCCCGTGAACAAGCCCCAAGGTCATGCCGGCGGCGGGACTGCATCGACGCGAACGCCGAAAATGTCCTTCCACGCCGCGTAGCTCGAAGCGACCCACAGCGGCAGCGCAACGACGAACCCGACGCCGAATGTGAGCAGCCCGAACCCGAGCAGCAGCAACGACACCGCGCCGTAGAGCAACAGCGGCAGCGTGTTGAGCGAGAACGCGCGGAAGCTCGCGTCGAATGCTGCACGCCCGCCGGTGCGCTCGAGCAGCACATGGAAAGGCACGAAAGTGAACGGCAGCGACACGAGCACGCCGACGACGTAGACACCGACGATGGTCGCGAACGACAGCGTGGCGTAGTCGGCTTCGTGCACGAACAGGTTCACGTCGGCGATCCACCAGGCGGCGGCCGCCTCGGCGACGAACGTGGCCACACTTGCGACGACGATCGCCGCGATCGCGCCTGCGGGCGCCGTGAAGGCTGCGAATGCGTGGCCGAAGCGCGGACGCGAAGTGCGATCGGCCGCAAGCGCGGCGACGACCATCCCGGACGCGACGAGCGGCGTGATGATCTTGCCGATCAGCGAGCCGGCGCCGGGCAATGCCTCGAGCGCGACATCGACGACGAGCGTCGCCACGGCGAGCGCCCCCCACGTCGCCGGCGCGCGCTTCCACAGACGCATCGCTTCCTCGTACCACGCGAGCGCGTGCCGCAGCGGTACGGCGCGCGGGTGCAGGTGGACGGCGGTCGTCGATACGGGGGTCGGCGACTGGTCCGTTTCCGGCGTCACAATGTCTCGCCGAGATACGCTGCGCGCACGGCCGGGTCGTGCAGCAGCTGCTTCGCCGGCCCTGCGAGCGTGATCTCGCCCGATTCCATCACGTAGCCGCGATGCGACACTTCGAGCGCGAGCTTCGCGTTCTGCTCGATCAGCAGGATCGTGACGCCGTCGCGCGACACGGTGAGCACCGTCTCGAACACCTTCTGCACCATCAGCGGCGCAAGACCCATCGAGGGCTCGTCGAGCAGCAGCATTCGCGGCTTCGACATCAGCGCGCGCCCCATCGCGAGCATCTGCTGCTCGCCGCCGGAAAGCGTGCCCGCCGTCTGGCGGCGCCGCTCGGCAAGCCGCGGGAAAAGCGCGAACACGCGCTCGACGTCGGCGCGCACGCCGGCCCTGTCGGTGCGCGCGTACGCGCCCATCGCGAGGTTTTCCTCGATCGTGAGCGCGCCGAATACGCCGCGGCCTTCGGGCACCATCGCGAGTCCGCGCCGAACGAGCTCGAAGGCGCGCCGACCCGTGATCTCTTCGCCGTCGTAGCGAATCGTTCCCGAGCCGACCGGCTGCAGGCCGCAAATGCCCTTCAGCGTGGTTGTCTTGCCGGCGCCGTTTGCGCCGATCAGGCAAACGAGCTCGCCGTGGCCCACCGTGAGATCGATGCCCTTGACGGCCTTGATGCCGCCGTACGCGACGTGGAGCTTGGTCAACTCGAGCAGCGGCGTATCGGCCATGTCGAGAGCCCGTCGGACTATGCGCCCTTCAGATGCAGCGTGACGTCGCCGCCGAGATACGCGGCGATCACCGCTTCGTCGCGCTGCACGTCGGACGCCGAGCCTTCGGCGATCTTCTTGCCGTAGTCGAGCACCAGCACCCGGTTGCATACGCCCATGACGAGCTTCACGTCGTGCTCGATCAGCAGGATCGTCGTGCCGTCGCGGCGGATGCCCTCGAGCAATCGTTTGAGTGCCGCCGTCTCGGTAGCGTTCATTCCCGCGGCAGGCTCGTCGAGCGCGAGCAGCTTCGGCTCGGTCGCAAGCGCGCGGGCGATCTCGAGCCGGCGCTGGTCGCCGTATGCGAGATGCTTGGCGAGATGGTTCGCGCGGCTTGCGACGCCGACGTAATCGAGCAACCCGTAAGCGCGCTCCTCGATCGCGCGCTCCTCGTCACGCGTGCGGGCGTTGCGGAAGATCGCGCCGGCGACACCGGCGCGCGTTCGCACGTGGCGGCCGATCATCACGTTCTCGAGCGCCGACAGGTTGGCGAACAGCCGGATGTTCTGGAACGTGCGGCCGATGCCGCGCGCGGCGACCTCGTGCGGCTTGAGCCCGGCGAGCGGCGCGCCGTCGAACAGGAACGTGCCGGCATCCGCCTCGTAGATGCCGGTCAGCACGTTGAACAGGCTCGTCTTGCCGGCGCCGTTGGGCCCGATCAGCCCGTAGATCTCGCCGCGCCGGATCGCGAAGCTCACGTCGGCGAGCGCCTGCACGCCTCCGAACCGCTTGGAGATGCCCTGCGCGTCGAGCAGCGCGTCGCTCATTGGACCACCTTCGGGCTGCGCACTCATAGCCGCGCCGTCCCCGTCGGCCCCGCCTCGAACTCGCGCTTGCGCACGGCGGACGGCACGAGGCCGGCCGGGCGGAACAGCATCATGAGGACGAGCGCGAGCCCGAACAGCAGCATGCGGATCACTTCGGGTTCGATGATCATGCGGCCGAACACGGCGCGCTGCACCGGCTCGACCGTGTAGCGCAGCACCTCGGGCACGAACGACAGCAGCAGCGCGCCGATGATGACGCCGAAGATGTTGCCCATGCCGCCGAGCACGACCATCGACAGCACCATGATCGACTCGACCAGCACGAAGCTTTCGGGGCTGACGAACCCCTGCGTCGCCGAGAAGACGCCGCCCGAGATGCCGCCGAACGACGCGCCCATCGCGAACGCGAGCAATTTCAGGTTGCGCGTGTTGATGCCCATCGCACGCGCGGCGACCTCGTCCTCGCGGATCGCTTCCCACGCACGGCCGATTCGCGAATTCTGCAATCGCAGGTTGATCACGATGATGACGAGCAGCAGCGCGACCAGCAGGTAGTAGTACTTGACCGGTCCTGTGAAGTCGAGCCCGATCACCGTCTCGCGCTGCGCGAAGCTGAACCCGCCGATACGGAACGGGTCGATCAGCGTGATGCCCTGCGCGCCGTTGGTGATGTTGACCGGCTGCGACAGGTTGTTCATGAAGATGCGCACGATCTCGCCGAAGCCGAGCGTGACGATGGCAAGGTAGTCGCCGCGAAGCTTCAATGTCGGCGCGCCGAGAATCGCGCCGAAGAAGCACGCAACCGCGGCGCCGATCGGCAGGATCACCCAGAACGGCAGATGGAGGTCGAAATGCGGGCTCGCGAGCAGCGCGTAGGTGTAGGCGCCGACCGCGTAGAACGCGATGTAGCCGAGGTCGAGCAGACCCGCGAAGCCGACGACGATGTTGAGCCCCAGCGCGAGCATCGCGTAGAGCATCGCGAGATTCATGATGCGCACCCATGCGGTGCCGATCGTCGACAACCCGAACGGAAGCGCGACGAGCGCCAACGCGATCAGCGCAAGCCCGACCCACGCCATGGCCGGCTTCCCCCGCGTGTCGATCAATGCATGCATGGATGGCCGATCAAGCCCGCTCGCCGACGCGCTCGCCGAGCAGCCCCGACGGACGGAACACGAGCACGGCGATCAGCACGAAGAACGCGAACACGTCCTGGTAGTTCGAGCCGAACACCGCAAGATACGGTTCGCTCACGCAGCGCTCGGCGATCGTCGTCGAATAATCGGCGAGCGCGCACAGGTTCGTCAGGTCGCCGATGTAGCCCGCGCCGAGCGACTCGATCACGCCGAGCAGCAGGCCGCCGAGCATCGCGCCGCCCAGGTTGCCGATGCCGCCGAGCACCGCCGCCGAGAACGCCTTGAGGCCTAGCAGGAAGCCCATCTGATAGTGCGCGATGCCGTAATACGTGCCGACCATCACGCCGGCGACGGCGCCCAATCCCGCACCGATGACGAACGTCAGCGAAATGACGACGTTGATGTCGATGCCCATCAGACCGGCGATCTGAAGATTCTGCGAGGTCGCGCGCATCGCGATGCCGAGCTTCGTGCGGTAGACCAGCAGCAGCAGGCCCGACATCATCACGATCGACGTCGCGATGATCGCGAGTTGCACGTTGGTGATCGTCGCGCCGCTCGGCGCGTCGGTGATGTGGTACGGCACCACGGTGACGATCTGCGGGAACGAAATCGGATTGCGGCTCCAGATCAGCATCGCGAGATGCTGCAGAATGATCGAGAGCCCGATCGCGGTGATCAGCGGCGCGAGCCGCGGCGCGTTGCGCAGCGGCCGGTAGGCGACGCGCTCGAGCGTATAGCCGACCGCCATGCAGACCGGGATCGCGACCAGCGCTCCGATCAGCACGATCGCAAGCGGCGGCAGGCTCGTGTGCGCGCCGACGAGCGCGGTGATCACGGAGAACGCGACCATCGCGCCGATCATCACGACTTCGCCGTGCGCGAAGTTGATCAACTGGATGATGCCGTAGACCATCGTGTAGCCGAGCGCGACCATCGCGTAGACGCTGCCGAGCGTCAGGCCGTTGATCAACTGCTGCAGGAAGATGTCCACACGTCTTCTCCGTGGGCGAGGCGGGGCCCGCGCCGTCGCGAGCGAGAAAGCGAAGATCGTCGCGTCGGCGATTGTGCGGGCCGCCGCGCCGCGCGGCAATCCCCGCGGCAAAAAAGCGGCGGGCGCCGATAAAAGAACGGCGCCCCGAGGGACGCCGTTCGCGTGCTGCCAGCCGCGCCTACTTCTTCGGCGCTTCCTTCTTCATCTCGTCCTTCTTCATCGCGTCCTTCGCCGGCGCCATCGCGGGTGCGGCGGCAGGGGCGGCCGGAGCGGCACCGGCGGCCGGCGCAGCGGCACTGCCGGCGGAAGCGACCATCGTCGACTTGCCGCCCTTGATGATCGCGACCGGCTCGACCTTGCCGCTCTTCATCGCGAAGATCGTGATCTCGGCGTCCTTGCGGTCGCCCTTGTCGTCGAACTCGACGTGGCCGGTGGCGCCGTCGTAGCTGATCTTCGCGAGCGCCGGCAGATACTTCGCCGGGTCCGTCGAGTCGGCTTTCTGCATCGCGGCGATCAGCAGATTCGCGCTGTCGTAGTAGTACGGCGCATACTGCTTGATCTCGCCGAACTTCTTGTTGAAGTTGTCCGTGAACGTCTTCGACGCCATCGCGGTGGGAATCCCCGCCTGCGAGCAGATCATGCCCTCGGAGGCCGCGCCGGCGAGCTTGTTCATCTCGCTCGTGCACGCGCCATCGCCGAACGCGAACGCCGCCTTGACGCCGAGCTCGCGCGCCTGCTTCAGCATCGGGCCGCCGGTCGCGTCCATGCCGCCGTAGAACACGGCGTCGGGGTTGCGACCCTTGATCTTGGTGAGGATTGCCTTGAAGTCGGTCGCCTTGTCGTTGGTCTTCTCGTGCAGGACCACCTGAACGCCCGCCGCCTTCAGCGTCTTCTCGACCTCGTTCGCGAGGCCCTCGCCGTAAGCCGTCGCATCATCGGCGATCGCAACCTTCTTCAGCTTCAGCTCGTTTGCCATGTACGCGGCGACCGCCGGCCCTTGCTGGTCATCGCGGGCGACGGTGCGGAAGACATTCTTGAAGCCCTGCTCGGTGAGCTTCGGGTTCGTCGCCGAGCCTGAGATCATCGGAATGCCGGCCTGGTTGTAGACGGCCGACGCGGGAATCGATACGCCCGAGTTCAGGTGGCCCACGACGCCGGCGACCTTGGCGTCGACGAGCTTCTGCGCGATCGTCGGCCCGAGCTTCGGGTCGGCCTGATCGTCCTCGCTCATCATCTCGAACTTGACGGCCTTGCCGCCGATCTTGATCTTCTTGTCGTTCGCTTCGTCGACGGCGAGGTGCACGCCGTTCTCGTCGTCCTTGCCGAGGTGCGCGATGCCGCCGGTCAACGGGCCCGCGTGGCCGATCTTGACGGTGATCGTTTCCTCGGCGGGTGCCTTGGGCGCTTCGGCTTTCTTCGGTTCTTCCTTGCCGCAGCCGTAGGCGGTTGCGAGCGCGGCCGCGACGAGCGTCAAGCCGAGCGTGCGGGTGATCGTCATAGGGGATTCTCCGGATAGAAGGAAAGGACAACAAAGGATTATTTGCTACCCGCCATCGGGTGTCAATCTGCTTCGTGTGGTCTTTTGTGTTGCGCGCTGCCGTTCACGCCCTTGCGCCGCTTCCGGTCGCCGCCCGATGCAGCCCGTCGCAGTGCACTTGTCCACCGGCAACGACCACCCGTAAGCTTGTGATCTTTGCGGGCGCGAGGCGAAACGCCGCGCGCGAATCCGAACCGAGATCCGGGCGCATCCAAGCCTGGGTAACCGCGAGCAGTGGGCCCGCACGGGCGGTCCACTCGATCGGGGTCGAAGCGTCGTCGACAGGACGGCGGGGGGTGTGGGGATGGCAGGAATGTGGACGCGACGGCGCGCGATCGCCGCGCTGGCCGGATTCGTGATCGTAGGCGCGCTTGGCGCCGGCATCGCGGTTCGGGTCGTCGCAAAGAAGGCCGAAGCCGACGCGAAGGCGGCCGCCGGCGCCGTCACGCTCGAATTCGGGCCGGCGGACCTCACGCGCGTCGAGGCGCAACCGATGTCGCGCTGGCTCCCCGTCTCGGGCACGCTGCAGCCACTGCGGCAGGCGACCGTCAAGGCGAAGGTGTCGGGCGACGTGCGGCAGATCCTCGTGCGCGAGGGCGAGGCCGTGCAAGCGGGCCAGGTGCTCGGCCGCATCGACACCGCCGACCTCGATGCCAGACTGCTCGAGCGCATCGGCGCGCTCGAGTCGGCGAAGGCGCAGCTTGCGATGGCCGAAAAAACGCGCGCGACTAACCAGGCGCTGCTCAAGCAGAGCTTCATTTCGCAGAACGCGTACGACAATTCCGAATCGACGCACAGCGTGTCGCTCGGAAGCGTTAAGTCGGCCGAAGCGCAGGTGCAGATCGCGAGGAATGCGCTGAAGGATGCCGTGGTCACCGCGCCCATTGCGGGAACGGTCGCGAAGCGTCACGTGCAGCCCGGCGAAAAGGTTGCGTTCGATTCGCCGCTTGTCACTGTCGTCGACCTGCGCGATCTCGAGCTGCAGGCGCTCGTGCCCGCCGTCGACGTTCCGGAGCTCGCGATCGGGATGGCCGTCGAGCTCGCGATCGACGGCTTCGGCGAACGCCGCTTCACCGGTCGCATCGAGCGGATCAACCCGGCGACCGAGCCCGGCACGCGGGCGATCCTCGTCTACGTCGGCATTCCGAACACCGATCGGGCGTTGCGCAGCGGCATGTTCGCGACCGGACGCATCGCGCTTGCGTCGCAGAAGGGCGTGCGTACGCTGCCGTCGATCGCCGTGCGAACCGAAGCGGGCCAGACGTACGTGTGGACGATCGCGCAGGGCAAGCTCGCGCGCAAGCTCGTCGTCGTCGGCCGCCGCGACGAGGCGAACGGGCGCGTCGAGATCAAGACCGACCTGCCGCCGGATCTTCCCGTGCTCGCCGCGCGTTTCGACAACCTGAAGGAAGGCGCCATGGTCATCGTGCGCGCGCCCACGCAGGACAAGGCGAAGCCGAGCTGATGGTTGTCATTCCGATGCGCGCAGCAACGAGGAATCTGCTGCCGTTCTGTGCAGAAGCAGATTCCTCGCTGCGGAATGACATGGAGTGACATCGAATATGTGGATCACCCGCGTCTCGATCCGTAATCCTGTCTTTGCGACGATGTTCATGGTCGGCATCGCCGTGCTCGGTCTGTTCGCGTACAACCGCCTTCGCGTCGAGCAGATACCCGACGTCAACCTGCCGTACGTGCTCGTGCTGACCGCGTATCCCGGCGCATCTCCGGAGGTCGTCGAGAACGATGTGACCAAGCCGCTCGAGTACGCGATCAACACGGTCTCCGGCGTGTCGCTGATCCGCTCGAACTCCCGCGAGGGACGAAGCGAGGTATTCGCCGAGTTCCGCATGTCGACCGACATGATGCGGGCGATGCAGGACGTGCGCGACAAGATCGCGCAGGTGCGGCCCGGCTTTCCGAGGGACGTGAAGGATCCGCTCGCGATCCGCATCCAGAACGAGAACCAGCAGGCGGTCGTCTCGCTCGCCGTGCTGTCGCCGACGGCCGACCTGCGCGAGCTCACCTCGCTCACCGACCAGACGATCGTCAAGGGCCTCGAGAACGTGCCCGGCGTCGCGCGCATCGACGTCAACGGGCGCGTGACGCGGCAGATCCTGATCCGCATCAAGCCGACCGCGCTGAACGCGCTGGGACTCGGTGTCGATCAGGTGATGAATGCCGTGCGCGCCGCGAACCAGGACGTGCCGGCGGGCCGGCTGACGAGGGGCCCGAGCGACGTGATCGTTCGCGTCGAAGGCAAGATCAAGGACCCGGCCCAGTTCGGCCGCATCATCGTCGCGCAGCAGGGCGGGGGTCCTGTCTACCTGTCGCAGGTCGCCGACGTCATCGACGGGGAAAAGGAGCAGGACTCGATCGCGCGCATCAACGGCAGGCCGTCGATCACGCTCGATCTTCAAAAGGCGCAGGACGCGAACATCGTCGAGACCGGACAGGGGATCAAGGACGCGGTCGCGCAGCTCAAATCGCGTTTGCCGGCCGACGTCGAGCTGCGCGTCGTGTATTCAACGGCGGAGCAGGTCGAGGCGAGCGTCAACCGCGTCAAGCAGACGATTCTCGAAGGTGCGCTGCTCACCGTGCTGATCGTCTTCCTGTTCCTGCACAGCTGGCGCAGCACGATCATCACCGGGCTCACGCTGCCGATCGCCGTCATCGCGACGTTCATTGCGCTGCACGCATTCGGGTTCACGCTCAACTTCCTCACGCTGATGGCGCTGTCGCTGACGATCGGCCTGCTGATCGACGACGCGATCGTCGTGCGCGAGAACATCGTGCGCCACCTCGCGATGGGAAAGAGCCACGTCGCCGCGGCGCAGGAGGCGACCGACGAGATCGGCCTTGCTGTCATGGCAACGACGTTCGCGATCGTCGCCGTGTTCGTGCCGATCGCGTTCATGAGCGGCATCATCGGCCGCTTCTTCTTCCAGTTCGGGCTCACGGTCGCGGTCGCGGTGCTCGTGTCGCTGTTCGTGAGCTTCACGCTCGATCCGATGCTTTCCTCGGTCTGGCACGATCCGCCGGGATCGCGCTTTCGCCGAGCGCCGTGGCTCGGCCGCTTCATGGACCGCGTCGAGCGTGCGATCGAATGGGTGCACCACGTCTACGGCGACGTGCTCGAATGGGCGCTCGCACATCGCAAGAGCGTGGTCGCGATCGCGCTCGTCACGTTCGCCGCGAGCTTCGGTCTCGTGCCGCTGGTCGGAACCGAATTCATTCCGGAAGCCGACCAGGGCTTCCTGTCGCTACGTCTGAACACGCCGGTCGGATCGAGCCTCGAGTACACCGACACGAAGGTGCGCCAGGTCGAGGACGTGCTGAAGACGATTCCCGAGGTTGCGCTCGCGATGACGACCGTGGGCACGGAGGAGGGACACAATTACGCGCGCGTCAACCTCAAGCTCACCGAGCGTTCCGCGCGCACGCGCTCGCAGAAGCAGGTCGAGCGGGCGATCCGCGCGGCGCTCAAGCCCCTTCCCGGCATCGAGCCGACGTTCGGCTTCGATCGTGCGGTCTGGGTGAACCTGCTCGGCCCCGACCCGGCGATGATGACGCAGCTGATCGGCGAGTTCGCCGAAAAGGTCGCGAAAGTGCCCGGAATCGCCGACCTCGAAATCTCGGAAAAGGCGGCGAACCCGGCGCTGTCGATCCGCTTGAACAACGACCAGGCGGCCGATCTGGGCATCAACGTCCAGCAGGTCGGCGCGACGATCCGGCCGCTGATCGCCGGCGACACGGTGAGCTACTGGCTCGCGCCCGACGGCCAGAATTACGAAGTGAACGTGCAGCTTCCGCGGGACCAGCGCCGCCTCGCGGCCGACCTCGGCAATCTCTATCTCACGACGGGCAAGCGCGGACCCGACGGCGAGGCGCGCATGGTGCCGCTGCGCCAGGTCGCCGAGATCGTCGAATCGACGAGCCCGCAGATCATCAAGCGGCAGGAGCTGCAGCGTCGCGTCGCCCTGTACGCGAATGCCGAGGGGCGGCCGTCCGGCGACGTCAACGCCGACGTCGAGAAGATCATCAAGGCGAGCACGCTTCCGCCCGGCTACCGTTTCGACGTCGGCGGACAGGCGAAGGACATGAAGGAGTCGTTTCAGGCGGCGCTCGCCGCGCTCGCGCTCGCGATCGTGTTCATCTATCTGATTCTCGCATCGCAGTTCGCGAGCTTCACGCAGCCGTTCGCGATCATGGCGTCGCTGCCGCTCTCGCTGATCGGCGTATTCCTCGCACTGCTGTTCACCGGCACGACGCTGAATCTCTTTTCGATCATCGGCTTCATCATGCTGATGGGGCTCGTCACCAAGAACGCGATCCTGCTCGTCGACTTCGCGAATCGCGCACGGCGTGCCGGCGCAAGCCTTCACGACGCGCTGCTGCAGGCAGGCCAGGTGCGGCTGCGGCCGATCCTGATGACGACCGCGGCGATGATAGGCGGCATGACGCCGCTCGCGCTCGGGCTCGGCGAAGGCGGCGAGGTGCAGGCGCCGATGGGCCGCGCGATCATCGGAGGCGTGATCACGTCGACGTTGCTCACGCTCGTCGTCGTGCCCGTTCTGTACACGTGGCTCGACCGGCTCGCCGAATGGCGCAAGGCGCGCCGCGCGGCGCGAGCCGCGTTGCACGCGGTGCCGACCGACGACCGGGCCGCGGCGGATTGACGTGCGATAATGGCGCGCCGATAATAACTGACCCGCAGTCATTTCAGCCTGACCGGCGGTACGAACCCTTCGAACGGCCGGTTCTCCGCTCGCGCCGTGGTCGCATGTGCGGCCGCGGCGACGATTGCGGCGCGAACCTGACGCAACCCGCGACATCGAACGCCTGAGCCGCGTCATACGCAAATGGACATCGAGCAAGCGCGCTTCAACATGGTCGAGCAGCAGGTGCGTACCTGGGACGTGCTCGACCAGCGTGTGCTCGACCTGCTGTTCGTCGTGCGGCGCGAGGAGTTCGTGCCGCCCGCGTACCGTCTTCTGGCGTTCGCCGATCTCGAGATACCGCTCGGCGACGGCCAATCGATGTGGACGCCGAAGATGGAGGCGCGCGTCGTGCAGGAGCTCACGCTGAAGCCGGGCGAAACAGTGCTCGAGATCGGCACCGGCAGCGGCTACCTGACCGCGCTGCTCGCAAAAAGCGGTGTACGCGTGACGAGTGTCGAGATCAACCCGCGGCTCGCCGATTTCGGTCGCGCGAACCTGCAGAAGAATGCGATCACCGGCGTCGAACTCGCACGCGGCGACGGCGCGCGGGGATTCGGCAGCGGCGCTTACGACGCGATCGTGCTTACCGGATCGACGCCCATTCTGCCCGATGCATGGATGCGCCAGTTGAAGCCGGGCGGCCGCATCTTCGCGGTGGTCGGTGAAGCGCCCGTCATGACGGCACGACTCGTCCGATGGGTCGCGCCGGGCGCGATGACGACCCAGGATTTGTTCGAGACGGTGATCGCGCCGCTTGCGAACGCACCGGCGCCCGCGCGTTTCGAGTTTTGATTCCCGACATCGCCCCGAAGGAGCTTGCCGCCTGGCGCGCCGACGCGACGCGCGCCGCGCCGGCGCTCATCGACGTGCGCGAGCAGTGGGAGTTCGATCATTGCCGCATCGAGGGCTCGCAGCTCGTGCCGCTCGGACAACTGGTCGCGCGTCTCGACGAGCTGCCGCACGATCGTCCGCTCGTGATCGTCTGTCACCACGGCAACCGCAGTGGGGTGGCGACCGATTTCCTGCGCCGCGCGGGCTTCGACGACGTGTGGAACCTGCGCGGGGGCGTCGAGGCGTGGGCGGTCGACGTCGACCCGGCGATGCCGCGCTACTGAACGAAGAACACGAACCCATCCCCACACGATGAAACGACGTCTGCTCTCGATTGCCGTCACGCTCGCGCTGGTCGCGGGCCTGTCCCGCGCCGCCGCCGGCGAGGACCTGATGCAGATCTACCGCGACGCGCAGCAGAGCGACCCGACGATCGCCTCCGCCCGCGCCAACTGGAACGCTCTGCAGGAGCGCGTGCCACAGGCGCGCGCGGCGCTTCTGCCCAACGTCGGGCTGACGGCCACGGCGAATCTGAACAACGGCCGATCGACGGTGGACTCCGATCCGCGCATCGTGGTCGAGAAAAGCTATCAGAGCTCCCAGTACACGATCTCCGCGTCGCAGCCGCTCTACCGGCCGCAGAACTACGTCGTTCTCAGCCAGGCGCAGGCGACGGTGACGCAGGCGGACTTCTCGCTCGCAACCGCGCAGCAGGACCTGATCCTGCGTGTCGCGCAGGCATACTTCGACGTGCTGCTCGCGCAGTTCTCGGTCGAGCTCGTCGAAAGCCAGAAGGCGGCGGTGTCCGAGCAGCTCGCGCAGGCGAAGCGCAACTTCGAAGTGGGCGTTGCGACGATCACCGACACGAACGAGGCGCAGGCGAAGTACGACCAGATCGTCGCCACCGAGATCGCGACGCGCAACGACCTCGACAACAAGCTCACGGCATTGCGCGCGATCGTCGGCCGCCTGCCGAGCGATCTGAAGAAGCTCGGCCAGGGTTACGTCCCGCGACTGCCGGAGCCGAACACCGCCGACTACTGGGTCGATCGCGCGCTGAAGGAAAATCTCGCCGTGCGCATCGCGCAGTCGAACTACGACATCGCGACGCTTGAAGTCGAGCGCCAACGCGCGGCGCACCTGCCGACGCTCGACGTCGTCGGCAGCTTCGGCAATTCCGAGGCGGGCGCGTCGGTCAGCAGCGGATTCGGCGTCACCTCGCGCGCGGCGACGATCGGGCTTTCGTTCGCGGTGCCGATCTACCAGGGCGGCTTCATCAATTCAAAGGTGCGCGAGGCGCTCGCGTTGCAGGACCGCGCGCGCCAGGATCTCGAAGTCGCGCGGCGCAACGCGCTGTTCACCGCGCAGACCGGCTATGCGGGTGTGGTGAGCGCAGTCGCCTCCGTTGCGGCGTTCGAGCAGGCGCTGAAGTCGGCGCAGGTGGCTTACGAGTCGAACAAGCTCGGCCAGGAGGTCGGCGTGCGCACGAACCTCGATGTGCTGACCGTTCAGCAGAACGTGTTCCAGACGCGGCACGATCTCGCGCAAGCGTATTTCAACCACATCGTCGGCCTGCTGCGCCTGAAATCCGCGGTCGGCGCGCTGACCGAGCAGGATCTCGACGAAGTCAACCGCACACTTCGCGGCTAACCGCAACGCATTTGCTGACGCGCGAGCGCCCCGGGGCGGGCGGCGTAAACTGCGCGGCGGTCGGTGATCGCGCCGGTCGCGGGATTTATCGTGACCAGGCCCAGTCCGGTCCCGACTTCCCAGGCGCAAAGCGTTCCGCTGGGAGAGAACTCGAGTGCGCTGATCACGCCGTTGACGAGGCCGATGAAAGGTTCCCAGACCCGTTGCGGGGTCGATCGCATACAGCTTGAACGGCGGGTTGCTCTGCAGCGGCACCGGATTGTTGATCGCATACAGCACATCGGCGGAATTGAAGGCGAGGCCCTGAATGCCGCCTGAGACGTCCGCATCGAGACTGATGTTAGGTCCCGGGGTGATGATCCCGGTGACCGGGTCCACCGTGGAAAGCCGACTGGAGCCGGCGCCGCCCGCGATGTAGATCACGCCGGCGGAATTTTTCGCCATCGACTTCGCCTGCAATACGGGACCGGAATTGGTACTGAGCAAGACGTCGGCCGCTGTGATCTCGTTGATGCTGTACGTGTTGTTCCCGAGGACGCCCAGGATCGTGGCATTCGACGACGGCGCGCAGAGCGCAAGCGAGATCCACAAGCCGATTGGCGTCCACGTCATGCGCGTCGAGAGCTTCATCATGTTTTTCCTTGGACCGATCGGATCGGAAATTCGCGGGCGAGTATGAAGCGCCCCACCTAACCGATCGCTAACCGATCCCGCATCGGCGGCTCGCAGGACGCGACGCAATGCCGCAACGTCGGCAGCACTGAAAACGGCCGGGACCGCCGCTGTGATGCCGGCTGAACGTTTTCGGGGCAACCGATGTTGTTCAGCGCCGAGGCTAGCCGTGCGCTCGTCCGCTCGCGGAAGCGCGCGGGCTGAGCGCCGCGTCGATCCGTGGCGCGAGCCATGCCCACAATCGGTCGGCGGCGCCGCCGTGCGCCGCGTGGAATGCGAGCGCGGCGTCTCGCATCGCGGTGCGCGCCGCGTCGTCGGCGAGAAGCGCCGCGGCGGCGACGATCAGCGCGTCGGCATCGCGCACGCGGCGGGCGGCGCCCGCGTCGACAGCCTTGTCCGTCGCTTCGGCGAAGTTGAACGTGTGCGGCCCGACGAGCGTCGGACGGCCGACGGCGATCGGCTCGATCAGATTCTGGCCGCCGAGCGGCAGCAGGCTTCCGCCGACGAACACGACGTCGGCCGCCTGACAATACGCGAGCATTTCGCCGAGCGAATCGCCGAGCACGAACGCGACGTCGGCGGCGACGGCCGAATCGTCGCTGCGGCGGGCAAATGCGAGGCCGCGCGCGCGCATGAGCTCGGCCACCGCGTCGAATCGTTGCGGATGGCGCGGCACGATCACGGTCAGCATGCGATCCGGCAGCGCAACCTTCGCGATCGCATCGAGCAGCAGCGTCTCCTCGCCTTCGCGCGTGGACGCTGCGAGCAGGATCGGCCTCGCAGGGCCGAAGCGCTCCCGCAACGATCGCCCAAGCGTGCGCGCGGCCGCCGGCACGGCAACGTCGAATTTCAGATTCCCGGTGACGACCGGCGGGGGCGCACCGAGGTCGACAAGGCGCGCGGCGTCGGCATCCGTCTGCGCGGCGACCCCCGACAACGCCGACAACACCTCGCGCGTCGCAGCGCCTGCACGCCGATAGCGAGCGGCCGAGCGTGACGACAGCCGCGCGTTCACGAGATAGATCGGCACGTCGTGCGCCCGCGCGTCGCGAACGAGGTTCGGCCACAGCTCCGTTTCGAGCAACAAGCCGATCGCAGGCTTGAAGTGGCGAAGGAACGCTCGCACGGCGAACGGCACGTCGTAAGGCAGCCATGATTGGACGACGCGATCGCCGTAGGCGGCGCGGCCCGCGGCGCGGCCCGTCGCCGTCATGTGCGTGAGCAGGATCGTCGCGCTGGGGTATGCATTGGCGATGCGTTCGATCAGCGGAGCTGCGGCGCGTGTTTCGCCGAGCGATACTGCATGGACCCAGACGACCGGCGGCGACGGCGGCGATGAATCGTAGCGGCCGAACCGTTCGCCGATGTGCTCGCGATAGCCGGGCTCGCGACGCGCGCGCCACCACAGGCGCAACGGCAGGAACGGCAGCGCGAGATGCCAGAGCAGCGTGTAGAGCGTGCGCATTGGCGGACAGAACGCTCGCGTTCAACAGCGCGGCGACGCGCGCATCAGCTCTCCGAGCGCGCCTTGCACGTCGGCAACCGAGGGGACGAGCCCGTTGCCGCCGAGATCGCGCGCATGAACGCCTGCGATCGCCACACCGGCGAGCGCAGGATCGGTCGACGTGAACAGCGCGACGGTCGGCGTTGCGAGCGCAGCGGCAAGATGGACGAGTCCGGTGTCCACACCGACGACGGCTTGTGCGCGCGCGATCAGCGACGCGAGCGCGGGCAGCGGCTGGCGCGGCGGCACGATCGCCTGCGGTTGGCCGGCGGCGATGCGCTCGCTGGTCGCGCGTTCGCCGTCGCTGCCCCACGGCAACAGGATGACGAATCCCGCGGCCGCGACACCGGCGACGAGCGCTCGCCATTGCGCATCGGGCCAGCGCTTGTCGGCGCGGCTCGTCGCATGAAAAAAAGCGAGATACGGGCGATCGGGCGCAATGTCGTGCGCAGGCGGCGGAGGCGCGACGAGACCATAACGGGGCGGCCCCTCGACTCGGTAACCGAGCGCCGCGGCGGCGAGCAGCCGGCAACGCGTGACGAAATGCTGGTCCGGGTCGATCGGATGATGCACGTCGTGCAGCAGCGTCGCCGCCGCCTCGCGGATGCTCGCCCGGTCGGGGCCGTGCCGCGGTCCTCGCGCGAACGCCGCGATCAGCGCACCTTTGACCTGCTCCTGCAAGTCGAGCACCGCGTCGTAGCGCTCGCGCGCGACATCGCGACGGAACGCGCGCATGTCGCGCCACGTCGCGGCCCGCAAAAGCCCGTGGCGCCATCGCCGCAGCGCGACCGGAACCACGCGGCGCACGCCCGGATGCAACGCCGGCAGCGCCGCGAACGCCTCCTCGGCCACCCAGTCGATCGCAAGATCGGGACGGTGCGCGCGCACGTCGGCAACGAGCGCGAGCGCGTGCACGATGTCGCCGAGCGACGAGGGACGAACCACGAGAATGGCAGCCATGCCCGCCTGTCATTCCCGCAAAGGAGGGAATCCAGCGACTTTCGTGCAATGACACTGGGTCTCCGCCGAAGCCTGTCCTGAGCGTAGTCGAAGGGCGGGGACGACGGCTGTCCGATGCGAGTCAGCGCGTGAAACCACGTAGAATGCGCGCAATTCTTTTCCGCGCGGAGCGGCCGGCTCCGCGATCGTCGCTCGCATGGCGGGGCCGCTTCCGTTGAGCCTTTGTGTGATCACGCGCGATGCCGCGGGTGAGCTCGCCGATTGCCTCGGCTCGGCGCGATTCGCCGGCGACATCGTCGTCGTCGATTCGGGCAGCCGCGATGATACCGTGGAAATCGCCCGCCGCTTCGGCGCGCGCGTGATCGAGCATGCGTTCGACGGCTTCGGCCGGCAGAAGAATGTCGCCGTCGCCTTGGCCGCGAACGACTGGGTGCTGTGCCTCGACGCCGACGAGCGCGTCACACCGCGGCTCGCGACATCGATCGAGGCCGCGATCGCGCAGCCGCGAGCCGCCGCCTATTCGATGGCGCGACGCAACCGCTTCCTCGGCCGCTGGCTCGCGCACGGCGAAGGCTATCCAGATTGGAACGTGCGCCTGTTCGATCGCAGGCGTGCGCGCTGGAGCGACGACGCGGTGCACGAGCACGTCGTCGCCGACGGCGGGATCGCGCGGCTCGAGGGCGACCTGCTGCACCAGTCGGCCGAATCGCTCGACGCGTATCTCGCGAAGCAGAACCGCTACACCACGCTGCAGGCGCAGGCGATGCATGCGCGCGGCGAGCGGGTGAGCGCTGCGCGGCTCGTGCTCTCGCCGCTCGTGCGCTTCCTGCGCTTCTACGTCGTCAGGCTCGGCTTCCTCGATGGCGTCGCAGGTCTTACCCACATCGCGATCGGCGCGTTTGCGAGCTTCATGAAGTACGCCAAGCTGCGCGCGCTCGCGGCGGCCGAAGGCGCGCGATGACGCTCGGGCGGCACGTGCTCGTGACCGGGGTCGCCGGCTTCATCGGCATGCACGTCGCACGCCGTCTGCTCGACTCGGGCGCGCGCGTCACCGGCGTCGACAATCTCGATCCCTATTACGACGTTGCGTTGAAGAACGCGCGCCTCGCGCAGATCGCCGGGCGCGCTGGATTCACATTCGAGCCGGTCGATCTCGCCGACGCGCACGCCACGGCCGATCTCTTTCGCGGCGGCTCATTCTCGTCGGTGATCCATCTCGCGGCACAACCCGGCGTTCGCTATTCGCTCGTCAATCCGGACGCCTATCTTCGCAACAACGTGACCGCGTTCGGACACGTGCTCGAAGGCTGCCGCCATGGCGGCGTCGGCCATCTCGTCTACGCGTCGAGCTCGAGCGTCTACGGCGCGAATCATGCGCTGCCGTTCTCGGAGGAGCAGAGTGTGGACCACCCGGTCAGCCTGTACGCGGCGACGAAGAAGGCGAACGAGCTCATGGCGCACAGCTACAGCCACCTGTTCGCGCTGCCGACGACCGGATTGCGCTTCTTCACCGTCTACGGTCCGTGGGGACGACCCGACATGTCGCCGATGCTGTTCACGCGCGCGATCCTCGCCGGCGAGCCCATCCGCGTGTTCAACGGGGGGCAGATGAGGCGCGATTTCACCTACATCGACGACATCGTCGAGGGCGTCGTGCGGGTGCTCGAGCAGCCCGCGCAACCGGCCGGCGCGAGCCGCGCGCCGTATGCGATCTACAACATCGGCAACAGCGAGGCCGTGGAGCTCGAGACGTTCATCGGCCTGCTCGAGCGACTGCTCGGGCGCACGGCGATCCGCGACTACCAGCCGATGCAGGCGGGCGACGTGCCGGCGACGTTCGCGTCGATCGATCGTTTGCACGCGGCGACCGGATTCGCGCCGCGCACACCGCTCGCCGAGGGCCTTGCGCGCTTCGTTGCGTGGTATCGCGATTATTACGAGCGTGCGGCGGGCTGACGCGCGCCCGATGATAGAATTGCGGCCGGCGTCGAGCCGCCGTTCGACCCTCACCGCAACCCTGTCCCGCGAGCGGGAGAGGTGCCGCGAAGCGGCGGGTGAGGGCGCACCGATCGTTATCCGACCATGATTCTCGTTACCGGCGGCGCCGGATTCATCGGCGCGAACTTCGTGCTCGATTGGTGCGCGCAGAGCGCCGAGCCGGTCGTCAACCTCGACAAGCTCACCTACGCCGGCAATCTCGGCAATCTGGAATCGCTCGCCGGCAATCGCAACCACGTGTTCGTGCGCGGCGACATCGGCGATCGTGCCGCCGTCGGCGTGCTGCTCGCGCGCTACCGGCCGCGCGCGATCGTCAATCTGGCGGCCGAAAGTCACGTCGACCGGTCGATCCACGGGCCGGCGGCGTTCATCGCAACGAACATCGTCGGCACGTTCAACCTGCTCGACGAAGTGCGCGCGTACTGGTCGGCGCTGCCGGGCGCCGAGCGCGACGCATTCCGCTTTCTGCACGTTTCCACCGACGAAGTGTACGGCTCGCTCGGGCCGCGCGATCCCGCGTTCTCGGAGTCGACGGCCTACGCGCCGAACAGCCCGTATTCGGCTTCGAAGGCGGGCTCCGATCATCTGGTGCGGGCCTATCATCACACGTACGGCCTGCCGATGCTCACGACGAATTGCTCGAACAATTACGGGCCGCTGCAGTTTCCCGAGAAGCTGATCCCGCTGATGATCGCGAACGCGCTCGCCGGCAAGACGCTGCCCGTCTACGGCGACGGTCGCAACGTGCGCGACTGGCTGTATGTCGGCGACCATTGCGCAGCCATCCGCACGGTGCTTGCGCGCGGGGTTGCGGGCGAGACGTACAACATCGGCGGCAACGCCGAGCGGGCGAACATCGACGTCGTGCATACGCTCGTGCGCATCCTCGCCGAGATGAAGCCCGGCCGCGATTATGCGAAGCAGATCGCGTTCGTCGAGGACCGGCCGGGTCACGATCGCCGCTACGCGATCGACGCCTCGAAGATCCGTCGCGAGCTCGGATGGACGCCCGCCGAGACGTTCGAAACCGGCCTCGCCCGTACGGTGCGCTGGTATCTCGACAATGCCGGCTGGCTCGCGGCAGTGACGAGCGGCGAATATCAGCGCTGGATCGATCTCAACTACGCGCCGCGCGCTTCCGGCGCGGCCTGAACGGCGGACGCGATGGCGCGCAAGGGAATCATTCTCGCCGGCGGGTCGGGCACGCGGCTGTATCCGGTGACGCAAGTCGTCTCGAAACAGCTGCTGCCGGTTTACGACAAGCCGATGATCTACTATCCGCTGTCGACGCTGATGCTCGCCGGCATTCGCGACATTCTGTTGATCTCGACGCCCGAGGACACGCCGCGCTTCGCGCAGCTTCTCGGCGACGGCTCGCGCTGGGGACTGAACCTTCGCTACGCGGTGCAGCCGTCGCCCGACGGCCTTGCGCAGGCGTTCGTGATCGGCCGCTCGTTCGTCGGCAGCGATCCGTCGGCGCTGGTGCTCGGCGACAACATCTTCTATGGCCACGATCTGCAGCAGCAGCTTCGCGACGCCAACGCGCGCGAAAGCGGAGCGACCGTTTTCGCGTATCCGGTCGCCGATCCCGAGCGCTACGGCGTCGCCGAGCTCGACTCGACCGGCCGCGTCGTGAGCCTCGAAGAGAAGCCGAAGGAGCCGAGATCGCGCTACGCGGTGACCGGCCTCTATTTCTACGATCACCGCGTCTGCGACGTTGCCGCAGGACTCAAGCCGTCGGCGCGCGGCGAGCTCGAGATTACCGACGTCAACAAGGCGTATCTCGCGTGGAGCGATCTGCGCTGTGAAGTGATGGGCCGCGGCATGGCCTGGCTCGACACGGGCACGCACGAGTCGCTGCTCGCGGCTTCTCAATACATCGAGACGATCGAGCGGCGGCAGGGGCTGAAGATCGCGTGCCCGGAGGAGATCGCCTATCGGCTCGGCTACATCGACGCCGCGGCGCTCGAGCGGCTCGGATCGTCGATGGCGAAGAACGGCTACGGGCAGTACCTGCTCGCGTTGCTGCGCGAGCCGCCGGTGCGATGAAGGTCACGCCGACTGCACTCGCCGACGTCAAGCTGATCGAGCCGAAGGTCTTCGGCGACGAGCGCGGATTCTTCTTCGAGAGCTGGAATGCGCGTGCGCTCGCGCAGTCGGGCATCGATGCGACGTTCGTGCAGGACAACCATTCGCGCTCGCGCCGCGGCGTTCTGCGCGGATTGCACTACCAGATCGAGCATCCGCAGGGCAAGTTGGTGCGAGTGGTCGCCGGCGAGGTGTTCGACGCCGCCGTCGATCTTCGCCGCTCGTCGCCGACGTTCGGTCGCGCGCTCGGCATCGTGCTGTCCGAGGCGAACAAGCGGATGCTGTGGGTGCCGCCGGGATTCGCGCATGGCTTTCTCGTGCTGTCCGAATCGGCCGACTTTCTGTACAAGACGACCGACTACTGGTATCCGGAGCACGAGCGCACGCTGCTGTGGAACGACGGCGCGATCGGGCTCGCGTGGCCGCTCGACGGCGCGCCGACGCTTGCGCCGAAGGATGGCGCGGGCGTGCCACTCGAACGCGCGCAGACTTACGAGTAACGGCGCATGGCGGCGCCGACGATCCTCGTCACCGGCGCGAACGGGCAGCTCGGCTTTGAGCTCGCGCGCGTGCTCGCGCCGTGCGGCACGATCGTCGCGACCGATCGCGCGAGCCTCGATCTCGCCGACGTCGATTCGATCGCGGCGACGGTTCGTGCCGCGAAACCGGCGCTGATCGTCAACGCCGCTGCGTACACGGCGGTCGACAGGGCGCAGACCGAGCGCGATCTCGCGCATGCGATCAACGGCCGCGCGCCCGATGTTCTCGCCGAGGAAGCGCGGCGCATCGGCGCGACGCTGATCCATTACTCGACCGATTATGTGTTCGACGGGCACGCGCGAACGCCGTACGCGGAGGATGCGCCGACAGCGCCGCTGAACGTGTACGGCGAGTCGAAGCTCGCCGGCGAGCGTGCGATCGCAACGAGCGGCGCGCATGCGCTCGTGTTCCGCACGAGCTGGGTGTATGGCTTGCGCGGGAAGAACTTCCTGCTGACGATTCGAAAACTGGCAGCCGAGCGCGACGAGCTCGCGATCGTCGCCGATCAGACGGGCGTGCCGAATTGGTGTCGCGCGCTCGCGCGTGCAACGCGACGTGTCGTCGATCTCGGCCTGCCGAAGCTCACCGAGCGCGCGGGTCTGTATCACATGAGCTCGACGGGCAGCGCGACGTGGTTCGAGTTCGCGCGCGCGATCGTCGGCGATAGCGAGCGACCTCGCCTGAAGCCCATCACGACGGCCGACTTTCCGACGCCGGCGCAAAGGCCCGCTTACGGTGTTCTGTCAACGGCCAAATTCGAGCGCACGTTCGGCTTTGCGCTGCCGCCGTGGCGCGATGCGCTCGCGCAATGCGTGACGAGCCCGGTCGAACCCGATTGATTGCAACAGCTCGTTACAAAAGTCTGTTGCTCGTTACGAGTCTGTTCCGATTGTCTCCAAAGCCCGACGCTTGTCGGCGGAACCGAACGATCGCGCGTTGATCGAACGCACGGGTTTTTGCGCGGTCGCCGCAATCAATCAGGGAGTGTCGATGAGGTTTGCAACCGATTCGCCTTGTATCTCGCTCGCGCGCGCGGCCGCACTGTTCGCATTCGGCATCGGCGCGTCGGCGGCGACGATCACCGCCGTTCCGACCGCCGTATACGCGCCGGCTGCGGCGACCAAGGCAGCAACGCTTGCTCGGCTCGTCGGGCCCGATGCGCCGAAGCGTACGATCAGCCTGGCTGCGCCGTCGTCCGCCGAATGGAGCATCGTGCGCGAGAAGAACAAGGCTTCGAGCGCAGCAGCAGCTGCACCGGACGCGACGAAAGGCAGGCCGCTCGTCGTCGGCATCGGTCGCGACGTGCCGTCGGCGGAGCGCACGATCGATTCGGCCGGTCTCGTTTGGATACCGATCGCCGACGGCGGCTTCGCGGCGCGTATCGACGTTCGCTCGCAAGGCGCGGCCGCCGTGCGCGTCGCCATGACGATGAGCGAGACGAACCCCGACGTCACGCTCCGCTTCGTCGGCTCGGCCGCGAACGCCGAAGTATTCGCGGTGCCGGCCAACGCGATCGCAGGCGCGACGCTGCGCGACGGCGTTTTCTGGTCGCCGGTGCTCGAAGGCGACACGGCGACGATCGAGGTCGTCGCGCCGGCGGGAGTCGATCGCGACCGCATCGCGTTCACGCTCGCGCGCCTCGCGCATCTCGCCCTCGCCGGTGCATCGTTGCGCGATCCGACGCAGAAGGATCTGAGCGACATCGGCACGTCGGGCAGCTGCAACGTCGATGTCGCGTGCATCGCGCCGTCGGCTGCACTGACCGCCGCCGCGCGGGCGACCGCGCAGATCATTTTCAACGACGATCAGTTCGTGTACCAGTGCTCCGGAACGCTCGTCAACGATTCGCTCGCGACGAACACGCCGTACTTCTACACGGCGAACCATTGTGTGCACTCGCAGGCCCTTGCCACGACGATCAACTTCTACTGGTTCTTCGATGCGGTCGCCTGCAACAATCACGCGACGATTCCGCCCTACGTGCTGCAGGCGGGAGGTGCGACGCTGCTCGGGCGCAGCGACGATTGGGACTGGTCGCTCGTGCGGGCGAACAGCGCGCCGCCGACCGGCGTCGCCTTCAGCGGCTGGCGCGCCGAGTCGCTCACGCTCGCAGCGAGCGCGATCACACTGCATCACCCGAACGGCGACCTGAAGAAGCAAAGCCAAGGGATCTTCCAGGGCTATTACACTCGGCCCGGCCGCGGATCGACGTTCGCGTCGATGATGTGGACACAAGGCACGACCGAGCCGGGTTCGAGCGGCGCCGGCTTGTTCACGCTCGGAGCGTCGGGATACGAGCTGCGCGGCGCCTTGTGGGCCGGATCGGCAGCGTGCTCGAACCCGACCGGCGTCGACAAGTTCTCGCGGCTCGACGTCGCGTTTGCGCTGCTGCGGCAATACCTGACGCCCGACAATCCCAGTCCGAACGGCAGCATCGCGGCGGTCGAGTTCTACCACGACGTCCTCGATCACTATTTCATTTCGACCAACCCCATCGAGATCAACGACCTCGACACCGGCGTGCACCCAGGCTGGGTGCGCACGGGCTTTCGTTTCCTCGCCTATCCGGACGCGACGCGCGCGCCGTCGAGCGCGAACCCCGTCTGCCGCTTCTATCTGCGGCCCGGATTCGGCGATTCGCACTTCTATTCGGGCTCGCCGACGGAGTGCGCCGATACGCAGGCGAAGTTCGGCGACGCCTGGATCTACGAAAGCCCGAATGTCTTCTATATCCAGCTGCCCGATCAGGCGACGGGCGTCTGCCCTGCGAACACGCAGCCCGTCTGGCGATTCTTCCACACGACTCGCACGAACCATCGCTACACGACCGACATCAGCGTGCGCGACGAGCTGCGCGGCGATCCCCTATGGCTTCCCGAGGGCTACGGCCCCGACGCGGTCATCATGTGCGCGCCGGCGGCGTGAGCGGCGAGGGAGGCTCCGGGCGCGAAGCGCCGAGCCCCGTACGAGCAATCGCGAATCGCCGCAGAGAGGCCGACAACTGGCCCTTCGCGAACCAAGACTGCTGCGGAGGCCGACGGCGTGAGCGGTAAGTCGCCGACGGCGTGAGCGGGCAAGCGGGTCAAAACCGGTAATCGATCACGCCCTGCGCGCCGATCGCGAGCGTGCGTCCCGCTCCCGCGACGACGATGGCGTTCATGCCGAACGTGACGCCCTCGTGCCGCTCGTCCATCCGATAACTCGCGAGTGTCGCGAGCGGCTCGCGGCCCACGCTCGCATCGTCCTGATCGGTCGTCGTCACGCGGCAGCGCACGCAGGGCTTGACGAGCTTGAGCGTGACGCCGTCGGCTTCGATCGTATCCACGTGATCCTCGTCGTACGGCTCGAGCCCGGCGACGACGATGTTCGGACGGAAGCGATTCATCGGCAGCGCACGCTCGCCGCGCGTGCGCAGCCGTGCGTTGAGATCGGCGAGCGAGGCTTCCCCGATCACGAGCACCGGATAGCCGTCGGCGAACGCCGTATTCGCGCCGCTCGTGCCGACGAACTCGGGATTGCAGCGGCGCACGTGCTCCGGCGCGAATCGAACGAGTCGCATCGGCGCGCCGAGATAGGCGGACAGCCACTGCGCGGCCTGCTCGCCGGCATCGGTCGCGGCAACGGTGCTGCTCCAGACGACGACGTCGCGCCGCGGGAGGCCCGCGACGTCGGGCGCCACGACAGCGAGCGTCGGCATGGCCGGCGCGCTGAGTATGAGTGCATCTGCATGCGCTGCGACGCCGATCAGCGCCATTCGCGGTTGCTCGCGCTGGCTGACGAAACGGCCGTCGGCGTCGACGACCATCCATTCGCGATCGCCGACCGCGTGCGCCGCGAGTCCGCGCGACGTCACCGCCGCCTTGGGCAGCGCGATGCCGCGGCATCCTTTGACCGGATAGACGTTGAGCGCGGCGATGGTTGCGCGCGTCATGGACGTCGACTCGCGAACAAGCGTTACCGCAGGCCGGACACGTACTCCGCCGCCGCCTTCATCTGTGCGTCGGACATGCGGGACGCAATCGTCGCCATGATGCGGCCGTTCACGTCCTTGCCGTCCGGATCCATTCCGCGCTCGCCCGCCTTGAACGCCTTCAGTTGCGTGTACGTGTAGTCGGGGTGCTGCCCGGCGAGCCGAGGGTAGTTCTTCGGCACGCCGGCGCCGTCGGGCGCGTGGCACGCGGCGCACGCCGGCACGCCGGCGGCGGAATCGCCGCCGCGATAAAGCTTCTGTCCCGCCTGCACGAGCTCGGCGTCCTTCGCGGCGAGGCCCTTCGGTTTCTGCTGCGAGAAGTACAGGCCGAGCGCCTTCATGTCGTCGGGCGTGAGCGGCGCCGCCATACCTTGCATGATCGGGTTGACGCGCAGCCCGCTCTTGAAGTGCGCGAGTTGCGTGCTGATATACTCGGCCGGCATTCCGGCGATGCTCGGATTGACCGGCGTCGGGCTGTTGCCGTCGGCGCCGTGACAGGCGACGCAAATCTGTGTGGCCGTCGTCTGCGCCTTCGCGAGGTCGGGCTTGGCCGCCGGCTGCTGCGCCGGCGCCGCGGACGCGGAGCACGCGCACAGTAAGACGGCGAGTCGCAACGTACCGGCCAGTGGGAAACGCATCGAATCACTCCTTCGTGGCCGCCGCACCGGCATTTCGGCCCGTAGTGCGCCCTATCTCAACGCACGTGCGGAACGTTCGCGCGGATCTCCACCCGTCATTCCGGTTCGATATGCAAAACCGTTCTATTGTAGCGGAATCGTTCGTCGCGGCGAAACGCCGGCCGTGGCTCGCATGCCGGTGAAGCACCCGTTGCAGCAGGCGCGTTTCCTGTGCACGGCTGCGCGCGCGGACCAGCTGCCGCCGGCGGGACCTCCGGAGGTCGCGTTCGCCGGGCGCTCGAACGCCGGCAAGTCGAGCGCGATCAACGCGCTCGCGAATCAGACCCGGCTCGCGTTCGCGAGCAAGACGCCGGGCCGCACGCAGCAGATCAATTTCTTCGAGCTGCGCGGCGGTGCGCTGCTCGCCGACTTGCCGGGCTACGGCTACGCAGCCGTGCCGCTTGAGCTCAAGCGGCACTGGCAGGCGTTCGTCGCCGAGTATCTCGCCACGCGGCAGGCGCTGGTCGGCCTCGCGCTCGTCGTCGATGCGAGACACGGGCTCGCAGACCTCGATCGCGATCTGCTGGCCGGGTTCCTTCCGAGCGGGCGGCCGGTGCTCCTGCTTGCGACGAAGATGGACAAGCTCGGCAATCAGGCACAACGCAGCGCGCGCGGGGCGATCGAGCGCGCGCTCGCGGAGGCATTCTCCGAGCAAGCGTCGCTGGTGCACGTCGTGCCGTTCTCGGCTACGCGCCGAGTCGGCATCGGCGAGGCCGAGCGCGTGCTCGGACAATGGTTGCTCCGCGACGACGGCTCGACCGTCGTCGCGGATGCGCAAAAAGAAAAGGCCTCGCGATCAAGGGGAGTGACGCGAGGCCCTAAACGCCCGGCGTAGGGAATCACCACTACGCGGGCACCCGCTCAGGGAGGGAAGCGGGAGACGCAACAACCGTCCGCTTAAATGGACCGGTCCCGTTGCGCAGAGTTCCACAAATTGTCGTCAACTAAAATCCACGAATCGAGCGTGGGATAGGAGAGGGCGAATGGTGGCCGGTTCATCACCCGCGGCGTCAGTGCTCGCTACGCTGAAGCAGGCGCTCAAGCCGCATGCGCCGTTCGCCGCGATGGCGGATGCCGACGTCGAGCACGTCGTGCGCGCCGGCGAACTGCGCTACTTCGCGCCCGGCGAGCGGATCCTCTTGCCCGACGCCGCCCGGCCGGCGCACTGCTACGTCATTCGGCAGGGAACCGTGCGCGGCGAGCGGCCCGATGCCGATGGCGGCGAGGCGTCCGCGCTGTGGGAGCTTTCGGCCGGCGAGATGTTTCCGCTCGGCGCGCTGCTCGCGCGGCGAGGCGTCACGAGCGTCTACCGCGCGATGCAGGACACGTTCTGTCTGCTGTTCCCGGCCGCCGTGTTCGATTCGCTGATCGCGACATCAGCCGTGTTCCAGGACTTCTGCACACGCCGTCTCGCGCATCTGCTCGACCTGTCGCGCGCCACGCTTCAGGCGCAGTACGCGGCGAGCGCGACCGAGCAGCGCGGGCTCGCCACGCCGCTTGCGCGCGTGCTGCGGCAGGCGCCGATCGCGTGCGGGGCTCAGACGCCGCTCGCACACGCGCTCGCGACGATGGAGGAGCACCGGATCGGCGCCATGCCGGTGCTCGACGCCGAACGTCGTCCGCTGGGCGTGTTCACGCGGCAGGACGTGATCGGCCGCATCGTGTTGCCGAAGCGCGCGCTTGACACGCCGATCGGCGACGTGATGAGCATGCCGGCGATCACGCTGCCCACGCGCGCCACCGCAGGCGACGCCGCGCTCGTCATGGCAAGCAAAGGAATCCGTCACGTCATCGTGCTCGACGACGACGGGCATCTCGCCGGCGTCGTGTCGGAGCGGGATCTGTTCACGTTGCAACGGCTGTCGGTGCGCGAACTCGCCTCGGCCATCCGGCGAGCCGCCGATCTCGCCACGCTCGAGCAATGCGCGGCCGACGTCCGGGCGCTCTCCCACGCGCTCGTCGCGCAGGGCGTGGCCGCGGGTCAGCTCACGCGGATGATCTCGAGCCTGAACGACCAACTGACCGCACGCGTGCTCGAGATCACCGCGCCGCGGTTCGAGCTTTCCGGCGCCGCGCTTTGCTGGATCGGCATGGGCTCCGAGGGACGCGGCGAGCAGACGATCGCGACCGACCAGGACAACGGGCTCGTGTTCGAATCGGGCGACGCTCACGGTGCGGCGCGCGTGCGCGAGCGGCTGCTGCCGTTCGCGACCGCGGTGAACGAGGCGCTCGACCGCTGCGGGTATCCGCTGTGCAAGGGCGGCGTGATGGCGATGAACCCGCGCTGGTGCGCGAGCCTGCCCGAATGGAAGGAATCGTTCGCGAACTGGATCGATCGCGGCGACCCGAAGAGCCTGCTCGCGGCCAGCATCTTCTTCGACTTCCGCTCACTTTGGGGTGAGGCCGCGCTCGCCGATGCGTTGCGCGCCGACATTGCCGCGCGCGCCCAGTCGAACCCGCGCTTCCTGAAGCAGATGGCGGACAACGCGCTCGCGAACCGGCCGCCGCTCAACTGGCGCGGCGAGCTCACCGGCGCGGAGGATTCCAGCGGCACGGAGAGCATCGATCTCAAGCTCAACGGAAGCGTGCCGTTCGTCGACGGCGCGCGCATCCTCGCGCTCGCGAACGGCGTGACGACGACGAACACCGTGGAGCGCTTCGTGCAATCGGGCGAGCGGCGCGGCATCGCGGCCGCCGAGACCCGCTCGTGGTGCGATGCGTTCGAGTACGTTCAGCTACTGCGCTTGCGCGAGCAGCACCGGCGCGGCGCGAAGGAGTGCGATCCGCGATCGAGCCCGAACCGCGTCGCGTTGCGCGACTTGTCCGATCTGGACCGCCGCATCCTGAAAGAAGCGATGCGGCAGGTGCGCAAGCTGCAGCAGCGGCTCGAAGTCGACTATCCGGGATGATCGCGCGCCTTGTACGCTGGCTCGGGCTCGATCGGGGCGAACCTGCCGTGCGCTCCGATCGCTGGGTCGTGATCGACACCGAGACGTCGGGTCTCGACCCGGACCGTGATCGCCTGATTGCGATCGGCGGTGTCGCCGTCGACGAGCACGGGGCACTGCCCGGCGACAGCTTCGAGGTCGTGCTGCAAAGCGACGCCGGCTCGAGCGAAGCGAACATCATGCTGCATGGCATCGGCCGTGGCGCACAGGCGAGCGGCGTTCCGGCTGCGCAGGCGCTCGCCGCCTTTCGCCACTGGGCAGGTGAAGCGCCGCGCGTCGGCTTTCACGTCGACTTCGACCGCATTGTGCTCGAGCGAGCGTTCGCGAAGGCCGGCATCGACGACGAGCCGCGCCCGTGGCTCGATCTCGCTCCGCTTGCGGCCGCACTCGAGCCGCGAGCCAAGCGCTACGGCGCGCACAGCCTCGATGACTGGCTCGCCGCATTCGGCATCGAATGCTCGGTGCGCCACAATGCGGCTGCCGATGCGTTCGCGACTGCCGAGCTGCTGCTGCGCTTGAAGTCGATGGCCTCGAGGCAGGGCGCGCGCAGCTTCGATGCGCTCGCGACGGTGGCGCGGCAGAACAAGTGGCTCGGCGACGCCGATTGACGCATCCGTTTGCCGGCCCGAGGGCGACAACGCTACGATGCGCGATCGTCTCGCGCACATCGATCCGGATTCCACCATGACGAACGGCTTTGCTGGACAGTTTCCCGCCAAGCGGATGCGCCGGATGCGGCGCGACGAATTTTCCCGCCGGCTGATGCGCGAGCATCGGCTCACCCCCGACGATTTCATCTACCCGGTGTTCGTGCTCGAAGGTGCGCGCCGGGAGGAGCCGGTTGCGTCGCTGCCGGGCGCCTCGCGCAAGAGCCTGGACCTGATGCTGCGCGACGCCGAGCGCTGTGTCGCGCTTGGAGTGCCGGCGATCGCGCTCTTTCCGGTGATTGCGCGCGAGCAGAAGTCGTTGGACGCAGCGGCGGCGTGGGATCCGAACGGCCTCGTTCCGCGGGTCGTGCGGGCGCTGAAGGAGCGGTTCCCGCAACTGGGCGTGATGACCGACGTCGCGCTCGACCCGTATACGAGCCACGGGCAGGACGGGCTGCTCGATGCCACCGGTTACGTCGCGAACGACGAAACCGTGGCCGCGCTCACGCGGCAGGCGCTCTGTCACGCCGAGGCCGGCGCCGACATCGTCGCGCCCTCCGACATGATGGACGGGCGCATCGGCGCGATCCGCACGGCGCTCGACCAGGCCGGCGCGCAGCGGACGCGAATCCTCGCTTACGCGGCGAAGTACGCGTCGTCGTTCTACGGTCCCTTTCGCGACGCGGTCGGCTCATCGGCCAATCTCGGCGGCGGCGACAAATACACCTACCAGATGGATCCGGCGAATTCGGACGAAGCGCTGTGGGAGGTCTGGCTCGATCTGCAGGAAGGCGCCGACATGGTGATGGTGAAGCCGGGTCTTCCCTATCTCGACATCGTCCGCCGCGTGAAGGACACGTTCGGCGTGCCGACGGCCGTCTATCAGGTGTCCGGCGAATACGCGATGCTGAAGGCGGCTGCGCAGGCCGGTTGGCTCGACGAGCGCGCGTGCGTGCTCGAGGCGCTGCTCGCTTTCAAACGCGCCGGCGCGGATGCCATCCTTACCTATTTCGCGCTCGCCGCAGCGCAGTGGCTCGGCGAAAGCTGACCTATGTCTCGAGCAGCTCGGCGAGCGCGTCCGCGGTGAGCCGCGGCTCACCGTCGCGCCGTGGGCGTTGGCGGCGCTCGTGCGGGGTGAGGATCGACAGCCGCAGACCTTGGTCCGATGTCTCGATCAGCAGCTCCGCCGCGCGCATCGCGTCGGGCTCCGACGACGCCGGCGGCCGCGCGGCGTAGCCGACACCTTGCGCGGCGAGCGCGATCTCGACCGTCTTGGGGTCGTCGGCGACGAGCTCGATCCGGATGTCGCTGTGCGGACCCGCCCAGCCGGCCGCCACACCGCCGACGAGCAACGGCCGCCAGTCGGCGAGCCGGCGCATCCACGCGAGCGCAACGCGCCGCTTGTGCGCGAGATCGGCTGCATGCTCGGCGCCGCCGAACAGCGTGTGATATTCGACAAGCGCGGCCTCGATCTCCTCGTTCGACGGCTGCGCCGCGTGCTCGGGAACCATGAGCTGGCGAGCCGCCTTGCGCTTCGCGAGCGACCAGTCGGTGAGGCCATGCTCGGAGATCAACCGAGCGGCCACCTGCGCGATGCGCGTGCGGTCCTGCGCGTCGCGGCCGAAAGCGTCCGACGACGATGGCTTGCCGCGAAAAGACGAGCGGCCGCGACGACCCATCGCACGCTAGAAAAGCTGGTCGCGGATGTCGCGGCCCGGCGTGCCCGTGCCCGTGGCCGGCGCAAACGCCTGCTCGCGGCCGCGCGGCGGGAATTCGGAATAGAAGCTCTCGCCCAGAGGGCTCGAATCGTCGCGCAGCCCGGAGTCCGGATCGATGTTGACGCGCACGATGCCATCGGGCATCGGTAACTGCGCTTCCGGCGTTCCCTTGAGCGCTTTCTGCATGTACGCGATCCACATCGGCAGCGCCGCCGCCGCTCCCGTCTCGCTGTTGCCGAGCGTCCTCGGCTGGTCGAACCCGATCCAGGCGACGCCGACGTGCTCGGCGTTGAAGCCGCAGAACCAGGCGTCGATGAAGTCGTTCGTCGTCCCGGTCTTGCCTGCGAGATCGGAGCGATTCAAGACGAGGGCGCGCGTTGCCGTGCCCATGCGCACGACGTCCTTCAGCAGCGAGGTCATCATCCACGCGTTGCGAGGGTCGATGGCGCGCTCGGCGTCTTCGCCGGCGACCGCGGGCTTCGCTTCCGAGAGCACGTTGCCCTTCGAATCGACGATGCGCGCGATTACGTAAGGCGAGATGCGATAACCGCCGTTGGCGAATACGGAGTAAGCGCTCACCATTTGCAAAGGAGTCGCTGCGCCTGCCCCCAAGCCCATCGTCAGATAGGGCGGGTGCAGCTTCGGATCGAAGCCGAAGCGGGCGATGTAGTCCTGTGCATAGCCAGGGCCGATCGCCTGCAGCACACGGACGGTCACCAGGTTCTTCGATTTCGCGAGCGCGACACGGATGCGCATCGGCCCCTCGAACTTGCCGTCGTAATTCTTCGGCTCCCAGTCGTCGCTGCCGGTCTGCGCGGCGGGCACGAAGAACGGTGCGTCGTTGACGATCGTCGCCGGTGTGAAACCTTTTTCGAGCGCAGCGGAGTAGATGAACGGCTTGAACGCCGAGCCCGGCTGGCGCAATGCCTGCGTCACGTGGTTGAACTTGCTGCGCTCGTACTCGAAGCCTCCGACGAGCGCGAGCACCGCGCCGTCGCGAGGCCGTACCGCGACGAAAGCGGCTTCGGCCTGCGGAGCCTGCGCGATGCCGAACCGGCCCTTGTCGTCCTTCGCGAGGCGAATGACAGCGCCTGCGCGGATGCGCGTGGCGGGCGGCGCCTTGTCGCCGAGCGAGCGCACGGCGAACTTGAGGCCGTCGCCGGTGACGCTGACGGTTTCCCCGTCCTCGAGCACGGCCTTCACTTCGTTCGACGTCGCCGATAGCGCGACCGCAACGACGAGCCCTTCGCTGTCGGTCGCCTCCTGGAACACGCGCTCGAGCACCGCCTCCCGCTCCGCGGAGTCCTCCGGAAGGCTCACGTACGCCTCGGGACCGCGATAGCCGTGACGACGGTCGTAATCGAGCACTCCCCGACGTACAGCGGCATAGGCGGCTTCCTGGTCCGCCTTGCGGATCGTCGTGATGACGGTAAGCCCGCGCGTGTACGCGTCTTCGCCGTAAGCCTCGAACACGACTTGCCGCGCCATTTCCGCCACGTATTCGGCATGCGTCGGGACCGTTTCCCGCAGACCCTGCCGAACGGCCAATGGCGCGCTTTGTGCTTCCTTGTACTGTTCATCGGTCAGGAAGCGCAGCTCGTGCATCCGGCGCAGCACATACAACTGCCGGGTCTTCGCCCGCTTCGGATTGTTGACCGGGTTGAACGCGGAGGGCGCCTTCGGAAGTCCCGCGAGCATCGCCGCCTCGGCGACGTTCACTTCCTTGAGCGGCTTGCCGAAATAGATCTGCGAGGCCGCGGCGAAGCCGTAGGCGCGCTGGCCGAGAAAGATCTGGTTGACGTAGAGCTGGAGGATTTCGTCCTTGCTGAGATTGGCCTCGATCTTCCAAGCGAGCAGCACCTCGCGCAGCTTGCGCGTGAGCGTTTTCTCGCGCGTGAGGAAGAAGTTGCGCGCGACCTGCATCGTGATCGTGCCCGCGCCTTGCTGGGCGCCGCTCGACAGGTTCGCCGCGGCCGCCCGCAGCACGCTCAAATAGTCCACACCGCCATGCTGATAGAAACGTTCGTCCTCGGCGGCCAAAATCGCCCTTTTCATGACATCCGGGACCTCGCCGATGCCTATGATGGCCCGACGCTCCTCGCCAAATTCGCCGAGCAGATCGCCTTCGGACGAGACGATCCGCAGCGGGATTTTCGGCTGGTAGTCGGTCAGTGTCTCGAGCGAAGGCAGCGTCGGGTAGAGCAGCGCCAGCACGAAGGCGCCGAGCAGGCTGCCGACCAATGCGAGCCCGAGGACGACCGAACCGACGTAGAGGAGCCAGCGTTTTAGCATAAAGGAATAAAACTTGCCGGACCGGGCCCCGGATCACCGATTATAGGCGGGCGCGCAACAAGTTGATGCCCGGCAAACGAACAATTTGACAAGATTCATACTTGCTGCCAACCTTTAATGTAAATTGTCAGCATTGCGGTAAAGGCTGCCATGCTCACTGAAAAACTCGGTTCCGCCTTCGAAGTCTTCAAGGCAAAGGCCCCTTCGCTGATCGGCATCGACATCAGCTCGACGTCGATCAAGCTCGTCGAGCTCGCCGAGGCCGGCAAGGGCGCTTATCGGCTCGAGCGCTATGCGATCGAGCCGCTGCCCAAGGACTGCGTCACCGACGGCAATATCGCGAACCTCGACCAGGTGAGCGATGCGCTCAAGCGCGGCTGGAAGCGGCTCGGCAGCCGCAACCGCAACGTCGCGCTCGCCCTCCCCTCGGCGATGGTGATCACGAAAAAGATCATCGTACCGTCGGGCCAGAAGGAAGAGGAGCTCGAGCTGACGGTCGAGGCCGAGGCGAACCAGTACATTCCGTTCGCGCTCGACGAGGTCAATCTCGATTTCCAGATCCTCGGGCCGGCGCCGAACAACAATCCCGAGGAGGTCGAGGTGCTGATCGCCGCCTCGCGCAAGGAGAAAGTCGAGGATCGGGTGGCGATTGCCGAGGCGGCCGGTCTGCGGCCGCGGGTGATGGATGTCGAGTCCTACGCGACGCAGGAAGCGTTCGGGCTGATCAGCCCTGCGCTGCCCGCGAACGGCCGCGACCAGAACATCGCGTTCGTCGACATCGGCGCACACGTCACGCATTTCTACGTCATTCGCAACAACCAGTTTCTGTTTTCCCGGGACCAGGCGTTCGGGGGCAACCAGTTGACCCTCGATATCCAGCGTGCGTTCAATCTTTCTCCGGAAGAGGCCGAGTCGGCGAAGAAGAACCAGGGCCTGCCCGAGAACTACGATGCCGACGTGCTCCAGCCGTTTATGGAGACGCTCGCGCTCGAGATCACCCGCGCGCTGCAGTTCTTCTTCACGTCGACCTCGTACAACCAGGTCGACCAGATCGTGCTGGCGGGCGGCTGCGCGCTGCTGCCCGGGCTCGACGAGCTCGTCGCCAAGCGCGCCGGTGTCGCGACGATCGTCGCCAATCCGTTCGCCGGCATGGCGACGGCCGACCGCGTACGGCCGCGCCAGCTTGCGCAGGACGCCCCGCAGCTCCTGATCGCCACCGGCCTCGCGATGCGGAGCTTCGAATGATCCGCATCAATCTGCTGCCCCACCGCGAGCAGAAGCGGCAGGCGCGCCAGCGGCAGTTCGTCTCGGTCGCGATCGGCCTCGCCATCCTCGCGCTCGCGATCATCGGCCTCGTCCACGTCGTGCTGTCGCAGCAGATCGAGAACCAGCAGAGTCGCAACAAGCTGCTGAAGACCGAGATCGTGAAGCTCGACGAGCAGATCAAGGAGATCGACCGGCTGCGCGAGCAGACGCAGGCGCTGCTCGCGCGCAAGCAGGTCGTCGAGACGTTGCAGGCGAATCGCACCGAGGCTGTCCACCTTATCGACCAGATCGTGCGCCAGCTGCCTGACGGCATTTATCTCAAGTCGGTGAAGCAGGCGAACACCAAAGTGACGCTGGTCGGCTACGCGCAGTCGAACGCGCGCGTCTCGACGCTGATGCGCAACATCGAGTCCTCGCCGTGGCTCGAGCAGCCCGAGCTCGTCGAGATCAAGTCCGTGGCGGCACCCAACCAGAAGGACGCGCGCGTCAACGAGTTCACGCTGAACATCAAGGTCAAGCGCGCCGCGCCGCCGCCCGAGCCGGTCAAGGCGTCGACGCCGTCGAAGGCCGCGCCGCCGCCGACGCCCGCGAAAGGCAAGGGAGACAAGGCATGACGCTCGACGACCTGCGCCGGCTCAACATACGCGACGTCGGCAACTGGCCGCTGCTGCCGAAGCTCGGCATCCTGCTCGTCGTCTTCATCGTCATCGTCGCCGCCGGCGCGGCGCTCGACTGGAAGGACCAGTACGACTTGCTCGACCAGGCGCAGCAGGAAGAGACGAAGCTGCGCGAGCAATACACGGCCAAGAAGGCCAAGGCGGTCAACTTCGATCTCTACGTACAGCAGCTGAAGGAGATCGAGCAGTCGTTCGGCGCACTGTTGAAGCAGCTGCCAAACAAGTCGGAGATGGACGCGCTGCTCACCGACATCAACCAGGCGGGGCTCGGCCGCGGGCTGCAGTTCGAGCTGTTCAAGCCGGCCGCGCAGGAAAAGATGGCCGAGTTCTACGCCGAGCTGCCGATCAACGTGAAGATCACCGGCAACTACCACGACATGGGCGCGTTTGCGAGCGATGTCGCGCAGCTGCCTCGCATCGTCACGCTGAACGACGTCGCGATCGCGAACGACAAGGGCGTGCTGTCGATGGAGGCGGTCGCGAAGACGTTCCGCTATCTCGACGAGGATGAGATCGCGAAGCAGCGCCGTCTCGCGAAGGACGCGAAGGACAAGGGCAAGAAATGAGACGCTGGCTCACGCTGTTCTGTGCGAGCGTGCTGCTCGCGGCCTGCGGTGGCGAGAGCCACCAGGATCTCCGCGCGTGGATGGCGGAGCAGGGCAAGGGCTCCAAGGGCAAGCTCGAGCCGCTGCCGCAGATGAAGCCCTACGAGCCGTTCGCCTACAACGCGTTCGACCTGCCCGACCCGTTCAAGCCGCGCAAGATCGAGCCGACGAAGGGCGGCAGCAAGCTCGCTCCCGATCTCGTGCGGCGCAAGGAGCCGCTCGAGGCGTATCCGCTCGAGGCGCTCAACATGGTGGGCACGCTGGCGAAGGACCGCACGGTCTACGCGCTTGTGCGTACGCCGGAAAAGGATCTCTACCAGATTCGCGCCGGCAACTACCTCGGGCAGAACTTCGGCGTTGTCACCGCGGTGACCGAAAACGAAATAAGGCTAAGGGAGCTGGTGCAGGACGGAGCGGGGGACTGGACCGAGCGGTCCAGCACGCTGCAGCTGCAACAGGCCGATACCAAGACCGCACAAGGGAGCAGAAAATGAGCGCCAACGTTTGGCTTGTCGCCGCCGCGCAGCGAGCGCGACGCATACGCGCCGCGTGCACGTGGCTCGTCGCCGCGCTGGTGCTGGTGAGTGCGCAGTCGGCCTTTGCGCAGGCGGCGAACAGCCTCGACGGCCTGACAGTGTCGAAGGGGACCTCGGGCCGCACGATCGTCAAGTTCACGCTGAAGGCGCCGCCGGCGAATCCGCCGGCCGGGTTCGCGATCACAAGCCCGCCACGCATCGCGCTCGACTTCGCCGACACCGGCAACGGCCTCGGCACCAATGCTCGCACGATCGACGACCCGGCGCTGCGAAGCCTCAACATCGTGCAGGCCGGCAACCGCACGCGCGTCGTGTTCAACCTCAACAAGCCGCAGACGTTCGAGACGCAAGTCGAGGGCAACACCGTGCTCGTCACGCTGTTCGACCAGGCCGCGCAGCTCGACTCGCGCACGCAGGTCGTGCAACGCTTCGCCGAAGCGCGGCCGGGCGATGTCCAGCACTCGCTGCGCGACGTCGACTTCCGCCGCGGCCGCAACGGCGAGGGCCGCATCATCGTCGAGCTGTCCGACTCGTCGACGGGCATCGACATTCGCCAGCAGGGACGCACGCTGATCGTCGATTTCATCAAGACGAACCTGCCGCGCAATCTCGAGCGCCGGCTCGACGTCGGCGACTTCGGCACGCCGGTCGTGTCGCTCGACACGTTCAATCAGGGCGGCAACGCGCGCATGGTGATCGAGCCGAAGGGGCTGTGGGAGCACTCGGCGTACCAGGCGGACAACCGGTTCATCCTGGAGGTGAAGCCGGTCCAGGAGGACCCGAACAAGCTCGTGCAGGGAACGCGCCAGGGCTACAAGGGAGAAAAGCTCTCGCTCAACTTCCAGAACGTCGAAGTGCGCGCCGTGCTGCAGGTGATCGCCGACTTCACCGGGCTCAATATCATCACCAGCGACACGGTGAGCGGCAGCTTGACGCTGCGGCTCAAGGACATTCCCTGGGACCAGGCGCTCGACATCATCATGCAGACGAAGGGCCTCGACATGCGCAAGAACGGCACCGTCGTGCTGATCGCGCCGCGCGAGGAGCTCGCGTTGAAGGAGAAGCAGCAGCTCGAGGCGCAGCAGCAGATCGGTGACCTCGAGCCGCTTCTGACCGAGTCGTTCCAGCTGAACTACGCGAAGTCGACCGACATCCTCAACATCATCAATGTCGGACGGGGTGGTGGGGCGGGTGCGGGTGGCGGGGGCGGCACCGATCGCTTCCTGTCGAAGCGCGGCACTGCATTCGTCGACCCGCGTACGAACATCCTGTTCGTGACCGACGTCGCCAGCAAACTCGAGGAAGTTCGACGGATGATCCGCCAGATCGATACGGCGGTCCGTCAGGTGTTGATCGAGGCACGTATCGTCATCGCCGACGACAAGTTCAGTCGTCAGCTCGGCGTGCGCTTCGGACAGCAGACCGGCTTTACGATCGGGAAGCGCTATTCAGCCGGCAGCGGCGGCAGCCTCAACACGCAGCCGGTCGTGCGGCTCGAAGGCGACCGGCTGATCCGAGAGACGCGCACGCAGACTCCGTACGAGCTCGCATCGGGCATCGCGAACGCCGGATACTCCGACTCGCCGCAGCTCAACGTGAATCTGCCGGTCGCCAATCCCGCTGGCCAGCTCGCCCTCACGCTGATCAATCTCGGCAGCGGCAACCTGATCAATCTCGAGCTTTCCGCACTCGAATCGGACAAACGCGGCAAGGTCGTATCGAGCCCGCGCGTGGTCACGACCGACAACCAGAAGGCGCACATCGAGCAGGGCAGCGAGATCCCCTATGTGACGCCGGGTTCGGCCAACTCGCCCGCGACCGTGTCGTTCAAGAAGGCAGTGCTTCGGCTCGACGTCACGCCGCAGATCACGCCTGACAACCGCATCATCCTGTCAGTCGAGGTGCGCAAGGATTCCGTCGGCGACAACGTGCAAGTGCAGGGCGGCGGCACGGTGCCGTCGATCGTGACGAAGAACATCACGACGCAGATCGTCGTCAACAACGGCGACACGGCGGTGATCGGCGGCATCTACGAGGAAGAGATCCGCAACGACGTGGACAAGGTGCCATGGCTGGGCGACCTGCCGGGCATCGGATACCTGTTCAAGACGACGGGGCGCTCCAGCAACAAGACCGAGCTGCTGATCTTCCTCACGCCGCGCGTCATCCGGGAATCGGTCAACGCCGTCAAGTGACGAATCCGTCCGAGAGCGGGCACGCACGTGCCCGCGATCGGAAAACGGATTCGTCATCCCCGCGAAGGCGGGGATCCAGCGTCGTTGACAACCGCTGCGCTGCAAAGACGCTGGGTTCCCGCCTGCGCGGGAACGACAACCTCCGATCCACTACAATGCCGCGGTGCAACTGCATCGAGGCAACCTCTTCCTGATCGGACTCCCGGGCGCGGGCAAGACGACGCTCGGCCGGCAGCTCGCGCGCCGTCTCGGCAAGACGTTCGTCGACGCCGACACCGAGCTCGAGCGCAAGCTCGGCGTGACGATCGCGACGATCTTCGAAATCGAAGGCGAGGCGAGCTTCCGCGACCGCGAGCAGGCGGTGATCGCCGAGATCACCGCGCGCACGAACATCGTGCTCGCGACCGGCGGCGGCTCGGTCATTCGCGCCGCCAATCGCCAACGGCTGCGCGACAACGGCACCGTGGTCTACCTGCACGCGGAGGCGGCGACCGTTCACGCTCGAACGAAGCGCAATCGGCATCGGCCGCTGTTGAACACGGCCGATCCGCTCGCCCGCCTGGCCGAGCTCTACACGCACCGTGATCCGCTGTATCGCGAAATCGCCGATCGCGTCATCGAATCGGAACGCGACGTCGTCGCCCGCTTCGCGCAGGAGCTCGAGGCGGCGCAGCGCGGCCCGTTGCGGGCGGTGCAGCGATGAGCGACGACATGCAGACGGTCGAGGTCGAGCTTGCCGAGCGCAGCTACCCGGTGCACATCGGCGACGGGCTGATCGGCCGCGCCGGAGCACTGCTCGCGTCGAGGCTGCCGTTGCCGCGCGCGATCGTCGTCACGAATCCCGTTGTCGCATCGCACTGGCTTGCGCCGCTACGCTCGAGCTTCGCTTCGGCGGGAATCGACAGCAGCGTGATCATCGTTGCTGACGGCGAGCAGCAGAAGACGCTCGCGACAGTCGAAGACCTGTTGACCCGACTGCTCGAGGCGCGCGCCGAGCGGCGCACGACGCTGATCGCGCTCGGCGGCGGCGTTGTCGGAGACATCGCCGGCTTCACGGCGGCGATCTACCAGCGCGGCATGCCGTTCATCCAGGTGCCGACGACGCTGCTCGCGCAAGTCGATTCGTCGGTCGGCGGCAAGACGGGCGTCAATCACCCGCTCGGCAAGAACATGATCGGCGCGTTCCACCAGCCGCGCGCCGTGCTCGCCGACACACAGTGCCTGCGGACGCTGCCCGAGCGCGAGCTCGCGGCAGGGCTCGCCGAAGTGATCAAGTACGGCGCAATCCGCGATGCCGCATTTTTCGAATGGCTCGAGGCGAACGTCGATCGATTGCGCCAGCGCGACCCTTCCGCGCTCGTCCATGCAATCGCGCAGAGTTGCCGGATCAAGGCGGCGATCGTCGCCGCCGACGAGCGCGAAGCCGGCGAGCGAGCGCTTCTCAATTTCGGGCATACGTTCGGACATGCGATCGAGGCCGCGCTCGGTTACGGCCGGTGGCTGCACGGTGAGGCGGTGGCGGCCGGAATGGTGATCGCGGCCTCGCTGTCGCATCGGATCGGCACGCTCGCCGAAGCCGACGTCGCGCGGCTTCGCGCGTTGATCGCGCGCGCCGGGCTGCCCGTCGACGCGCCCAAGCTCGGCGCGGCGCGCTACGTGGAATTGATGCGCCTCGACAAGAAGGTGAGCGCGGGTGCACTGCGCTTCGTTGTGCTCGACGCCATCGGTTCGGGGCGGCTGCGCGCCGACGTTCCCGCGCCGATGCTCGAAAGCGTGCTCGCGTAGTCAGGCCGAACAAAAGCGAACGGCGCCCCGGGGGGCGCCGTTCGCTTTACTGCGGCGGATGATCAGTTGCAGGTGATCGTCGCGGTCGCCGTCTTGATCGGGTTGCTCCCGTCGGTGAACGTCAGCGTACCGTTCGTGCCTGCCGGAACCGGCGTCGCGCCGAACACGACGGACAGCACGGCGCCCGAGATTCCCACCGGATTCGGCGTCAGCACCGGCGCAGGCGAAACCGCCGGGTTCAAAGCAAGAGAGGCGAAGTAAGGCGGCGTGCCGCCCACGACGGTGAACTGCAACGTCTTGCCTGCGCAGCCGGTGACCGCCACGCTCGCGGGCGCGACCGCCAGCGCGGGCGACGGTGCCGGCGGAGTCGGAACCGTGGTGCCGGGCGCGTTCGTCAGCAGCGGCGAGCTTCCGCCCGGGATCGTGCGGCCGGTCGCATCGGTGATCGCGAAGGGCATGCTGTCGAAGCACGAGCCGTTCGTGATCACGTCGAAGTGGCCACCGTTGACGAGAACCGGCACGCCCACGAGCGTCACGGCCTGCGGGAACGGCACGGCGACCGTGTAGGGCGGTGTGCCGCCGAAGATATAGAACGCAACATCGACGCCGGACGAGCAGACGTTTTGCAGCGGTCCCGTGATCGTCGTCGTCCCGTTCGGAATCACCGACAGCACCGCCGAGCCGTCGGTGACCTGCGTGATCGTGAACTGGCCGGTCACCTGGTTGAGACTCGTCAGGTCGGTCGCGCGGATCACGCCGATCTGCGTTACCGCGTTCACCGGAATGCTGATGCCGACGACGGCGTTGCCGTTCGCGTCGCTCACGACGGTCAGCGTAGACACGAGCGGCGTTGCGGGATTCGAGCTCTGGATCGCGAAGTTGCCCTGCACGACGTCGAAGCGCACCTGCCGGTTCGGCAGCGGGCCGCCGCCGGGGCCGGTGAGCCGCACCGTCGCCGTTCCGGTTCCGCCCGAGCACAGCGCGCCGCCGAGGTTCTGCGGGCTGCCGGGGCAGTCGTTGTTCGGCGTAATCGTGACAAGGTTCGGCAACAGCGGAGCCGCCTTGACGGTGATCGCCGACGTCGCCGTCGTGCCGACCGAATCCTGGATCGTGATGATCACCGGCGTGTCGGCCGAGACGTCGGCCGCGACGAGAAGAACGGTGTTGCCCGCAACGGTCGAGGCAACGGGCAGCACGGCGGAATTGCTGGAAAATGCGAAATACGGCGGGACGCCGCCGGTGACGGACAGCGTCGCAGGCGTTCGCGAATAGACGGTCGCGATGGCCGGCAGCACGACGAGCGGCGCGGGGCTGGTCGGCCCCGGCGCAAACGGATTGTTGGGCGCTCCGCTGCCGCCGCCGCATGCGGTCAGCGCGAGCACTCCGGCGAGAGCGAACATGCCGGCGACGAGGCGCAGCGACGCGGCGATCAAACGGTGTCCCGACATGATGATTTCCCTGATGATGTTGTCCTAAAAGGTACTTGGGCCAGTCGCCGATTTGAACGTCGCAACAAGCATCTAGCCCATTTTGTTGAGATTAAAGCCTAACAAGCGCTCTTTCGCAAGTGCGTGCCTACCGGAAAATCGACCGTCCGGCGGGAATGTTGAGGGTTGTCGCGATATGACGCATCCGCGCTTGCTTGCCGCATTGCAGCAATGCGTCTAATATAGAAAGGTTTCGCCGCGCGAAACGCGCGCTGCCGAAGCGGTTGCCGCGCGGTGAGCGCAAACGCATCCAGCACACCGGTGAGGTCAACGTGAGACACGGTTCCGACGGCCAATGCCATGCGCGTCCGGCGCGGCAAGGTCTCTACGACCCGGCGAACGAGCACGACGCGTGCGGGCTCGGCTTCATCGCACACATCAAAGGCCAGAAGAGCCATGCGATCGTCGCGCAGGGCCTTTCGATCCTTAAGAACCTCACGCACCGCGGCGCGACGGGCGCCGATCCGCTGCAAGGCGACGGCGCCGGCATCCTGATCCAGCTGCCCGATGCGTTCCTGCGCCGGGCGTGCGGCCGGCAAGGGCTCACGTTGCCCGCTGTCGGTCAATACGGCGTCGGCATGGTGTTCCTGCCGAAGGAGCCTGCGTCGCGCATGGCTTGCGAGCAGGAAATCGAGCGCGCGGTGGCAAGCGAAGGCCAGATCCTGCTCGGCTGGCGCGAAGTGCCCACGAACAACAGCGGCCTTTCGGTTCGCACGAAGGAAGTCGAGCCGGTGATCCGGCAGGTGTTCATCGCGCGCGGGTCGAACGACATGGACCAGGACGCGCTCGAGCGCAAGCTCTACATCATCCGCAAGAAGTCCGGCCACGCGATCCAGGCGCTGAAGCTTCGCCACGGCAAGGAGTTCTACGTGCCGTCGATGTCGACGCGCACGCTCGTCTACAAGGGGATGCTGCTCGCGCACCAGGTCGGCGAGTACTTCGTCGATCTCAAGGACGAGACGATGGTGTCGGCGCTCGCGATGGTGCACCAGCGCTTTTCCACCAACACGTTCCCGACGTGGGACCTCGCGCATCCGTTCCGCCTCGTGTGCCACAACGGCGAGATCAACACGCTGCGCGGCAACGTCAACTGGATCCGCGCGCGCCAGCAGGGCATCTCGTCGAGCGTGCTGAAAGACGATCTCGACAAGATCTGGCCGCTGATCTACGACGGCCAATCGGACTCGGCCTCGTTCGACAATGCGCTCGAGCTGCTCGTGATGGGCGGCTATCCGCTCTCGCATGCGATGATGCTGATGATTCCCGAGGCATGGGCGGGGAACCCGCTGATGGACGAGGACCGCCGCGCGTTCTACGAATATCACGCGGCATTGATGGAGCCGTGGGACGGTCCGGCGGCGATGGCGTTCACCGACGGCCGCCAGATCGGCGCCACGCTCGACCGCAACGGGTTGCGTCCGGCGCGCTACATCGTCACCGACGACGACTACGTGATCATGGCCTCCGAGGTCGGCGTGCTCGACATTCCGGAGCGCAAGATCGTCAAGAAGTGGCGGCTGCAGCCGGGCAAGATGCTGCTGGTCGATCTCGTTCAGGGCCGCATCATCGACGACGACGAATTGAAGCGCACGCTCGCCATCGCGAAGCCGTATCGGCAGTGGATCGACCGCTCGCGCATCGCGCTCGAAAGACTGCCGGAGCCGGCGCCGCCTCCGACGTCCGACGTGCCGCTGCTCGATCGCCAGCAGGCGTTCGGCTACACGCAGGAAGACATGAAGATGGTGCTCGCCGTGATGGCGCAACAGGGCGAGGAGCCGGTCGGCTCGATGGGCAACGATGCCGCGCTGCCGGTCCTGTCGCAGCGGGCGAAGCCGCTTTACAGTTACTTCAAGCAGCTGTTCGCGCAGGTGACGAATCCGCCGATCGATCCGATTCGCGAGGAGCTCGTGATGAGCCTCGTCACGTTCATCGGGCCGCGGCCGAACCTGCTCGCCATCGACGAGACCCACCCGCCGATGCGCCTCGAAGCGCAACAGCCGATACTGACTGCCGACGCGATGGAGCGGCTGCGCCACATTACGCTTTTCACCGGCGGTGCATTCAGGGCGTACGAGCTCGACATCTGCTATCCGGCGTCGTGGGGCGGCAGCGGCATGGAGGCCGCGATCGCCTCGCTATGCGCCGAAGCGGAAGATGCGATCCATCTCGGCTCCAATATCCTGATCGTCTCCGACCGCAAGGTTTCCGCGGACCTGTTGCCGATTCCGGCGCTGCTCGCCACCGCAGCCGTGCACCAGCACCTCGTTCGCAAGGGATTGCGCACGAGCACCGGTCTGGTCGTCGAGACCGGCTCGGCGCGCGAGGTGCATCACTTCGCGCTGCTCGGCGGTTACGGCGCCGAGGCGATCCACCCGTATCTCGCGCTCGAAACGCTCGCGACACTGCACGAGCAGGTTCCCGAAGTCGATCCGAAGGAGTCCACCAAGCGCTTCATCAAGGCGATCTGCAAGGGGCTGTACAAGGTGATGTCGAAGATGGGCATCTCGACGTACCAGTCGTATTGCGGCGCGCAGATCTTCGAGGCGGTCGGCCTCACGCGCGAGTTCGTCGACAAGTACTTCACTGGCACCGCGACCAACATCGAGGGCATCGGCCTGTTCGAAGTCGCCGAGGAAGCGGCGCGTCTGCACGCGGCGGCGTTCGGCAACGACCCGGTGCTGCGCAACGCGCTCGAAGCCGGCGGCGAATATCACTATCGCACGCGCGGCGAAGATCACATGTGGACGCCGGATGCAATCGCGAAGCTCCAGCACGCGGCGCGCTCAGGCAGCTACGCGACGTACCGCGACTACGCGAAGCTCATCAACGACCAGGCGCAGTCGCTGAAGACGCTGCGCGGGCTGTTCGAATTCAAGTTCGCGCCGCAAGCCATTGCGATCGACGAAGTCGAGCCCGCGAGCGCGATCGTCAAGCGTTTTGCGACCGGCGCGATGAGCCTCGGCTCGATCTCGACCGAAGCGCACACGACACTCGCGATCGCGATGAACCGCATCGGCGGCAAGTCGAACACCGGCGAAGGCGGCGAGGACGCACGCCGTTACGAGCCGGTTAAGAAAGGTGAGACGCTCGCGTCGCGCATCGACAGCGTCGTCGTCGATGTTGCGCTCAGGGAAGGCGACTCGCTGCGCTCGAAGATCAAGCAGGTCGCCTCTGCCCGTTTCGGCGTGACCGCGGAGTACCTGGTCAACGCCGACCAGCTGCAGATCAAGATGGCGCAGGGTGCGAAGCCCGGCGAAGGCGGCCAGCTCCCCGGGCACAAGGTGTCCGAATACATCGCGCAGCTGCGCTTCTCGGTGCCGGGCGTCGGGCTCATTTCGCCGGCACCTCATCACGACATTTACTCGATCGAGGATCTCGCACAGCTGATCCACGACCTGAAGAACGCGAACCCGAAGGCGTCGATTTCGGTGAAGCTTGTATCCGAAGTCGGCGTCGGCACGGTCGCAGCCGGTGTGGCAAAGGCGAAGTCGGACCACGTAACGATCGCCGGCCACGATGGCGGCACCGGTGCATCGCCCGTCGCTTCGATCAAGCACGCCGGCACGCCGTGGGAGCTCGGGCTTGCCGAGACGCAGCAGACGCTCGTGTTGAATCGGCTGCGCGGGCGCATCGCCGTGCAGGTCGACGGCCAGATGAAGACGGGCCGCGACGTCGTCATCGGCGCGCTGCTCGGCGCCGACGAGTTCGGCTTCGCGACCGCGCCGCTGGTCGTCGAAGGCTGCATCATGATGCGCAAGTGTCATCTGAACACGTGCCCGGTCGGCGTGGCGACGCAGGATCCGGTGCTGCGGCGCAAGTTCACCGGCCAGCCCGAGCATGTCGTCAACTATTTCTTCTTCGTCGCCGAGGAAGTGCGCGAGCTGATGGCAAAGCTCGGCGTGCGCAAGTTCGACGATCTGATCGGCCGTTCCGACCTGCTCGACACACGCAAGGGCGTGGAGCACTGGAAGGCGGGCGGCCTCGACTTCTCGCGCATTTTCTACCAGCCGCCGATGCCGGCCGAAGTCGCGCGCTATTGCCGTGAGACGCAGGATCACGGGCTCGACCGCGCGCTCGATCATCAGCTGATCGCCGCAGCAGCGGCGGCGATCGACCGCCGGCAACCGGTGCGGCTCACGTACCGGATCCGCAATGCGAACCGCTCGGTCGGGGCCATGCTCTCCGGCACGATCGCGCGCAAGTACGGTCACGCGGGGTTGCCCGACGACACGGTGCACGTCGCGTTCGAGGGCACCGCCGGTCAGAGCTTCGGCGCGTTCCTCGCGCACGGCGTTACGTTCGAGCTGCAGGGCGCGACCAACGATTACGTCGGCAAGGGGCTGTCGGGCGGGCGCATCGTCGTTTATCCGGATCCGACGTGCCCCGCGAAGCCCGAAGAGAACATCGTCGTCGGCAACACGGTGATGTACGGCGCGATCGCCGGCGAAGCGTATTACCGCGGTGTCGCCGGCGAGCGTTTCTGCGTGCGTAATTCCGGCGCGTCGGCAGTCATCGAAGGCACCGGCGATCACGGCTGCGAGTACATGACCGGCGGGACCGTCGTCGTGCTCGGACGAACCGGGCGCAACTTCGCGGCCGGCATGAGCGGCGGCATCGCCTACGTGTACGACGAGGACGGCACGTTCGTCACGCGGTGCAACGCGGCGATGGTCGCGCTCGAGCCGGTGTTGACCGAAGCCGAGCAGGTCAAGGCGGAGAAGGAGCTCGTCTCGGTGGGCAAGGGCCGGCTGCGGCATATCGGACGCGCGGACGAGCCACTGCTGCACGAGCTGGTCGAACGGCATCTTCGCTATACCGGCAGCACGCGCGCGCTTGCGCTGCTTGACGACTGGCCAGCCGCGCGCACGAAGTTCGTCAAGGTATTTCCGAACGAGTACAAGCGCGCGCTGACCGAGATGTACGCGCGGCAGCCGGCCGAGAAGATGGTCGCGCCGGCGAAGCAACGCGCGGCGGCATAACGCAGTACAACCTGTCATCCCGAGCAGCGCAGCGACGAGGGATCTGCTGTTCGCCGAAAAGCGGATTCCTCGCTGCGCTCGGAATGACATAGTCACCATTCGGTAAAAGCATGGGCAAGGTCACCGGTTTCATGGAGCTTTCGCGGATCCAGGAGGTCGCGCTGCCGACCTCCGAGCGTGTGAAGAGCTTCCGCGAGTTCATCATGACGCTCGCCGACGACGCGGCGTCGAAGCAGGGCGCGCGCTGCATGGATTGCGGGATCCCGTTCTGCCAGACCGGCTGCCCGATCAACAACATCATCCCCGACTGGAACGATCTCGTTTATCACCAGCAGTGGCGTGACGCGCTCGACGTGCTGCATTCGACGAACAACTTCCCCGAGTTCACGGGCCGCGTCTGCCCGGCGCCCTGCGAAGCCGCTTGCACGCTCAACATCAACAACGATCCGGTCGGCATCAAGTCGATCGAGCACTTCATCATCGACAAAGGATGGGAAGAGGGCTGGGTCGTTCCGCTGCCGCCAGTGGTGAAAACCGGCAAGCGCGTCGCCGTCGTCGGATCGGGACCGGCGGGCATGGCATGCGCGCAGCAGCTCGCGCGCGCCGGCCATGACGTCGTGCTGTTCGAGAAGGCCGACCGCATCGGTGGGCTCATGCGCTACGGCATTCCCGACTTCAAGATGGAGAAGCACTGGATCGACCGGCGGATGGCGCAGATGTCGATCGAGGGCGTCGAGTTCCGCCCGAACTCGAACGTCGGCGCGGACGTTGCGGCGTCGCAGCTGCTCGACGAGTTCGACGCCGTCGCGCTCACCGGCGGCGCGGAGCAGCCGCGCGATCTGCCGGTTCCCGGCCGCGATCTTGACGGCATCCATTTCGCGATGGATTTCCTGCCACAGCAGAACAAGGTCGTCGCCGGCGACCGGGTCGCGAACCAGATCGTCGCGACCGGCAAGCACGTCGTCGTCATCGGCGGCGGCGACACAGGATCGGACTGCGTCGGCACATCGAACCGCCAGCATCCGTTGTCGATCACGCAGTTCGAATTGCTGCCGCAGCCGCCGGAGCAGGAGAACAAGCCGCTCGTGTGGCCCTACTGGCCGGTGAAGCTTCGCACGTCGTCGTCGCACGAAGAAGGTTGCGAGCGCGACTGGGCCGTTGCGACCAAGCGCTTCGAAGGAAGCGACGGCAGGCTGAACAAGCTGATCGCGGCGCGCGTCGAATGGCAGAAGGGCGCCGACGGCCAGATGCGCATGGTCGAAGTGCCCGGCTCCGAGTTCGACATCAAGGCCGACCTGGTGCTGCTCGCGATGGGCTTCGTGAGCCCGATGCAGTACGTGCTCGACGCATTCGGCATCGAGCGCGACGCGCGCAACAACGCGAAAGCGAACACCGACGACTACCAGACGTCGGTCGAGAAAGTGTTCGCCGCCGGGGACATGCGGCGCGGACAGTCGCTCGTCGTGTGGGCGATCCGCGAGGGCCGGCAGTGTGCACGCGCGGTCGACGAATTCCTGATGGGCCGCTCCGAGCTGCCGCGCTGACCAAGCATTCGATGTCGGCGATCACGACGCTCGATATCGCGAGCTGGCAGCCTGCGCTCGGCGCCGACGCGCAGCGCGCCGTCGCCCACGCGCTCGAGGCGGGCGGCGTCATCGCATTGCCGCGCGTGCGTTTCGAGATGAGCGAATCCGAGCGACGCTTCCTGTCACCGCAATGGTCGGACGCGCACGCGAAGAACATCAGTCTGGACGGCACGGCGCTCAAAGGCGCGCGCGGGTCCGGGCGCGACCGCGCCGACCTCGCCGCGATGATCGGGCGTTTCGCCGCGCAATCCGCGAGCCTCGTGTCGGCGCTATATCCGCGCTACGCGCCGTACGTGCGCAGCGCGCGCACGAGCTATCGTCCGCAGCCTGCGGTCGGCCGCGACATGTCGTGGCGCAAGGACGACGCGAGGCTGCACGTCGACGCATTCCCGTCGCGCCCGAATGGCGGGGCGCGCATCCTGCGCGTATTCAGCAACGTCAACCCGAATGAGGATCGCGTCTGGCGCATCGGCGAGCCGTTCGAGGCGATGGCGTCGACGTTGCTGCCGCGCGTGCGCAGGCAATGGCCGGGCGAATCGACGGCGCTCGCGGCGCTGTTCGTGACCAAGAGCAGGCGCACGGCGTACGACCACCTGATGCTCGGCTTGCACGACTGCGCGAAGGCCGACGTTGCGTACCAGCGCGACTGTGCACAGGAGATCGCGCATTTCGCGCCGGGGACAACCTGGATCTGCTTCTCCGATCAAGTCATGCACGCCGCCGTGTCGGGCCAGTACATGCTGGAGCAGACGATCCATCTGCCGGTGTCGGCGCTCTACGAGCCCGCGCATTCGCCGCTTGCGGTGCTCGAGCGGCTGACCGGACGCGCGCTTGCGCCCGCGCAGTGAAGGCTGCGGCGCGCGCCGCGCCATTGCCGAACGAACCGACGCCCCATACGATCGAACGATGCTCGCCCTCGCCAACGACACGCTGCTGCGCGCCCTTCGCCGCGAGCCCACGGATTACACGCCGGTGTGGCTGATGCGGCAGGCCGGACGTTACCTGCCTGAATACAACGCGACACGCGCGAAGGCGGGGAGCTTCCTCGCGCTTGCGAAGACGCCGGCGCTCGCGACCGAAGTGACGCTGCAGCCTCTCGATCGCTTTGCGCTCGATGCGGCCATCCTGTTCTCGGACATTCTGACGATTCCCGACGCGATGGGTCTCGGCCTTTATTTCTCCGAAGGCGAGGGTCCGCGCTTCGCAAGAACCGCGGCGGATGAAGCGTCGATCGGCGCGCTCGCCGAACCGGATCTCGGCGACCTCGCCTACGTATTTGACGCCGTGCGCGAAATCAAGCAAGCGCTTGCCGGCCGCGTTCCGCTGCTCGGTTTCTCGGGCAGCCCCTTCACGCTCGCCTGCTACATGATCGAGGGCGGCGGCAGCGACGATTTCGGCACCGTGCGGCGGATGGCGTACGCACGGCCCGATCTGCTGCAACGGTTGATCGACATCAACACGCACGCGGTCACCGCGTACCTCAACGCGCAGATCGATGCGGGTGCGGACGCGGTGATGATCTTCGACACCTGGGGCGGGCTGCTGAACGCCGCTGCATATCGTGCGTTTTCGCTCGCCTCGATGCGAACGGTGCTCGCTTCGCTCAAGCACAGCCCCGACGGATCGACCGTCCCCACGATCGTGTTCACGAAAGGCGGCGGCGGCTGGCTCGATGATCTCGCGCAATGCGGCGCATCGGCGGTCGGACTCGACTGGACCGTCGACATCGCCGAGGCGCGCCGCCGCATCGGTGGACGCGTGGCAGTGCAGGGCAATCTCGATCCGCTCGTGCTTTTGACCGACACCGGCACGGTTGCCCGCGAGGCGACCGCGATCGTGCGCGCGGCGGGCGCTGCGCCCGGACACATCTTCAACCTCGGCCACGGCATCCTGCCCACGACGCCGCCGGAGCACGTGGCCGTCTTGGTCGACGCCGTGCATCGCGAGTCGCGCGCGCTGCGCGCAGCCTGAATTGGGCGCATCCGGGGGCTTGACAACCGCGCAAAGCAGGTTTGCGCGCACCTGCACTTATGCACAAAAGTTTGTCAAGAGGTCGGGGTTTGCGGCCCATGACGCGCGGCCCGGGCAAGCGATCGACAACCCTTTGTTCCGTTAGTTAAAAAAAATAGATGACCGCCCCCTGACAGCCTGTGGCGCCCACGACAACGCCGAGCGCCCCGCACGGCGGGTCGAATTACGCACAACGTTATCCACAGTCGCTGTGAATTTTCGCTGTTACCATTGAAAACAGTCATTTGCTGCTACAAGCTGCGGCTGGATCTAAAGCCGTGAAACATCAGTTCGCCGCATCGGCGCACAGGGTTGCGCGGGTCCGATGACCATCGCCCGCGTCGCGCTTCCGGTCGCGACACCGGAATCCTTCGATTACTGGGTGCCCGCGGGGCTCGCCGCGCAGCGCGGAATGGCCGTTCGCGTGCGCCTCGCGCAGCGCCATCTCGTCGGCGTCGTCGTCGAAGTCGCCGAATCGACGCCGATCGAGCGCGAGCGTTTGCAACCGATCGACGAAATCGTCACTGATCTGGCGCGCCTGCCCGACGACGTGCTCGAGCTCGCGCGATTCGTCGCCGCGTATTACCAGGAGCCGGCAGGCCTCGTGCATGAGCTGCTGCTGCCGCCGCTGTCCGCAGCACGACGCGCGCGCGCGAAGTCGACCGACGAGCAGCAAGCGAGCGGGTCACCGGCACCGAAGGAACGCGCGCATTTCGAGCTCAATGCGGCCCAGCACGACGCGGCCGACGCCATCAAAGGGGCGCTCGGAACGTTCGTGCCGTTCCTGTTGTACGGCGTGACGGGAAGCGGCAAGACCGAGGTGTACTTGCATGCCGCGGACAGCGCGATCGCCTCGGGGGGGCAAGTGCTGTTGCTGGTCCCCGAGATCAACCTCACGCCGCAGCTGGAAGATCGCATCGCACGCGCATTGCCGGATCGGCGCGTCGTCGCGTTGCACAGCCGTCTCGCCGCAGGCGAGCGCCGCGCGAACTGGACGGCCGCCGCCAACGGCGACGCCGATTTCGTCGTAGGCACTCGACTCGCGGTGTTCACGCCGCTGCCGCGGCTCGCGCTCGTCGTCGTCGACGAAGAGCACGATGCGTCGTACAAGCAGCAGGAGGGCGTTCGCTACCACGCGCGCGACGTTGCGGTATGGCGTGCGCGCCAGCGTGGCGTGTCCGTCGTGCTCGGCAGCGCAACGCCGTCGCTCGAGTCTCTGCAGCACGCGAGACGCGGCCATTATCGGCGGCTCGATCTCGCTGCACGCGCGCTCGCGCCGGCGCGGCTGCCGCAGGTTCGACTCGTGCCGCAGCGTGGATCGGTGCTGCACGAAGGGCTCGCGCAGTCGCTGATCGAGGCGATCGGCGAGCGCGTCGCACGCGGCGAGCAGGCGCTCGTGTTCGTCAATCGCCGCGGCTTCTCGCCGTCGCTGTTGTGCTCGGCGTGCGGCTGGCAGGCGCAATGCGCGCGATGCACGGCGCGGCTCGTCGTCCATCGCGACGCGCGCGAGCTGCGCTGCCACCACTGCGGCCATGTCGAGCGGCTCGCCGTCGCGTGTCCGTCGTGCGGCAACGTGGATCTCGTGCCGCTCGGCTTCGGCACGCAGCGGCTCGAGCGCGCGCTGGCCGAGCGTTTTCCAGCCGCGCGCATCGCGCGCATCGATCGCGACAGCACGGCGCGCAAAGGTACGTTCGAAGCGCTTCGCGAGCGTGTGCACGCCGGCGACATCGACGTGCTCGTCGGCACGCAGATGCTCGCGAAGGGCCACGATTTTCCGCGCCTGACGCTCGTCGGCGTCCTCGGCGCCGACAACGCGCTCTACAGCGGCGACTTCCGCGCAACCGAGCGCCTTGCAGCGCTGCTGTTCCAGGTTGCGGGCCGCGCCGGACGCGCCGAGCTGTCCGGCGAAGTGCTGGTGCAGACCGACTTCCCGACGCATCCGCTTTACCGCGCGCTGATCGAGCACGATTACGACCGGCTCGCCGACACGCTGCTCGCCGAACGCCGCGTCGCGTCGTTTCCGCCGTTCGCGCATCTCGCGCTCGTCACCGCCGAGGCGCGCACGCGCGAGCACGTCGACGCATTCCTCGCGCGCGTGCACGAGGCAGGTGTCGCGCATGCGCGCGCCGAGTTGCTGCCGGTCGAGGTGATGGCGCCGGTGCCGGCGTCGCTCGCGCGCCGTGCCGGCCTCGAGCGCGCGCAACTGCTCGCGCAGAGCGAACGGCGTGCCGCGTTGCAGCGTTTCCTGCCCGGCTGGCGCGCGGCGATCGACGCGCTGCCCGGTCGCCGCGTTCGCTGGGCGCTCGACGTCGATCCGCTCGCGCTTGCGTGACGCCCGAGGGACGGGGCGCGCACTGCGCACCCGTATAATGTTGCGTTTTGCCCGCCCGTTCGCAATCGATGAAGGACCTGCGCTCGACGATCAAGGAAGCCGTGGAAGCGGAGGTGCGTGCGCGCTACCCCGAGCACGCGGACGTGCCGGTCATCGTCGAGCGGCCGAAGCAGGCAGCGCACGGCGATTTCGCGACGAACATCGCATTGACGCTTGCCAAGCGCGTCGGACGCAAGCCGCGCGAGCTCGCGCAGGAGATCGGCGCAGCGACGGCGCGTGCGCTCGCCGGAGCCGTGCTCGAATCGGAAACCGCGGGACCGGGATTCATCAATTTCCGCGCGACGATCGCGGCGCGGCAATCGGTCGTCGCGACGATCCTGACCGAGCGCGAGCGCTTCGGGCGCACCGACGCGCTGCGCAACGAGCGCGTGATGGTCGAGTTCGTCAGCGCGAATCCGACCGGTCCGCTGCACGTCGGACACGGACGCCAGGCAGCATTGGGCGACGCGATCGCCAATCTGCTCGAATGGCAGGGGGCGAACGTCACGCGCGAGTTCTACTACAACGACGCCGGGCAGCAGATCCAGAACCTCGCGGTGTCGGTGCGCGCACGTGCGCAGGAGCTCCTCGGCGAGCATGCGAGCTTCCCCGAAGACGGCTATCACGGCGAATACATCCGCGAGCTCGCGCAGCGCTATCTCGACGAGGTCGGGCACGATCTGGGCGATATCGAATCGATCCGCCGCTTCGCCGTCGCCGAGCTTCGCGAGGAGCAGGACCGCGATCTCGCCGCATTCGGCGTGCGCTTCGACACCTACTATCTCGAAAGCTCGCTCTACACCGACGGCCGCGTCGATTCGACGGTCGAGCGCCTGCTGGAGTCGGGCCGAACGTACGCGCAGGAGGGCGCTCTGTGGCTCAAGACCACCGATTACGGCGACGACAAGGACCGCGTGATGCGCAAGTCGGACGGCGGCTACACGTATTTCGTGCCCGACGTCGCGTACCACATCACGAAGTGGGAGCGCGGCTTCGCGCGCGTGATCAACGTCCAGGGCAGCGACCACCACAGCACGATCACGCGCGTGCGCGCCGGATTGCAGGCGGTGGGCCTCGGCATTCCGGCGGGCTATCCCGACTACGTGCTGCACAAGATGGTGACCGTGATGCGCGGCGGCGAGGAGGTGAAGATCTCCAAGCGTGCCGGCGACTATGTCACGGTGCGCGATCTGATCGACGAGGTCGGCCGCGACGCCGTGCGTTTCTTCCTCGTCTCGCGCAAGGCCGACAGCGAGTTCACGTTCGACATCGATCTCGCGCGCTCGCAGTCGGAGGAGAATCCGATCTACTACGTGCAGTACGCGCACGCGCGCGTCTGCTCGGTGCTGAGGCAGGCGGGCATCGTGCCGGCACAGGCGCCCGACGCGCTCGCCGGCGCGGATCTCACGCCGCTGCAGAGTGACTACGAGCAAGCGCTGCTGCGCCGCCTCGCCGACTTCCCCGCCGAGCTCGCCGGGGCCGCGCGCGACCTCGCGCCGCATCAGCTGACGTTCTATGTGAAGGATTTGGCCGGCGAATTCCACAGTTACTATAATGCCGAGCGTTTTCTCGTCGACGATCCCGCGTTGAAGCGCGCGCGTCTCGCGCTCGTCGTCGCGACGGGTCAGGTTCTTCGCAACGCGCTCGCCGTGCTTGGAATCGGCGCGCCGGAGCAGATGTGATCGTCGACGACGTGACCTGCCGATGAGCGCCCGCTCGAACCTTCCGCGCACGCCGCGCGCAACCGCGGCGGCGATGCGTGCGCGCCACGCACGAAAGTCAGGCGCAGGCGGCACGTTGCTCGGCATCTTCATCGGCATCGCGCTCGGTCTCGCGCTCGCCGCTGCGGTCGCGTTCTACCTGCTGCGCTCGGGCAATCCGTATCAAGCGGGGGCGGCGTCGTCGGCGCGCGAAACCAAGGACGCGGCGCGCACGGCGAAGTCCGATGCGGGCACCGAGAAGCCGCGCTTCGATTTCTACAAGATCCTGCCCGGCGGCGAGGAGCCGAAAGTCCAGAGCAAGGCGCCGCCGGTACCGGACAAGGCGACGGCCGAGCGTGCCTTGCAGCCGCCGCCGAAGCAGGAGACGTCGGTAGCAAAAGCCGACGAACGCGCGCCGGCCGACAAAACGCCGGCGAAGCCCGTCGATCGCTTCTGGCTGCAGGCGGGCTCGTTCGCCGGCGAAGCGGAAGCCGAAAACCTCAAGGCGCGGCTCGCGCTCGCCGGATGGGAGGCGTCGGTGCAGCCGGCCGAAATCGCGCAGAAGGGCACGCGCTACCGCGTACGGTTGGGGCCGTACGACAACACCGACGAATTGAACCGCGTCAAGGCCGAGCTTTCGAAACGCGGCTTCGATGTCGCGGTGATCAAGTATTAGCCGCGCAGTCGTCGAACGCTCACACGCCGGAACTCGCGGCGCGCATCGGCAGCCAAAGCGACACGACCGTATCAGAATCCGCGGCCACGCAAAAACGCCGCTCACGATGGAGAACGAAACGATGCAACCGACGTCCCGCCTTGTCCGCCGCTTTGCTGCGGCGCTCGTCGTCGCTTTCGCCGCGGCGCTCAGCGTTGCCGGCGCGCTCGCGCAGCCGCTCGAGGAAGGCAAGAACTATGTCCGCCTGAAAAACCCGCAACCGGTCGAGTCGGGCAACAAGATCGAGGTGATCGAGTTCTTCTCGTACGGCTGCCCGCATTGCGGGCACCTCGAGCCCGAGCTGCAGCCGTGGCTCAAGTCGCTGCCGTCCGACGTTCAATTCCGCCGCGTGCCGGTGCTGTTCAATCCGAGCTGGATATCGCTCGCGAAGGCCTATTACACGCTCGAAGCGCTCGGCGAGGAGGCGCGGTTGACCCCCGAAGTGTTCAAGACGATTCACGACAAGGGCGTCAATCTCGCGAACGACAAGACGTTCCTCGACTGGATCGCGACCAAGGGCGTGGACCGCAAGAAAGCCGAGGACATGATGGCGTCGTTCGCGATCGCGGGTAAGGTCAACAAGGCGAAATCGCAAGCGCAGGCGTATCAGATCCAGTCGGTGCCGACGGTGACCGTCGACGGCAAGTTCGTGACGGCGCCCGACAAGGTCGGCACGCACGCCGCAATGCCTGCCGCGCTGAACGCGCTGATTGCGAAGGCGCGCTCGGAACGTCCGAAGACGTAACGCGACCTGAACGTCTTCATCACCGGAGCGTCGTCGGGACTGGGCGCTGCGCTCGCGCGGCATTACGCACGGGCCGGCGCCACGGTCGGCTTGTTCGCGCGCCGGGCGGACGCGCTCGAGCGGATCGCGAACGAATTCGCAAGCGCGCGGGTGGCGACATATGCGACGTACGCAGGCGATGTGCGCGACGCCGAGTCGCTCGCCGCGGCGGGCGCCGACTTCATCGCGCGCTACGGCGCGCCGGACATCGTCATCGCCAACGCCGGCGTGTCGCGCGGCACGTCCACCGAGCACGCGGAAGACGCGCAGGCGTTTCGTGCCGTGTTCGACACCAACGTGCTCGGCATCGTGCATACGTTCCAGCCCTTCGTCGGCGCAATGAAAGCGGCGCATCGCGGCGCGCTCGTCGGCATCGCGAGCATCGCCGGCTTCCGCGGGATCGCGGGCTCCGGCGCGTACTCGGCGTCGAAGGCGGCGGCGATCACGTATCTCGAGAGTCTGCGGCTCGAGCTCGCGGGCTCGGGCGTGGCGGTCGTCACCGTGTGTCCCGGCTACATTGCTACACCGATGACCGCCCAGAACCCGTACCGGATGCCGTTCCTGCTCGACGCCGGCAAGGCGGCACGGCTGATCGCACGCGCGATCGAGCGGCGGCGCCGTTTCTATGTGCTTCCCTGGCCGATGGCGATCGTCGGACGGCTGCTTCGCGCGTTGCCGCGGCCGCTCTACGACGCCGTGTTCGCGCGCGCGCCGCGCAAGCCGCGCGTTTCGTCGTGAGCGGCGCGGCGCGCGTCGACTGGTCGGGCGTCGAGCATCCGCCTGCAAGCGCGGCGCCGCGGATTGCGTCTCTCGTGCCGAGCCTCACCGAGTTGCTGTTCGCGCTCGGTCTCGGCGAGAACGTGGTCGCGCGAACGGGCTTTTGCGTGCATCCGCGCGATCGCATCAAGCGTGTGGCAAAGGTCGGCGGCACGAAGGACGTCGATCTCGCCAAGCTCGCCGCGCTTGCGCCGACGCATCTCGTCGTCAATGTCGACGAGAACCGCCGTGAGCTCGTCGACGCCGCGCGCGCCTTCGTGCCCAACGTGATCGTCACGCATCCGTGCGCACCGGAGGACAACTTGCGCCTCTATGCGCTTTTCGGCGCGGTGTTCGGCCGCGAGCGCGAAGCGGATGCGCTCGCTGCGGCATTCGTAGCGGCGCGCGCGTCGCTCGCCGATGCGGCGCGCAAGCTTGCGCGCGAGCGCGTGCTCTACCTTATCTGGAAGAAGCCGTGGATGGCAGTGGCCCGCGACACCTACATCAGCGCCATGCTCGCGCTCGCGCGATGGGACACGGTGCCCGCCGACGTGAGCATGCGCTATCCCGAGATCGGGGATGACGCGCCCGTGTGGCGGGATGCGCAGCGCATCCTGCTGTCGACCGAGCCGTACGCATTTCGTCCGCGCGACGCGCAGGCGCTCGCCGCGCAGCACGACCGGCCGGCCACGCTGATCGACGCCGAGATGACGTCGTGGTACGGATCGCGCGCGATCGAGGGGCTGCGCTATCTCGGTGAGTTGCGGCGCAGGCTCGCGTCGGGTTGAGCCTTCGGACGTGTCATTCCGAGCGTAGCGAGGAATCTGCTTTTTCGCGACAAACAACAGATCCCTCGCGTCGCTCGGGATGACAATGCGAGGCAATGGTTACAACGGCACTCGCACGCCGATCGTCACGCCGTACGCATCGCCATCACTCTTGCCGGCGGTGGTGGAACCGGTGATGAACCCGGTGAACTTGCCGAAATCCATCGCGGCGCCGACGTCGAATTGCGCCCAATCCTTGTCGATGCGGTACGCGGGCACCGAGAAGTGCGTAAGCCCCGGAACGTTCGCCCCGACGTTGCGATCGCCGTTGTTCGACTCGTAGTCCCACATGACGCGCGCGTACGGCCGCACGGTGCCGATCGTGCCGGTCGCCTGCCAGCCGGCACTGATGATCGACGACTTGCGCTGCTGCTGGTCGAACCCGAGCGCCGTGCTGTCGGTGCCGTTCTCCTGGAACGCGTGCACCTTGATGTCCTGGTACGTGTACATGGCGATCGGACCGTGCAGCCAGTTGTTGTAGGTGAACCAATAGCCGCCGAGCACGCGGCCCATCAAGTGCGTGCCGCGCGTCGTTCCGGTTTCGGTGCGGGTGAGCGCGTTCAGCTGGATCGTGCGGTGGATGTCCTTGAAGTCGAGATCGCCGGCGCCGACCGACGCGCCCGCATACCACGGACCCATTCCATAGCCAGCGTACAGCGTGCCGCTCGGCTCGTTCAGCTTGTAGCCTCCGTTGCCGAAGTCGCCCTTGTTCTCGGTCCAGCCGAAGGCGCCACCGATCACCAGGTTCTCGGTGACCTTGCCGTCGAGGCCGACGGTGACCGTATTGAGGTCGGCGTCGCCGCTGAAGAATCCGCTCTTCATGTCCGGGTGCGAGTAGTCGTACGTGACCCAGACGTCGTACTTGTTCGTCGGTCTGGGCGCGCCGATCGACGACAGCATCCGGCTGTCGATCGCGCGGAAGTTCGCCTTCTCGACGGCGAGCGGTGCTTCGCCGAGCATGGCGATTTGCTGCGGCGCCTCGATCGTCGCGACCGCCGCGGCGGCGGCGAGCCGCGCGAGCCCGGTGGTCGGATGCACGCCGTCGGCGAACACGTACGTCAGTGCGGCGTTCGGCTCGCGCAGCGTGCTCGGCGTGCACTGAAGCGAGCTCGGCGTCGTGCACGCCGGAACCGTCGCATTCGTGAAACCGAACGCGGACGGGTTGGCGACGACTTCCTGGATCAGCTTGAACGAATTGACGGGAATGACTTCGAGCCCCGCGCGCGTGATCGCGGCATTGAGCGTCGAGTTGAACAGATCGGACAGCGCGGTGAGCGTCGCACGCGCATTCTGCGCGGCGGCCTGCGGCGAGACGCCGATATCAGGCACGTTGTAAACGACGACGTAGCGCGCGCCGGCTGCCTTGAGCCGCGCGATCTGCGTGGCGAGATCGATCGCCGCCTGCACGACGCTCGCTTGCACTTGCGCCGACGAGAGCTGCCCTGCGGCAGCGGCGCCGGCGAGCACGAAGATGTCGTTCGGGCCGCCCTGGATCTGGTACAGCGCGTCGGGGTTGATCGGGCCGGCGGCGAGAAACTGCGTCACCTGTTGCGCGATCGAGAGGTTCGGCGCGTTCGACGGAATCAGCGGAGACGGCGAGTTGACGCGCGCGCCGCCTTGCGCGAAATCGAGTCCGCCCTGGAACGACGGCAGCACGGTGAAGCCGAACTGCTGCGTCACGTATTCCGGGGACGTCAACCCCGGATTCGTCGTGAAGCGCGCGCCGTACTGCCCGGCGTCGCTCAGGCTGTCGCCGAACACGACCGCGCCGGTGAATTGGGCGGCCGCGAAGCTTGGCGCGAGTGCGAGTGCGGCGGCGAGCGCGGTCCGTGTGAAGCTGCGCATGGCGTGTCTCCTCGTTGGTATTGGTTGCGAAGGCGAAGGCGGACGATCGCCCGCGATTTTAATCCATACGGTGTGTCCGGACATCGTTGCGTCGCGGCTGTCGGCGAGGGTCAACGCGCAAGCGCTGCCGGCCGTTGTGGGTGCATCAACAATTCTCCTGGCCTTGACATGTCGAACGACGCAGGACAGCTGTCCCGCACGCTGCGGCTTCTTGCCGGCGCTCTCGCGCTCGGCTTCCTGTTCGCAGCCGGCGCGCGCGCCGACGATGATCTGCCGGCGCGCGTCGGTCGCGTCGCCGATTTCGCCGGGCAGCTCTTTCTCGCGCCGGAGGAGCGTGCGACCGACTGGACGGCGGTTGGCCTGAATCAGCCGATCACCAGTGGCGACAATCTGTGGGCGGCTGCCGACGGTCGGGCGGAGATCGATTACGGCGGCGGCCAGTTCCGGCTTGCCGGCGACACGAACGTGCACGTGTCGCGGCTCGACGATCGCGAGCTCGCGCTGTTCGTCGCGCAGGGTCGCGTGATCGTGCGCGTACGCGTGCTCGACGCAGGCGATGTCGCGTACGTCGACACGCCGAACACGCAGCTGCAGCTCACTCGCGCCGGTCTTTACCGGATCGACGTCGCGCCGGACCGCGAGACGACGACGCTCGTCGTGCGCGAAGGCGAGGCGACCGTTGCGCTCGCGAACGGCGCGCAGCAAGCGCTGCCCGGCCAGACCGTCACGGTTGCCGGCATGGGTGCAACCGATGCGGACATCCGCAACGGCGCGGGAGTCGACGGCTTCGACACGTGGAGCGCGAATCGCGATCGCCATTACGAGCGCGCGCGCTCGACTGCGTACGTGTCGCGTCAGATGGTCGGTTACGCGGATCTCGACTCGAACGGCAGCTGGGAGACAACGCCGACGTATGGTGCCGTCTGGTATCCGAACGCCGTCGTCGCCGATTGGGCGCCGTACCGCTTCGGACACTGGACGTGGATCGCCGGCTTCGGTTACGCGTGGGTCGATGATGCGCCCTGGGGCTACGCGCCGTTCCACTACGGGCGATGGGTCCACGTCGGCGGTCGCTGGGGTTGGTGTCCCGGCCATTACGTTGCGCGGCCTGTCTGGGCGCCGGCGCTGGTCGGCTGGTACGGCGGCTCGGGGTGGTCGGTATCGGCGAACTTCGGCGCACCGGTCTACGGCTGGGTACCGCTCGCCTGGGGCGAGCCGTTCCATCCGTGGTGGGGCCGCTGCTCGAACAACTGCTGGACGCGCTACAACCGGCCGTACGCGGTGAACGTGGCCGAGCGCCCGCATCGGCCGCCTGCGACCTACGTCAATCTGCGAGTGCCGGGCGCCATTACCGTCGTCGCCGGCTCGACGCTCGCTGCAGCGAAGCCCGTTGCGGTGAACCGCATCCCGATCCAGGCAGCCTCGCCGCCGCCGATTCTCGCCGCGGCCCCCCCGATCAAGCCGCTGCAGGTCGCCGCTCCGGTGATCCGTGCGGGCACGGCTGGGGCGCCGCGGCCGGCGTCGACGCTGTATCAAGCGGCGAAACCGCGGGTCGTGCCGACGCCGTCCTACGCGGCACCCGCGGCGCCGGCGATGCGGGTTGCGCCGGCCGCGCCGAGACGTTCGATTGCTCCCGTCGTGCCGGCGGCACCGGCAGCATCGATCGCACCTGTAGCGCCGCCGGCGATTGCGCCGCGTGTCGTCGAGCCGCGCGCGCGGCAAGTGCCCAGGCAGGAAGGCGCGCCGATGCCGCCGGCTGCGTCGCCGTCGCTGGCCGTGCCGGCATCGCCGCCGACGGTCACACCCCGTGTCGAGCCGCGGCTACGTCAAGCGCCACGGCAGGAAGGCGCGCCGGTGCCGCCGCCCGCAGCACCGGCCGCGCGTCAGGTGGCGCCGGCCGCGCCACCGACGATGCCGGCCGCTCCGGCACCGCAAGCCACGCCTCGCGGCGCCGCGCATCCGCCGGCACCACCGCCGCCGGCAGCGGCACATGGCGAGAAGCCGAGCGCGAACCCGCGCGCCGTTCCGCAGGAGCAAGCGAAGTAAAGGGTCAGACTCGATACTCGAAAGTACAGGGTCAGAAAGTAAAGGGTCAGACTCGATACTCGTTGCGGCCGGCTCGCGTCGCTACCAAAACGCGTCGAGTATCGAGTCTGAGCCTTTACGTCATTCGCGCGCTAGTTGGTGATCAGCGCGAGCCGGTTGCCGTCGACGATCTTCACGCGCTCGCCTACCTTGACGGACGGTTTGCTGCCCACCGAGATCGTCTTCGACGTGCCGTTGTCGAGCTTGACCGTCACGTTGTAGTAGCTCTTCTTCTTCACGTTCTTCTCAACCTGGTGCCCGGCGTAGGCGCCTGCGCCCGCGCCGACGATCGTCGCCGCGGTGTTGCCGCGACCGCTTCCGATCTGATGGCCGAGCACACCGCCGACGACGCCGCCGGTAACCGCGCCGAGCCCAGTTCCTTCGCCCGGCTTCTCGACGTGGCGGATCGACCCGACGACGCCGCAGGTGTTGCAGCTCGTCGTCTGCGCCGTTGCGAAGGTGCCGGTCGTCAATGCGACGGCCGCGGCGATCGCCGGGAGCATGCGCGAAACGCTTGCGTTCATCGAAGCCTCCTTGCGTCAACTTGAGACAACCGCCGACGCGAAGGAGTTGCGTTACGTGTGTCAGCCGTCGGCGCGGATGCGCACGTACGAACCCGGTGCCGGCTCGATTACGCGCAGCTTGCCGGCCTTGCCGGGAACGCGCGCCGGAACCTGTGCTCCGAGCTGCGGCTTCATCCATTCGAGCCAATCGACCCACCACGAGCCTTCGTGCGGCTTCGCGCCCGCGAGCCAGTCGTCCGGCGAATCGGGGAGCTTGTCGTTGGTCCAGTAGCCATACTTCTTCGCCGCCGGCGGATTGATCATGCCGGCGATATGACCCGATCCGGACAGAACGAAGCGCGACTTGCCCGCGACGATGTGCGGGCCGGCGTACGTGGTCTTCCACGGCGCGATGTGATCTTCGATCGCCGACACGAAATAGGTCGGCACCGTGACCTTGGAGAGGTCGATCGGCACGCCCGCGAGCGTGACGCCGCCCGGCTCGCGCAACAGGTTCTTCATGTACATGTTGCGCAGGTAGTAGCTGTGCATCTTCGCCGGCATCCGCGTCGCGTCGCTGTTCCAGTGCAGCAGGTCGAACGGGAACGGGTCGCGGCCGAGCAGGTAGTTGTTGATGACGAACGACCAGATCAGGTCGTTGCCGCGCAGCATGTTGAACGTCGTCGCCATCTCGGATCCTTCGAGATAGCCGCGCTCGCTCATCTTCTTCTCGAGCAGTGCCACCTGCGCCTCGTCGATGAACACGCCGAGGTCGCCGGCACCCGAAAAGTCGACCAGCGCCGTCATGAACGACGCGCTTGCAATGCGCTTGTCCTTCTTCGCCGCGAGGTAGCCGAGCGTGGCCGCGAGCAGCGTGCCGCCGAGGCAGTAGCCGAGCGCGTTGACCTCGTCCTCGCCGGTCGCCTTCTCGATCGCGTCGAGCGCCGCGAGCATGCCGTCGGTCAGGTAATCGTCGAACTCCTTGTCGGCGAGCCGCGCGTCGGGGTTCACCCACGAGATGACGAAAACCGTGACGCCCTGGTCGAGCGCCCACTTGATGAGCGAGTTCTTCTCGCGCAGGTCGAGGATGTAGTACTTGTTGATCCACGGCGGAATGATCAGAAGCGGCCGCCGATAGACCTTCTTCGTCGTCGGCTCGTACTGGATCAGCTGCATGAGCTCGGTCTGGAACACGACCTTGCCGGGCGTGGTCGCGATGTTGACGCCGAGCTCGAATGCCTTCGGGTCGGTCATCGAGATCTTGAGCTGCCCGTTGCCGCGCTCGATGTCGTCGAGCAGGTTGTGCAGCCCCTTGACGAGGTTGCCTCCGCCGCTCGCGATCGTCTCGCGGAACACTTCGGGATTGGTCAGCGCGAAATTCGACGGCGCCATCGCGTCGATGTACTGGCGCGTGTAGAAATCGACCTTCTTCTTCGTATGCTCGTCGAGACCCTCGACGCTCGCCACGGTGTCGTTCATCCAGCGCGCGGCGATCAGGTAGCTCTGCTTGACGTAGTCGAACAGGAAATGCTCTTCCCAGTCTTCGTGGCGGAAGCGCTTGTCGCTTTTCAACGGAGCGGCGACAGGCTCGGCCGGTGCGCCCATCATGCGGAACAGCGAGCTTTGCCACAGGCTCATGTAGTCCCACCACAGGTTCATCTGCGACTCGGCCATCCGATACGGATTGGCGAGTATCTTCGCGGCGACCTCCATGAACGCCTTGCCGATGCCGAGCTCGTCGGCGACGATCGTCCTGCCCGTCTGCGCTTGATGCGCCGCGAATTCGCCGATCAGCTTGGCGCTCTTCTCGGCGGCCGATGCGAGCGATTCGGCGAGCGCGACCGGATCGTATCCGGCCGCTTTCGGCTGGTCGGGCGCTGCATTGGCAGTGGTAGTCGGTGCTGGGGTGGCCATGACGTTACCTTGTGCGGAAAGCGTGGGCGGTCAGGCGGCGGCGAAGCGGATCGCACCGTCGGCATCGACGTGGCGATCGATCCGGCCGGCGTGCCACAGATGATTGAGATGCGCGATCGTCTCGCCCATCGCGAAAAAGCGTTGCTGCGCATCGAGCTCGCGGACGAACAGCACCGGAACGGCGTCGTGCGCGGACATCGGCGCGCGCGCGTTGCGCATTGCCGTCTCGAGCTCGGTCAGACGCGCACGGTGATGCGCGCGAAGCTGCGCGACGCGAACGGCGATGCCGCGAAACGGCAAGCCGTGCGACGGCAGCACCAGCGTGTCGGCCGGTAATGTCTCGAACGCCGCGAGCGAGTCGAGGAAGCGCCGAAGCGGATCGGAATCGGGCTCCGCTGCGTAGACGCTGATGTTGGTCGAGATCTTCGGCAGCAGCATGTCGCCCGAGATCAGTACGCCGCGCTCGGCGCTCCACAGCGATGCGTGCTCGGGTGAGTGACCATGACCTTCGACCACGCGCCAGCTCGTGCCGCCGGCGTGCAGCGTATCGCCGTCGACGAGCCGCTCGAACGCCGACGGAAGCTCGGGAACGCCGCGCGCGTAGCGGTTGCCGCGCCGTTCCATCGTCGAAAGATGCTCGTCGCTCATGCCGTGCCGGCGGAAGAGCGCGACGGTTGCGCCGGCGTCGAAGCCGCTGTGCTGGTCGCGCAGTGCATGCGCGGTCATGTACTCGGCGTGCGTCATCGCAACCGGCGCGCCGAACCGAGCGGCGAGCCACTCGGCATTGCCGACATGATCGGGATGACAGTGCGTCGCGACGATCCGGACGAGCGGACGTTGCGCCAACGACGTCGTGAAGTGCGCACCCCACAGCACGCGCGTCGCGGCATCGCCAAAGCCGCAGTCGACCAGCGTGTACCCGCTCGGCTCGTCGAGCAGCCACAGGTTGATGTGATCGAGCGCGAACGGCAGCGGCATCCGCAGCCAGCGAACGCCGGGTGCGACGATCCAAGCGTCGCCGCCGGAAGGCGGCGCAGAAAACGCGTAGTCGAGGACAGCGGGTAGTGAAGCGCTCATGGGCATGCGAGCGACCGGCGGCGGCCGGGCGGCGGGCGATCGGATCGGAGCCTCCGTGTACGGCCGTCTGGGGCTCCCGACGGCCTTTTTTGTGCAGTGCACAATACTCGGCGATCGGCAGCAGCCTGTCAAGCGACTATGGTATCGTGAGACGCGTTCCCAAAGCTCGTTCCCGCCCGGTTTCCGATGTCCGCTGCCCACGCGCCCGCCTCGCGCGCGAAGCCCCCTGCCGCGTCGACCGACGCCGACGCCATGCGCGTCGTTTCCGGCGCGCGCACGACATGGTCGATCTCCGATCTCGCACAGGAGTTTGCGCTCACCACGCGCGCGATCCGCTTCTACGAGGACGAGGGACTGCTGTCGCCCGTGCGCGAAGGCACGCGCCGCGTCTACGGCGCGCGCGAACGCACGCGACTCAAACTGATCCTGCGCGGCAAGCGGCTCGGCCTTTCACTGGTCGACATCAAGGAGATCCTCGACCTGTACGATTCGCGGCACGGCGACCGGCCGCAGCTGGTCAAATTCGTCGACGCGCTCGAGCGCCGCCGCCTGCAGCTCATGCAGCAGCGCGAGGACATCGACGTCGTGCTCGCCGAGATCACGGCGATCGAGAAGGACTGCCGGCGCAGACTCGCGCGCGCGGACGGAGCGGCGGCAAGACGGCCGCGCCACGACGGCGAATGAGACCGGCGCGACGGGCCGCGGGATTGACGTTTACGTAAACGTAATGCAAAATCGCCGGATCGTGCCATCGACGAGCGACGTCGGCTTTCGGGCGACGGCTGCTTACACGCTTTGAGGAGTGACGTGCCGCACGCGCTTCGTACTGCCCCTTCGTTCGAACCCGCGTTCGCCGGTTACGCGTCGCGCGTGCGGGAGAGCTTCGCGCGGCAGGGCGCGATGGCGTTGATCGGAGCGAAGCTCGTTGCCGTCGAGCCCGGTTACTGCGCGATCGCGCTCGTGCCGCGGCGCGAGGTGTCGCAGCAGCACGGTTATGTGCACGCCGGCATTGTCGGCGCCATCGTCGACTCCGCCGGCGGATACGCAGGGTTTTCGCTTTTCCCTGAAAGCGCGTCCGTGCTCACCGTCGAGTTCAAGCTGAACCTCGTCGCGCCGGCGGACGGCGAGCGGCTCGTCGCCGAAGGTTTCGTCGTGAAGCCCGGACGAACGCTCGCGATCACGCGCGGCGAAGTGCATGCCGAGCGAGAGGGCAAGCGTACGCTCGTTGCGCTGATGCAGCAGACGTTGATGGTCATGCACGGCAAGCACGACGGTTGACTTGCGAACCCGGCGAGGAAATGAGATGACCGACGTGCCGTCGCTTCGATTCGACCACGGCGAGACGATCGATATGCTACGCGAGAGCGTGCGCGCGTTCGCCGCCTCGCAGATTGCGCCGCGCGCCGAGGCGATCGACCGCTCGAACCAGTTTCCGCCGGATCTCTGGCGCAAGATGGGCGATCTCGGCGTGCTCGGGATCACCGTCGAGGAGGCGCACGGAGGCAGCGGCTTGGGCTATCTCGCGCACATCGTCGCGATGGAAGAGATCTCGCGCGCCTCCGCATCGGTGGGGCTGTCGTACGGCGCGCACTCGAACTTGTGCGTGAACCAGATCCGGCGCAACGGCAGCGAAGCGCAGAAGCGCCGCTACCTGCCGAAGCTCTGCTCCGGCGAGCACGTCGGTGCGCTCGCGATGAGCGAATCGGGATCGGGATCCGACGTCGTGTCGATGCGCCTTCGCGCCGATCGCAAAGACGGCCATTACGTGCTGAACGGCACGAAGATGTGGATCACGAACGGCCCCGACGCCGACACGCTCGTCGTCTACGCGAAGAGCGATCCGCAGGCAGGCCCGCGCGGCATCACCGCGTTCATCATCGAGAAAGGCATGAAAGGATTCTCGACCGCGCAGAAGCTCGACAAGCTCGGCATGCGCGGGTCGAACACCTGCGAGCTCGTATTCGACGATTGCGAAGTGCCCCCGGAAAACGTGCTCGGCGAGGAAGGCCGCGGCGTCAACGTGCTGATGAGCGGCCTCGACTACGAGCGAGCCGTGCTCGCCGGCGGACCGCTCGGCATCATGGCCGCGTGCATGGACGCCGTGCTTCCGTACGTGCACGAGCGCCGGCAATTCGACCAGCCGATCGGCGAATTCCAGCTGATGCAGGGCAAGCTCGCCGACATGTACACGACGATGGGCGCGTGTCGCGCGTACGTCTATGCGGTCGGGCAGGCGCTCGACCGCGGCGATCTCAAGGGCAACCACGCGCGCAAGGATGCGGCCGGCGCGATCCTCTACGCCGCGGAGAAAGCGACTTGGATGGCCGGCGAGGCGATCCAGTGCCTCGGCGGCAACGGCTACATCAACGACTATCCGACCGGACGGCTGTGGCGCGACGCCAAGCTCTACGAAATTGGCGCCGGCACGTCGGAGATTCGAAGAATGCTCATCGGCCGCGAGCTGTTCAACGAAACGAAGTGAAATCCTGGTTGTCGTCCCCGCGCAGGCGGGGACCCAGTGACTTTCGACGAAAGACGCTGGCTTCCCGCCTTCGCGGGAATGACAGCACGCACTGAATGGAGCTTGCAATGCTGAACGATCCGATTGTCATCGTCGGCGCAGCCCGAACGCCGATGGGTGGTTTCATGGGTGACTTCGCGTCGCTATCCGCGAACGAGCTCGGGGCCGTCGCGATCAAGGCGGCGGTCGAGCGCGCGCGTATCGCGCCGACCGACGTGCAGGAAGTCATCATGGGCAACGTGTTGCCGGCCGGACAAGGCCAGGCGCCCGCGCGGCAGGCGGCGATCAAGGCTGGTCTGCCGCTGTCCGCCGGCGCGACCACGGTGAACAAGATGTGCGGGTCGGCGATGAAAGCCGCGATGCTCGCGCACGATCTTCTTGCCGCGGGCACGAACGAGATCATGGTCGCCGGCGGCATGGAGTCGATGTCGAACGCGCCGTACCTGATGCCGAAGGCGCGCGCGGGCTACCGGATGGGACACCAGACGGTCTACGACCACATGTTCCTCGACGGGCTCGAGGATGCCTACGACAAGGGCCGTCTGATGGGAACGTTCGCCGAGGATTGCGCGGCGGCGTTCGATTTTTCGCGGCAGGCGCAGGACGCGTTCGCACTCGCCTCGCTCGAGCGCGCGCTCGCCGCGAACAACGACGGCACCTTTTCGTGGGAGATCGCGCCGGTCATCGTCAGCGGCAAGAAGGGCGAGCTCGTCATCGACAAGGACGAGCAGCCGGCGAAGGCGTTGCCGGAGAAGATTCCGTTGCTGAAGCCCGCGTTCCGCAAGGACGGCACCGTCACCGCAGCCAATTCGTCGTCGATCTCCGACGGCGCTGCCGCGCTGGTGATGATGCGCCGCTCGGTCGCGGAGAAACGCGGATTGACGCCGCTCGCGGTCGTCGTCGGCCACGCGACGCACGCGCAGGAGCCGGGACTTTTCACGACGGCGCCGGTCGGCGCGATCCGCAAGCTGTTCGATAAAACGGGATGGACGACGAAGACGGTCGATCTGTTCGACGTGAACGAGGCGTTCGCCGTCGTCACGATGGCTGCGATGCGCGAGCACGCGATCGCGCACGAGATCATGAACGTGCACGGCGGCGCATGCGCGCTGGGACACCCGATCGGCGCATCGGGTGCGCGCATTGTCGTCACGCTGCTTGGTGCATTGCGCAAGCGCGGTCTTCGACGCGGTGTCGCCGCGTTGTGCATCGGCGGCGGCGAGGCGACGGCGATGGCGATCGAGCGGGTTTAACGGGACGCCGATGCCGAGCGCCGACAACCTCGCGCTGTTCGCCGCCGCAAGCGTGCTGCTCGTGCTTACGCCGGGCCCGAACCTGCTCTACCTCGTTTCGCGCACGTTGTGCCAAGGGCGCGCGGCCGGGCTCGTATCGCTCGTCGGCACGACATCCGGATTCGCGTTCCATGTGCTCGCGGCTGCGCTTGGGCTCTCCGCCGTCTTCATCGCCGTTCCGTTCGCCTACGACGCCGTGCGCTGGGCCGGAGCCGCCTATCTCGTCTGGCTTGCCTGGGACGCCGTACGGCCGGGTGCGCAGGGCGGCCTGTTCAAGCCGCGCACGCTGCCGCCGGAGCCGTCGGCCCGGCTGCTGCGCAACGGTGTCATCACGAGCATCCTCAATCCGAAGGTGGCGCTGTTCTACCTTGCGCTGTTCCCGCAGTTCGTCGATCCGGCGCGCGGCAGCGTGTTCACGCAAGCGCTCGTGCTCGGCGCGTTGCAGGTCGTCGTCTCGATCGTCGGCGACACGATGTTCGTGCTGACGGCGGCCGGTGTCGCCAGGTGGCTCGCGCAGCGGCCCGTCTGGATGGCGGCGCAACGCTGGGTGCTCGCGACCGTGTTCGTCGGCATCGCCGCGAAGCTCGCGCTCGACGAGCGGCGGTGAAAGCTAACGCATGCTGTTGACCGAAGAGCAGTCCGCCATTCGCGACACGATGCGCGCGTTCGCGCAGGAGCAGCTCGCGCCCAATGCGGCGCGCTGGGACCGCGAGCATGCCTTCCCGCGCGACGCGCTTCGCGCATTGGGCGAGCTCGGCGCAATGGGCATCGTCGTGCCGGAGCGCTGGGCGGGCGCGGGCCTCGACTATGTTTCGCTCGCGGTCGCGCTCGAGGAGATCGCCGCAGGCGACGGCTCGACGTCGACGATCGTCAGCGTGCAGAACTCGGTCGTCTGCGGGCCGATCCTCGCATTCGGAACCGACGCGCAGAAGGAGCACTGGCTGAAACCGCTCGCGCGTGGAGAGAAGCTCGGCTGTTTCTGCCTCACCGAGCCGCACGTCGGGTCGGACGCCGGCGCGATCGCCACGCGCGCAACCAAGCGCGGCGATCGCTGGGTGCTTTCGGGCGTCAAGCAGTTCATCACGACCGGCAAGAATGCCGACCTCGCGGTGGTGTTCGCGGTGACCGACCGCGCGGCGGAAAAGAAAGGCATCTCCGCATTCGTCGTCGACACGAAGACGAAGGGATACGTCGTCGCGCGGATCGAGGAGAAGCTCGGCCAGCGCGCGTCGGACACCGCGCAGATCGTGCTCGAGGACTGCGAAGTGCCAGCCGAGAGCCTGCTCGGCCGCGAGGGCGAAGGCTATCGGATCGCGCTGTCGAACCTCGAGGCCGGTCGCATCGGCATCGGCGCGCAGGCGGTCGGCATGGCTCGCTCGGCATTCGACGCGGCGCTTGCGTACGCGCACGAGCGAACGTCGTTCGGCAAGCCGCTTGCCGAGCACCAGGCGATCGGCTTCAAGCTCGCCGACATGGCGGTCGACATCGAAGCCGCGCGACAGCTCGTCTGGCACGCTGCCGCATTGCGCGACGCCGGCAAGCCGTGCCTGAAGGAAGCGTCGATGGCAAAGCTCTTCGCTTCCGAGATGGGCGAGCGCGTGTGCTCGGCGGCGATCCAGGTGCACGGCGGCTACGGCTACGTCGCCGACTTTCCGGTCGAGCGCATCTATCGCGACGTGCGGGTATGCCAGATCTACGAGGGGACGAGCGAGATCCAGCGGCTCGTCGTGAGCCGTGCGCTCGCCGGTTGAGGCCGAAACGGTCCGCTACAGCGCGATCGAAGTCGGATCGCGCTTCGAGCGGCGCGTCACGTTCGATGCCGATTCGATCCGCCAGTTCGCGCAGCTTTGCGGCGACCGCAATCCGCTTCATCACGACGATGCGATCGCCGCCGCGGGCCCGTTCGGCACGCTGATCGCATCGGGCCCGCATGTCACCGCGCTGATGATGGGCCTCGACGCGACCTACTTCACCCGCGAGCACGAGGCGCTGGGCTTGAGCTTCGAGTTCCGGTTCGTGCGTGCGGTGCCGGCGGGCCTTACGCTGACGCTCGAATGGACGGTCGCGAGCGTCGAGCCGAAACCCTCGCTCGAAGGCGATATCGTTACGGTTCACGGCCGCGCCGTCGACGACGACGGCAACGTCTACGTGACCGGCCGCGGCAGCAATCTCGTTCGCGCGCCGACGAGAGGGGACTTGTGAGCGCACCGATCGAGTTCTGGTTCGACTTCTCGTCGCCTTACGGCTATCTCGCGTCGCACAAGATCGACGCGCTCGCCGCGAAGCACGGGCGTAACGTCGACTGGTCTCCGATGCTGCTCGGTGTCGCGTTCAAGCGCGTCGGCACGGCGCCGCTCACGACGCTGCCGCTCAAGGGCGACTATTCGCAGCGTGACTTCCTGCGCAGCGCGCGCTTCCACGGCATCGAGGACTTCCGGATGCCGTCGACGTTCCCGGTCGCCACGCAGGCGCCGGCGCGCATCGTTGTGTGGCTCAAAGCCGAAGATCCCGCGCTCGCGACGCGTGTTGCGCGGGCGCTCTATCGAGCGTACTTCTTTGACGGTGTCGACATTTCGAGCGCCGACAATGCCGCATCGATCGCCGCGCGCGAAGGCGTCGACGAGACCGCCGCGCGCGCCGCGGTCGACGATCCGCTGATCAAGGACGCGCTCAGGCGCAATGTGGACGACGCGATCTCGCGCGGCGTGTTCGGCTCGCCGTTCGTGTTCGTCGACGGTGAGCCGTTCTGGGGACTCGACCGCTTCGACCAGATCGATCGCTGGCTCGCGACCGGCGGCTTCTGAAACGACGACCGATCACGACGTGTCCGAATACACGCTTTATTGCTTCGCGCAGTCCGGCAATGCGTACAAGCCGGCGCTTGCGCTCGAGCTCGCCGGCGCGGATTGGGCGCCGCGCTTCGTCGATTTTTTCAACGGCGAGACGCGTACGCCGGCGTACCGCGAGATCAACGTGATGGGCGAAGTGCCGGTGCTCGAGCATCGCGGAGCGCGCCTTTCGCAATCGGGTGTGATCCTCGACTACATCGCCGAAACGCTGGGCCGGTTCGGGCCGGCGAACGCCGGCGAGCGGCGTGAAGTCTTGCGCTGGCTCTTCTGGGACAACCACAAGCTCACGAGCTATACGGCGACGTACCGGTTCATGCGAACGTTCGTGAAGAACGCGGATCCGGCCGTCATGGCGGAGTACCGCAAGCGCGCCGAGATTGCGTGGGGCGTGCTCAATGCGCAGCTTGCCGGACGCCGCTACGTGGTCGCGGACCGGCTGACGATCGCCGACATCTCGATCTGCGGCTATCTGTTCTTCGAAGACGAGATCGGCGTCGATTGGTCGTCGTATCCGAACGTGAAGTCGTGGCTCGCACGACTCAAGGACGAGCCGCGCTGGAAGCATCCGTACGAGCTGATGCCCGGCCATCCGCTGCCCTCGGCCTGACGCGCGCATGCCCGTTCTCGAATCCAGGATCGATCCGCGCGACGCAACATTCGCGCGCAATCGCGACGCGATGGCCGCGCTCGTGGCCGACCTCAAGGCGAAGGTCGCCGCGATCGAGCTGGGCGGCGGCGAAGACCCGCGCGCGAAGCACGTCGGCCGCGGCAAGCTGTTGCCGCGCGACAGGGTGGCAGCACTGCTCGATGCCGGCACGCCGTTCCTCGAGTTCTCGCAGCTCGCCGCGTACGGCATGTACGACGACACCATCGCGTCGGCGGGCATCATCACCGGCATCGGCCGCGTGTCGGGCCGCGAATGCGTGATCGTCTGCAACGATGCGACGGTCAAGGGCGGAACGTACTATCCGCTGACGGTGAAGAAGCACCTTCGCGCGCAGGAAATCGCGCGCGACAACCACCTGCCGTGCATTTATCTGGTCGATTCCGGCGGCGCCAATTTGCCCAACCAGGTCGACGTGTTTCCCGATCGCGACCACTTCGGCCGCATCTTCTATAACCAGGCGACGATGTCGGCAGCGGGCATTCCGCAGATCGCCGTGGTGATGGGCTCGTGCACGGCCGGCGGCGCATATGTGCCGGCGATGTCCGACGAATCGATCATCGTCAACGAGCAGGGAACGATCTTCCTCGGCGGCCCGCCGCTGGTCAAGGCAGCGACCGGCGAGATCGTCACCGCCGAGGAGCTCGGCGGCGCGGACGTGCACACGCGCGTGTCGGGCGTGGCCGATCATCTCGCGCTGAACGACCATCACGCGCTCGCGATCGCGCGGCGGATCGTGGCGAACCTCAATCGCCCGAAGGCGATCGCGCTGGAGGTTGCGCCGCCCGTGCCGCCGAAATACCCGGTCGACGACATCTACGGCGTCATCAATGCCGACATCCGCAAGCCGTACGACGTGCGCGAAGTGATCGCGCGCCTCGTCGATGCGAGCGACTTCGACGAGTTCAAGGCGCGCTACGGCACGACGCTCGTCACCGGGTTCGCGCGCCTGTGGGGCTATCCGGTCGGCATCGTCGCGAACAACGGCATCCTGTTCTCGGAATCGGCGCTGAAGGGTGCGCACTTCATCGAGCTCTGTTGCCAGCGGCGCGTCCCGCTCGTGTTCCTGCAGAACATCACCGGGTTCATGGTCGGCAAGAAATACGAAGCGGGCGGCATCGCGCGCGACGGCGCGAAGATGGTCACGGCCGTTTCGTGCGCGCAGGTGCCGAAGTTCACGCTGATCATCGGTGGCAGCTACGGCGCCGGCAACTACGGGATGTGCGGCCGCGCGTTCGGCCCGCGCTTCCTGTGGATGTGGCCGAACGCGCGTATCTCGGTGATGGGCGGCGAGCAGGCGGCCACCGTTCTCGCGACGGTGCGACGCGACGCGATCGAGGCGAAGGGCGGAACGTGGAGCGCCGACGACGAGGAAGCGTTCCGCGCACCGATCCGCGCGCAATATGACCGCGAGGGCCATCCTTACTATGCGAGCGCGCGGCTGTGGGACGACGGCATCGTCGACCCCGCGGACACGCGACGCGTGCTCGCGCTCGCGATCTCCGCCTCGCTCAATCGCCCGATCCCGCCGACGACGTTCGGCGTCTTCCGGATGTAACGCCCACGATGCCTTCCACCCGCTCCCGTTCCCGTCCATCGCCGCGTGCCGCCGCCAAGCAGAAGCGTGCGCGCGGCGGGTATACGACTCTCGCTGTCGAGGTGCGCGACACGGTCGCGCTGGTCGCGCTCGCGCGCCCTGAGGTCCACAACGCGTTCGACGAGACATCGATCGCCGAGCTGACCGACGTGCTGCGCGCGCTCGACGCCGACGACGATGTTCGCGCGGTGGTTCTGCTCGGCCACGGCAAGAGCTTCTGCGCCGGCGCGGACCTGAACTGGATGCGCCGGATGGCGGGCTACTCGAACGCGCAGAATCTCGCCGACGCGAAGGCGCTCGCCGCGATGCTCGCCACGCTGGACAACCTCTCGAAGCCGACGATCGGGCGCGTGCACGGGCCGGCGTACGGCGGTGGCGTCGGGCTCGTCGCGTGCTGCGACATCGCGATTGCCGCGCCCGACGCGACATTCGCATTGTCGGAAGCGAAGCTCGGGCTCATTCCGGCCACGATCTCTCCGTACGTCATCGCGGCGATCGGCGCGCGGCATGCGCGACGCTTCTTCCTCACGGCCGAGCGCTTCACGGCCGCCGAAGCATTCCGCATCGGGCTCGTGCACGACCTCGCGTCCGTCGACGAGATGGACACGCGCATCAATGAGCTGCTCGGCGCGCTGCTTCTCGCCGGACCGCAGGCGCAGCGCGAGGCGAAGGCGCTCGTTCGCGCGATCGCCGGGCGTCCGATCGACGCCGGCCTCATCGCCGACACGGCGCGGCGGATCGCTCGCGTGCGCGCTTCATCCGAAGCCAAGGAAGGCGTCGCCGCGTTTCTCGACAAGCGGCCGCCGTCGTGGATTCCGGCCGCGTTGCGAACCCGATGAGCGGCGCCGCCGACGCATTCGACACATGGCAGCTCGCCGCGCTCGCCGGCGCGCTCGGTTGGGCGTCCGGCGTGCGGCTGTACGCGGTGCTGTTCGTGCTCGGCGGGCTCGGCTATCTGCACTGGATCGAGTTGCCGCACGGCTTGCAGTTGCTGACGCATCCATGGGTGCTGGCGGCGTCGGGATTCATGTTCTGCGTCGAATTCTTCGCCGACAAGGTGCCCGGTGTCGATTCGCTGTGGGACGCCGTTCACACGTTCATCCGCATTCCGGCCGGCGCCGCGCTCGCCGCAAGCGTGTTCGGCGATGCGCCGGCGGCAATGTCCGTCGTCGCCGCGATCCTCGGTGGCGCGCTCGCGGCGAGCAGCCATCTCGCAAAATCGGGCGGCCGCGCGCTGATCAACACGTCGCCCGAGCCGTTCACGAACTGGGCGGCATCGTTCGGCGAGGACGTCGCCGTCGGCGTGATGCTCTACCTCGCGTTCGTGCATCCGCTTGTCGCGCTCGCAGCGCTGGCGATCCTGGTCGCGCTGACGATTTGGCTGATTCCGAAGCTATGGCGATTCGTGCGGCGGCTCTTTGCGCGAATCGGCGGCGGTGCACCGCCGCAGCCGTCGGGCAAGTGATGTTCGCCAAGATCCTGATCGCGAACCGCGGCGAGATCGCATGCCGCGTCGCGCGCACCGCGCGGCGCATGGGCGTGCGCACCGTCGCCGTGTATTCGGACGCCGACGCGAGCGCGCTGCATGTCGAGCAATGCGACGAGGCGTACCGGCTCGGCCCGCCGCCGCCTCGTGAAAGCTATCTCGACGGCGACGCCATCATCGCGATCGCGAAGCGCAGCGGTTCGCAGGCGATCCATCCGGGCTACGGTTTCCTGTCCGAGAACGAAGCGTTCGCCGCCGCGTGCGCACGTGCGGGCATCGTGTTCATCGGACCACCGCCATCGGCAATCGCCGCGATGGGATCGAAATCGGCGGCCAAGCGGATCATGGGCGCCGCGCACGTTCCGCTCGTGCCCGGCTATCACGGCGACGACCAGGATCCTGTGCTGCTCGCACGCGAAGCGGCCGCGATCGGCTTCCCGGTGTTGATCAAGGCGACCGCCGGCGGCGGCGGCAAGGGAATGAAGATCGTCGAGCGCGCGACCGATTTCACGGCCGCGCTCGCCTCCGCGCAACGCGAGGCGCAAGCCGGCTTCGGCGATGAGCGCGTGCTGCTCGAAAAATACCTGACCGCCCCCCGTCACATCGAGATCCAGGTGTTCGCCGATTCGCATGGCAACCTCGTGCACCTGTTCGAGCGCGATTGCTCGGTGCAGCGGCGCCACCAGAAGGTGCTCGAGGAAGCGCCTGCGCCCGGAATGACGCCGGAGCGACGGCGCGCGATGGGCGAAGCGGCGGTCGCAGCCGCGAAAGCGATCGGCTACGTCGGCGCCGGCACGGTCGAGTTCATCGTCGAGCAGGACGGCACGTTCTACTTCATGGAGATGAACACGCGGCTGCAGGTCGAGCATCCGGTGACCGAGATGATCACCGGGCTCGATCTCGTCGAGTGGCAACTGCGCGTCGCGGCCGGTGAGAAACTGCCGCTTGCGCAAGCCGACGTTGCAATGCAAGGCCACGCGATCGAAGCGCGCGTTTACGCCGAGGACCCCGAGCGCGGATTCCTGCCCTCGATCGGCACGCTCGTGCACGTCGCGGCGCCGCGCACCGGAGCGAACATGCGCGTCGACACCGGCGTTCGCGCCGGCGACGCGATCTCGCCGTACTACGATCCGATGATCGCGAAGCTCGTCGCGCACGGAGAAGACCGCGCCGCGGCGCTGCGAAGGTTGGGCGAAGCGCTCGCCGAGTACGAAATCGCCGGCGTGGCGACCAACGTCGCGTTCCTGTCGCGCGTCGTGGCGCACGATGCATTCGCGAGCGCGCGGCTCGACACCGGCTTGATCGCGCGCCATCACGCCGAGCTTTTCCCGCCGCCCGTGCCGCCGTCCGATCGCGTCCTGATCGCCGCAGCGCTCGCCGAGACGCTCGCGCTCGAAAGCCGGCGCGTCGCGCAAGCTGCGGCTTCGGACGATCCGCATTCGCCGTGGCACACCGTCGATCCGTGGTGGCTCAACACGGATTCGCATGCAGTCGCGTTCACGTTCGACGACGGCACGACGCGCGCCGAGGTACGCATGCGCCGCGCCGACGTTGGCTATCGCGTGACGCTTCGGCATACCGAAGTCACCGCGCAGGTCATGCGACGCAACGGCCGGCTCGCGATCATGACGGCACGCACCGAATTCGCCGCACGCGTGGTCGCGATCGGTGACGAGCGTCATGTGTTCGCCGGCGGCGAGCACCGGCGGCTCGAGCTGATCGACCCGCTCGCGCACGCCGGCGAGGAAGTCGTCCACGGCGGGCATCTGACGGCGCCGATGTCGGGCACCGTCGTCGCGGTGATGGTGAAGCCGGGCGACACCGTCGCGAAGGGCGGGCCGCTGATCGTGCTCGAAGCGATGAAGATGGAGCATACGATCACCGCGCCGTCGGCCGGCGTGGTGAGCGCCGTCAACTATCGCGTCGGCGAGCGCGTCAGCGAGGGCGCCGATCTCGTCGACGTCGACGACCAAGCGCCCTCTCCCGCGATCGGACCGGCGTCGGTGTGACGTATGCGCCTTCTGCTTCGCACCGCCCGCGCGCAGTCCGATGAATGGCGCGACGCGATCGCCCGGGCGCTGCCCGAGGCGGCGATCACCGTATGGCCGGACGTCGACGAGCGTCCCGACTACGTCGTCGCGTGGAAGCCGAGCGCGGAGCTTTTTGCGCGCATCGGGCGGCCACGCGCGATCTTCAATCTGGGCGCTGGTGTCGATGCGATGCTTGCGTTGCCCACGCTGCCTCGTGACGTGCCGCTCTATCGCCTCGAGGACGCCGGAATGGCCGAACAAATGGCCGACTACGTGACGCTCGCCGCGCTCGCCGCGTACCGCGAGCAGCGCGACTACGCGCAGGCGCAGCGCGAGCGTCGCTGGGCACCTCGGGCCCGGATCCCGAAATCCGAATTTGCGGTGGGACTCCTCGGCTTCGGCGTTCTCGGCCGCGCGGTAGCGGCGGCGCTCGCGCCGTTCGGATTCCCGCTGCTCGCCTGGATGCGCGAACGCCGGGCGCTCGCCGGAGTCGAACCGTTTGCCGGGCCGGGCGAGCTCGCGCCGATGCTGCAGCGGAGCCGGGTGCTCGTCGTGATGCTGCCGGCGACCGGCGACACCGTGGGTCTCGTCAATGCATCGCGGCTTGCGCAACTGCCGACGGGCGCGCATCTGGTGAACGTCGCGCGCGGCGATCTCATCGTCGACGCCGACCTGATCGATGCGCTCGATCATGGGCAGCTCGCGAGCGCCACGCTCGACGTGTTTCGCGACGAGCCGCTGCCGGTGTCGCATCCGTTCTGGCATCATCCGCGCATCACGCTGACGCCGCACGTGTCCGCGGTCACGCTGGTGACCGACTCGGCGGCGCAAGTGGCGGCGAAGATCCGCGCGCTCGAGCGCGGCGAGCCGGTCGGCGGGCGCGTGGACTACGCAAGGGGCTATTGAGAGCGAGGCGATACGCGATGACAGCTCATACGACATTGCCGCGACGCGTGAAAATCGTCGACGTCGGTCCGCGCGACGGCCTGCAGAACGAGAAGGGCAGCGTGCCGGCTGACGTCAAGGTCGCGTTGATCGAACGGCTCGCAGAAGCGGGCGTGCGCGCGATCGAGGCGACATCGTTCGTGTCGCCGAAATGGGTGCCGCAGATGGCGGACGCGGCCGAGGTGATGGCGCGGATCGATCGCCGGCCGGACGTCGTGTACTCGGTGCTCGTGCCCAACATCAAGGGCTTCGAGGGCGCGCTCGCGGCGAAAGCCGACGAGGTCGTCGTGTTCGCGGCGGCGAGCGAGGCGTTCTCGCAGAAGAACATCAACTGCTCGATCGGCGAGTCGATCGAGCGTTTCCGGCCGGTCGTCGCCGCATCGTTGGAAGCCGGCATGCACGTGCGCGGCGCGATCTCGTGCGCGCTCGGCTGCCCATACCAGGGCGAAGTGAATCCGGACGCCGTCGGCTATGTCGCGCGGCTGATGCGCGACATCGGCGTTCAGCATGTGAGTGTGGCCGACACGATCGGTGTGGGCACGCCGCGCAAGACGCAGCTCGCGATGGAGGCGGCGCTCGCCGTCTACCCGCTTGCGGAGGTGAGCGGCCATTTTCACGACACGTACGGACAGGCGCTCGCGAACATCTACGCGTGTCTCGAGATGGGCATCGCGACGTTCGACACGAGTGTCGCCGGCCTCGGCGGCTGTCCCTACGCCAAAGGCGCGACCGGCAATGTCGCGACCGAGGACGTCGTCTACCTTCTCGACGGACTCGGCATCGAGACCGGCATCGATCTCGGAAAACTGCGCGCTGCGGGCCGCTACATCTCGGATTTCCTGGGGCGGCCGCCGGCGTCGCGTGTCGCGCGCGCGCTCGATGCCAAAGAAGCGGCCGCGTGAGGAGCGAGCAGGGGCCCCCAGCCGAAGGCAAGGGGATGCGAGCAAGTCCGAATCGCGGCCAGCGGCCGACGCTCGACGCGACCCAATTAGGGCGGCACAACGAGGCCGCATGACGCGATGAGCATTACGAATCGCCGTCCCGACGACAACGCCGATCACGTCGCGTCGCCCTGCATCTCCGTATGCAGAATGGACGACGCGAGCGGGCTTTGCATCGGATGCCTGCGCACGCTCGACGAGATCGCCGCGTGGAGCCTGCTTGACGCCGACGACAAGCGCGCAGTGCTCGCGGCATTGCCGATACGGCGCGCGGCACACCCTGAATTCATCGAATTGGCCGACACGCGAAACGATGCCGCGCGCTGACTGGTATTTCGACTTCATCTCGCCGTTCGCGTACTTGCAGAGCGAGCGTCTCGCCTCGCTCGGGCCGCGCATTTCGCTTCGCTACCGACCGGTTCTGTTCGCGGGTTTGCTCGGCGCAAACGCACACAAGGGGCCGGCCGAAATCCCCGCCAAGCGGACGTTCACGTACCGGTTCGTGCTGTGGCAGGCGAAGAAGCTCGGCATCCCGCTCAAGTTTCCGCCCGAGCATCCGTTCAATCCGCTGCCGCTGCTGCGTCTTGCGCTCGCCTGCGATTGCGCGCCTGACGCCGTGCACCGGATCTTCCGTTTTGTCTGGCGCGATGGCCGGCTGCCCGATCTGCCGATCGAATGGGCCGAGCTCGTCAGCGACCTCGGAGTGCCCGCCGCGCATGAACGCATTGCCGATCCCGACATCAAGGCTGCGCTTCGCGCGAACACCGACGAGGCGATCGCGCGCGGCGTATTCGGCGTTCCCACCCTCGCGATCGGCGATGCGCTCTTCTGGGGCTTCGACGCGACGCAGATGGCGGCCGATTACGTCGCGGCCGGCTGCCGCTTCGACGATCCCGAATACGCGCGCGTCGACGCGCTGCCGGCCGGCGCGCAACGGACGGAAGCTACGGGCGCGCCGCCGCGAAAACCGAAGACGCGCGTCATCGGCACGGCGAGCTGAACGCGCCGCGATCGCCTACAGCTCGTCGGCGCCGGGAATCCCGAGGTCGAGCTTGATCGCGCGCGCGGTCGCGATCGCCTCGTCCACCGTCGGCGCGAGGCAGGTGACGTGGCCCATCTTGCGTCGACGTCGCGGTTCCTTCTTGCTGTACAAGTGCACCTTCGCCTGCGGGTGGCGCAGCACGCGCGACCAGTCGGGTTCGCGCGGCGCGCTCGCATCCGGGCCGTCGAACCAGATGTCGCCGAGCAGGTTCACCATGACGGCCGGCTCGTGCTGGCGCGTCGATCCGAGCGGGAAATCGGCGAGCACGCGGGCCTGCTGCTCGAACTGCGAGGTGACGCACGCGTCGATCGTGTAGTGGCCGCTGTTGTGCGGCCTCGGCGCCATTTCATTGACGAGCAGACCGCCATCCTTGCTGACGAACATCTCGACGCACAGTACGCCGCGATAGTCGAGCCGCTCGGCGATTGCCGTGGCGGTCGCGCGCGCCTGCCCGGCGAGCACCGCCGTCACCCGCGCAGGCACGATCGACACGTCGAGGATGCCGTCGCGATGGTGGTTTTCCGCGACCGGCCACGTTGCCGTTTCGCCGTGCTCGTTACGCGCGACGATGACCGAGACTTCGCACGCGAGATCGATCAGCCGCTCGACAACCGCGTGTGCGCCGCCCATCGCCGCGAACGCCGCGGCGATCTCGCCGATCGATCGGACGCGCATCTGTCCCTTGCCGTCGTAGCCGAAGCGCGCGCTCTTCACGATGCCCGGCGCGAGCGCCGGATCGAGCGCGCGCACGTCGTCGGCATCGCGCAGCACCGCAAACGGCGCGACCGGGAAACCGTTGCCCGACAGGAACGTCTTCTCGCTGATGCGATCCTGCGCGATCGCCACACTCGCCGCGGCCGGCGATACGCGCGCCGAGCGCGCGAGATAGTCGAGCGCTGCCGCCGGAACATTCTCGAATTCGGTTGTCGCAGCCGATGCGAGTTGCGCGAGCTCGGCGAGAGCTGCTGCATCGAGATAGTCGGCTCGAATATGGCGATCGGCGACGCGACCCGCGGGGCTGTCCTCGCCCGGATCGAGCACGACGACGCGAAAGCCGAGGCTCTGCGCCGCCATGCAGAACATGCGGCCGAGCTGTCCGCCGCCGAGCAGGCCCAGCCAGCCGCCGGGCGCGATCGAGCTCGCGGTCAAGTTTGCCGTGCGCCGTCGGGCGGCACGCGCATCGCCCGCGCGGCGTTCGTCTGCTTGACGCGGAATGCGGCAAGCTTCTTCGCGAGCGCCGGATCGGTCGCCGCGAGCAAGCCGACGGCGAACAGTCCGGCGTTGGCGGCACCCGCTTCGCCGATCGCGAAGGTGGCGACGGGAATGCCCTTGGGCATCTGCACGATCGCGTGCAGCGAATCCTCGCCGCGCAGGTATTTCGACGGCACCGGCACGCCGAGCACGGGCACCGTCGTCTTCGATGCCAGCATGCCGGGCAAATGTGCCGCGCCCCCCGCACCGGCGATGATGCAGCGAAGCCCTCGCGGCAGCGCGTCCTCGGCGTATTCGAACATGTCGTCGGGCATCCGATGCGCCGAGAGCACGCGCGCCTCAAAGGCGACACCGAACGCGTCGAGCTGGCTCGCCGCATGCCGCATGATGTCCCAGTCGCTGTCGCTGCCCATGACGACGCCGACGAGCGGCGCCTGCTTTCGTTGTGACATCGACGTTCCCTGGCGGTGGGCCGTGCGTTCGAGGGCCGGGCGAATTCTAGCACCGCGCTCGTCGCGTCCTCCGAAATGCGCCGTGACCCGTTGCGCCCAGTGCACGGCGTCGACGACAATCCGATCCATGTCATCGCTCCTGCGCCTTCTCGCTGCTGCGACGTTCGCCGCGGTGTGGCTCGCGTCGCTCGACGTCGCGCGCGCGCAGCCACCGGTCGCGCTGTCCGCCATCGATGCCGATTTCATCGCCGCGAAGGCGATGTACGACCGCGGTGAAGCGCGCAAGCTCGACCTGATCGCGCCGAAGCTCAGCGGCCATCCGCTCGAGATCTACGTCGACTACTGGCGGCTCTCGCTTCGTCTGGACAGCGCGACCGACGACGAGGTCCGCGCGTTCCTTGCGCGCGCGGCCGACACGCCGCTCGCCGAGCGCATCCGCATCGACTGGCTGAAGGTCGTCGGGCGACGCGGCCAATGGAATCTCTTCGCCGTCGACTATCCGACCGCATCCGGTGAGGACACCGAGCTCGCATGCCTCGGCGTCCAGTATCGCCGGCAGCGCGACGGCGACGCCGCATTGGCCGCGGCGCGCTCGTTGTGGTTCACCGGCCAATCGACACCGGATGCGTGCGAGCCGCTGTTCGCGACGCTGATCGCGCGCGACGACATCAGCGTGGCCGACCGGCGCGCACGGCTGCGGCTCGCAACCGAGGCGGGCAACGCGCGGCTTGCGCAGGCGATCGGCATCGATCTGCCGCCGGACGACCGGGTGAGCGCACGCGATTTCGCATTGGTCGACCGCGATCCGGCGCGTGCGCTTGCGAAAGGCGAATTCAACTGGAAGAAGCAGGGCGGCCGCGAGCTCGCGCTATACGCGCTCGAGCGCAGCGCGCGATCGGACGCGGCTGCGGTGCGCGCCGCGTGGGAAAAGCAACGCGTGCGCTTGCCCGACGCGGATCGGCTCTACGGCAACGCGCGGCTCGCCTATCACGCCGCGCGGCAACTGGTGGCGCAGGCGAACGACTGGTACCGTGAAGCCGCCGGTGCGCCGCTGTCCGACTTCCAGCACGCGTGGCGCGCTCGCGCTGCGCTGCGCGCCGGCGCATGGAACGACGTTGCCAAGGCGATCGACGCGATGCCGCCTGCACTCGCGCTCGAGCCCGCGTGGCGCTACTGGAAGGCGCGCGCGTATGCGGTGACCGGCCACGCGGACGATGCGAAGCTGCTCTATGTCGGTCTTGCCGACGAGCTGAATTTCTACGGCTTGCTCGCAGCCGAAGCGCTCGGACGTCGCGCGTTGACGGCGGTACCCATTCTGCCGCCGCCAAGTGAGCCGGCGCTCGCCGCGTTCGGTGCGCGCGTCGATGTGAGCCGCGCGGTCAAGCTCGCCGAGCTCGGCTTGCGGCCGGAAGCGCAGCGGGAATGGATCGCGATCGTGCGCGGACGCGCCGATGACGAGCTCCTCGTCGCCGCCGAATACGCGCGCCGGCGCGGACTCTACGATCGCGCGATCAACACCGCCGAGCGCACGTCGTCGTCGCACGATTTCGCGCTTCGCTATCTGACGCCGTACCGCGAGCATTTCGCCGCGGCGTCGCGGGAGCAGGCGGTCGATCCCGCGCTGCTGTTCGGGATCGCGCGGCAGGAATCACGGTTCGCGATCGACATCGTGTCTTCCGCCGGCGCGATCGGGCTGATGCAGCTGATGCCGGCGACGGCGAAATGGGTTGCGAAGCAGCTCGGGCAGAATGACTCCGCCGCGATGCGCATCGGCGAGCCGCGGATCAACACGCAATTCGGCGCGTTCTATTTCAAGTACTGGCTCGATCGCCTCGAAGGGTCGGCCGCGCTCGCGGCCGCCGCGTATAATGCAGGCCCGAATCGCGCGCAGGCGTGGCGCGTCGGCGCGCCGCTCGAAGGCGCGGTGTGGGTCGAGACGATCCCCTTCAACGAAACGCGCGACTACGTGAAGAAGGTGCTCGCGAACAGCGTGTTCTACGCGCGGGAGTTGAAGCAGCCGCACGTTCCGCTGTCGACGCTGCTCGGCACGGTGTCCGCGCGCGGCAACGGCAGCGCCGGCGGCGGCTCGGGCAGCGCATCGGGAGGATGACCGGTGGCCGGCCTGCCGGTGCTGGTGCTCGGCGGCAGCGGCTTCGTCGGCCGGCACATCGTCAATCGCCTCGTCGATGCCGATTGGCGCGTCGTCGTGCCGACACGGCGCCGCGAGCGCGCCAAGGAGCTGTTGCTGCTGCCGACGGTGGACGTCGTCGACGCCGACATCCACGATCCGGTCGTGCTCGCGCGGCTCGCGACCGACGCGGCGGCGGTCGTCAATCTGGTCGGCATCCTGCACGAGAAGGACGGGCAGACGTTCGAACGCGTCCACGTCGAGCTCGCGCAGAAGGTGATCACCGCGTGTCGTGCCGTCGGCGTGCGCCGGCTCGTCCACATGAGCGCGCTCAATGCCGATCCGAACGGGCCGAGCCGCTATCTGCGATCCAAAGGCGAAGCGGCAGAAGCCGTCGCCGCGTCGGGACTCGACTGGACGATCTTCGAGCCGTCGGTGATCTTCGGTCGCGAGGATTCGTTCCTGAACCTCTTCGCGCGGCTCGCGCGCGCTTTTCCGCTGCTGCCGCTCGCGGGTGCGAACGTCAAGTTCCAGCCTGTCTACGTCGGCGACGTCGCGCATTGCTTCGTGCGCGCGCTCACGCTCGAGGCGACGATCGGCCGCCGGTATCGTCTGTGCGGTCCGACGGTCTATACGCTGCGCGAGCTCGTCCGCTACGTCGCCGAGACGACCGGCACGCCGCGTCCGATCGTGCCGCTGTCGCCCGCGCTCGCGAAGCTGCAGGCGTCCGTTCTCGAGCACTTGCCCGGTACGCTGATGACGCGCGACAACCTCGCGTCGATGTCGAAGGACAGCGTCTGCGGCGGCGCATTTCCCGAAGAGTTCGACGTCGTGCCCACGGCGCTCGAGGCGATCGCGCCGTCGTACCTGTCGCCCGAAGCCTGGCGCGATCGCTTCGACGCGTATCGCGTGACGAGCGGGCGCTGATGCTCGTGGCGGCGTCTCGCGTCGCGTCGTGACGCTTCGCCGCGCGCACATCCGGCAACTGGTGAAGATCTACCGCGTCGGCGGCTCCGTTCGCGACGAGCTGCTCGGCCGCCCGGTCGCCGATCGCGACTGGGTCGTCGTCGGCGCAACGCCGGAGACGATGCTCGCGTCCGGTTACAAGCCGGTCGGACGCGACTTTCCCGTCTTCCTGCATCCGGACACCGGCGAGGAGTACGCGCTTGCGCGAACCGAGCGCAAGCACGGCCGCGGCTACCGGGGATTCGAGTTCTTCGCGTCGCCCGACGTGACGCTCGAGGAGGATCTCGCGCGGCGCGACCTGACGATCAACGCAATGGCGCGCGCCGAAGACGGCACGCTCGTCGATCCCTTCGGCGGTCAGCGCGACCTCGCAGCCGGCGTGCTGCGCCACGTTTCGGCCGCGTTCGCCGAGGACCCGTTGCGCGTGCTGCGCGTGGCGCGATTCGCCGCGCGATTCGCATTCGACGTCGCGCCGGAAACCGAGGCGATGATGCGCGCGCTCGTCGCGTCGGGCGAGCTCGCCGAGCTTTCACCCGAGCGCGTCTGGCAGGAGCTGTCGCGCGGGTTGATGGAGCCGCACCCGTCGCGCCTTCTCGCCGTGCTGCGCGAATGCGGCGCGCTCGCGCAGGTGCTGCCCGAGGTCGATGCGCTCTACGGCGTGCCGCAACCGATCGTCCATCATCCGGAATTCGATGCCGGCGTGCACACCGCGCTCGCGCTCGACTACGCCGCAAGAGAAGGCTATTCGTTGCCGGCGCGCTACGCGGTGCTCGCGCACGATCTGGGCAAGGCGACCGGCGATGCGGCGCAGTGGCCGCACCACTACGCGCACGAGGCGCGAAGCGTGCGCCTCGCCGAGCGTCTGTCCGAGCGGCTCAAGGTACCGGCCGAATGCCGCGACGCGGCGCGGCTCGCGGCGAAGCACCACGGCGTCGTGCATCGCGCGGCGGAGCTTCGGCCGTCGACGCTGCTCGATCTGCTGCTCGCCGCCGATGCGCTGCGCCGCCCTGATCGTCTCGACACGCTGCTCGCCGCGTGCCGCGCCGACGCGTGCTCGCGTCCGGGGAAGGCTGACGACTATCCGCCCGAGCGCATCGTTCGGGCGGCGTACGACGTCGTGCGCGCCGTCGATGCGGGCGCCATCGCGCATGCGACGTCATCGGGACGTTTGCGCGACAAGGACAAGCTCGCTGAAGTGATCGCGCAGCGCATTCGCGCGGCGCGGCTCGCGGCGCTGCGCGAGTGGAAGCGCGGCCTCGCGCGTTGAGCGCGCGCGTCGCTACGTCATTCCCGCGAAAGCGGGAATCCAGTGTCTTACGGCGAAAGACGCTGGGTCCCCGCGTCCGCGGGGACGACGTCGCGCTAGATCCGGTACGCGAGCGCCTTCATCACGCTCGCGGTGACGCGCATTAACCCTTTGACCGGCAACGGCAGATCGGCAGCGCCGGCCGCCTGTGCCATCGCACCGTGCCGTGCCTCGTCATCGCGCATCTGATCGACGATCGCGCGGCTCTTCATGTCTGCGGTTGGCAGGTCTTCCATGTGACCGGTCAGGTGCTCCTCGACCTGTCGTTCGGTCTCGACGACGAAACCGAGGTTGACGCGATCGCCGGCCAGACCCGCCGCGATGCCGATTGCGAACGAGCCCGCATACCAGACCGGATTGAGCCACGACGTGCGCTCGGCGAGCTCGGTCAGCCGCGACTGCGTCCACGCGAGGTGCTCTTCCTCCTCGCGCGCCGCTTGTGCGAACCGCGCGCGCACGTCCGGGTTGCGTGCGACGAGCGCCTGCGCAGCGTACAGCGCCTGCGCGCAGACCTCGCCGGTGTGATTGACGCGCATCAGGCCGGCGGCATGGCGGCGCTCGTCGTCGGTCATCTCGGCGTCTCGCAATTGGCCGCCCGGAGTCGGGCGTATCGACGACGACACGCCTGCGAGCGTTCGCAGTGCGCGATCAAAGCCCAGAACGAGATCGTCGACCATCGGTGAATGATACATCGCTCGCGAGCGGCGAACACCCCAAAAGAAACGGGCGCCGAAGCGCCCGTCTCGTGCTGCGTTTTGCTCGTTGCGACCTGCGATCGGCTTCCCTGTTAGAAGAAGTGGACCAGGCCGAACACCACGCCTTGCGGCTTCGTGCCGGCGAGCACGCATGTCTGGCTCGACGACGCCGCCGAGCAGTTCGTCGTGCTGGGATAGGCGTTGATGTTGAACGTGTACGACGCGTTCTCCTTGTTGTCGATCCGATGATAGCCGACATACGTCAGCGTCCGCTTCGACAGCGGATACGTGTAGCTGATCGAGTAGTCGCGCGAATCGGTGTTGCTGCCCTTGGCGAGGCCCGCGACGCGCGTGCCGTCCGCCGCCGACCCCTTGCCCTTCGACGCATCGCCGTAGTTCAGGTACAGCTGGCCCGGGCCGAGGTTGACCGTGCCGCCAACGCTCCAGTAGTCGCGCTTCAGGTCGCCCGAGGGAGTCTCGTACTTCAGGCGCTCATAGACGGCGCCGATGCGGAACATGCCGAAGTTGTAGCCGCCGGCGACCGAGAAGGCGTCGTCGTCGAGGTTCGCGGCGCGGATCTCCTTGTGCTTTTCGTACGCCACGCCAACCTGGATCGGGCCGTTGTTGTAGAAGCCGCCGAGCGAGATGCCGCCGCTGTGGCGGGTGTCTTCGCCCGTCGAGTACTGGACGGCGCCGTTGAAGCCGGACACCGTCGGCGAGTCGTAACGGATGCTGTTGCTGAAGCGGTCGTCGAAACCGCCGTTGACTTGCGCGCCCGCGAAGCCCTGCGCCCACAGCGACGCGGTCGACAGCAGCGTCGTCGTCAGCGTCGGCACGTTACCGAAGATCGGATGGATGTCGTCGTACGGGGCGAGGAAGCGGCCCATCTTGAACGTGCCCCAGCTGCCCTGCAGGCCGACGAACGTTTCGCGGCCGCCCAGCGTGCCGCCGCCCGCATCCCACGGAACGCTGTTTTCGAGCTGGAAGATCGCGGACAGACCGCCGCCGAGCGACTCGGTACCGCGTAGGCCGAAGCGCGACGAGTTCGTGCTCACCCGGAATACGGTCGGATTCGTCGTGTTACATGTGTTGACGTTCACGCAGGTCGTTGCTTGCGGGCCGCCGTTCAGAATCTTTCCGTTGACGAACTCCATATCGAGGTTCGCGCGTCCGTAAAGCGTGACGTTCGCGGTTTGCGCCTGCGCGGCCATCGGCAGCGCGAACGCCCCGGCGACTGCGACAGCGACGAGCTTCTTGTTCATCGAGTCTCTCCTCTAGCGGATAAAATTGGCAAGGAATCGAGCGGAACGCCAGCGCTTGCCATCGGAACCTTCTCAGGAATGGCGAGAAGTTGAGGCCATTGTGCCAAACCGGCGAACGGGGTGCCAACGAAATGCCCGAACAGAGCCGAAGGGGCCGTTTCGCTGTTGCTAAAACGCGACAGGACACGGCGCCGGCCCGCTACGCAAGGCCGTCGCGGACATCTCATCCGCATCATCCAAAGCCCATCCCAAGCCCATGATCGGCCGTGGAAAAATGTAACTGCCACCGGCCGCGGACCGTGCTCGAGGTATCGAGGCCGATTTCGAAAGAAATTGCCGCCGCGGGCCTTCCGCTGCCAATTGACCAAGCTGCCACCACTGTGACTGGCCAATTCGCACAGAATCGACTTGATCGGCTCGGTTAACCCGATGCCCGATTTCGCGCTTGTGCTCGCATCGGCAGCGCTTGCGCTCGTCGCGCTCGCGATGCTGCGGCGATTCGCCGCACGATTGCCGCTCGCGCAGCCGAACGCGCGCTCGCTGCACGACGAGGCCATTCCGCGCATGGGTGGGCTTGCGATCTGGGCAGGCGGATTGCCCGGCGCACTGATTGCGCCTCCGGCGGGAATTGCGATGCCCGCTTGGCTCACCGGGTTCGTGCTTGTTGCAATCGTGTCGGCCGTTGACGATTGGCGCGGCGTGCGGCCCGCGGTGCGCCTCGCCGTGCATGCCCTCGCGGCTGCGCTTGCCGTCGCGGGCTTCAGCGGCGCCAGCGCGGCGAACGGCGTCGGACTGTCGATCGTCGGGGTGGTTGCGATCATCTGGGCGGCGAATCTCTACAACTTCATGGACGGCAGCGATGGCCTTGCGGCGTTGATGGCGGTGTGCGGATTCGGTGCGCTCGGCGCGGCGGCGACGAACGCCGGTCAGTCGGCCGGTTGTTTTTATGCGATCGCGACGGCGGCGCTGGTCTTTCTCGCCGTCAACGCGCCACCGGCACGCATGTTCATGGGCGATGTCGGCGCGGTTCCGCTCGGCTTTCTCGCGGCTGCGTGGGGCATCGCGGGCGTTCGCGCCGGCGTTTATCCCGCCTGGCTCGTTGCGCTGGTGTTCCTGCCGTTCTGGAGCGACGCAACGGTGACGCTCGTTGCGCGCATCGCGCGCGGCGAGCGCGTGTTCCTCGCGCACCGCTCGCATTACTATCAGCGGTTGCATCAGCTGGGCGCCGGTCATCGCGGAACCCTGCTCTGTTTTGGCGTTCTGATGGTGGGAACCGCGACCTCGGGGCTGTTCGCGCTGGCGATTGCGCCTGCCGCCGGCTGGGTCGTGCTGGCAGCCTGGATCGCAGTTCATGCGGCGCTTTTCGCCGGCATCGAATATCATTGGCGCAAACGTTGCCTGCCCGTGCAATGAATAAGCCTGCAAACTGGCGCGCTTGGCTGGCGTTCACCCACGATGTCGTCGCCGCCGCGGCTGCCTGGGTGGCGATCTATCTGCTGCGCTTCAACCTCGACCTGCGCGAGCCCGCTCTCGGCGACTTGCTGTGGACGCTCATGTGGATCGTTCCGCTGCAGGCGGCGATCTTCCTCGCGTTCGGGTTGTATCGCGGGCTCTGGCGCTTCGCGAGCATGGTCGACCTGCAGCGGATCGTGCTCGCTGCGGGCCTCGGTGCGCTGCTGATTCCGGTCGTGCTCGTCATGCTGCAGCAGGCGACGCTGGTGCCGCGCAGCGTGCTGATCCTCTATCCGATCGTGCTGATCTTCCTGATGGCCGGCAATCGGTTCGCATACCGGATCTGGAAGGAGCATCGCTTGTACAGCCCGCTCGCTGCGCTCGGCGAGCCCGTGCTCGTGATCGGCGCCGGCATGGCGGGTGCGCGTCTGACCGACGAGCTGTCGCGCAGCCGGCAATGGCGCGTCGTGGGGCTGCTCGACGACGATGTCAAGAAGCACGGCCGGATGCTTCGCAACGTGCAGGTGCTGGGGCCGATCGCGGAGCTCGCGTCGCATGCGCGCAAGTACGGCGTGCGCAAGGTGATCATCGCGCTGCCCTCCGCCGCGCACACGGTGCGCCGTCGCGCTGCCGAGCTGTGCGCGGCCGCGGGCCTCGAGGCGCTCACCGTGCCGTCGTACGACGACCTGATCAGCGGCCGCTCGCTTCTCACGACGATCCGCACGATCGAGCTCGACGACCTGCTCGGCCGCGATCCCGTGGTGCTCGACAACGCAGGCCTCGCCGAATGGCTGGGCAACCGCGTCGTGCTCGTCACCGGCGCGGGCGGATCGATCGGCGCGGAGCTCTGCCGGCAGGTGGCGCGATTCCGTCCGGCGAAGCTCGTGCTGTTCGACATATCCGAGGCCGCCGTCTACGAGATCAAGACCGCGCTCGTCGACGATTTCCCGCTGCTGTCGGTGGCGAGCATCGTCGGCGACGTCAAGCACGCGGCGCACGTCGACGACGTGCTGGAGCGCGAGCGGCCGCACGTGATCTTCCACGCCGCCGCGTACAAGCACGTTCCGCTGATGGAAGAGGCGAACGCGTGGCAGGCGATCCGCAACAACGCGTACGGCACGTTCGTGCTCGCGCGGGCGGCGGCGGCGGCGCGCGTCGAGAAGTTCGTGCTCGTGTCGACCGACAAGGCGGTCAATCCGACGTCGGTGATGGGTGCGTCGAAGCGGATGGCCGAGATCGTCTGCCAGTCGCTTACCGGCGGGCCGACGCAATTCGTGCTCGTGCGCTTCGGCAACGTGTTCGGCAGCGCGGGCAGCGTGATCCCTCGCTTCCGCGAGCAGATCTCGCGCGGCGGACCGGTCACCGTCACGCATCCGGACATCACGCGTTTCTTCATGTCGCTCTCCGAAGCGACGCAATTGCTGCTGCAGGCAGGACTGCAGGGCAAGGGCGGCGAGATCCTCGTGCTCGACATGGGCGAGCCGGTGCGTATCGTCGATCTCGCGCACGACATGGTTCGATTGTCCGGTGCCGATCCCGATCGTGTGCCGATCGTGTTCACCGGCTTGCGTCCCGGCGAGAAGCTGTTCGAGGAGCCGCTCGCCTCCGAAGAGGCGACACTGCCGACGACGCACCCGAAGCTGCGGATCGCGCAGGCGCGCGAGGCGAATCGCGCGGCGGTCGGTCAACTGGTCGCATGGTGCGAGCGCGACCGCGCTGCCGACGACGCCGAAGTGCGCGCGCGGCTGAAAGCGTGGATCCCCGAATACTGGCCGCCGGCGGGCGCGCCGATCAAGCCGATTCCGACGGCGCCCGTCGAAGGCGAAGCCGAGCCGCTGCCGCTGCGCGCGCCGAGGCGGCGTTAAACGGTCACACGCGGCACAACGCCGCTCGTCTCACGGCCCAACCGATCAGCAATGCATTCAGCGCGAAAAACTCGCGCGCGCCTGAGCGGTACAGGAAGTCGTCGGTCATGTTCTTGATGACGAAACCGGCGAGCAGCGCGAGGCCGACGAGGCCGACGAACGCGAGCCGATCGTCGTTCGACCGGTAGAAGGCGGCGTAGCGGCCGACGAGCGCCGCGAGCAGCAGCGCGAGCAGCGCGACGCCGATCGCGCCGGTCTGCAGCCACTGGCTCGCGATCGTGTTGTGCGGGTGCTCGAACAGCGCCGAGCCCATGACGGCGCGCAGCTCGGGCGCAAGGATCGCGCGGCCGTAACCGTAACCCGCCCATGGCCGCTCGCGAATGCGCTGCGCCGTCACGTCCCATAGCGGCAATCGCGGATCGTCGGCCAGCGTCTGCGCGATCGTCGTCTGCGGCGGGAAGTCCCGCTGCGCCTTGTCGCGCGCCGCGTCGACGAACAGCGCGCCGAGCGCAACCGCAAGGGCGACAAGCGCGATCGCCCAGCGCATCGGCGCGCGCGCGAGCGCCGAGCGCCAGCGCAGTGCGGCCAGCCCCGCCGCAAGCGCGAATACGGCGGCGAGCGCGATGAACACGATCCGGTTCTGCGTCTCCCGCGCGGCGGCGAGCGCGAGCGCGAGCAGCGCGATCGAGAGGATCGCGGCTGCGCGCCGTGGCGAGCGCTCCGGCACGGTGAGCGCGATCGGCGCCATCAGCACGATCAGCGTCGAGAAATAGCCGGCGTCGCCGTACCAGAAATCCGCGCTGCGGCCCGGCTGGACGAGCGGCACGCCAAGCGCGATCGATGCGGACACCGCGAAGCTCGCGAGCGCCGTCGTCGACAATACCGGCCACGCGCGACGCACACCGGCGGCGACATAGAAGATCACGATCGTCAGCGCGTTCCAGACGAGCTCGCCGCGAAACTCCTGCAGCGTGTAGTCGCGGCGCACCGACCACACGAACGACAATGCCGACCACGCGACGATCGCCACGACGGCGAACGTCAACAGCCGACCCGGAAGCGGAATCGCGGCTGCACGGCCGCGACGCGCTTCAAGCACGACGGCGAGCGCGAGCACGGCGGCGGTGGCGAACGCGATCGATCGGATTGCCGTCATCGCGCCGACCGGGATCAGCGCGAGATAGACCGCCGCCGCGACGAGCAGCGCTCGTTCGAGCGGTGTGCCGGCGTCCGGTGCGCTCATCGATGCGCGCCGAGATCGCCGATCGCGCGGATCACCGCGTCGATGTCGATCGCGTGCATGCAGCGCGGCGACGCGCATTGCGCGGTCGTGCGGCCGCAGCGGCGCACCCATGCGATCTCACGCCGGAACAGCACGTGCTGGTCACGGCACGGAAACGGATCGACGGTGACCGCACGATACGGCGCATCTCGCCAGAACTCGCCCGCGCCGCAGATCGTCGCCGACCCCGGCCCGAACAACGCGACCGTCGGCGTGCCGGTGACCCGACCGAGATGCGCGATTCCCGTGTCGGGCGCGACGAGCAGATGCGCATGCGAAAGCAGATGCCACATCTGCGCGATCGAAAGCGTTCCCGCGAACGACGCGTAGCGCGCGCTGCGGTCGGCCGCATGCACGAGCGACTCCTCGCCGGGTCCTGCCGACCACAGCGGCGTGATCGCGCGCGCCTCGAGCCACGCGGCGAGCGCTGCCCACCGCTCGGGCAGCCATTGCTTGAGCGGCGAGCTCGCACCGACGTGCAGCACCGCATAACGCCCGCGCGGCCGCTCGAACGGCGCGGCATCGGGCGCACGCCAGTCGCGCGCGGCGAACGGCGGCGCCGCAGGCCCATCGATCAGCCCCGCGACGATATCGCCCCACGCACCGGGCGTCGATGGGTAGGGCACAAGCTCGTCGACGGGCCAGCTCTTCGATGCCGGAACGTCGCCGGCGAAGGCGAGGATCCAGCGCGCGCGCATCGCGGCGGCGAGCCATGCGAAGCGATTGTCGCCAGGCACGAGCGCGAGATCGAACGGCGCCTCGCGGAAAAGCGATGCTGCGGTGGTGCGCGGGCTCCAGCCGATCGCGCGCACACCGTACGGACGCGTCGCATAGAGCGGGGCGATCGGCTCGGCAACCGTCATCACGATGTCGGCGCCCGGATAGCGCGCGCGCAGCTTCGCGAGCAGCGGCGTCAGCATCAGCGTGTCGCCGAGCAAAAGATGGTGCGCGACCAGGATGCGCGCCGGATCGGCGGGACGCTCGCGTGCGCGCGAAAGGCGTGCGAGCCCTGCGCGGGCGATCACCTCGACGCGGCCGCGAAGGCGGCTTCGCGCCTGCACGCCGCCGCGCGTCATCGAACGCCGCCGGCGCCGGTCCCGCGCTCGGCGATCGCGCGATGGAACACGCTTTCCATCGCGTCGAGCATCACGTCGAGACTGTGGTGCGCCGCGACGTATGCGCGCGCGGTCGACGCGAGCCTCGCGGCGAGCGCACGGTCGGCGAGCAGCATGTCGATGCCGGCGGCGAGCGCGCGCGCATCCTGCTTCGCGACGATCCACGCGGTGTCGTCGTGGCGGCCGACCTGCGCGATCGCGCCGGCGTCGGTCGTCACGCATGCGATCCCCATGAACATCGCCTGCAGCAGCGCTTGCGGCACGCCTTCGTTCGCATACGAGGGCAGCGCGAACACGTCGAGCGCGGCGAGCCATGGCGCGACGTCGGCCTGGTCACCGGCGAAGACGAGGCGCGCGGCGAGTCCTTGTTGGGCCGCTTGCGCAACCAGCGCGTCGCGTTGCGGACCGCCGCCGACGACGACGAGCCGTGCGTCCGCGTGCGCGACGTGCGACATCGCGTCGATCAGATAGCGATGCCCCTTCCAGCTGCGAAGCGTCGCGACGATGCCGACGAGCGGCGCGGCAGCGGGCAACCCGAGCGCCGCGCGCGCTGCGGCCTTGTCGCGGGGCGCGAAGCGCGAGGCATCGATGCCGGTCGGCACCGAATCGATCCGGTTCGGTGCGATGCCGTTTGCACGGATCAGCTGATCGCGCAGCGCATCGCCCGTCGTGACGATGCGCGTCGTCGCGCGCCGGTACAGCCACCGCGTCGCCACGTCGTTAGGAACCGGCACCGAAATGTGCCGCGTGCGCACGAGCGCGGGTCCTCCGCCAAGGATCCGGCATGCGAGCGCGGCGAGCCACGCGTCGGTCGAGCTGTGCGTGTTGACGACATCGACGTCGCGCGGCGCGAACGCGCGCTTCAATGCGAGCATGCCGGCGAGCCGCTTGCGCTCGATGGGCAGCGCAATTGCGCGCACGCCGTAGCGCGGCGCTTCGGCAAACAGCCGCGAGCGGGACGAGCAGTAGACGGTCACCGCGTGGCCGCGCGCGAGCATGCCCGCCGACTCGGTGAGGATGCGGATCTCCTGCCCGCCCCAGCCGAGCGAGGCTTCGGTGTGCGCGATCGCAAGGCGCATAGCGGGCCACGCGCCGGATCAGATTTCCGCGGCGGGGACACTCGCCGCGAACTGGATCCGGTGCAGCTTTGCGTAGACGCCGTTGCGCGCGTACAGCTCGTCATGCGTGCCCTGCTCGACGATGCGGCCGCCGTCGAGCACGACGATGCGGTCGGCCGCTTCGACGGTGGACAGCCGGTGCGCGATGACGATCGTCGTGCGTCCCTGCATCAGCGTGTCGAGCGCTGCCTGCACGTGGCGCTCCGACTCCGAGTCGAGCGACGACGTTGCTTCGTCGAGGATCAGGATCGGGGCGTCCTTCAGCAGCGCGCGCGCGATCGCGATCCGCTGCCGCTGGCCGCCGGAAAGCCGCACGCCGTTCGCCCCGACCATCGTGTCGAACCCCTGCGGCAGCGCGCGAATGAAGTCGAGCGCGTGCGCGGCCGCCGCTGCGCGCTCGACACCCGCGCGCGGTGCGCCCGCCATCGCGCCGTACGCGATGTTCGCCGCAACGGTGTCGTTGAACAGCAGCACGTCCTGCGACACGAGCGCGACGTTGCGGCGCAGGCTCGCGAGCGTGAGTGTCGTCACGTCGTGGCCGTCGACGAACAGTCGTCCCGCGGACGGCTCGTAGAAGCGCGGCACGAGATTGACGAGCGACGTCTTGCCGCCGCCCGAAGGCCCGACGAGCGCGACGGTTTCGCCGGGGTGGATGGCAAGCGTGATGTCATGCAGCGCGTCCTTGTCCGCACCCGCGTAGCGAAGCGTCACGCGGTCGAACCTCAGTTCGCCGTTCACCTTGTCGAGCGCGACCGTGCCGTGATCGTCTTCGCCGGCCGTGTCGATCAGATGGAAGATGCTCTCGGCTGCTGCGAGCCCGCGCTGGATGTTGGCGTTGATCGAGGAGAGCGCCTTCAGACGCTCGAGCAGCGTCAACAGCGCAACGACGTACGACATGAACTCGCCGAGCCCACCCTTCGCCGGATCGATCTGCGTCATCGCGACCCAGATGATCAGCGCGATCGCGCTCGCGGCGAAGAACTGCGTGAGCGGCGGCGACGCCGAGCCGGCGGAGGACTGCTTGCTCATGGACTGCCGCAGCTGGTTCGCCGCCTTGTACGCTCGCTCGCGCTCGTACTCCTGGCCGCCGAAGATCTTAACGACGCGATGGCCGCCGATCATCTCCTCGAGCACATGCGTGATCGAGCCGGTGCGCGTCTGCACGTCGCGCGAGATCCTGCGCAGCCGGCGGCTGAAGTAGCGGATGATCACGGCGACGATCGGCACGACGACGAGCGAGAGCAGCGTGATCTCCCACGACAGCCACAGCAGGTAGCCGAAGCTCGCCGCGATCGTGAGCGACGAGCGGATCGCGGTGACGACCGTTCCGGACGCGGCGGAGGCGAGCTGGTGCGCATCGAATGTGATCTTCGACAGCACGATGCCCGGCGACGACGAGTCGTAATACGGCGTAGGCAGCACGAGCACCTTGTCGATCAGCTCGCGGCGAAGATCGTAGACGACGCGGTGCCCGGTCCACGCCATGCCGTACTCGGACACGAACGAGCCGATTCCGCGCAACAGGAACACGCCGACGATCGCGAGCGGCAGCAGCTTCGTGCGCAGCGGGTCCGGATTGTGGAAGTTGTTGACCAGCGGGATGACGAGGTACGCCATCATCAGGTCGCCGGCGGCGACGACGACCATGCCGACGACCGCGATCGCGAACGCCCACCAGTACGGCCGCACGTAGTGCAGCAGGCGCAGATAGAGGTGGTATCCGGTCATCGGCACTGGGTGGCGGCTGCGTTGAGCATACGGCCGGCCGCCGCCGGCCCCCGCCGTCCTCGATTTCCCACTCGGACTTCGGGGCTCGGCATCGGCCGGCCGCGGTCGCGCCACGCCGTTGCATCGTCTCGGCGGACATCGAGCGGAGAGCCGCAATTATAGCGGAGGCGCTTATCCATCCTCGCTCGCTCGCCCGCAGGCGCGCGACGCGCGAAAACCGTCGTCCCCGCGAAGGCGGGGACCCCGTGTCGTGCACGAAAGTCGCTGGATTCCCGCCTTCGCGGGAATGACAGGCTTACTGTGTCGGCGGCGGATTCTCGGATGGGTCGCTGACGGGCGCCGCATCGGCGCTTGCTGCGCCTGTGCCCGTTGCGTCGATTGCGGGCGCGGAGGGCTCGGATGCCGTCGTCGTGGTCGCCTCGCTCGCCGGCTCGGCGGGCTTCTGCGTCGTGTCCTCGGGTGCTTCGCTGCGCTTGTGCGTCGTATCGCCGCTCGCGACGCCGCGCTTTTGTGTTGTCTGCTCGTCGCCGGCCGCGTTCGCGTATGCCTTGACCGTCTTCGGCTTGACCGTCGACGCGAGCAGATCGCGGTACAGCAGCACGAGCTGCAGCGTCATCGCGGCGGGCGTCAGCGGCAGCACGGCGCTGCGTGCATTCGCGCCGAGCCGCTCGCGGGTCGCGGCGTCCATCAAAGCGCGCATGTTGTCGGCGAGAGCCGCGACGTCGCGCGAGGACGACACGAGTCCGGCATGATGCTCGAGCGCGAGCTCCGCGACGCCCGATTTGGTGCTCGTCGCGACGGGCAGTCCGCATGCCATCGCTTCGAGCGCGGCGTTGGGGCACGGGTCGTAGAGCGTGGGAAGGACGAATGCGTCGGACGCGCCGTAATACGGCTTCGGATCGATCACGGGCCCTGCGAACGTGACGCGCGCGCCAACGCCCTGCGCTCGCGCGAGCCGCTGGTAGCGCGCGAGATTCTTTTCCCGCCCGACGACGATCAGGTGGGCGGGCGAGGGCAACTTCGCGATCGCGGCGATCGCGGTCGCGACACCTTTGCGCTCATAGCCCGAACCGACAAGCAGAAAAACGAGCGCATCGTTGGCGATCGCGTGATGCTCGAGCAGCCTCGCTCGCTGCTCGCGAAGCCGCGGATGGAACGCATCGCTGTCCACTGCGTTGTAGATGACCGGCAGCCGCTCTTCGGGCAAGCCGAAGCGCTCGCGGATCTCGTCGCGCACCATCTTCGAATTGCAGATGACGGCGCGCAGCCACGGGCTCGCGAACAGCGCGCGTTCAGTGGCGAGCACGTATCGGTGGTACGGCGATGCCCACGCGGCCGCGCGCATCGCGGCGGAAGCACCGCGCAACTTTTCCTCGAGCCAGACCGCATGCACGCCGTCGCCGGCGCGATAGACGTCGCAGCAGAGGAGCCTTTCGTGCGATTGAACGAGGTTCGCCTTCGCGTCGCCGATGCGCCGGCACACGGCGCGGGCGAAGCCCCAGTCGCGCCACAGCCGGCCAACGTAGTACGGATCGACGACGACCGGCTCGATCAGCTGCAGCTTCGTCTGCGGCCACTCGCGCGTGTAGAGCGAGATCGCGACGTTGCGCTCGAGCAGCGCCTCGAGCGCGCCTTCGACGAAGCGCTCGGCGCCGCCGTACGGCGTGTAGCGCTGGCGGATCAGCGCGAGCCTCATCGCACCGGCGCCGACGTTTCGGCGAGCAGGTCCATGAACGCGGCAAACACGTTGTCGACCGGAAGCGATGTCAGGCATTCGCTCACTTTTCCGCCGCCGCAGCCGTCGATGCCGCATGGCCGGCACGGATGCGCATCCGATGCGACGATCCGGTGCGGCACCATCCACGGGCCCCATTCGAGCTCGCCCGACGGCCCGAACAGCACGATCACCGGCGTGCCGACGGCGGCCGCGATGTGCATCGGCGCCGAATCGACGCCGACGAACAGGCGCGCGCGTGCGGTCAGCGCCGCCAGCTCGCTCAATGTGAGCCGGCCGCTCGCATCGACGACTCGCGCTTGCGTCGCGGGCGCGAGCGCCGCTTTCACTGCCTCGACGAGCGCCCGCTCGCGCGGATCGGGAGCGCCGGTCAGCACGATGCGGTGACCGGCGCCGGCGATGCGGTCAATCAACGCCGCTGTCCGCTCGGCCGGCCAGCATTTGAACAGCCATCGCGAGCCGGGATGGCACTGCACGAAGCGGCCGGGCGCGAGCGCGAGCTCGGCGGCGAGCGCATCGATGCGCGCGTTCGCGGCGGGGTCGGGCACGAGCGTCAGCCGCTTGTCGGACGGTTGCGGATAGAACCCGATGCGGCGCAGCGCGTCGAGGTTCGCTTCGACCGCGTGCCGCGGCGTCGCCTTCGGCAGCCGGTAGAAGTGCGTGAAGCTCGTTCGCCAGAATCGCGTTGCGCCGGGGCGCTCGCGTGCAACCGACCATCGCGGGCGCAACAGGCGCGCGAGCGTGGCGCCGCGCGGGTGCTCGGTCAGATGCACGAGGAGATCGTAGCGGCGCTCGCGCAACGTGGCGAGCAGCCGGCCCTCGGCGCGCAATTGCGCGAGGAGTCCCTGGCGTTTCCACTCGCGATCGATCGTGTGAATGCGCGCGATCGCCGGGTGATTGGCGAGCATCGGCTGCGTCTCGCGATAGACGAGCGCGTCGACCTCGGCCTGCCGCGCGATGCGCGCGAGCGTCGTGAACACCGGCGACGCGAGCAGCACGTCGCCGTGGTGGCGCAGCTTCGTGACCAGCGCGCGTCGAATTGAATCAGGGTCGACAGGGTCCGGCAGCGGAGTCGACATTGCCGGCACGATAGCAAAAAACGGCGTGCACAGGCGGGCTAGCGCGTCGATCCAGCGAGGGCTTACTCGCGTGAACCGTCGCGCCAGCTGTCACATTGCGCCGACTCGCTTCCGGTAGAATGGCCGCCTCCGGCGCTGTTGCAGCGGACGCCGCGCAACGCCATCGCGTTTTCGCCCCATGCCGATCGACGCCGTCAACGCCGCCGTCAAAGCGCAGATCCTCGCCGAGGCGTTGCCGTACATCCAGCGCTTTCACGACAAGGTGATCGTCATCAAGTACGGCGGCAACGCGATGACCGAACCCGCGCTGAAAGCGGGCTTCGCGCGCGACGTCGTGATGCTGAAGCTCGTCGGCATGAACCCGGTGATCGTGCACGGCGGCGGGCCGCAGATCGGCGATCTGCTGACGAAGATGGGCATCAAGAGCGAGTTTCGTCAGGGCATGCGCGTCACCGACGAGCGGGTGATGAACGTCGTCGAGATGGTACTGGGCGAGCTCAATCAGGAGATCGTCGGCCTCATCAACCAGCACGGCGGCAAGGCCGTCGGCTTGACCGGACAGGACGGCACGTTCATCCATGCGCGCAAGATGCTGCTGCGAAGCGACCGCAACCGTGACGAGATGGTCGACATCGGACTCGTCGGCGAAATCGATCGCATCGATCCGGAGATCATCCAGTTGCTCGACTCGCGCGATTTCATTCCGGTGGTCGCGCCGATCGGTGTCGGCGCCGACGGCGTCGCGTACAACATCAACGCCGATCTGGTCGCCGGCAAGCTCGCCGAGACGCTGCTCGCCGAGAAGCTCGTGCTGATGACCAACACCGTCGGCGTTCTCGACAGGAACGGCAATCTGCTGAGCGGACTCTCCGCGACCGAGATCGACGCGCTGTTCGCCGACGGCACGATCTCGGGCGGAATGCTGCCGAAGATCGGCTCTGCGCTCGACGCAGTGAAAAACGGTGTGGCGAGCTCGCACATCATCGACGGCCGCGTCGAGCACGCGCTGCTGCTCGAGGTGCTGACGAACGAAGGGGTAGGCACGATGATTCGCGCCGACGAGCCGCCGGGATCCGGCGGCTAGCGGCGGCTCCGCTTGCGCCGGACGCGAGCGGGCAACAGGGAGGCAGGTCCATGGCGACGAAGCCGGGGGAACGGCGGCTGCAAATCCTGCAGACGCTCGCGGCGATGCTGGAGAGCCCGCGCGGCGAGAAGGTGACGACCGCTGCGCTCGCGGCGAAGCTCGACGTGTCGGAAGCCGCCTTGTACCGCCATTTCGCGAGCAAGGCGCAGATGTTCGAAGGCCTGATCGACTTCATCGAGACGACGCTGTTCACGCTGATCAACAAGATCGGCGCCGAGACGACAGACGGCATCGCGCAGGCCCAGCAGATCGTCGCGGTGCTGCTCGGGTTCGCGGAAAAGAATCCCGGCATGACACGCGTGCTGATCGGCGATGCGCTCGTGAACGAGGACGAGCGGTTGCAGCAGCGGATGAATCAGCTCTACGACAAGCTCGAAGCGGCGCTGCGGCAGGCGCTGCGGATCGCGCAGGCGAACGGCGGCTGGAGCGGCGATCCCGGCGCCGAAGCGAACGTGCTGACCGCGTTCGTGCTCGGCCGCTGGCAGCTTTTCGCGAAGAGCGGCTTCAAGCGCGCGCCGCAGGACGGCTGGGACGCGCAGCGAACGTATCTGTTCCGATAGTTGTGAAAATACTTATGCGGCTTGAACGGTCGACGGTGCAATCACGCATCCGGCGATCTTCCAGCGGCCGTCGTGCTTCTCCATCGTGTACAGCGCGACGGCGACGCTGTTGTCGGGCGCGATCAGCCGCAGCGGCTGGATCACGCGCCCTTCGATGACGGCGCCTTCGAGGAATTCGGTATAGCGCGCGGTCAGCAGTGCGCCGTAGCCTTGCCGAACCATCGAGATGAACGTCGGCGCATCGCCGAACTGCTCGCGGATGCCGGGCGACGCGTAGCCGAACGCCTTCTCGCCGTCGCCCGCTTTGAATGCCGCGAGCTGATCGCGCACGACGCGCTCGATTGCCTTCCACTCGGACTTCGCCAGCGTCGTTTCGTGGCGCGTGTCGGATTGCGCGAACGCCGCGCCGATCCACGCCACCGCGACGACGAGCACGGCGAACGCAGTCGGTAGGCGCTTCATGCCGGATGTGCGACGTCGGTTCTGGAGCATACCGGGCACTCGGCATCGCGCGCGATGCGCACTTCGCGCCAGCGCATCGCAAATGCGTCGAGCAGCAGCAGGCGTCCGGCGAGCGTCTCGCCGACGCCTGCAAGAAGCTTCAGCGCCTCGGCCGCCTGCGTCGCGCCGACGATGCCGACGAGCGGGGCGAACACGCCCATGATCGCGCAGCGCGTCTCCTCGAGATCGTCGCCTTCGCCGAACAGACAGTGATAGCAGGGGCTCGCGACGTCGCGCGCATCGAACACGGCGATCTGCCCGTCGAAACGGATCGCTGCGCCGGAGACGAGCGGCTTTCGAGCGGCCACGCACGCGCGATTGACCGCGTGGCGCGTCGCGAAGTTGTCGCAGCAGTCGATCACGACGTCTGCGCGCGAGGCGAGCGGCGCAAGCTCATCGGGGCCGAGGCGCGCGGCAATCGTTTCGACGCGCACGTCGGGATTGATCGATGCGAGCCGCGCCTGTGCTGCGTCGACCTTGCGATGCCCGACGTCGGCGCTCGCGTACAGAATCTGCCGTTGCAGGTTCGTGAGGTCGACGATATCGGGATCGGCGAGCGTGATCGTGCCCACGCCGGACGCTGCAAGAAATTGCGCGACCGGCGCGCCGAGCCCGCCGGCGCCGACGACGAGCGCGTGCGACGCCGCGAACTTCTCCTGCGCTTCGATACCGAGCTCGGGCAGCAGGATGTGACGGCTATAGCGGAGTAGCTGAGCGTCGTCCATCGGAGCGGGACATTATGCCGCACCGGCCTCGCGAGGCGCGAGCGGACGCTATCGCCAGAAAAACGAACTCCCGACCGATCTCGCGCGACCTCGCCAAAAACAAACGCCCGGGTGAGCCGGGCGTTTGCAACAGCGGAAAGGAAACCGTTACGGCTTTGCTTGCGCGGAGACTGCTTTCGCGCCGGCGATCACCGGCAGGCCTTTCAGGTGGTTCACCGCCTGCGTCAGCTGGAAATCGTCCTGCGCGCCGAATTCGAAGCGCGGCGGCCCCGGCTCGGCCTTGACGCTGTCCTTGGCGGGCCCTTGCAACGGCGAGGCTTTCGTTTCCTGCAGCGCGGGCTCCGCGGAGGCACCGGGAGGCGCGCTGCGAATCGTCTTGTCGAGCTGCTTGTTCTGCTCGAGGTGGCGCTCGAGGTTCGCTTCGCGAATGCGGTTGGGCGAATCGCGGCCGTCGTCGACGTACAGGTCGGGCTCGATGCCTTTGGCCTGGATCGAGCGGCCCGCGGGCGTGTAATAGCGCGCCGTCGTGAGCTTCAGGCCCGCATTGTTCGACAGCGGCAGGATCGTCTGCACGGAGCCCTTGCCGAACGTCTGCGTGCCGATCACAGTCGCGCGCTTGTGGTCCTGCAATGCGCCGGCAACGATCTCCGACGCCGATGCCGTGCCGCCATCGACGAGCACGACCATCGGGACGTTCTTGACGCCCGCCGGCAGGTCCTTGAAATAGTCTTCGCCGCGGCGCGTGTAGTCCTCGCGGCGGGCGGCAAGCCGCATGCGGGCGTCCGGCGTGCGGCCGTCCGTATAGACGACGAGCGCGTCTTTCGGCAGGAACGCCGCGGACACGGCGACCGCCTGGTTCAGCAGCCCGCCCGGATCGCTGCGCACGTCGAGCACGAGGCCCTTCAGCTCGCCCTGCTTGTAGAAATCCTTGATCGCGCGAGCGAGGTCTTCGCCGGTGCGCTCCTGGAAGCTCCTGATGCGCACGTAGCCGAAGCCCGGCTCGAGCATCTTCGCGCGCACGCTCTTGACGTTGATCTCTTCGCGCATGAGCGTGAAGGTCATCGGCTGCTCGACTTCCTTGCGCACGATGGTCAGCACGACCGGCGTGCCGGGCTTGCCGCGCATCTTGTCGACCGCCTTGGACAGTGCGATGCCGCGGGTGGCCATCTCGTCGATCTTGACGATGAGGTCGCCCGCCTTGACGCCCGCGCGGTACGCCGGCGTGTCCTCGATCGGCGAGATCACGCGGATGACGCTGTCCTCGACGCCCACCTCGATGCCGAGCCCGCCGAACTTGCCTTGCGTGGAGACCTGCAACTCCTTGAATGCATCGGCGTCGAGGAAGTCGGAGTGCGGGTCGAGCCCGCGCACCATCCCGTTGATCGCTTCCTTGATGAGCTTGTCGTCGGAGACGGGCTCGACGTAGTCGCTCTTGATCTTGCCGAAGACCGCCGAAAGCAGCTGCAGGTCCTCGTAGGGGATCGGCGTCTTCTGCTCGCGCTGCGCGATCGCCGAGAAGTTGAGCGAGAGCAGGACGCCCAGAACCGCGCCCAACCCGATCAAACCCGCCTTTTTCCAACCGTTACCCATCGCTCATCCTCAGGCTGCCCCGCGCTCGTCGCGCCGGTCACGCCGCTCGTTCGTTAATCCACAGGAACACCCCCAACATCAGGCGAACCCGATACAGTCGGCAAAGTATACGCCGAGCTTCCCCGCTGCCAAGCGCGCCGCACAACGTCAATCGGCCGAACCATTCGGCCGATGCCGCGCTCGATCGCAGCCACGCACGAATCAGGCCATCGCGCCGCGCGTCCGGCAATGACCGGGCGGGGCACCACAGCCGGCCGGCGCGATCCGCCCGACCGGCGGTTCTCGCCTTGCTTACGTGATCGGGAATCCCCTGGATGCGCGCGGTCGCGCGCATTCTGCTGCCCTGGTTGGTTACGAAAACGCGCCGGGAGTTCCGCATAAGCATCGGCCAGTACGCGCGGGCGACGGGCGGCGAGCGCCGCTGCGCTATCATTTTGGCTTTTGCCGACAGGCGCGCACTCCATGTCGTTCATCCAAGAAAACTGGCTGCTGATCCTCGTCATGTTCGCGTCGGGCGCGATGCTCGTCTGGCCGCTGGTCCAGCGCCGCTTGTCGCCGATGAAAGAGGTGGGCAACCTCAACGTCACGCACCTGATCAACCACCGCGACGCGCTGCTGCTCGACGTGCGCGAGGCGCGCGAGTACGAGGACGGCCGGCTGCCCAATGCGGTGCATATTCCGCTGTCGCAGCTCGAAAGCAGGGCGAACGAGCTCGCGAAGCACAAGTCGCGGCCGGTCGTCGCGTATTGCGCCTCCGGCAACCGCAGCCGCACGGCCGGCGCGGCGCTTGCGAAGATCGGCTTTTCGGAGATGTACCACCTTCACGGGGGCTATCGCGCGTGGAAGGACGCCGGACTGCCGGTCGAAAAATGAGCGCGCGATGACGCTGCCGGCGATCACGATGTACGCGACGGCCGTCTGCCCGTACTGCATCCAGGCCGAGCGGCTGCTGCGGGCCAAAGGCGTCACGGCGATCACGAAGATCCGCGTCGACCTCGATCCGGGCGAACGCCGCACGATGATGGCGAAGACCGGCCGGCGCACCGTTCCGCAGATCTATATCGGCGAGCGCCACGTCGGCGGCTACGACGACCTCGTCGCGCTCGAGCGGGCAGGCAGGCTCGATCCGCTGCTCGCCGGCGGGAGCGCCGGCGCCGCGGCGCGCGATCCGCCGGTCGGGTAAAATCGGATGTTTACCCGCATCGAAGGATTGCACCATGGCCGAATCGCAACCCGCCAGCCCTCAAATGCCCGCCGGCAACGGCGAGACCGGCGCGGCCTTCTCGATCGACAAGATCTACGTCAAGGATCTCTCGCTCGAGAATCCCGGCGCGCCGCAGTCGTTCATGACGCAGCAGTCGCCGCAGGTCGAGATCGGGCTGCGCACGCGCGGCGAGCAGATCGAGCCCGATCTGTACGAATGCGTGCTGACCGTCACGCTGACCGCCAAGTCCGGCGACAAGACGCTGTTCCTCGTCGAGGCGTCGCAGGCGGGGTTATTCACGATCAAGGGCGTGCCGGCCGATCAGTTGCAGCCGGTGATCGCGATCCACTGCCCGACGGTGCTCTTCCCGTACGTTCGAGAGACGCTCGCCGATGCGGTGACGCGCGCAGGCTTTCCCCCGGTTCACCTCGCGCCGATCAACTTCGAGGCGCTCTACCAGCAGCAGCTCGCGCAGATGCAGCCGGCGCCGGCGGCTGTCGCCAACTAGCCGTTTCATCATGGTGAAGGCGCTCGCCGCGGCGTTCGCGCTCGCGATCGCGGCGCCGCTGTGCGCTGCCGAGTTCCACGCGGTCGCCGCGCCTGCGGTGCTCTACGACGCGCCGTCGGCGAAGGCGAAGCCGCTGTTCGTGCTCGGCCGCGACACGCCGGTCGAGCTGATCGTGCCGCTCGAGGGCTGGAGCAAAGTGCGCGACCCGGGCGGCACGATCGGCTGGATCGAGCGCAAGCACCTGACCGAGCGGCGAACGCTGGCCGTTCGCGTCGCGCTCGCCGATGTGCGCGCGGCGCCCGACGATGCGGCGCCGGTCGTGTTCCGCGCCGAGCAGAACGTGCTGCTCGAGCTCGCCGAGCCCGCGAGCGCAGCCACGGCGACGGCAAACCCGGGCTGGGTCAAAGTGCGCCATCGCGACGGCCAGTCGGGCTTCGTGCGCGTCGCGCAGGTGTTCGGGCTTTAGAGATGACGGCTTCGATCGCCGTCCTCGGCGCGGGTGCGTGGGGAACGGCGATGGCCGCGCACCTCGCGCGGCGCAGCGATCGGCATGTGACGCTCTGGGTACGCGACGCCGCGCAGGCGAGCGTCATCGCCGCCGCGCGGCAGAATGCGCGCTACCTGCCCGCGGTCGCGCTGCCGCCTTCGCTCGTCGTCACGTCCGATCTCTCCGTTGCACGCAGCGCGTCGCTGCTCATCGCCGCAACGCCGGTGGCCGCGCTCGCCGAAGTCGCCACGATGCTCGCCGCGGCGGGCGCGCGCGCACCGCTCGTCTGGCTGTCGAAGGGATTCGTGATCACCGCGCCGACGCCGCCGTTTCCGGCGGGCGTCGCGCTTGCGCATCAGTTGCTTGCGCCGCAGTGGCCGGCGCCCGTCGGCGTCGTTTCCGGGCCGAGCTTCGCCGAGGAAGTCGCGCGCGGGCTTCCGACGGCGTTGACGGTCGCGGCGACCGACGCCGCGCTGGCTGCGCAGGTGGCGGCGTTGCTGCGCGCCGATACGCTGCGTGCGTATGTCAGCGACGATCTCGCCGGCGTCGAGGTCGGCGGCGCCGTCAAGAACGTGCTCGCGATCGCCGCCGGTGCGAGCGACGGGTTGCTCTATGGGCACAATGCTCGCGCGGCGCTCATCACCCGAGGGCTCGCGGAGACCGGGCGGCTGTCCGAAGCGCTCGGCGGCGCGCGCGAAACGCTGATGGGGCTCGCTGGTCTCGGCGACCTCGTGCTCACGTGCACCGGCGACCTTTCCCGCAACCGGCGCGTCGGCCTGATGCTCGCGCAGGGCAAGGCGCTTGCGGCGATCCTCGCCGAGCTCGGGCATGTCGCCGAGGGCGTGAGCGCGGCGGATGCCGTGCGCAAGCTCGCTCGTCACCATGGCGTCGACATGCCGATCTGCGATGCCGTCTATCGCGTGCTGCACGGCGAGCTCGCGCCGCGCGCGGCAGTCGGAGCGCTGCTCGCGCGCGAGCCCAAGGCGGAGTGAGCGCTTCGCGCGGCGAAGCGTTGCGTCGCGCGACCGTCGCGATCGCCGCCGGCGTCGCGTGCGCGATCGTCGACGCGCAACCTGCGTTCTCGCCACCCGCGACGCCGGCGCGCGCGGTCGTCGAGACGCTGCATGGCGTGACGCTGACCGACCGCTACCGCTGGCTCGAGGACGGCAAGAACGATGACGTCGCGCAGTGGACGCACGCGCAGCACGCGGCGACGCTCGCGTGGCTCGACGCGAACGCGCCGCCGGTGCCCGGTTTGCGCGACGAGATCGCGCGCTACGTCGATCGCGACGTCACCCAGCCGCCGTTCTTTCGCAAGGGACGCGAGTTCTTCCTGCGCACGCGCACCGGCGAGCCGCAGCCGAAGCTCTACACGCGGCTGCCGAGCGAGGAGCGGCTGCTGTTCGATCCGGTTGCGCTCGACCCGAGCGGCAAAACGGCGCTCGGCAGCGTCGTGCCCAATCGCGACGGCTCGAAGATCGCGGTGGCGACCTACGCGAAAGGCACCGAGATCAGTGACTGGCGCATCGTCGACACGCTGACCGGCGCGCAGATCGGCCCGCTCCTCACCAGCTTGCGCCATTTTGCCTGGGCGCGCGATGAGCGCTATGCGTACATTTCGCCGCGCTCGGCGGAATCCGACGCGCGGCAGGAACCGTCTCGCTGCTATCGCCACCGGCTCGGAGGCGAGCGGCGCGACGACGAGCTGCTCATCGCGCTGAAGGACGCGAAGGAATACTGCGCCGTCTACGAGCCGGACGCGGCAAATGTCACGGTGTTCGAAACCGGCGCCGGGTATGCGAACACGATCCGCATTCGCCCGCTCGGCTCCGCCGCCGAGCCGACGACGATCTGGTCGAGCGAAAAGTCGCTTGCGCACGCGCAGTTCCGAAAGGACCGGATCTACTTTCGCACCAACGACGGCGCGCCGAACTGGAAGCTGATGGCGGCGAGCTACGAGCGGCCGACATCACGCGACTGGACGGTGCTCGTGGCGGAGCAGGACACGGTGCTCGAGGGCTTCGACGTCTCCTCCGACTGGATCGTCGTCATAGACAAGAAGGACGTGCTCACGCGCGTGTTCGTCCACGATCTCGCCGGCCGCAGGCTGCGCGAGCTCGCGCTGCCCGATCTCGGCAACGTGACGGAAACGAAATACGACGTCGATGCGAACCGGATCTATGCCGAGATCGCATCGTTCGTGGCACCCGGCACGCTGTACGCGATCGACGGCGTGACGCTCGGATGGAAGCTGCTGTGGCAGGACACGTCGCCGCTCGACACGTCGGCGATCGTAGGCGAGCGCGTGTTCGTCACGGCGAAGGACGGCGCCCGCATTGCCGCATTCATCGTGCGGCGCCGGGACGCCGAGCGCAACGGCGACAACCCGACGCTGCTTTACGGCTACGGCGGGTTCAATATCGGCATCGGACCGTTCTACGTCGGCACGCTCGCATCGTTCATCAACCGCGGCGGCGTGTTCGTCTACGCGGGCATCCGCGGCGGCGACGAGTACGGCGAGCGCTGGCATGAGCAAGCGATGCTCGCGGGCAAGCAGACGACGTTCGACGACTTCACCGCAGTCGCCGAGTGGCTCGTGCGCGAGCGCTATACGCGGGCGCAGCGGCTCGCGATCCGCGGCGGCAGCAACGGCGGCTTGCTGGTCGCCGCGATGCTGACGCAACGGCCCGATCTGTTCACCGCCGCGATGTGCGCGGTTCCGCTGACCGACATGGTCCGCTATCACAAGTTCCTGATCGCGCGCTACTGGATTCCGGAGTACGGCGATCCCGACCGCGACGACGACTTCAGGTGGCTGCTGCGCTACTCGCCCTATCACAACGTGCGCGACGGTGTGAACTTTCCGACCACGTTCGTGACTGCCGGCGAATACGACTCGCGCGTCGATCCGATGCACGCGAAGAAGTTCGTCGCCGCCGTGCAGAACCACCCGGGACAGGCGTCGCCATTCCTGCTGTACATGGATTTCGACAGCGGCCACGGCTACGGCAAGTCGCGGCAGAAGACGATCGAGGATCGCGATTACGAGCTGCGCTTCCTGATGAACGCGCTCGGCATGAACCGCGCCCGATAGCGCACACCTAGACCTTCACGCGGCGCCTGCGAGTCCTGTCTGCCGCCACGCTTCGTAGACGGCGACCGCGACGGCGTTCGACAGGTTGAGGCTGCGCACGCCCGGCCGCATCGGAATGCGCACGCGGGCGTTCGCGTCGAATTCGGCGACGATCGCGGTGGGCAGCCCGCGCGTCTCGCAACCGAACACGAGCACGTCTGCGCGCTCGAACCTGACGTCATACAGGCTTGCCGGGCCGTCGGTCGTGAACGCGAACATTCGCCGCGCTCGGCCCGCGGCGAGCGCGCTGCGGCACGACGGCCAGTCGCGGTGCACGGCGACGCGCGCGTATTCGTGGTAATCGAGCCCGGCGCGCTTCAGCTCGCGGTCGTCCATCCTGAAGCCGAGCGGCTCGACGAGGTGCAACTCGGCGCCGGTGTTCGCGGTGAGCCGGATGACGTTGCCGGTGTTCGGCGGAATCTCGGGATGAACGAGCACGACGGCGAACGCGGCGTCGTCGCGATCCGGCAGGTTCAATTGATCGCTCATCGCGTCATTGTGCGTCAGCGGGGTCCCTCGCGGGCGGCTCACGCTGCGGCCTCCTTGTACGGTTTTGCCTTGCAGCAGTGTCGAATCGGCCGCTCGCAGCGATTCGCCTTTGCCCGCGATCCCCGAACCTGCGGTCGCGGGGCCCCTCGCGGGCGGCTCACGCTGCCAGCGTGCGCGCGACGACCCAAGCGTCGACGCGCGACGCGCCGGCGTCGGTGAGTGCACGGGCGGCCTCGGCGAGCGTTGCGCCGGTCGTCATCACGTCGTCGACCAGCGCGAGCCGCAGTCCAGCGACGTCTTCACTGCAGATGAACGCGCCGCGAACGTTTTTCGCGCGTGCCGACCACGGCAGCATCGCTTGCGGCGGACCGCTTCCGGCGCGAACGAGCGGTCTCGCGAGCGGCACCGCCAAGCGCGTGCCGACGCGGCGCGCGATCTCGTGTGCCTGGTTGAACCCCCGCTCGCGCTGGCGCGCAGGGGCGAGCGGCAGCGCGACGATCGCATCGACCGGCAGCGTATCGCTCGCCGCGACCGCGCTCGCGAGCGCGCCGGCTGCCCAGTCAGCGAGCGCGAGCCGGCCGCCGTACTTCAGCGCCTGCAGCAGCCGGTCGACCGGGAACGCGTAGACAAACGCCGCAACGGTCGCGGCGAAAGGCGGCGGATGCGCGAGGCACGCGCCGCACACGCGGCGTTCGAGCGAAGGCAGCGCGCAGACGGGGCACGCATCGCGTGTGCGCGGCAGCAACGCCTCGCACCCGGCGCAGACGAGCGCGTTGCCCGCGCGCGCACTGCACAGCGCGCAGTCTTGCGGCAGCGAGGCGCGCGTGGCGTCGATCGCGCGACGCAGAAAGGAGCGCGGTTGTGCTCGCGGGCCGCACGATTCGCCGCGATCGCGATCCGATGCTGTCAAATGATCGGCTGCGTCCATTTGACAACCGGCAAAGGCTCCTTCGACACTCGGCCGCGCGCTTCCTGCCGATCGTCCTGCGAAAAGAGATTTCATGCCATCGACCGAACGACTGAACCGACTTCGCGCGGCAACCACGCCCAAGACAGGCACGCCGGCGCCGCGATGGAGCGTCGATGCGGTCGAGGCGCTGTTTGCGCTGCCCTTCGGCGATCTGGTCCATCGCGCGCAGACCGTGCACCGAGCGCATCACGCGCCCGACCAGGTCCAGCTTTCGACGCTGTTGTCGATCAAGACGGGCGGCTGTCCGGAGGATTGTGGCTACTGCCCGCAGGCGAAGCGCTATCACACGGCGGTCGCCGACGAGCCGATGCTCGCGCTCGATACGGTGCTCGCCGCTGCGCGCGCGGCAAAAGACAACGGAGCGACGCGTTTCTGCATGGGCGCCGCGTGGCGCGGCCCCAAGGAGCGCGAGCTCCAGCCGGTGCTCGCGATGGTCGCCGGCGTGAAGGCGCTCGGGCTCGAGACCTGCTGCACGCTCGGCATGCTGAAGGAGGGGCAGGCGGAGAAGCTCAAGGCGGCGGGACTCGATTACTACAATCACAATCTCGACACGGCGCCCGAGTTCTACGGCGACATCATCACGACGCGCGATTACGACGACCGGCTCGCGACGCTCACGCGCGTTCGGGCTGCCGGCGTCCGCGTCTGTTGCGGTGGCATTATCGGCATGGGAGAGACGCGCCGCCAGCGCGCCGGGTTGATCGCGCAGCTCGCCAATCTCGATCCGTATCCGGAATCGGTGCCGATCAACCATCTGGTGCAGGTCGCCGGTACGCCGATGCAGGCGCGCCTCAAAGGCGAGAGCGCGCTCGATCCGCTCGAGTTCGTGCGCACGATCGCGGCAGCCCGCATCACGATGCCGTGCGCGATGGTGCGTCTGTCCGCCGGGCGGCGCGAGCTCGGCGAAGCCGTGCAGGCACTGTGCTTCCTTGCCGGCGCCAACTCGATCTTCTACGGCGACAAGCTGCTCACGACCGGAAATCCCGACGTCGATGCCGACCGCGAGCTGTTCGCGAAGCTCGGGCTGTCGGCGGGTTGAGCTTTTGTTGCCGCGGCAGAGCACCTCTCAACACGAAGGGCCACGAAGGACACGAAGAAAGACAATCCCGGTTTCTTTCGACGATTCGCGACGCGCGCCGAGGAGATCAAGCAGCGCATTCTCTGACTTTCTTCGTGCCTTCGTGTTCTTCGTGTTGAGAGGCGAAGTGACATTTCCATGGGCAGCAGCGCCGCGTTGATCGCATCGCTCGAAGGCGAGCTCGCCGCGCGCCGCGACGAAGGGCTGTGGCGAACGCGCCGTACGCTCGGCTCGCCGCAAGGTGCGCGGGTGGTGGTCGACGGCTGCGAGCGCATTGCATTCGCGAGCAACGACTACCTCGGCCTCGCGAACGATCCCGCGGTGGTCGCCGCCGCGCGCGACGCGGCGATGCAATGGGGCGCCGGCGCGGGCGCATCGCATCTGCTGTCCGGCCACTTCGCGCCGCATGCGGCGCTCGAAACGGCGCTCGCGGACTGGATTCGCCCGTGCGACGGCGCTCGCGCGTTGACGTTTTCGTCGGGGTATCTCGCCAATCTCGCGATCCTGACCGCGCTTGCCGGCCGCGGCGCCGCGATCTTCGCCGACCGGCTCAATCACGCTTGCCTCACCGACGGCGCGCTGCTGTCGCGCGCCGATCTTGTCCGCTACCCGCATGGCGACGTCGAAAGGCTCGCTGCCGCACTCGCTGCGTCGAGCGCCGCGCGCAAGCTCATCACGACCGACGCGGTGTTCAGCATGGACGGCGACCTCGCGCCGCTGCCGCGTTTGCTCGAGCTCGCGCAAGCGCACGAGGCGTGGCTCGTCGTCGACGACGCGCACGGCTTCGGTGTGCTGGGCGGAGGCCGCGGCACGCTCGCCCATTTCGGCATCGCCGACGAGCGCATCGTCTACATGGGCACGCTCGGCAAGGCGGCGGGTGTGGCCGGCGCGTTCGTCGCCGCGCACGACGCGGTGATCGAGACGCTCGTGCAGACCGCGAGACCTTACGTGTTCACGACTGCCGCGCCGCCGCTCCTTTCGGCTGCGCTGCTCGCAAGCCTTGCCATCATCCGGGACGACGGCGCTCGCCGCGAGCATCTGTCTGCGCTGATCGAGCGGTTCCGATCGCGGATGCGCGGCGTGCCGTGGCAATTGCTGCCGTCGCAGACGCCGATCCAGCCGCTCGTCGTCGGCGACAACGCGCAGGCGCTTGCGCTCGCCGACGCGCTGTGGCAGCGCGGGCTCTGGGTGCCGGCGATCCGGCCGCCCACCGTGCCGCCGGGCACGGCGCGGCTGCGCATCACGCTGAGCGCCGCGCATTCCGATGCCGACGTCGACGCGCTCGCCGATGCGCTCGCCGATCTCGCCCGCGCGCAATGAGTCGATTGCATGTCGAGTCGGTCGGCGACGGCCCGCCGCTCGTGCTGTTGCACGGCTGGGCGCTGCACGGCGGATTGTGGGCGCCGATTGTCGCGCCGCTCGCGCGGCGGTTTCGCGTGCACGCGGTCGATCTGCCCGGACATGGGCATAGCGCGCCGGTCACACCGTTTACGCTCGACACGATTGCTGCGGCGATCGCGGAGCGCTTCGAAGCCGACGACGAGCCGGCCACCGTCGTCGGCTGGTCGCTCGGTGCGATGGTCGCGATGACGTGGGCGCTCGGCGCTCACGCTCGCATTGCACGGCTCGTTCTGATCGGCGCGACGCCGCGTTTCGTCGCCGGCGTCGATTGGCCGCATGCGATGGCGTCCGAGACGCTGCGCCGATTCCACGACGAGCTCCGTGTCTCCTACCGGCTCACGCTACAGCGATTTCTCGCCCTTCAGGTGCATGGCAGCGAGCACGGGCGCACGGCGCTGCACGCGATGCGCCATCAGCTTTTCGCGCGCGGCGAGCCGGCCGCGTCGGTTCTCGAATCGGCCCTCGACGTGCTTGCGACATCCGATCTTCGCGCGCGGGCGCCGTCGATCGGCGTGCCGGCGCTCGTCATTGCCGGCGAGCGTGACGCGCTGACGCCGCCGCAGGCCGGCGCATGGCTCGCGAAGGCGCTGCCGAATGCGCGCCTCGTGCGCATCGACGGCGCCGCGCATGCGCCGTTCCTGTCACACCCGCACGAATTCTCGGGCGCCCTCGACGGTTTTCTCGATGGCCGCTGAACGTCCTTCCACGCCGTCCGATCCGGCGCTGCCCGATCCGCGTGCTGTGCGCCGGGCGTTCGCGCGCGCCGCGCAAACGTACGATTCGGCCGCAGTGCTGCAACGCGAGGTCGGGGCGCGGATGATCGAGCGCCTCGACGTCGTGAAGCTCGAGCCGGCGGCGATTCTCGACGCGGGTTGCGGAACCGGCGATGCGCTGGGCGAGCTCGCGACGCGTTACCCGCACGCCGCGCGCGTTGCGCTCGACGTGGCGATGCCGATGCTCGTCGCGGCGCGCGCGAAGACCACGGGACATCGTTCCGTGTTTGCGCGGCTCGCCGCCGGCTGGCGGGGCGCGACGATCGCGCGTGCGCCGTCGTTCGTCTGCGCCGACGTCGGCGCGCTGCCGTTCGCGGCGGCGAGCTTCGAGCTCGTCTGGAGCAATCTGACGCTGCAATGGGTGGCGGATCTGCCGCGCGCGCTTGCCGAGATGCATCGCGTGCTCGCCGTCGGCGGCCTTCTCACGTTCACGACGTTCGGCCCCGATACGCTGAAGGAGCTTCGCGCCGCGTTCGCGGCTGTCGATGCGCGCCCGCACGTCGGTCGCTTCGTCGACATGCACGACATCGGTGACCTGCTCATGCACACCGGGTTCGCCGATCCCGTCATGCAAATGGATGCGATCACGATGACGTACGCCGAGCCGATCGCGCTGCTGCGCGACCTGAAGTCGATCGGCGCGACCAACGCCGCGACGGGACGCGCGCGCGGCATGCTGGGCCGCACGCGATTCAACCGCGTGATCACCGCGCTCGCCTCATTGACGCGCGACGGTCGCATCCCGGCGACGTTCGAGGTCGTCTACGGCCATGCGTGGAAAGCGCAGCGCACGCGAACGCCGGAGGGGCACGCGATCGTGCGGATCGAGCGCGGGCACGGCGGCGTGTCGTGACGATGGCGAACGGCGTCTTCGTCACGGGCACCGATACCGGCGTCGGCAAGACATTCGTCGCCGCAGGGCTCGCGAAGGGCCTCGCACGCGACGGCTTTCGCGTCGCCGTGATGAAACCCGTCGCAGCCGGCATTGCGGATCGCGATCGGTTGCCGGCCGACGTCGTCACGCTGACCAACGCCGCCAACGTCGATGCGCCCCTTTCCGACGTCAACCCGTACGCGTTCGCGCCGGCGATCGCTCCGCATGTCGCGGCCGCGCAGGCTGGCGTGATCATCGACATCGAGCGCATCGCGGCCGCTTACACACGGCTCGCCGCGCGCGCGGACGCCGTGATCGTCGAAGGCGCCGGCGGCGCGCTCGTGCCGCTCGCCGTGCGCACCGACATGCTCGATATCGCATCGACGCTTCGCTTGCCGGTGCTGCTGGTCGTCGGCATCCGGCTCGGCTGCCTCAATCACGCGTTGCTCACCGTGCTCGCGGTTCGTTCGCGCGGGTTGCGGCTTGCGGGCTGGATCGCGAACCGCATCGATCCGCGAATGGCCTTCGCGACCGAGAACGTGCAAACGCTCACCGATGCATTGCCTGCGCCGCTTTGTGCCGATCTCGCATGGCACGACGACGGCGAGCCCGTCGCGCTCTCGAACATGGCCGCGCGGCTGTGGCCGTGAGCGGCAATCGGTCGCAGCGAGCGCTGCAACGGCGATCGAACGCTGCATATCGCGTTCCACACTTTCGACCTTACTTTGATCCATGTTAAGATTTTTCGGCTTTGCAGCAACCCGGCGTGGCGAAGAAGGGGCTGCGGGCGGAACCCTGCCTTCACGCGAGGGCTCTTTTTTTCCGCTCGGAATTCTTCCCGCCGCGCCGCGCAATCGATGCCCGGCGCCGACATTCCCTCGCATTTCGCAGATCCGCAGTACTGCGTGGTGTCGCGGCGGAACAACTCGCTGGGCACACGGCAGCGGTGGACGCTGTTTGCGACGCTCGCGGCCGTCTCGTTCGGCTTCGCGCTCGCGTTCGCAGCCGCCGGTGCGTGGCTCGTGCTGCCGTACGCGGTGCTCGAGGTCGTTTTGCTGGCCGTGGCATTCGCGTACATCGAGCGCCGCGCGGGGGATTGGCAACGGCTGACGGTGACGGGCGATCGTGTCGTGCTCGAGCGATCGTCCGGCGGGCGGCGGACGCGGCACGAGTGGAATCGCCCGTGGCTCGTCGTGACGATCGATGGCGACGCTGTCGTTCGGCTCGGCAGCGAAGCGGTGGAATTCGGCGAAGCGCTGCCGGCGGCGGAACGGGCGGCGGTTGCGCGCACGCTGCGCCGGCTCGCATCGACGCGCTAGCCGCGCGGGCAGGCGACACAATACGAACGCAACACGCAATCGAGGCGAAGCATGGCGCTTACTTTGGCGGGTCGGCCGGCGATGAACCGGGTCTGGCAACTGGCAATCGTCGCCGCCGCGGCGTTCCCGGGCGCCGCGCTCGCGGAATGGGGATACAACTTCCAGCATGGCGTCACGCCGATCGCGCAGCACATCGAGAGCCTGCACGAATTCATCTTCTGGATCTGCTGCGCAATATTCATCGGCGTGTTCGGCGTGATGTTCTACTCGCTGTTCAAGCACCGGAAATCGGTCGGCCACCAGGCGACACAGTTTCACGAGAACGCGATGGTGGAGATCGTGTGGACGGTGATCCCGTTCCTGATCCTGCTGTTCATGGCGTTCCCCGCGACGCGGACGATCCTCGCGATGCACGACACGTCGGCGCCGGACATGACGGTCAAGGTGACCGGCTACCAATGGAAGTGGAGCTACGATTATCTGCAGGAGGGCTTCGGCTATTACTCGAACCTCGCCACACCGCTCGCACAAATCGAGAATCGCGCGCCGAAAGGCGAGCACTATCTGCTCGAGGTCGACAACCCGCTGGTCGTGCCGGTCGACACCAAGGTCCGCGTGCTGATCACCGCGAACGACGTGATCCACTCGTGGTGGATACCGGCGTTCGGCCTGAAGCAGGATGCGATTCCGGGCTTCGTCCGCGACGCCTGGTTCAGGGTCGAGAAGCCGGGGATCTACCGCGGCCAGTGCGCCGAGCTCTGCGGTAAGGAGCACGGTTACATGCCGATCGTCGTCGAGGTGAAGACCAAGGACGACTACGCGAAATGGGTCGGCATGCAGAAGACCAAGTACGCCGCGACGTCGGCCGCTTCCGATCAGCCGATGGATCTCGCCACGTTGGTGACGCGCGGCGGGCAGGTGTTCAACGCCAACTGCGCCGCGTGCCACCAGGCGAACGGCAAGGGCGTCCCCGGCGCGTTTCCCGCGCTCGACGGCTCGAAGATCGTCAACGGTCCGAAAGCCGACCAGATCGCGATCGTGCTGCACGGCAAGCCGGGCACGGCGATGCCGCCCTGGAGCCAGCTGTCCGACGCCGATATCGCATCGGTCATCACGTACACGCGCAACAGCTGGAGCAACAAGACGGGCGAAGCGATCGAGCCCGCCGAGATCAAGGCGGCGCGCAAGTGACGCTCATGTCCGAGAGCAAGACGCGAAGCGTCGCGGCGATCGGAAACAGCCGCGTCATCCCGAGGAGCGATAGCGACGAGGGATCTGCTTTACATCGTCCCGGCAACAGCAGATTCCTCGCTGCGCTTGGAATGACACAGAAACAGCACGGTTGCAGGAGATCCCGATGAGCAGCATCCCGCACGATCACGCCATCCCCGGCCACGACGACGCGCATGGTCACGCCCACCATCCGACGGGCATCATGCGGTGGATCACGACGACCAATCACAAGGACATCGGCACGATGTACCTGTGGTTCTCGTTCATGATGTTCATCGTCGGCGGCGTCATGGCGCTCACGATCCGCGCCGAGCTGTTCCAACCGGGCCTGCAGATCGTCGATCCCGAGTTCTTCAACTCGCTCACGTCGCTGCATGGGCTGATCATGGTGTTCGGCGCGCTGATGCCGGGTGCCGTCGGCTTCGCGAACTGGATGATCCCGCTGCAGATCGGTGCGCCCGACATGGCGTTCGCGCGGATGAACAACTGGAGCTTCTGGCTGCTGCCGCCGGCGGCGCTGCTGCTCGTCGGCTCGATGTTCGTCCCGGGTGGCGCCATCGCGGCCGGCTGGACGTTCTATCCGCCGCTTACCGTGCAGGCGGGCATGGGGATGGATCTCGCGATCTTCGCGGTCCACATCATGGGCGCATCGTCGATCATGGGGTCGATCAACATCATCACGACGATATTGAACCTGCGCGCGCCCGGCATGACGCTGATGAGGATGCCGCTGTTCTGCTGGACGTGGCTCATCACCGCTTACCTGCTGATCGCCGTGATGCCGGTGCTCGCGGGCGCGGTGACGATGCTGCTCACCGACCGCCACTTCGGCACCAGCTTCTTCAACGCGGCAGGCGGCGGCGATCCGGTGCTTTTCCAGCACATCTTCTGGTTCTTCGGCCATCCCGAGGTCTACATCATCATCTTGCCTGCGTTCGGCATCATCTCGGAGCTGATCCCCACGTTCTCGCGCAAGCCGCTGTTCGGCTACGCGTCGATGGTCTATGCGGTCGGAGGTATCGCGATCCTGTCGTTCATCGTCTGGGCGCACCACATGTTCACGACCGGGATGCCCGTGGCGGGAATCCTGTTCTACATGTACGCGACGATGCTGATCGCCGTGCCGACCGGCGTCAAAGTGTTCAACTGGACGGCGACGATGTGGCGCGGCTCGATCTCGCTCGAGGCGCCGATGTTGTTCGCGATCGGCTTCCTGTTCCTGTTCGTGATCGGCGGCTTCACCGGACTCATCCTGGCGATTCAGCCGATCGACGTGCAGTTCCAGGACACGTACTACGTCGTCGCGCATTTCCACTACGTGATGGTCGCCGGCACGCTGTTCGCGTTCTTCGGCGGCGCGTACTACTGGCTTCCGAAGTGGACCGGCAACATGTACCCCGAGACGGTCGCCAAGGTACACTTCTGGCTGTCGTTCGTCTTCTTCAACATCGCGTTCTTCCCGATGCACTTCCTCGGGCTCGCCGGCATGCCGCGGCGCATCCCCGACTACGCGCAGCAGTTTGCGGACTGGAACGCGATGTCGACGATCGGCGCATTCGGCTTCGGCCTTTCGCAGCTGGTCTTCCTCTACGCGGTGGTGAAGACGATCCGCGGCGGCATCGGAAAGGCGCCCGCGAAACCGTGGGAAGGCGCCACGTCGCTCGAGTGGACGGTGCCTTCACCGGCGCCGTATCACACATTCGAAACTCCTCCTCTCGTGAAATGAGCGCGAACACGACCGAGAGTGACGACGCGCTCGCGCGCCGCAAGGCGAGCCTGCGCACGGCGCTCGTGCTGGCTTCGATCGCCGTCGTCTTCTTCTTCGGCGTCATCGCATCGAAGCTTCTCGGGTCGCCCGTCGCGTCGATCGGTGTGATCGGAACAGTCGTGCTGCTGTTCCTCGTCGTCTCGATCGGCCGCCATCTGCGCAAGTAAGCGATGAGCGACACGCGACCCGACGCTGACGTTTCCGCCGTGCATCGCGCCAACCGCGCGCTGCTGGGCAAGCTTGGCGTCGTCGTGCTCGGCATGTTCGCGTTCGGGTACGCGCTCGTGCCGTTCTACCAGAAGATCTGCGAAGTGACCGGCCTGCGCGATGTCGCCCGCGCCGACGAGGTGAGCAACACGCAAGTCGACGCGACGCGCAGCGTGCGCATCGAGTTCGATTCCAACGTGCGCCAGCTGCCGTGGCAGTTCCGGCCGATGGAGCCCGTGATCGGCGTTCATCCGGGCGAAGTGCGGCAGGTCATGTTCGAGGTCGTCAACACGACCGACCATGCGCTCACCGGCCAGGCGATCCCGAGCTACGGCCCCGCCAACGCGGGCCGCTATTTCCGCAAGCTCGACTGCTTCTGCTTCGCGAAGCAGACGCTCGCGGCGGGCGAGCGCCGGCAAATGCCGGTCGTCTTCGTCGTCGACGCCGCGTTGCCGCGCGACATCGCGACGATCACGCTGTCGTACACGTTCTTCGAAGTCGAAGGGAATCAGAATGGACCTGCGCGGAGCTAAGAAGGCGTTGCTCGCGCGCAAATTTGATAGGCGCCTGTCATGACCACCGCACACGAAGCCGGCAAGCCGTACTACTACGTCCCGCAGCCTTCGCACTGGCCGATCACCGGCTCGGTCGCGCTGCTGCTGATGGCGAGCGGTGCCGCGTCGTGGATGAACAGCATCGCCGCCGGGCCCTGGCTGCTCGCCGCCGGATTCGCGCTGCTCCTGTTCATGCTGTTCGGCTGGTTCGGCGCCGTGATCGCAGAGTCGGAAGGCCACCTGTACAACCAGCGAGTGGACACGTCGTTCCGTTGGGCGATGGGCTGGTTCATCTTTTCGGAGGTGATGTTCTTCGGCGCGTTCTTCGGCGCGCTCTTCTACGTGCGCAACGTGTCGGTGCCCGATCTGGGCAGCCTCGCCTCGAAGCTCATCTGGCCCGACTTCACGACAGGCTGGCCGACGGTGGGCCCCTACATCAAGGAGCAGTTCACGCCGATGGCGGCGATGGGCGTCCCGCTGCTCAACACGATCATCCTCGTGTCGTCGGGCTTCACGCTCACCGTCGCCCACCACGGCCTGAAGGAAGGCAAACGCGGCCAGCTCAAGCTGTGGCTCGCCCTGACGATCGTGCTCGGCGCGACGTTCCTCGGCTTCCAGGCGTACGAATACACGCACGCGTATAGCGAGCTCAACCTGAAGCTATCCACCGGCGTCTACGGCTCGACCTTCTTCATGCTGACCGGTTTCCACGGCGCGCACGTCACGATCGGCGCGATCATGCTCGCCGTCATGTTCGTGCGCTCGTTGCGCGGTCACTTCACGCCCGATCACCACTTCGGGTTCGAGGCGGCGGCGTGGTACTGGCACTTCGTCGACGTCGTCTGGCTGCTGCTGTTCGTGCTCGTCTACTGGCTGTAACGCCGGGCGCTCGTCTAACGCAACCCGACCGGCGTGATCCAGCCCATCCAGTAGGACAATACGAGGAACGCGACGAGGCTCATCGACAACGCGACGCGCACGGCCAGCATCCTGAGCATCCGCGTGCCATGCCCGCGGTCGCGGTAGAGGAAGAAGAGCGCCGAGAAGAGGCTTGCGACGACCGCGATGAGGCCGGCGATAACGATGATCTTCATGCGAACGGGCGCGGCACATGCGCGAGACCGCGCGGTTGTGAGTTTAGTCTAACCGACGATGATCGATGTGCCGGGCTCCTCGTTCGCTGCTGCGCGAGCCTCGCGCGGCGGCTGGCCTGCGCGCGTCGGCTTCGCAGCGATGACGGCCGCTGCGGTCGGGCTGTTCGTCACCGCCGGCAACTGGCAGCGCGACCGCCTGCACGCGAAGCAGGCGCTGCGTGAGCGCTACGACGCCGCGGCAATGGCACAGCCGGTGCCGTTTCCCGAGCCGCGCGGAGGCGATTGGGCGCCGCTGCGTTATCAGCCGGTCGTCGCGACGGGCGAATTCGACGCGAGCCGGCAGATCTTCATCGACAATCGTGTCCGCGCCGGACGGGTGGGCTACGACGTCGTCGCGACGCTCATGCTCGCCGACGGCCGCCGCGTGCTGGTCGATCGCGGCTGGGTTGCGCAGGGTGCGACGCGCGCTTCGCTACCCGACGTGCCGCCGCCGCCTGGTCGTGTCGACGTTCGCGGACGCATCAACATCCCGCCGCACGGTTATTTCGAGTTGTCGCGCGTGCCCGCGCAGGGCGCGGTGTGGCAGCACCTCGATCCGTCGCGTTTCGCGCAGGCCACCGGCATCGCGGTGCTGCCGGCGGTGATCGAGCAGACTGCGCCGGCTGCGCCGGGCGACGCGCTCATGCGCGACCGGCCCGCGCCCGATCTGGGCGTCGAACAGCACCGGATCTACATGATGCAGTGGTACGCGTTCGCTGCGCTTGCGCTCGGACTGTGGCTGTATTTCACGCTGCGCGCATCGAAGCCCGCATCGCGGGAGCGCTCCGATGGCTGAGCCCACGAAAACCGGCGCATCATCCGAACAACCAAGTCCCGCCGTCGGCCCGTCCGGTGGCACCAATCGCCGACCCCGGCGGACGTTACTGCTGCTCGCGATGATCGCGCTCGCACCGATCGTCGCGTCGTACGCCGCCTACTACTTCTTCCCGCGCGAAGCGCGCGTGAATTACGGCGCGCTGCTCGCAGTTCCCGCGCCGGCGCTCGACGGCACGCGCTTCGACGGCAAGCGGTTCACGCTTACCGAACTGCGCGGCCACTGGGTATTGCTGATCGTCGGCGGCGAGCGCTGCGAGGCGGCGTGCGTGCGGATGCTGTATGCGACGCGGCAGGCGCGCACGATGCAGGGGCCCGAGCAGGAGCGGATCGTGCGCGCGGTCCTGTTGACCGGCGACGATCCGCCGCAGGCGGAGATCCTCGCTCAGCATCCCGGCCTCATGGTCGCGCGCAGCGGCGAGAGCGCGCTCGCCGCCCTTCCGACGCGAACCGACGCGATCTATCTCGTCGATCCCCTCGGTAATCTTGTGCTGCGCTATTCGGACGATCCCGACATCAAGCGGCTCGCCAAGGACCTCGAGCGCGTGCTGCGCGCGTCGAACATCGGATGAGCGCGATGGCCGCGATGCTAGAATCGCACGCTTCGCGGCATCGCTGCGCGTGCCCCTGCCCATGACCACCCTCACGCTCGCCGAAACCCGATTCCGCCACTTCGTCGCGCTCGCGAAGCCGCGCGTCGTGTCGCTGATCGTGTTCTGCGCCGTCATCGGCATGTTTCTCGCCGTTCCCGGGCTGCCGCCGCCGCAACGGGTCTTCTGGGCGACGATCGGCATCGCGCTCGTCGCCGGCTCCGCCGCGGCGATCAATTGCCTGGTCGAGCAGAAGCTTGACGCGCTGATGGCGCGCACGCGGCATCGTCCGCTGCCGCGGGGCGATGTGACCGCTCGCGCGACGCTCGCGTTCGCGACGGTTGTCGGCGGCATCGGGCTCACGGTGCTGTTCCGCTTCGTCAATCCGCTGACGATGTGGCTCACGCTCGCCACTTTCATCGGCTACGCGATCGTCTACACGGTGCTGCTGAAGCCCGCGACGCCGCAGAACATCGTGATCGGCGGCGCATCCGGCGCCATGCCACCGGTGCTCGGTTGGGCGGCGGTCACCAACGATGTCGCACCCGAGGCGCTGCTGCTGTTCCTGATCGTGTTCGTGTGGACGCCGCCGCATTTCTGGTCGCTCGCGCTATACCGCGCGAACGACTACGCGAAGGCGGGGCTGCCCATGCTGCCGCTTACGCACGGCTCGCGCTACACGCGGCTGATGATCGTGCTCTACACATGCGTGCTGATCGCGGTCACGCTGATGCCGTTCGCGATCGGCATGAGCGGCCTGCCTTATCTTGCTGCGGCGATCGCGCTCGGCGGCGCGTTCCTGCTCTACGCGGTTCAGCTCTACCGCGAGTACAGCGACGAGCTCGCGCGTTCGACGTTCAAGTACTCGATCTTCTATCTCGCCGCGCTGTTCTCCGCGCTGCTGATCGACCATTACCTTCGATGAACCGCATGCGTCGGCGCACGCTGATCCGCCTGGCGGCGGCTGCGTTCGCCTCGGCGGTCGCGGCGGGATGCGGCCGCGGCGGTCCGACGTTCATGGCCTCCGATGTGACCGGGGCAGAGCTCGGCCGGGATTTCGCGCTCGTCGATCACAACGGCACGCCGCGCACGCTCGCCGACTTCCGCGGCAAGTCCGTCGTGCTGTTCTTCGGCTACACGCAGTGTCCCGACGTGTGCCCGACCACGCTTGCCGAGCTCGCCGAGGCGATGAAGCGGCTCGGTCCCGACGCAGCCCGCGTGCAGGTGCTGTTCGTCACCGTCGACCCTGAGCGCGACACGCCGCAGCTGCTCAAGCAGTACGTTCCGGCCTTCGACCCGAGCTTCATCGGGCTCACCGGCGACGCGGCCGCGATCGAGCGCACGGCGAAGGAGTTCAAGGTGCTCTATCGCAAGCAGCCGGGGACGACGCCGGGCAGCTACACGATGGACCATTCGGCCGGAACGTTCGTCTACGATCCGCAGGGGCGCCTGCGCGTCTACGTCGGCTACGGGCAAGGGCCCGACGTATTCGCGCACGACATCCGCGAGCTGCTGCACGCCGCGGCATGAAAGCCCGCCGACGCGCGCCGTGACCGCGCGGGAGCTGGTCGAGCGTGCCCGCGCCGCGCTTCGCGCAGGCGATGTCGAATCCGCGATTGCGGGCTTCACGACGGCGACGGAGCGTGCGCCCCGCGACGCCGACGCATGGTTCGGTCTGGGCGTCTGCCGTGCGCAGCGCGGCGACCTCGAGCGTGCGATCGCGCATTTCGAGCAAGCGCTTTCGATTGCGCCTGGCGCCCCCGCGCTGCTCGCGCTCGCGAACGCCCTCGTCGACGCGGGCCGCACGAGCGAGGCGATTGCGCGCGCGGAAGCGCTCGTCCGCCTGCATCCGCGCTTTGCGCCCGGATGGAACGCGCTCGGATCGGCGCTCGTCCGCGCGCAGCGTGCCGACGACGCGGCGCGAGCGTTCGGCGAAGCGATCGGCGTCGACAGCGGCTACTGGCGTGCCGCGGCGAACCTCGCGCGCCTCGAATCGGACCGCGGCAACCTCGATGTCGCGGCATCGCTGTTCGAGCGATGGATCGCCGCCGATCCCGCGTCGTTCGACGCCCGGTACGGTCTTGCGCGGGTGCGCCATCGGCAGGCGCGCGTCGTCGATGCGATCATGCTCTACCGCGACGCGCTCGCGATCGATCCCGCCCATGCCGACGCCCACAACGACCTCGGCAATGCGTACACCGATATCGCCGAGATCGCTCTGGCGCAGGCGGAATTTCGACGCGCGCTCGCGATCCGGCCGGACTACGCCGAAGTGCACAGCAATCTGTTGCTGAACCTGCATTACGGCGGCGACGTCGGTCCGGACGCGATGTTCGCCGAGCACCGCGCGTGGGCGGCCCGTCACGCGAACGTGCCGCGGATCGCATCGTCCGCCGCGCGACGCGCGCCCGAGCGGGTTCGAATCGGACTCGTCGCCGCGTCGTTCGGCGCCGGCCCGGTCAGCTATTTCGTCGAGCCGTTGATCGCCAACCTCGATCGCCGCCGCTTCGACGTCATCTGCTACAGCAATCACGGGCTGCGCGATGCCGTCGCGCAGCGCATCGCGCGCTACGCGCTCGCGTGGCGCGACGTATCGGCGTTGTCCGACGACGCTCTCGCTGCGCGCATCGCCGACGACGGCATCGACATCGCCGTCGACCTCGCCGGTCACACCCCCGGCAACCGACTGCGCGCGCTTGCGCCCAAGCCGGCAGCGCTCGTCGCGACATGGCTCGACTACTTCGACACCACCGGCGTCGCCGCGGTGGACTGCCTGCTCGCCGACGCCATCACCGTACCCGAAGACACGCGACAGCGATTCACCGAGCAGGTCATCCGTTTCGCGCCGTGCCGGCTGTGCTACGCGCCGCCGCTCGACGCGCCTGCCGTCGCATCGAGATCCTCGGCAAGTCGTTCGAGCATCACGTTCGGAAGCTTCAACCGGCTGTCGAAGCTGTCGCGGGCCGTGCGCTCGCTCTGGGCGCGGATTCTCGCCGCCGTCCCGGATTCGCGGCTGCTGCTGAAGAACGCGGCGTTCGCCGACGCGCGCGCGCGCGAGCTCTTCAAGCGCCACTTCGCGGCGCTCGGCATTGCGGCGGAGCGGCTCGAGTTGCGGGCCGCATCTTCGCACTCGCAGATGCTGGCGGAGTACGGCGATGTCGATGTCGCCCTCGATCCGTTTCCCTACAACGGAGGACTCACGACGTGCGAGGCGCTGTGGATGGGCGTTCCGGTCGTGTGCCTCGCCGGCGACTCGATGATCTCTCGGCAGAGCGCATCGCTTGTCAGCGCGGCGGGTTTCTCGGCCTGGGTCGCGCGCGACGGCGATGACTATGTCGAGCGCGCGGTCGATTGGGCGCGCCGGCACGACGAGCGCGCGGCGCGCAGGCGCGAAATGCGCGAGCACGTTCGCACGTCGACGTTATGCGACGCGCCGGCGTTCGCGCGCCATTGGGAACGGGCGCTCGTCGAGGCGTGGGAGAAAAAGTAGGGCCGGCCTGACCCTACTTCTTGTTTTCGATCAGCTCGATCTTGTACCCGTCGGGGTCCTGCACGAACGCGATCACCGTCGTGCCGCCTTTGACCGGCCCCGCTTCGCGCGTGACCGCGCCGCCCTTGCGGCGCACGGCCTCGCATGCAGCGGCGGCGTCGTCGACCTCGACCGCGACGTGGCCGAAGCCGCTGCCGACGTCGTAGCGATCGACGCCGTAGTTGTACGTGAGCTCGAGCACGGCACCTTCGCGCTCATCGCCGTAGCCTACGAACGCGAGCGAGTATTTCTGGTCGGGCCGGTCGGTTGTGCGCAAGAGCTTCATGCCGAGGACGTCCGTGTAGAACCTCACCGCGCGGTCGAGATCGCCCACGCGCAGCATCGTATGCAGGATTCTCATAGCTCGATCATCTCGAAGTCATCCTTCCTTGCGCCGCATTCCGGACAGGTCCAGTTCGGCGGTACGTCTTCCCATTTCGTTCCCGGCGCAATGCCTTCGTCGGGAGCGCCCAGCGCTTCGTCGTAGATCCAGCCGCAGATGAGGCACATGTACTTCTTCATCGAAGCCGCGAAGGCGAATGGAGTAAAATCACGCGATTCTAGCAAGTCGCTCTCGAGCCGCGCCGTGCGCGCCGCTCGCGAGCGTCGCCGCGATGCCCGCCGACGCCGAAGCCGGATCCCCGCCGATCGTATTGACGTTCGCAGCCTCCGATCCGTCGGGCGGCGCCGGCGTGCAGGCGGACCTGCTCACGCTGGCGAGCATGGGATGCCATCCGCTGTCGGTGCTCACTGCGATTACCGTGCAGGACACGCTCGGCGTGGAGGGCGTTCAGGCGCTTGACTCCGAATGGGTCGCCGACCAGGCGCGCTGCCTGCTCGAGGACATGCCCGTCGACGCCTTCAAGATCGGCGTGCTCGGCAGCGTCGAGAATATCGCCGCGATCGCCGAGATCCTGTCCGATTACCCCGACGTGCCGCTGATCCTCGATCCGATTCTCGCGTCCGGCCGCGGCGACGAGCTTGCGACCGAGGAGATGGCGAACGCGCTGCGCGAGCTGCTGCTGCCGCACACGACGATCGTCACGCCGAACAGCCTCGAGGCGCGCCGGCTCGCAGCGTCGGACGACGACGAAGCGCCCGCGCTCGATGCATGCGCGCAGCGGCTGATCGAGATGGGCGCCCGCTACGTGCTCGTCACCGGCACGCACGAGGCGACGCCGCAAGTGGTCAATACGCTGTATGCGAAGAGCGGCGTCGTTCGCAGCGACACGTGGCCGCGTCTTGCGGGCACGTTCCACGGCTCCGGGTGCACGCTCGCCTCGGCGATCGCGGCAATGCTCGCGAACGGCCTCGAGCTCGCTGACGCGGTGCGCGAAGCGCAGGACTACACGTGGCACACGCTGGACAAGGCGTACCGTCCCGGCATGGGGCAGTTCATTCCCGACCGCCTGTTCTGGGCGCGCGAAGACAACGACACGCCGGACGAGACCCCGTCGGCGCCCCGTACGATCGATGCGCGGCACAGCCACTGACAATCCGTCGCTCGAGTTGCGCCGATCGCGCGCACAGCGGCTTCGCGGGCTCTACGCGGTGACGCCCGATCTCGACGACACGGCCGAGCTCGCCGCGCGCGTCGCTGCGGCGATCGCCGGCGGCGCGTGCGCGATCCAGTATCGCAACAAGATGGCCGACACGGCGACACGCCGCACGCAAGCGGCCGCGCTTGCGCGCGTGCAGGCAGCGCATGGCGCGCTGCTGATCGTCAACGACGACGCCGAGATCGCCGCGGCGATCGGCGCCGACGGCGTGCACATCGGCGAGCACGATGCGAGCGTCACGGCGGCGCGCGAGCTCGTCGGGCCCGATCGGCTGGTCGGCGTATCGTGCTACGACGATTTCGAGCGCGCGCAAGCCGCGGTCGTCATGGGCGCAGACTACGTCGCGTTCGGCAGCTTCTTCGCCTCGAGCGTCAAGCCCGGCGCACGCAAAGCGAGCGTCGAGCTGTTGTCGCGGGCGCGCACGCTCGGCGTGCCGGTCGTCGCGATCGGCGGCATCGACGCCGACAACGCAGCCGAGCTCGTGCGTGCCGGCGCGGATGCGCTTGCCGTCATCAGCGCCGTGTTCGGCGAGCCGACGCTCGACGACGTCGAGATCGCGGCGCGCACGCTCGCGCGACTGTTCGTCCCGCCGTCGGCTGCGCCTCGCGTCGATCACGCGTCGTGATCGGCGCGTTTCGCAGGAGACCATTACCTTGACCGATCGCAACGAGACGCTGTTCGCGCGCGCGCAGCGCACGATCCCCGCAGGCGTCAACTCGCCGGTGCGCGCGTTCCGCTCGGTCGGCGGCACGCCGCGCTTCTTCGTGAAAGGACTGGGCGCCTACGTCTGGGATGCCGCGGACAAGCGCTACATCGATTATGTCGGATCGTGGGGGCCGGCGATCGTCGGCCATGCGCATCCCGACGTCGTGCGCGCCGTGCAGCAGCGTGCGGAGCTCGGCCTGTCGTTCGGCGCGCCGACCGAGATCGAGATCGAGATGGCGGAGACGCTCGTGCGCCGGCTGCCGTCGATGGACATGGTCCGGCTCGTGTCGTCGGGCACCGAGGCGACGATGTCCGCGTTGCGGCTCGCGCGCGGGTTCACCGGCCGCACGAAGATCGTCAAGTTCGAGGGTTGCTATCACGGTCATGGCGACAGCCTGCTCGTCAAAGCGGGCTCCGGAGCGCTCACCTTCGGTCAGCCGTCGTCGGCGGGCGTGCCGCCGGCGATCGCGGGCGAGACGGTCGTCGTCGCCTACAACGACCTCGCCGCGCTCGAAGCGGCGTTCGATGCCGAGCCCGATGCGATCGCCGGCGTCATCGTCGAGCCGATCGCGGGCAACATGAATCTCGTGCGCCCCAGAGCCGGTTATCTCGAAGGCATGCGCGCATTGTGCGATCGCCACGGCGCCGTGCTGATCTTCGACGAGGTGATGACGGGGTTTCGCGTGCACCCGCGCGGCGTGCAGGGCCTGACCGGTGTCACGCCCGATCTCACCACGCTTGGCAAGGTGATCGGCGGCGGGATGCCGGTCGGCGCATTCGGCGGCAAGCGCGCGATCATGGAGAAGATCGCGCCGCTCGGACCGGTGTACCAGGCGGGCACGCTGTCCGGCAATCCGGTCGCTGTTGCCGCGGGACTCGCAACCCTCGCGCTCACCGAAGCACCCGGCTTTTACGAGTCGCTCGCCGAAAAGACGAAGTCGTTTGCCGACCGACTCGGCGCTGCGGCGAAACGCGCCGGCGTTGCGTTCTGCGCCGATGCGGTCGGCGGCATGTTCGGCTTGTACTTCGCGCCGAAGGTGCCGCAGAGCTACGACGAAATCATGGCGTGCAACAAGGAGCGTTTCAATCGCTTCTTCCACGCGATGCTCGACGCCGGCATCTATCTCGCGCCGTCCGCGTACGAGGCGGGCTTCGTGTCGGCGGCGCACACGGCGGACGACATCGCGGCGACGGTCGACGCAGCCGAGCGCGCGTTCGCGCAGCTTCGCTGACCGGAACAAAACACGACGCGCGAAGGTCACGATACGCGGCCTTCGGGGGGCCCCATTCATTGGGGCGTGCTGCGACGTCGTGGGGCGGCGACAGTCTATCTCAGCGGCGTCGCCGACAAGCGACGAAACGGGCGAAAAATCGCACGCAACGTCTTGATTCTTGCGGCGAGACAGGGTTTTTGACCGCCTCGCCGTGCTATCATCGATGCCCAATTTTCGAGCAACGACACCGTTGAACGCACCCATTCCGTTGAACGTACCCGTTCGCAAACGTCTCGGCGAAATCCTGATCGAGCGCGGCAAGCTCGACGCCGCAGCGCTCGAGCGCGCGTTGCGGCTGCAGCAGGAGTCGGGCGAGCGACTCGGCGCGCTGCTCGTCACGCTTGGCATCGTCGCGCAGCGCGACCTCGCCGAGGCGCTTGCGCTGCAGCTCGGACTGCCGCTGGTCGATGCCAACGGCTATCCGGAACTGCCGATTCTCGAGGAGCGCATTTCCGCGCGCTTTCTGCGCGAAGCGCGCGCGTTGCCGCTGCGCGAGGACGAGCACGAGCTCGCGCTTGCGATGGCCGATCCGACCGACGAATACACGATTGGCGCATTCCGCATGGTCACGGGCCGCGACGTGCGGCCGCTGGTTGCGATACCGACCGAGCTCGAGGCCGCGCTCGAGCGGCTGTACGGAACCGGTCGCTCCGCGGTCGGCCAGATCATCGGCGACGTCGAGCAGCGCACCGGCGACGACCTGTCGTTCGACGCCGACGTGCAGCAGCTGAAAGATCTCGCGGCCGAAGCGCCGGTCATCCGCCTCGTGTCGCTGATCATCACCAATGCGCTCGAGGCGCGCGCGTCCGACATCCACATCGAGCCGTTCGAGAACCGGCTCGTCGTCCGCTACCGCATCGATGGCGTGCTGCACGAGGTCGAGTCGCCGCCGCGCCGCTTTTCCGCCGCGGTGATTTCGCGCGTGAAGATCATGGCGAACCTCGACATCGCCGAGCGCAGGCTGCCGCAGGACGGCCGCATCCGGCTGCGCGTTCAGGGCAAGGAGATCGACCTTCGCGTGTCGACCGTGCCGACGATGCACGGCGAGTCGGTCGTCATGCGGATCCTCGACAAGGGCGGTGTCGCGCTCGACTTCTCGAAGCTCGGCTTCTGGGACGACACGCTCAAGCGCTTCACCGACGTGCTGGTCGAGCCGCACGGCATCCTGCTCGTCACCGGCCCGACGGGTTCCGGGAAGACGACGACCCTGTACACGGCGCTCGACCGTTTGAACCAGCCCGACGTCAAGATCCTGACCGTCGAGGATCCGGTCGAATACCAGATGCCGGGCATCAACCAGATCCAGGTGAAGCCGCAGATCGATCTCACGTTCGCGAACGCGCTGCGCTCGATCGTGCGGCAGGACCCGGACGTGATCATGATCGGCGAGATCCGCGATCTCGAGACGGCGGAAATCGCCGTGCAATCGGCGCTCACCGGGCACCTCGTGCTGTCGACCGTGCACACGAACGATGCGCCGTCCTCCGTCAATCGGCTGCTCGACATGGGCGTCGAGGATTACCTGCTCACCTCGACGGTGATCGGCATTCTCGCGCAGCGGCTCGTGCGTACGCTGTGCGCGACCTGCAAGGAGCCGTACACGGCGCTGCCTGAAGTCGTGACCGAGCTCGGCCTCGATCGCTTTGCGAAGTCGCCGATCACGCTCTATCACGCGAAGGGCTGCCCGCAGTGCGCGCAGACCGGTTACAGCGGGCGCATCGGCATCTACGAGATGCTGCCGATGAGCGATCCACTGCGAAGCCTCGTCATGAAGCATGCGATCGCGACCGAGCTTCGCGGCGAGGCGATCCGCGAAGGCATGCTGACGATGTACGAGGACGGACTTCGCAAGGCGGTTGCCGGCATCACGACATTCGAGGAGGTCCTTCGCGTCACGCGCGAAGGTTAGTCGTCCGTGCCGATCTACCGCTACAAGGCCGTCAATGCGGCAGGTGACGTCGCGATGGGCGAGCTCGACGCCGCGAACGAAGTCGAGATCGTCGACCGCTTGCGCGACCAGGGCATGATGCCGATGCACGTCGCGCCGACGGTGCTCGGTGCGACCACGGCTGTCGCGGCGGGAAGCGCGACGAAGCCGCGGCGCCGGCTGTTCGCGCGCAAGCGCGTCACGCGCGACAATCTGCTCGCGATCACGCGCGAGCTCGCCACGCTCTTGCGCGCCGGACTGCCGCTCGACCGCGCATTGGAAGTGCTGATCGGCCTTGCAACCACCGCTCCTGTCGCGGCGCTGCTGCAAGGCATCCGCGACGACGTGCGCGGCGGCAAGTCGCTTTCGCAGGCGCTCGATGCGCGCCGCGACGTGTTCTCGCGCTTCTACGTCAACATCGTGCGCGCCGGCGAAGCGGGCGGCGCGCTCGGCGAAGTGTTGACAAGGCTCGCCGACACGATGGAGCGCAACAAGGAGCTGCGCGAAAGCGTGAAGAGCGCGCTGATCTATCCGACGATCCTGATCGGCGTTGCCGTGTTGTCGCTGATCGTCATTCTGGCGTACGTCGTGCCCGCGTTCGAGCAGACGTTCGCGCAGGCGGGCAAGGCGCTGCCGTTGCCTACCGAGATCGTCGTGTTCGTCGGCACGGCGATTCGTCGCTGGTGGTGGGCGATCGGCGCGGCGATCGTTCTGTTCGTGCTCAATTTCCGGCGCCGGCTCGCGAAGCCGCATGTTCGTGCGCGCTGGGATGCGCGCATTTTGCGGATGCCGCTGTTCGGCGACGTTGCGACGAAGGTCGAGGTCGCGCGCTTCGCGCGCACGCTTGCCACGCTGATCGGCAACGGCGTGACGCTGCTCGCCGGACTTGCGATCGTCAAGGAGACGCTCGGCAATGTCGTGCTCGCGGGCGCGCTCGATGGCGTGATCGCGCGGCTGCGCGAAGGCAAGGGCTTCGGCAGGCCGCTCGCGGAGACAGGTCTCTATCCGAAGCTCGCCACGCAGATGATTCTCGTCGGCGAGGAGTCGGGTCGGCTCGAGGAAATGCTCGGCCGCGTCGCCGATGTGTACGACCGCGAAGTGCAGATCGCGGTCAAGCGCTTTCTCGCCGTGCTCGAGCCGACGCTGATCCTGTCGCTCGCCGTGCTGATCGGCAGCATCGTGTTCTCGATCCTGATCGGGGTCATGAGCATGAGCGAACTTGTGCAGTAAACCCGGTCTAAACCCCTGCCGCGCGGCGGGTTCATGCGTGCGCGGACGAAGAACGGAGAGGTTCTGGCAATGACAACGAACGCACGAACGCGTGTGCGGACGGCTCGACGCCGCGCGCGCGGCATGACGCTGATCGAAATCCTCGTGGTGCTCGTGCTGCTCGCGGTGATCATGAGTGTCGTCGCAGGCAATTACCTGGGCCGCGGCGAAAAGGCGAAAGCCGATGCCGCGAAGATCGAGATCGGACAGATCGCGCAGACGCTCGATCTGTACAAACTCGAAGTCGGCCGCTATCCGACCACACAGGAAGGCCTGCAGGCGCTGATCAGCGCGCCGGCTGGCGTCACGAACTGGAACGGTCCGTACTGGAAGAAGAACACCGTGCCGAAAGATCCATGGGGCAGCGAATACAAGTACGCGTCGCCGGCTGCGAACGGAACCCCGTACGAAATTCTCTCGTACGGCGCCGACGGCAAGGAAGGCGGCGAAGGCCCGAACAAGGACATCACGAGCTCGCAATGACGCGTGCGCGCACGTCGAGCCGCTCGACTCGCCGCATGCAAGCGCGCGGCGTGACGCTGCTCGAGCTCCTCGTGGTGCTCGTGCTGATGGCGATCGTCGCCGCGGTTGCGTTGCCGATGTTCAGCGGCGCCGTGTCGAACACCGAGTTGAAGAGCGCGGCGCGCCAGGTCGCCGCGGGTTTGCGTTATGCGCGAAGCGAGGCGCTCGCCGGCAAGCGCGAAACAGTCGTTGTCTACGATCTGGAGCGGCGCGTGTTTCGTGTCGACCGCGATCCGCGCGAGCATCCGCTGGCGCGCGGGATCGAGATGAAGCTTACCGGCGCGCAGAGCGACATCGCGAACGAGCACGTCGGCGCGATCCGCTTCTTTCCCGACGGCGGCTCGAACGGCGGTCGCGTGACCGTTGCCGCCGGCGAGCGCAAGTTCGATGTCGACATCGACTGGCTTACCGGTCGCGTCGCGATCAATGATTAGGATGGCGTCGAACGTGCGACAGGCTTCGCTTTGGTCGTCATTCCCGCGAAGGCGGGAATCTGGCGTCTTTGCGACGAACGACACTGGTTCCCCGCCGAAGTCTATCCCGAGCGAAGTCGAGGGACGGGGACGACAGTCGGCGTATTCGCGGCTACGACGCTCACGCAATCGCGAACACGGCTTCTCGCTGCTCGAAGTGCTCGTCGCGTTCGTGATCGTCGCACTCGTCGCGACGGCGCTTTTCCGCCTGTTCTCCGGCGCGCTCGTCAACGCGGGTGCCGCCGACGATTACAGCAAGGCGGCGCTGGTCGCGCAAAGCGCGCTCGACGAAGCGTCGATGCCGCCGCTGCGCGAAGGCACGAAGGACGGCACGGCGGACGACGGCCGTATCACCTGGCTTGCGCGCATTTCGCCGTACGCCGCCCCCGGCGTCCCGCCCGAGCTCGAAGCGGCGTCGGAAGGCTTGCCGATCCGCCTGTGGCGCGTCGCGGTCGACGTCACGTTCACCGGTTCGAACGGCGCGTCGCGCACGATCACGCTCGCCACGACGCGCATCGGCGCGCGGGAGGCGCGATGAACGCGCCGCGCGAAGCCGCGCGAAGCCGCGGCTTCACGCTGCTCGAGATGACAATCGCGCTGCTGCTGTTCGCGATGATGTCGGCGGTGCTGTTCGGCTCGCTGCGGCTCGCCGGGCGCAGCTGGGACAGCGGCGAGGCGAAGGCGGCGCACGCATCCGACATGCGGCAGACCGAGCAATTCCTGCGCGAGCATCTGTCGTCACAGTATCCGCAACGGTTGCGCAAGGTCGTCGAGTTGCCGCTGCTTTTCGCCGGCCAGCGCAACGAGCTTCGCTATGCGGCGGCGTTGCCCGCGCGCGTGGACGAGGGAGGCATCTACTACTTCAGGCTGTCGGTGGCGAAGGACGGCGAGCGTTCGCGGCTGATGCTCGAGCGTGTCGTGCCCGATCTCGACGCCACTGCGGACATCGAATTCACCGACGCCGAGCGCTCGGTGCTCGCCGAGGACATCGAGGAGCTTCGCCTCGAGTATCTCGGGCGCGACTCGGGCAGCGCCGACGTGGTCACACCGACGTGGCGCGATCGCTGGGACGACAAGCAGAAGCTGCCGTTGCTCATGCGCATCGAGATCCGTCCGGCGAAGGGCCCGGCATGGCCGCTGCTTGTCGTCGAGCCGCGACGCGCGCCGGAAGCAGGCTGCCGCAACTGGGAACCGGCGCAGCAACGCTGCGTCGGGCAGAGCTGATGCGCCGCGTGATCGCGCATTCGGTGCGTCTTGCCCCTCGCGCGCGCAACAGCGGCATCGCGCTCATCGCGGCGTTGTGGTTGACGGTGCTGCTCACGGTGATCGCAAGCGGATTCGCGTTCAGCATGCGCAGCGAAGCGCTCGCCGCGCGCAATGCGCTGTCGCTCGCAGTGGCGCGCGCGGCCGCCGATGGCGCCGTCGAGCGCACGGTGTTCGAGCTGGCGCGACCGCGCAATATCGCCGGCGCGTGGATTCCGGACGGTCAGGCGAAACGGTGGCAGGACGGCGATGTGTCGATCACCGTCGTTGCGATCGACGAGTCGTCGAAGATCGATCTCAACGCGGCGACCGCGCCGCTGCTGAAGGGGCTGTTCCAGCAGGTCGGCGGCGTCGATGCCGACAGCGCGCAGCGGATCGTCGAAGCGCTCGCCGACTGGAAGGACGCCGATGATCTTCGCCGCCCGAATGGCGCCGAAGCATCCGATTACCGCGCGGCCGGCCGCAAGTACGGGCCGTCGAACGCGCAATTCGAAAGCGTGGGCGAGCTGCGCCGCGTGCTCGGCATGACGCCCGCGATTTATGCGAAGGTCGCCGATTCGCTGACCGTCTATTCGCGCCAACCGGGCATTAATCCGTCGACGGCATCGCGCGACGTGCTGCTCGCCATTCCCGGCGTGACCGCAGCCGCGGTCGACGCGTACCTCGCACAGCGCCGCGACGCGCTCGATCAGAAGCTGCCCGTGCCGCCGTTCCCGCCGGCGCAGGCGTTCATGGCGGCGGTGGTGCCGATCTGGCGAATCCGCGCCGAGGCTGCGCTGCCCGATGGTGTAACCTTCGTCCGCGACGCCGCGGTGCGTCCCTCGATGGACCCGCGCCGGCCGCTGATCGCGTTCCTCTGGCAGGAGGCCACGCGCGCGGCTCCGCCCGAAACGAACCCCGACGCGATGGCGGCGGGCACGACTCCCAATGGATACGGCAAGCTTTAATCTCCGCCAAGGTTTGCGCGAAAGCGCGCACCAGCTCGGCCTCGCGGCGTTCTGGCGATGGTGGACCGGCCAGCTCGCGGCGCTCGTCCCCGCCGCGCTGCGCGTGGCGATGCAGCGGCGCCGGCTGCGGCCGGTGATCGCGTTCGACTCGACGAGCGCTGCGCTGTGGGAGCCGGGAACGGCGGACGGCGCGCTCGCGTATGTCGAGTCAGCGCGCATCGATCTCGCCGGCGATCCGGCGGCAGTTGCACAGGCCGGCCGCGCTGCGATCGAGCGGATGCCGCTCGTGTCGTACGGCGGGCCCGTTGCGGCGCCCGGTGTCGTCGTGGCGCTTGCGCCGGCGAAGGTGCTGCGCAAGCGGCTCGTGCTTCCCGCCGCCGTCGAGGAGAATCTCAAACAGGCGCTCGCTTACGATCTCGACCGCCATACGCCGTTTCGCGCGGACGAGCTCAATTTCGACGCTGTCGTCATCGACCGCGACATGGCGAAGCGTGAGATCGTCGTCGACTGGGCGGCGGCGCGGCGCGCCGACGTCGACCAGGCGCGGCGCACCGCCGAGAGCTTCGGCGCGACGGTCGTCGGCGTCGCCGCCGACACGCCCGGTCACGCCGACCCGACGCGGCTCGCGCGGCTCAATCTGCTGCCCGAAGCCGATCGGGTCGACCCCGCGTGGTGGCGTCGCTGGCGGCTTTGGGTGCCTGCCGTGCTGCTGCTCGCCGTCGCCGCCTTCGCAACGCTGCTACCGATCTGGCAAAAGCGCGACTACACGATCGCGCTCAACCGCCAGGTCGACCAGGCGCATCAGCAGGCGAGCGCGGCCGACGCGCTTCGCACCGCGCTCGAGCAGCAAATGGGCGACTATAACTTCGTGCTCGCGAAGAAGTACGGGTACGCGAGCGCGACGCAGGTGGTCGACGACGTGACGAAGCTGCTCCCCGACGACACGTGGCTCACGCAGCTCGAGTTGAAGAGCACGGTGAAGAACAAGGAGCCGCTGCGCGAGTTGCTGCTGCGCGGCGAGAGCGGCAACGCGGGACGTCTGGTCTCGCTGCTCGAGGAGTCGAAGCTCTTCGAGCAGGCGGCGCCGCGCTCGCCGACGACGAAGATCCAGCCGGGCCCCGGAGAGATCTTCGACCTCGGCGCGCAGTTGAAGCCGCTGCCGCCGCCGGGCTCTGTCGCTGGGGGCGAGGCGGGACCCATCGCCGCGAACAATCCGCCGTCGCCCGCACCGCAGAAGGCACCCGATGCGTCGGCGACCGCACCTGCGCCGACACCGCCGCCGCCCGCGACACCGAGCGCGCCTGTTGCGGCTCCCGTCAAGCCTCCGTCGACCGCCGCTGCGCCGGCACTGGCACCGGTACCGGCACCGGCACCGGCGAAACCGACCCCGGCAGCGCCTGCGCCTGTGATCGCGGCACCGGCGGCAGCGTCGGCGCCGACTGCGCCGCCTGCAACCGTCGCGTGGCCGGCCGCGGCCCCGCCAACGAGCGCGCCGTCGCTCGAAGGCGCGCCGCCCGGCGCCGACGTGGCCAGGATTCGGAAGCCGAACTCGCCATGAACGCCGCGATCGCTCGTCTCGCGCCCCCGCAACAGCGCACGCTCGCCGTTGCGCTGCTCGTTGTCGCCGTCGCGCTCGTGCTTGCGATCGCGCTCGTGCCGATCGTGCTGCTGCACAAGCATTACGACGACGCGATCGCGTCACTTACCGACCGGTTGCAACGCTACCGCGCCGTCGCGGCGCAGGCGCCGCAATACCAGCAGGCGCTCGATGCGATGCGCGCGCGCGACGGACGCCGGTTCTTCCTGAAGAACACGGCGCCCAATCTGGCAGGCGCCGAGCTGCAGGAGCTCGTCCGCGGCGCCGTCGAGGCGAACGGCGGCCGGATCACGACAAGCCAGAACATGGCGGCAAAGGACGAGGGCCGCTTCAAGCAGATCGGCGTGACCGTGCAGTTCTTCGCGACGACGCCGAACCTGCAGAAGGTTCTCTATGCGCTCGAGACGCAGGTGCCGTACGTCGTCGTCGACAACCTGACGCTTCGCCCGCTCAATGCGTTTCGCGGATTCAAGCCGGCGCCCGGGCAGGAGCCCGAGTTGAACGTCCAGCTCGAAACGTCCGCGTTCGCGTTTCCGGAGCCTGCGAAGAAATGATGATTCGAGGAGGCGTGCGATGAAGCCGCTATTCGCATTCGTGCGTTCCGCGCTGTGGTGGCTGCTGCCGCTCGTCGCGCTGACCGCGCTGGTTGCATATGAAACGGAGTTCGGTCGCGCGTTGCGCAAGGCGCCGCCGCAGCTCGCGCCGATCGAGCCGAAGGCCGTTGCGGTCGCGCTCTTGCCGGAGTACGCGATTCCCGGTGGCGTCGCCGTTCGCCGCGAAACGGTCGAGCGCACGCTCTTTACGCCGACGCGCCGGCCCGCGCCGACGCTCGTGGTCGAGGCGGCCAAGCCGCGGATGCAGCGCGGCCAGTTCGCGCTGACCGGCACGCTGATGGTCGACGGCAAGAACACCGCGTTCCTGCGCGAGACCAACGGCGGGCGCTCTCGCCGGGTGACGCAGGGCGAGACGATCAACGGGCTCGTCGTTGCGGAAGTCAAGCCCGACCGCGTCAAGCTCGCGATGGGCGAAGAGGTCGAAGAGCTCGTGCTTCGCGTGACGACGAATCCGCGCGCGACGCCGCAACCCGCGGTCGCAGCCGCGCCGGTGCCCCAGCCCGCCGCCGTTCCGCCCGCCGCCGCGGCGGCTGCCCCTGCCAACACGCAGGAAGTCGCCGCGACGCTCGCCGAACGTCGGCGTGCCGCGCGCGCAGCGCAGGCGGCGGCGCAGCAACAGACATCCACACCCGACGGCAACCCGGTGCCCGTCCCGCGGCCCGGCTCGGCGGCGGGCAGCAACGGCGCGGCGCCTGTCGCGCCCCCGACACCGCCAGCGCCCGCGCGCACGTCGTCCGCAACCCCCGATCCGAGCTGGAACGACGTCTACCAGCGATATCAATACCGGACGCGCTGATTTAGCTGCGGCCGATGCTTCGTTCTTTCAACCCTCGTGACGGTCGCCGTGCGGGCTCGCCGCAACCGGCGGCCCGTCGCGCACCTCGAACAATGCCAATATCCACGCCTCCCTTTCCTGCGCGCGCCCTTATTTGCGCGCTGACGATCGCGCTCGCTTCGTGCGCGACGGTGCCCTCGCCAACCGAGCGGCCGGTAACGCCGCCGACACCGGCAGCGAAGCCCGCGCCCGACGCTTTGGCGTCCGGAATCGGCGCCCCCGAGACCTCCGCCGACGCTGCCGCACGCTCGAAGCTCTACAAGGGAACCGGCGTGTTGTTGAAGAGTCAGCAGGCGCCGGCCGCCGCTGCACCACCGCAGGGCGGCGGCGTGATGCTCAATTTCGAAGGCGCCGACCTGCGCGAAGTCATCCGCAACATCCTCGGCGACATTCTCAACGAGGGCTACACGATCGATCCCACCGTCGGCGGTCAGGTCACGATCCGAACGACGACTGGAATCGCACGCGAGGCGCTGCCGGCGACCCTCGAGATGCTGCTGCGGATGAACGGCGCGACGATGGTGAAGGAAGACGGCGTCTACAAGATCCTGCCGCAGGCCGCGGCGGTGCGCGGCAACGTGACGCCGCAGCTCGGCGGCATACAACGACCGCTGCCGCCGGGCTACTCGGTGCAGATCGTTCCGCTTCGCTACGTCGGCGTGCGCGAAATGCTGCGCGTGCTCGAGCCGTTCGCGAAGGACGCCCAGGCGATCCGCGTCGATGAGCTGCGCAACTTCATCATCCTGTCAGGTACGGAGCGCGAGCTGCGGCACCTGCTCGAGACGATCGACATGTTCGACGTCGACTGGATGGCGGGCATGTCGGTCGGGCTCTTCACGCTGCAGAGCGCGGACGTGAAGACGGTGATGCAGGACATCACCCGCGCGCTCGGCGAGCCGAACGTGAGCCCGCTGACCGGCATCCTGCGCATCATTCCGATCGAGCGGTTGAATGCAATCCTCGTCATCACGCCGCAGCCCGCGTATCTCGACGAGGCGAGGAAGTGGGTCGAGCGGCTCGATCGCACCGGAGGCGAAGCGGGCGGCGTGCGCTTCTATGTCTACAACCTGCAATACCAGCGCGCCGAGAAGGTCGGGCCGCTGCTGCAGCAGGCGTTCACCGGCCGCACGACTCAGGCAGCGGCTCCGAGCGCGCCGACGGTTGCGCCCGGAACGCCGGCCGGCACGATCGTCTCGCCGCCCGCTTTCCAGGGCGGCACGCCGGTGACGCCGGGCGCTGCCGCGACGACCACAACGACGACGATCACGACACCGACAGGTCCGGCCGCCGCGGCCGCGCAGCGCCTTGCCGGCGAGGCCGTCGGCGTCGTGCGCAATCTCCAAGTCGTCGCCGACAAGGACAACAACACGTTGCTGATCGTCGCGACACCGGCCGAGTACGCGGTGATCGAGCAGGCGCTCAAGAAGCTCGACGTGCCGCAGCGGCAGGTGCTGATGGAAGTGACGATGGCCGAAGTGAAGCTCACCGACAACCTGTCGATCGGCGTCGAGGCGCTGTTCCGCAATGCGGCGCCGTCGGGGCGCGGCAGTGGCGGTGTGTTCAGTGCCACACCCGCGTTCAACCCGATACCGTCCGGAGGAGGCGCGCTGAAGATCCCGGACGCCAATTTCACGTACATCTTGAACAGCGCGTCGTTCGCGGGCGGCATCCAGGCGATCCTGAGCCTGATGGACAAGTACGGAAACACAAAAGTGCTCGCGAACCCGCAAGTCGCGGCGCTCGACAATCAGAAGGCGACGATCAAGGTCGGTGACCGCATACCCGTATGCTCGTCGACGACCGTCGGCAACGTGGCGAATGCGGTGACGACCACATCGCAATACATCGACACCGGCACGCTGCTGCAGGTCACGCCGCACATCAATGCGAGCGGGCTGGTGACGCTCGACGTGCAAGCGGAAGTCAGCATTCCGGGAACGCTCAGCTCGACTTGCGACAATCCACCGTCGATCAATACGCGATCGGTGCAGACGCTGCTGTCGGTACCCAGTGGTCAGACCATGGTGATGGGCGGTCTCATCAGTGACACGCGAGCGGGCGGTACCGAAGGCTTCCCATTGCTGTCACGCATCCCGGTTCTCGGCGGCCTGTTCGGCACCCAATCGCTCAACGTCACACGCATCGAGCTCGTCATCTTCATCACACCTCGCGTAATCGAAGGCGACAGCGGCGCGGCGGAGATCATCGAGGACCTGCGCCGCCGTATGGAGCGGCTCGATTTCGGCTTTCCGGTGACTTCTCAGACGCCCGAGCTGACGGGCACGGACAAGGCGAAGCGGGCATTCGACGAGATGTTTCCAGCGTTGACGCCGATGCAGCGAGGAAGCTTCGGAACATCGTCGACGCCAGCGCCGATGCCCGCTCCGTCGGCTCCGGTAGCGCCTGCAACGAACGTGCCGTCAGCGGCGCCACCGCCGGCCGCGCCATCAACAAATCCTCCGCCACCGGCTCCGCGTCCATGAAGGCCGAAGATCCGAAAACCGTCGTGGAAGCCCGACAGCAAGAGGAAGCAGCAAAATAATCGTCGTTAAATCACGACAGCCCTGTGTTGCGCCCCCGCAACAAGGGGTTTTTTGCCCTCTTTTCTTCGTTGACGCTGGGGGGCGATTTCGTTAGTCTGGCCCCGAGGATTGCGGCGCCGCGTGGCGGTTCGCACGAGTTTTTGGACAGTCCTCGGCCTCTCTCGCAACGCGGCGCTTGACCTGGCACAAAAGGGGCAATCCTGATGAAGTGGAGAATGGGCGGGCGCCAACGCGCTCGCGTGGCAATTGAATTGATTTCAGCGCGCTTGATCGCGCTCGGCGTCGCGGTGATCGTGGCGGCCTGCGCGACGCTTTCGGCGGATTCGTCGCCCGAAGCGAAAAAAGCGGCGGTCGCGAAGCGCGTCGAGGCGCGCTGGACGGCGTTGATCAAAGGCGACGTGGCTGCATCGTATGCGTTGCTGTCGCCGGCCTCGAAGGCGGTGTTGACGGAGGAACAGTACAGAGGGCGAACTCGCAAAGGTTTCACCGGGATCGAGATCGATTCGATCGACTGTGCCGATGAAACCTGCAAGGTCAAGCTGTATGTGAGCTTCGACGCGACACCCGTCAAGGGGCACCCGATCAAGGGAATCCGGACGATGGCAACGGAAACGTGGGTGATCGACCGAGGTGAATACTGGTACGTCTGGCCGAACTAAGCACCGATTAGCCGTTGCGTTTTTTCCACAGGGGGCTTTGCGGCGGAGCCGAATCGTTTGGACAAGAGGAGCAGGCTGTAATAACATCATCGCGCTGTTGGTTTGAAGTGATCACTTAAATTCGCGAACAGAGGAGTCATCACCCACTATGAACACTTTCAACAAGAAGTCGCTGTACGCCGCGCTGGCTGGTTTGAGCGCGCTGGGCACGACGGGCGTCGCGCAAGCGGTGTCGGTCAACCCCGACGGGCTCGGCCAGGCGCTGATCTATCCGTACTTCACCGTACGTGAGTCGGCGACCGGCCAGGCGTACACCTCGCTGCTGACGGTCATCAACTCGACCGCCTCGGCGAAGGCGGTGAAGGTCCGCTTCCTGGAAGGCAAGAACTCCCGCGAAGTGCTCGACTTCAACCTCTACCTGTCGAAGAAGGACGTCTGGGTCGCGGCCATCGTCCCGACCGCAACGGGCGCTGCCGTCTTCACGCCTGATCTGTCCTGCACGACGCCGAAGGTCGGCGCAACCGCTGCGACGGCGACCGCCTTCGTCAACTACGCGTATACCGGCAGCGCTGCCGACGGCGCCGACACGTCGCTCGACCGCACCCGCGAGGGCTACGTCGAAATCATCGAGATGGGCAACATCATCACGGATCCGGATCCCGCTTCCGTGTGGACCTCGGTGACGCACGTCTCGGGCGTTCCGGCCTGTACGGGGCTGTCGGATGCGGCCACGTCGGCTGCGACGGTCACCGGCAACGGCGGCCTGTTCGGCGGCCTGACGCTGATCAACGTGAACGCGGGTATCGACGCCTCGTACGACGCGGTCGCGCTCGACAACTTCTCGGCAATCCCGCTGTGGAGCGCGCCGGGCTCGGTGCTGCCGACGCTGCAGCAGGTCAACCCGAAGACCTCGGTTGTCACGAGCGGCACGCAGACGTTCATCACCGACTGGTCGGCGATTCCGCCGAATGACCCGGCCGACCCGGTCACCGCGGTGCTGATGCACAACAACGTGTACAACGAGTTCGTGGTCGAAACGGGCACCGCGTCGGGCACCGACTGGGTGCTGACGATGCCGACGAAGCGCTTCTATGTGCCGGTCGGCCCGGGAACCAACCCCGGCCGCCTGTTCATGCGCAACTTCAACGGCAACAGCGGCTCGTGCGACGACGTCACCCTGACGCAGTTCGACCGCGAAGAGCGCACGGTTACGTCGGCGGTGTCGTTCTCGCCGCCGCCGCCCACCGGTGTCGACTCGATCTGCTGGGAAGCGAACGTCATTTCGGTCAACGGCAAGAACGTGCTGGGTTCGAAGAACAACCTGAACCTGCCGACAACGTTCGAGCACGGCTGGCTCGCATTGTCGTTCACGCCGAACGCCGCGGCGACCGCCAAGCACATGCTGGTCGGCGGCGCGTCGACGGTCTGCACGGTGAACGTCACGACGCCGGCGGGTTCTGCTTGCGCAGCGGGCCCGACCAACACGACGTTCGTCGGTCTGCCGGTCATCGGCTTCGCGGTGGAAACGTTCGCGAACGGCGCGGTCGGAACGCCTCCGATCCTCTCCAACTACGCCGGTCAGTTCGTGCACAAGTACACGCGCGACATCCACTAAGTCGTTTCACGCATGTGATGCTCGAAAGGGCGGGGCGAAAGTCCCGCCCTTTTTCTTGGCCGTGGGGTCGCAAAGGCGATCGACATGCGCTACAGGCTGTCGTCGACGCAACGAAGCGACAACCCGTCGCGCTCGATGATCAATTGACCGCGGATGCGGCCTCTTTTTCGAGCATCGCGCGGCAAGTCTTTGATGCACGATCGTGTCAGTGCCAACGCGCATGTTCCGCTCGTCGGGCAACTCGCGACGTTTCTCTGCGCGCGAATTTTTTCTTGGACGCGGACCCGACCTTCTTGTAAAATTGATTAACATTTGTTGTGGATAACACGTCCGCGAAACGGCAGCGCGGACTCAAGGAGAGGTTCCCTTATGTTCAGCGTTCCCCGTTTCATCGGGGGCTTGGCGGCTGCCGGCCTTTCGGCGCTCGCCGCGATGCCCACCGCGCAGGCCGCCGGCAACGTCGCGTACACCGATTCGCTGTGCACCGCGTACTACACCGACCCATTGTCGCCGCCGCCGACCCAGGTGCTGAAGTGCGCGCGCATGGTCTGCTCGATCACGGGCGTCGGCTCCTACATCACGACGGTTGGGCAGCAGCACATTCTGACCGTCGCATGCCAGAACCCGCCTGCCGCCTCCTACAAGTGGGTATTGAGCCCGCAAAGCCCCGCGGGCTGCCCGCCGCCGGGACCTTCGGACACCGGCATCACGATCCAGATCGTTTCGAACACGCCGCGTGTGTGCTGGTACGAAGCGATCACGCATGACGCGAACAACGCCAACACCGGCTG
>WNGA01000028.1_pt1 | contig 162074 bp, 154 predicted proteins | sample 5400061 | NCBI WGS metagenome assembly WNGA01 (sample SAMN13153366, study PRJNA577476) | soil metagenome | isolation source: 100 cm soil or saprolite under grassland replicate 2 | place: USA:California | collected 2016-06-15 | reverse complement strand
GATCCGCCGCCACCCCGGCGCGCTCCCGCAGGAGCCGCACATCGAGATGGACGCCTCGACGCCGAGCGGGCACCGCGAGCGCTCCGCGCGGGGCGGGTCGCAGGGGGAGCGGGGCGAGCAGGTCGTGGACTACGAGTTCGACCAGCGCCCCGAGGCGGGGCGGCCGCTCTCGCGCGGCGACCGGGTCGTCCACCCGACCCTCGGGGCGGGCGTGGTGCTCGGCTGCGACGGCGCGGGGCGCGACGCGAAGGTGACGGTCCGGTTCGAGGCGGGCGAGAAGCGCGTCCTCGCCCGGTTCCTCGGGCGTGGCTGAGCCATGCAGGCCGGCAGCGTCCTCCTCGAGTTCGACGGCGTCGCGCCCGCACCGCTCTACTTCGCCGCGCCGCGACGGGTCGTCGAGGCGCGGACGCTCGAGCAGGTGCGACCGGCGCTCGCCGCGGTCGAGGCCGAGGCGGCGGCGGGGCGGTGGGCGGCGGGGTTCCTCGCGTACGAGGCGGCTCCTGCGCTCGACCCGGCGCTGCGCGCCCTCGCAGCCGGCCCGGGACCGCTCGCGTGGTTCGGCATCTACGACGCGCCCGCGACCTGCGCGCCGCCGCCGCTCGGCGAGGCGACGCTCGGTGCGCTCGCGCCCGACGTCGACCGGGCGGCCTATCTGGCAGCGGTGGAGCGGATCCGCGCCCGCATCGCCCGCGGCGACGTCTACCAGGTGAACCACACGATCCGGCTGCGCGGCCCGTTTCGCGGGGATCCGCTGGCGCTCCATCGCCGGCTGCGCGCGGCCCAGGGCGCCGGGCTCGGCGCGCTCGTCCACCTCGGGGACCGCGCGATCGTCTCGACGTCGCCGGAGCTGTTCCTCGAGCGCCGCGGCGACCTCGTGCGCGCACGGCCGATGAAGGGGACGGCACGGCGTGGTCGCTTCGAGGAGGAGGACCTCGCCGCCGCCGCCGCGCTCGTCGCCTCCGAGAAGGAGCGGGCCGAGAACGTGATGATCGCCGACCTCCTCCGGAACGACCTCGGGCGCGTCGCCCGGCTCCGCACGGTTCGGGTCGCGAGCCTCTGCGAGCTCGAGCGCTACCGGACGGTCCACCAGCTCACCTCCACGGTCGAGGCGCGGCTGCGCCCGGACGTCGGCCTCGCGGCCCTGCTCGCCGCCACGTTCCCGTGCGGCTCGGTGACCGGCGCCCCGAAGGCGATGGCGACCCGCGTGATCGCGGAGGAGGAGCGCTCGCCGCGCGGCGCGTACTGCGGCGCGATCGGCTTCGTGGCGCCCGGCGGCGACGCCGCGTTCAACGTCGCGATCCGGACGGTGGAGCTCGACCTCGCGGCGGGCGAGGCGGTCGCAGGCGTCGGCGGCGGGATCACCTGGGCGTCCGACCCGGAGCGGGAGTGGGACGAGGCGTGCGCCAAGGCCGCGTTCCTGTCGGAGCCGACCGCACCCTTCGAGCTCGTCGAGACGCTCCGGCTCGAGGGGGGGCGCTACCCGCTCCTCGTCCGGCACCTCGCTCGCCTCGCGTCGTCGGCGCGCCATCTCGGCTTCGCGCTCGACCCGGCGGAGATCGAGCGGGCGCTCCGGCGGCAGGCCGAGGCGGCATCCGGGGCGGCGCGCCGGGTCCGCCTGCTCGTCGCCGCCGGCGGCGCGGTGCGGAGCGAGGCCGCGCCGCTGCCCGCGCCCGTCCCCGCTCCGCTGCCGGTCGCGCTCGCCGCCGCGCGCGTGTCGCGTCGGGACCCGATCCTGTTCCACAAGACGACCCGCCGTGGGACCTACGACGCCGCGCGGCGCGAGCGGCCCGACGCGTTCGACGTCCTCCTCGCGAACGAGGAGGGGGAGCTCACCGAGTTCACGATCGGAAACGTGGTCCTCGACCTCGACGGCGCGGAGGTGACGCCTCCTCGGGACGCCGGGCTGCTCGCCGGGGTGATGCGCGCCGAGCTGCTGGCCCGGGGGGAGATCCGGGAGCGCCCCGTCCGAGTCGAGGAGCTCTCCCGCGCGCGCCGCGTCTGGCTCGTGAACGCGGTGCGCGGACGCGTGCCGGTCCGCCTGCTCTGATCGCGCCGCCCGGGAGGCGCCGCCCGGGCCGGCCCGGCGTTATCATTCGATGGATGGCCCCCTCGCACGCGTCCCGGTTTCCACCGGTCACCGAGGAGCTCCTCCGGGCGCTCCCGAAGACCGACCTCCACTGCCACCTCGACGGCTCGCTCCGGCTCGCGACCGTCCTCGAGCTCGCCGAGAAGCAGAAGATCGCGCTCCCGGCCGACACGCCGGAGGGGCTCGCGAAGGCCATCCACATGGGCGAGACCTGCGGATCGCTCGAGGACTACCTCGTCGCCTTCGACGTGACGCTCGCGGTGCTCCAGACGGAGGAGGCGCTCTACCGCGCGGCCTACGAGCTCGCGACCGACTGCTCCGCCGAGAACGTGCGCTACCTCGAGGTCCGCTACTCGCCGGTGCTCCACACGCGCGAGGGGCTGAAGCCCACCGCCATCGTGGACGCGGTGCTCGACGGGCTGCGCCACGCGAAGCGCGAGTCGGGCATCAAGTCGAACGTGATCATCTGCGGCATCCGCCACATGGACCCGCAAACCTCGGTGCGCCTCGCCGAGCTCGCCGTCGCCTACAAGGGCAAGGGGGTCGTCGGGTACGATCTCGCCGGCGCGGAGGAGGGCCATCCGGCCCGCCACCACCACGAGGCGATCCAGCTCATCCTCGACAACAACGTGAACGTCACGATCCACGCGGGCGAGGCCTACGGCCCGGACTCGATCGCGCAGGCGGTCCACAAGTGCGGCGCCCACCGGATCGGGCACGGCGTGCGGCTGCGCGAGAACGGGGATCTCCTGAATTACGTGAACGACCACCGGATCCCGCTCGAGATGTGCCCCTCCTCGAACGTCCAGACGTGCTCGGTCCACGGCTTCGCGAGCCACCCGCTCAAGTTCTACTTCGACTTCGGGCTGCGGGTGACCGTCAACACCGACAACCGGCTCATCACGGACACGACGGTCACGAAGGAGCTGCTCCTCGCCCACCGCGAGATGGGGTTCACGGTCGAGGACCTCTGCACGGTGCTCGTCCAGGGGTTCAAGAGCGCCTTCCTGCCGTTCCGCGAGAAGCAGGACCTGCTCCGCGCCGTCAACGCCGAGATCGCGGACGTGCTCGCGCGGTTCACCGGGCCGCGCCCGGCGTCGAAGCCCGTCGCCGGGTAGGCGCGGCAGCTCCGGCGACCGTGCTGGGCGGAGCGCGTGTCCCTCCGCTACGATACGGGGGTGACCGCGCGCCTCCGGTACCGCAGCCCCCTCGGCCCCATCGCGCTCGAGGCGACGGACCAGGGCGTCCTCGGCCTCGCCTTCGCGGAGCGCGGCCCGTCGCGCCCCACGGTCTCCGCCCGCGCGCGCGCCCACCTCGACGCCGCGGTAGAGGCGCTCGAGGCCTACTTCGCGGGCCGGCCGCCGCGCCCGCCGCTCCTCGATCTGCGCGGGACGTCGTTCCAGCTCGCCGTGTGGGAGGCGCTCCGCGCGATCCCGTGGGGCGAGGTCCGTACCTACGGCGAGGTGGCGAGCCTGCTCGGACGCGCCGGCGGCGCCCGCGCGGTCGGCGGCGCGAACCACGAGAACCCGATCGCGATCCTCGTCCCGTGCCACCGCGTCGTGCAGGCGAGCGGCAGCCTCGGCGGCTACGCGGGCGGACTCGACGTGAAGCGCTGGCTCCTCGCGCACGAGGCGGCCCACGCCCCGGCGCTGCGCGCCGTGCGCTCTCGCTGAAACGCGCGGGCACCCACCCGGGCCGCGCGCGCGCGCGCGAACGCTTCCTTGCCCCGCTCCGGCCGGGTGCGTAGCATCGATCCATCCCATCCGCGCACCAGGAGTCCCGATGTCGAAGCTCCTCGCCATGATCCTCGCCGGGGGCGAAGGACGCCGGCTCGACCCGCTCACGCGCGAGCGCGCGAAGCCCGCGGTCCCGTTCGGCGGCCGCTACCGCATCATCGACTTCGTCCTCTCGAACTTCGCGAACTCCGGCATCCTCAGGATGAAGGTGCTCGTGCAGTACAAGTCGGAGTCGCTGAACGCGCACATCCAGCGGGGCTGGCGCCTCACCGCGCTCCTCAACGAGTACGTCGAGATCGTGCCCGCGCAGATGCGGGTCGGGCCGAAGTGGTTCGAGGGCTCCGCCGACGCCATCTACCAGAACCTGAACATCATCACCGACGAGGAGCCTGAGCACACCTTCGTGTTCGGCGCCGACCACGTCTACCGCATGGACGTGCGGCAGATGCTCGACTTCCACCTCGACCGGAAGGCCGACCTCACCGTCGCCGCGATCCCGATCCCCCTCGACGAGGCGAACGAGTTCGGGATCATCGAGGTGGACGCCGACGGGCGCATGGTGGGGTTCGTCGAGAAGCCGAAGAGCGGGGCGAAGCCGATGCCGGGCGACCCGACGCGCTGTCTCGCCTCGATGGGCAACTATATCTTCACGACCGACGCGCTCGTCCAGGAGATCGTCCGGGACGCGGGCGACGCGAAGAGCGTGCACGACTTCGGCAAGTCGATCGTCGCCTCGATGTACGAGCGCAAGCGCGTCTTCGTCTACGACTTCGCGAAGAACACGGTGCCGGGGCAGGGCGTGAAGGAGCGCGGGTACTGGCGCGACGTCGGGAGCCTCGACGCCTACTTCCAGGCCAACATGGACCTCGTCGCGGTGGATCCGATCTTCTCGCTCTACAACGACCTCTGGCCCATCTACACGATCCAGCACAACCAGCCGCCGGTGAAGTTCGTCTTCAACAACGTCCGGGAGAACAGGGTCGGGCGCGCCACCGACTCGCTCGTCTCGGAGGGCTGCATCATCTCCGGCGGCCACGTCCACCACTCGATCCTGTCGCCGAAGGTGCGCGTGAACAGCTACGCGTACGTCGAGGACTCGATCCTGTTCGAGAACGTGAACATCGGGCGGCACTGCCGGATCCGTCGGGCGATCATCGACAAGCACGTGGAGATCCCGCCCCACACGACGATCGGCTACGACGTCGAGAAGGACCGCAAGCACTTCCACGTCACCGAGAGCGGGATCGTGGTCATCCCGAAGGGGATGCGGATCGAGGGGACGCGCGCCTAGCGGTCCGGCTCAGGCGCGTTGCGCGACCCGCTCGGCCTTGTTGAACGCGATCTGGAGATCGACGGGCTTCTCGAGCACGTCGAACGCGCCAAGCTCGAGGAGCAGATCGCGCATGTTCTGGTCGCCGCCGAACGCCGTCACGACGAGCACCGGGATCCAGGCCGTCTTTGGGTTGGCCTTGAGCTGCTTCAGGACGTCGCGGCCGTCGAGCTTGGGCATCGCGATGTCGAGCATCACGAGGTCGGGCAGCTCTGCGGTGGCGGTGACGAGCGTCTCCGCGCCGTCGTGCGCGACGAGCACCTCGTGGCCGCGGCTCTGGGCGTAGGCCGTGTACATCCGGGCCACGGCGGGATCGTCCTCGGCGACGAGGATGCGGAGCGGTGAGACTTGCCGTGACATGCCGGGCGAGCATACGCCTCGCCGCCAGCCGCGGAAACCCGATCGACGATCTTTCCGCGGCGTCGCACGCTTACGAGGGCGGGACGGGGCCCGGCTCGAGGGGTCACGCGCGCGGCGCGCGCCGCTCCACCGGGGCGCGTGACGGGGGGCGCCTCCGGGCATATAAGGCGAACCCCATGACGCCGAGAGCCCTCGCGCCCGCCCTGCTGCTCGCCCTCGTCCCGCTCCCCGCGCCCCGCGCCGCGCCGCCTGCCGCCGCGCCCGCCGCGGCCGCCGCGGCCGCCGCCGCGACGATCCCGGACCTCCCGTTCAAGACGTTCAAGCTCGCGAACGGGCTCACGGTCGTCGTCCACGAGGACCACACGAACCCCATCGTCGGGGTGCACGTGCAGTACGACGTCGGCTCGAAGGACGAGAAGCCCGGCCGGACCGGGTTCGCCCACCTCTTCGAGCACCTCATGTTCCAGGGGTCCGAGCACCTGCCCAAGGGGCTCGCGGACCGGCTCATCGAGGCGGCGGGGGGCGACACGAACGGGTCGACCTCGCAGGACACGACCCAGTACTGGGCACAGGCGCCGTCGAACGCGCTCGAGCAGATGCTCTACATCGAGTCCGATCGGATGGGCTTCCTCCTGCCGACGCTCACGCAGGACAAGCTCGACAACCAGCGCGACGTCGTCCGCAACGAGCGCCGGCAGAGCTACGAGATGCGCCCGTACGGCCTCGCCTTCGAGCAGATCATCGGGAACCTCTGGAACGCGGACTTCCCCTACCACTGGATGGCGATCGGCTCGCACGAGGACCTGCAGGCGGCGAGCATCGAGGACGTGCGCGAGTTCTTCAAGCGGTTCTACGGCCCGGAGAACGCCGTCCTCGTCGTCGCCGGCGACGTCGACACGGCGCGGCTCCGCGCCCTCGCCGAGCGGTGGTTCGGCCCGGTCGCGGGGAAGCCGCCGCCCGTCCACCAGAAGCCCGATCCCGTGCCGCTCACCGAGGAGAAGCGGGTCACGATGGAGGACCGCGTGCAGCTGCCGCGTCTCTACGTCGCGTGGCAGACGCCGAAGGTCTTCGCGCCCGGCGACGCGGCGCTCGACCTCGCCGGCCAGATCCTCTCGGACGGCAAGAGCGCGCGGCTCGTGAAGCGCCTCGTCATGGACGAGCGGATCGCGCAGGACGTCTCGGCCGGGCAGATGAGCCAGGCGCTCGGCTCGATGTTTCTCGTCACCGCGACGCCGAAGCCCGGCGTCGCGCTCGAGCGGCTCGAGAAGGAGATCGACGAGGAGCTCGCGCGCCTCGCCGCGGCGCCGCCCACGCCCGAGGAGCTCGAGCGCGCGAAGAACAAGATCGAGGCGGGGGCGATCTTCGGGCTCGAGCCGGTCGGCGGGTTCGGCGGCCGCGCCGCAACGCTCGCGGGTTACTACCTCAGGACCGGCAACCCCGGGTTCCTCGGCGAGGATCTCGCGCGCTACCGGACCGCCACCGGCGCCGACGTGTCCGCCGCCGTCCGCTCGTTCCTCCGCAAGGACGCCCGCGTCGTCCTGTCCGTCATCCCGCGCGCCGCCCCTGCGGGCGCACCCGCGCCCGTCGGCGCGAAGGAGTCCCGATGAGCCGCCACGCCCGGATCCTCGCCGCGCTCGCCGCAGCCGCGCTCGGCCTCGGCGCCTGCGCCGCTCCGAAGAAGGAGGCCCCGCCTCCCTCCGCCCCGGTCGCCGCCGCGCCGGCGCCCGCGCAGCCCGCGGCGCCCCAGGGCCCCGACCGGGCGAAGCCGCCCGAGAACGGCCCGCCGCCCGAGCTCCGCGTCCCGGCGCAGCTGAAGTTCAAGCTGTCGAACGGCCTCGCCGTGCGGCTCGTCGAGTACCGGCGGCTCCCCATCATCGCGATGAACCTCGTCGTCGACGCAGGGTCGGCGCGCGACCCGGGCGCGAGGCCCGGGCTCGCGAGCTTCACCGCCACGATGCTGACCGAGGGGACGAAGACCCGGAGCGCCACCCGGATCTCCGACGAGGCCGGCTTCCTCGGCGCGTCGATCAGCGCGGGCGCCGCGGTGGACTCGGCGACGCTGTCCGGCGCGACGCTCGCCCGCCACCTGCCGAAGTTCCTCGACCTGTTCGCCGACGTGGCGATGAACCCCGCCTTCCCGAAGCCCGACTTCGAGCGCGTGCAGGACGAGCGGCTCGTGACGCTCCTCCAGCAGCGCGATCAGCCCCAGGCGATCGCGTCGAAGGCGTTCCAGCCGGTGTTCTGGGGCGCGCACCCGTACGGCCACTACTCGCTCGGGACGGAGGAGTCGGTGAAGGCGACCCGCCCCCGCGACCTCTCCGATTTCCACGGGCGCTTCTGGCGCCCGGGGAGCTCCGAGCTCGTCGTCGTCGGCGACGTGTCCGAGGCGGAGCTCCGCCCGCTGCTCGAGAGGTCGCTCGGGACGTGGAAGGCCGGGCCGACGCCGTCCGCGCTCGCGCCCGCGCCGGGGGCCGCCCCGCACCGGACGGTCGTGCTCGAGAAGGCGGACGCGCCGCAGTCGTACATCCTGCTCGGCATGCCGGGGCTCCGCCGCTCGTCGGAGGACTACGTCGCGGGGACGGTGGCGTTCCAGGTGCTCGGCGGCGGGATGGCGTCGCGCCTCTTTCGCAACCTGCGCGAGGACAAGGGCTACACCTACGGCGTCTACGCGCGGGGCGACGCCCGCAAGCTCGCCGGCGCGAGCGTCGTCGTCGGGAGCGTCAAGGCGGAGGTGACCGGGCCCGCGCTGAAGGAGCTCTTCTCCGAGATCCGGAAGCTCCGCGACGAGCCCGTCCCGGCGCAGGAGCTCGAGGACGCGAAGGCCGCCCTCGTCCTGTCGCTCCCGGCGGACTTCGCGACCGCAGGCGCCACGGCCGGGCGCATCGCCGACCTCGTCGTGCACGGCCTGCCGGACGACTACTGGAACCGGTACGCGGACCGCGTCCGCCACGTGACCGCCGACGACGTGCGCCGGTTCGCGGCGACCTACCTCGATCCGACGAAGCTCACGCTCGTGATGGTCGCCCACCCGGACACCGTGAAGGCGCAGCTCGCGGATCTTCCGCTCGGGCCCGTCGAGCTGCGCGCGGCCCCGCCGTCCGCGAGCGGGCCGAAGGGGAACGCGGCGACGCCGCGCCCCGTGCCGAAGCCCGCGGCGACGAAGTAGCGACCGGCAGTCGGGAGCCGCGCCGCCCTCGGCGCGGCGCAGCGGAACCGCAGGCGCTCCGGCGCGCCCTGCGACTCATTCTCGTTGGGGTCGGGGGTCTGCCCACACGCGCCCTCTTCCCTCGGCCTGCGGCAGCGCGCCACACTCGAGGCCATGACCGATCGCCCGACCGTCCGCGGCAAGCCCGAGGCGAAGCGCCCGCATCACGAGATCCCCGCTGAGGCCCGGAGCATCCGCTTCGGGCTCTTCGGGAAGACGACCGTGACGATGCTCCTCGTCTCACTGCTGCCGCTCGTGCTGTTCGGCGGGTTCGCGCTCGTGCAGCAGAGCCGCCGGATCGGCGGCGAGGCGGAGCTCGCGATGCAGCGGAGCGCCGAGCAGATCACGGCGCAGGTGGACGAGTGGTTCGACAAGAACGTGCGCGTCCTGCAGGCGGCGGCGAGCCTGCCGGCGGTGGCCACGATGCGCGCGGACGAGCAGACGAAGGTGCTCGGCGCGATCCGGCGCGCCTATCCCTGGATGTACCTCGTCCACACGATCGCGCTCGACGGCAAGAACGCCGCCCGCAGCGACGAGAAGGCGCCCATGGACTACGGGGATCGGCAGTACGTGAAGGACGTGCTCCTCGGCGGGAAGGCGCTGAGCTGGGAGACCGTGATCGGGAAGACGTCGAACAAGCCGGCGCTCGTGCTCGCCGTTCCCATCATCGCGAACGGCGGGACGGTCGGCGTCCTCTCTGCCGCGATGACCATCGAGGACATCTCGCGGATCGTCGGCAACTGGCGGACCGGGAAGTCCGGGTTCGCGTTCCTCGTCGACGAGCGGGCGAAGGTGGTGGCCCACCCCCGCGAGGAGTTCGTCGTCTCGCAGACGATCCTCAAGGAGCACCAGCTCGTCGCGGCGTTCCGCGCGGACGGAAAGGCGCACTCCCTGAGGTTCACGCAGAGCGACGGGTCCGACGTCCTCGGCTACGTGCAGGGCAACCGGTCCGGCTGGGCGGTCGCGATCCAGCAGGACGTGGACGAGCTGTTCGCCCCGGTCCGGCAGACCCTGACGTTCGGGCTCGCGCTGCTCCTCGCGGCGGCCTTGCTCGTCGCGCTCACCGCGACGCTCGCCTCGCGCGCGCTCGTCCGCCCGATCGTCGAGATGACGTACGCCGCGGACCGCATGAGCATGGGCGAGCTCGACGAGCCGATCTCCGCGTCGGCTCACGACGAGCTCGGCGTGCTCGCGCACTCCCTCGAGCGCCTGCGCAAGAGCCAGAAGGCCGCGCTCGCGAGGCTGCAGCAGCGGGCGTGAAGGGGTCGCGCAGCGCGACGACGACCCTCCCGGCCCAGCGCCCGGGAGGCTGCGTCCGTCGCTCGTGCCCTTCGACTTCGTGCCGCCTGCGGCGGCCCTACGCTCAGGGCGAACGGGTGCGAGACGCGTCCACGCCGAACGGGCGCGAGACACGACCACGTTCACGACCACCTCTTCGGAATCCGTTTCGGCCCGCCGGGGGCGCTCTGTCGGACGTTCGGGCTACACTCGGCCCGTCGCCCGCCCGCCCGCCCCCGCCATGGCCGATCTGCAGAACGAATTCTCCTGGTCCAAGTCGCGTCACGAGAAGTTCCAGGACTGCCGTCGCGCGTACTTCTTCGCGTACTACGGCAGCTGGGGCGGGTGGCAGGCCGCGCACGGCACGACGATCCGCGAGCTCTACGTCCTCAAGAAGCTCTCGTCGCGCTGGCAGTGGGCGGGGTCGCTCGTGCACGACGCGCTGAAGCGGGCGCTCTCGCGCGCGAAGGGCGCGGGCGAGCTCCCCGCGCTCGACCGCCTCCTCGAGCAGACCCGCGCGAAGGCGCGCGCCGAGTGGTCGGGCTCGCGCGAGAAGAGCTACTGGCGTGAGCCGTCGAAGATCGTCGGCCTCGTCGAGCACGAGTACGGCGAGCCGGTCGCGGACGCGGACTGGAAGCGGCTCTACGAGCAGGTCATCGAGGGATCGCTGCGGGCGTTCTACGGGAGCGCAGTCCTCGAGGAGATCCGCGGCACCCCGCGCGAGCGGTGGCTCACGGTGGACGAGCTCGACTCCTGGACCTTCGAGGGCACGAAGATCTGGGTGGCGGTGGACTTCGCCTACCGCGACGCCGGCGGCCGCGTGCACGTCCTCGACTGGAAGACCGGCAAGGAACGCGGAGTCGACCACGTCCAGGTCGGCACCTACGCGCTCTACGCGAAGCAGAAGTGGAACGTGCCGACCGAGGCGGTCGTGGGCGGGCTCGTCTACCTCGTCGGGAACGGCGTGGCCGGCGGCGAGCGGGTCTCGGTCGCCGCCGACGACGCGGCGCTCGCGTCCTGCACCGACGCGATGCGCACGTCCATCGCGGCGATGAAGGCGACGCTCGCGGAGCCCGACCGGAACGTGGCGCGCGAGGAGGCGTTTCCGCGCGTCGAGGCCCGCGAGGGCTGCCGGCGCTGCCCGTTCCGGCGCCCGTGCGGGAGGCTGTAGCGGCCGGACCGCGTCAGCGGAGCGTCTTGCGCATGGAGACGGCGGCGATCGCTGCGCCGCCGGGCAGGGGCACGCGCACGCGCCGCGCTCCGCGGTAGCCGGCGGCCGCGTAGAACGGGACCGCGCCGAGCGCCGCCCGGACGAAGAGGGAGCGCGCGCCCGCGCGGGCGGCGTCGCGCTCGACCCGCGAGAGGAGCGCCGTGCCGAGGCCCTGCCGTGCGCGACCTGGCGTCACGAACACCGCCGTCACCTCGCGACCGCGGCGCGCCGCGTACCCGACCACGCGACCCGACCGCTCCGCGACGACGCAGGCCTCCCCGCCCGCCGTCATCGCCCAGGCGTGGTAGAGCGCCGGGAGCGACGCCCACGCGGCGATCGCGTCGGGTGGGTAGGCGCTCGCGGCGAGGCCGCGGATCGAGGCGCGCATCACGGCCGCGATCGCCGCGGCGTCCCCGACGCGCGCCGCGCGGAGGCGGAGGCGGGTCGGCCCGCCCGCTGCCGCGCGAGGTGCGCGGACCGGGGGACGGGCCCGGCGGCTCACGCCCGCTCGTCCTTGTCGACGAGCCCGTACCGGGCGAGCTTCTCGTAGAGGGTCGAGCGGTGGACGCCCGCGAGCTCCGCCGCCTTGCAGACGCTGCCCCCCGCCTCGCGCAGGACCTCCTCGAGGAACTTCCGCTCCCACGCGTCGCGCGAGCGGCGGTAGCGCCCTTCGCTCCCGCCCGCGCCGGCGTCCTGCGGCGGCTGCGCGAGCTCGGGCGGGAGGTCCTGGAGCGTGATGGCGTCGCCGCGCGCGAGGAGGAGGCCGCGCTCGATGGCGTGCTCGAGCTCGCGGATGTTGCCCGGCCACGGATGGTCGAGGAGCGCCCGCATCGCCTCCGCGTCGGGCCGCAACGGCCGGCGCGAGAGCCGGAGCGCGTGCTTGTTCACGAGGTGCTCGACGAGCAGCGGCACGTCCTCGCGCCGCTCGCGCAGCGGCGGCAGCCGCAGCGGCACGACCCGCAGCCGGAACCAGAGATCCTCCCGGAACTTCCCCTCCTTCACGCTCGCCTTCAGATCTTCGTTCGTCGCGGCGACGACGCGCACGTTCGCCTTGCGCGCCTTGCGGCTGCCGACCGGGATGTACTCGCCGTCCTGCAGGACGCGCAGGAGCTTCGGCTGCAGCGCGGGCGGGAGCAGGCCCACCTCGTCGAGGAAGAGCGTCCCGCCCTCGGCCTCGGCGAAGAAGCCGGTGCGCGCCTGGTCGGCGCCGGTGAACGCGCCCTTCTCGTGCCCGAAGAGCTCGGCCTCGGCGAGGTTCTCGGGGATGGCGCTCATGTTGAGCGCGAGGTAGGGCCCCGCCGAGCGCGAAGACAGCGCGTGCGCCGCGCGGGCGAGCAGGTCCTTGCCGGTGCCCGACTCGCCCTCGATGAGGATCGGGACGTCCGACGGCGCGATCCGCTCCAGGATCGAGACCACGTCCTTCATCCCCTGCGACTTGCCGATGATCCCGTGCAGCGAGAACTCCCCGGAGAGCGCGCTCCGGAGCTGCGCGTTTTCGCGCCGGATGCGCCCGTGCTCGACCGCGCGCGCGACGACGATCTCGAGCTCCTCGGGCTCGAACGGCTTCTTGAGGTAGTCGAAGGCGCCCGCCTTCATCGCCTCGACGGCGGTCTCGACCGTGGCGAACGCGGTGACGAGGATGACCGGGATCTCCGGCACCTTCGCCTTGAAGCGGCGGAGCCCCTCGATCCCGTCGATGCCGGGCATGCGGAGGTCCGTCACGATCGCGTCGAAGCGGGCCCGGTCGAGCGCGGGGAGCGCCTCGGCGACCGAGGGGAAGTCGAAGACGGCGTAGCTCCGACCGAGCACCCGCTTCACCATCTGGCGCGCGGAGTCGAGGTCGTCCACCACCATGAGGTTCGGCTTCTCGGTCACGCGCTCCCTCCCGCGCTCTGGGGCTCCGCGGCGGCGGGCGCGGCCGGCAGACGGACCCTGAACGTCGCGCCGGCGCCGGGGGCGCTCTCCACCTCCACGCTCCCGCCGTGCGCCTCCGCCGCCTGCCGGACGATCGCGAGGCCGAGCCCCGTCCCCTGCGCCTTCGTCGTGAAGAAGGGCTCGAAGACGTGGTCCCGTACGTCGGGCTGGATGCCCGGCCCGGTGTCCGTGACCTCGACGACGACCGCTTCGCCGTCGCGCCGGGCGCGCACGGAAAGCCGGCCGCCGCCCTGCTCCTGCATCGCGTGGATGGCGTTCACGCACAGGTTCAGGAATGCCTGGCGCAGGAGCTCGGCGTCCGCGACGATCTCCGGCAGCCCCTCGTCGAGCTCGATCACCCGCTCGACCTGGGCGATGGCCGCGGCGGGGCCGACGACCTCCGCCGCCTCGCGCACGATGGGCGCGATCGGCTGGGCGTGCGGGTGGACCGTCCGGGCGCGCGCGAACACCAGGAAACGCTCGATGAGCGCCGCGGCCCGCCCCACCTCGCGCCGGATCGCCTCGACGTCGTCCTTCACCGGGGAGTGGCCGGGCAGCTCGCGCGCGGCGACGGACGAGTAGCCGCGGATGACGTTCAGCGAGTTGCCGATCTCATGCGCGAACCCGGCCGCGATGCCGCCGAGCGTCGCGAGCCGGTCGGCGCGGAGGACCTCGCGGGTCTTCTGGGCGACGCGCCCCTCGAGCTCGGCGATGAGCCGCTGGTTCTCGGCGCGCCGCTCCTCGAGCCGCGCGGACATGTGGTTGAACGCCCGGACGAGGTCGGCGAGCTCCTTGTCCTCCGGGGGATCGAGCCGGACGCCGCGCTCCTCGGCGAGCGACTCCGCCGCCTCGGAGAGGCGCACGAGCGGGCGCGTCACCTGGCGGATGAAGATCGCGGTGAGCACGTGCCCGACCACGATCCAGAAGGTCGCGACGATGCTCGCGCCCCAGGCGAGGTCGCGGGCGTTGCCGACGACCTCCTCGTGCGTGAACTCCACCGCCACCGCGCCGACGACGAGCCCGTCGCGCAGCACCGGGGCGGTCGCGACGATCCCCTCCGGCTTCACGAGCCGCGCGAGCGCCTGCATGGGCAGGTCCACCGCGGCGAACTCGGAAGGCGGCGGGCCGTCGGGGCAGGTCGCCGCCGTCAGCGAGCGGCAGGCGACGACCTTGCCCGCCCGGTCGACGACCCACGCGCGATCGAACTGGCCGCCGCGGGTGAGCCCCTCGAGCACCGGCCGGAGCGCCTCCGCGCCCCCCGGCTCGAGGCCGTCGGCTCGCGCCCAGCGCGACGCCTCGGCCGCCGCGGTCGCGGCGAGCGCGGCTCCCTCGCGTCGGAGCAGCTCCTGCCCTCGCTGCACCTCGCGCCAGAGCGCGACGGCGGTCACGCCCGACATCGCGAAGATGATGACCCCCGCGATGAGGACGAAGAGCTTGAGCCGGAGCGTCACGTCGTCACCACGCGGTCACCGGCAGCGGCGGCCTCGGGACGCCCTCGAACGCGTGGCAGCCGGTGCAGGCCTTCCCGTCCGCGTGCTGCGGCGCGCCGGCGTGGCAGCGCAGGCAGCCGTTCTTCTCCGGCTTCCACACGTGGGGGCGGTGGCAGTCGAGGCAGCGCCGGTGCGCGGCGCGGGCGTGGAGCCCGCCCTTCGCCATCTGCGCCGCGGAGTGGCACTCCGAGCAGGCGGCGAGCGTCTGGCCATCCTTCGCGTGGGGCTTGTGGCAGGCGGCGCAGGACATCTCCATCGGGGCGCCGTGGTCGTTCATGGGGGCGCGGATGCCCTGGCGCGTGTGGCAGCGGAGGCAGTCGTGGCGCGTCGGGCGGAGCCCCGGCTCGTTCGTGAGGAACTCGTGGCACGCGAAGCAGTGCAGCTCGTGCATCTTCGCGACCTTCACCGCGTGCTCGCCGTGGCACTCCTGGCACTTCGCCGCGACCGGCTCGAACCCGTGCATGGACGCGGCGTGGCACCGGACGCACGAGATCTTCTTCTCCTCGTAGTGGATCCGGTGGCCGCGCGAGCCGCCGACCTGCGGCCAGCGCGGGTCGTGGGAGAAGTGGCAGGAGGCGCAGGCGCCGACCTCGACGTCGGCGTGCTGCCCCTTCGGCTTCTTGCCGCCGAGGAATGCGCCGAGCATCGCGACCCCCTGCTTCGGCGACGAGTGGTGGCAGCGCTGGCAGGCGACGCTCTTGTGCGTCCCGCCGAGCCACAGGGCGAACTCGGGCGAGGAGCGGTGGCAGGTCGCGCACAGGCGCGGGTCCTCGTCGACGAAGCGCTTGAACCGCAGGAAGCCGAGCACGACCGCGAGCGCGAGCAGGGTCCCGAGGACGAGGAGGACGGTCTTCGTGCGGGGGCGCGCCATGGGGGCCTCGATTGTAGCCGAACGGCCGAACGAGAAAGGGGCCGCGCGGTCGCCCGCACGGCCCCTCTTTCGTGGCGGGGCGTGCCGCCCCCTTCGCCCGCCCTACTCGTCGTGCCCGGGCTTCAGCCGGTCGTACTCGAGCGGATGCTCGTGCTTCATCATCTCCACCGAGATCCGCCCGTTCAGCCACGCCCAGTTCATCGGGAAGATCGAGGGCTTCAGGTGCACGTTGTAGAAGTGCACGACGAAGAGGAACAGGATCGCGAGCGTCGCCTCCTCGCCGTGGATGATGAGGGCGGCGGTGATGAGCCAGGACGGCGCGTAGGCCGCGAAGAAGGTCGGGAACCAGAAGATGAACCCGGTGCCGACCATCATGACGATGCCCCAGAACACCGCCCAGTAGTCGAACTTCTCGAGGTACATGAAGCGGTCGAACCGCGGCCGCTCCTTCTTCAGGCCGAGCATGAAGAGGATGTTGTCCTTCATGTCGAGGGCATCCTTCGGCATCGGCAGCATCGAGATGGGCAGCCGCTTCTTCGCCGCGAGGAACGTCAGGTAGAAGAGGTGATAGAGGGACGACAGGATGATGAGGACCGCGCCGACGCGGTGCCACGTCGCCGCCCCCTCCGCCCCGCCGAACACCTTCATGAAGGAGCGCGAGTAGCCGGAGGCCTCGAGGTCGCCGGCGCCGCGGAGCGGCCAGCCGGTGATGCCGAGGAGGATGACGCCCGACAGCATGAGCCAGTGCTGCGCGCGCTGGTGGATGTCGAAGCGGACGACGCTCCTCAGCGCGTCCGTGGCGTGGTCGTCCTGGGGCTTGCGCGAGAGGCGCTGGCGCAGCTCGTAGATGAAGTCCACGACGACGTGGAACGCGAAGAAGAGCAGCGTGAACGTCGTGAGGTACGAGAACACGACGTGGATGATGTGCGGGACGATGTGCCCGCCGATCTCCTGGATGGGCTTGTGCGCGATGAGTGCGGCGAAGTTGTCCGTCGTCTTCGCGTGGCAGCGCGCGCAGGTCTCTCTCTTCTGCGCCGCGGAGACCGCCGAGGCGGGGTCGGTCTTGAGGGCGATCGCGTGGGTGCCGCCCTGCGCCTTCGAGGCCGCGTGGCAGCTCGTGCAGACCGGGGCGAGCTCGTTCCCGACGCGGGCGAGCCGGCCGTGGATCGAGTCGTGGTAGGTGAGGGCGGCCTCGGGGTTCACGCCGGCGGCCTTCGCGAACTCCTCGTTCCCGTGGCAGCCCTCGCAGCGCTTCGCGATCTCGCGGCGGTCGGCGGGCACCTTCTGGCGCGCGGCCGCCTTCGGGTCGTACGCGGCGAGCTTCTTCACCGCGTGGATCGAGCCGTGGCACGAGGTGCAGGTCGGGCCCGGCGCCTTCGTGTCCTCGCGGAGCCACCGCGAGTGGACCGACTTCTGCCAGCCGGCCATGGCGTCCGCGTGCTCCATCTCGTGGCAGCCGGAGCAGGCGAGGTAGGCGCGCGGCGCGGAGACGTGGACCTCGGCGGCGGGCTTCACGTCCTTCTTGCCGTGGGCCTTTCCTGCCTCGGGGGCGGGCCAGCGCGCCTTCGCGAGCCGGTCGACGACGGCCTGGTCCGCCGGGGAGAGCGGCGCGAGCTCGCCCGTGTGCGGGCCCATCGCGTAGCCGGAGTGGCAGTCGGTGCACGACGCCTTGTCGGCGTGGACCGACGCGCCGAACGCGGAGACGTCGACCGCCGGCGCGTCCTTGCCGTTGTGGCAGTCGACGCAGGCGTCGGCACCGCCGGGGAGCTTCGACTCACCGCGCGCGGCGGCGGCGAAGAGAAGGGCAAACACCAGGAAAGTGGCTCGCATAGGGTCCGTCGGCGGGTGCAATGGGCGTGCCCTGCACCCGAAAAGGCTCCGCGTCGTAAGGGCCGAAGAAAAGGACACATTGACGAAAATCAACCCGGCGCACGCGCAGGCTTTGCAGAAGATGCGAACCTCAGGTCAGGACCTGCGCGTTCGCGCGCGCTACACAAAACAACTCCGGGCGCGGCGACATGCCGCACCCGGAGCGAATCAGCGGATCGTTCGCTAGCGCGACGCCGAATCCTGCGCCGCCGGCCGGCGGACGGTGATGCTCGTGAGGGCGCCGACCGCCGCGCCCGCCACCGCGCCGACGACCGCGAAGAGCGATCCGACGCCGACGACGCCGAGGATCATCCCGAACACGATGAGGGCGCGGGGGAGCAGCGTCGGGACGACCGGCGTGCCGAAGATCCCGCCGGCGAGGAGGAGGCCGGCGTAGCCGCCGTAGAGCATCGCGGGGAGGAGCGCGATGGCGAGGAACATGGCGAGGCCGATGCCGGCACCGACGAGCGTGGGGATCTTCTTGTTCATGGGGTTCTCCTGGGCGCTGCGGGTTCGAACTTCTTCGGGGCTTGCCACCGTGGCGCGCCGCCGTCGTGAGGACGACGCGCGAGCTCGCTACCGCGAGGTGGACTCCTGCGCCGCCGGGCGGCGGAGGGTGATGCTCGTGAGGGCACCGACCGCCGCGCCCGCCGCCGCGCCGACGACCGCGAAGAGCGAGCCGACGCCGGCGACGCCGAGGATCATTCCGAACACGATGAGGGCGCGGGGGAGCAGCGTCGGGACGACCGGCGTGCCGAAGATCCCGCCGGCGAGGAGGACGCCCGCGTAGCCGCCGTAGAGCATCGCCGGGAGGAGCGCGACGGCGAGGAAGAGGGAGAGACCGATGCCGGCACCGACGAGCGTGGGGATCTTCTTGTTCATGACGTGCTCCTGAGCTGCGGGTTCGAAGTCCTTCGGGGCGTTGCCACCGTGGCGCGCCGCCGTCGTGAGGACGTCATTGCAGGCGGGCTGCCAACTCGGAGCGACCGGGATCCGCGGGGTTGCGCGCGGTCGTGTCGGGGAGCGGCGACAGGGCGGCGGGGAGCCGCGACGCGCGGTTGCTGAGTGTCACGTGGACATGGGACGTGGAACGCCGGACGTCGAGGGGGACGTGGACTTCGAGGTGGACGACCACGACCACGACCACGACCACGACGGGTCGAGGTCGAGGCCAAGGTCTGCGTCGAAGTCTAGGTCGGGGTGCGGCGCCCGCAGCTACGCATGGGCCGTGACCTGCCGGAGGATGTCGAGCTCCTCGAGCGCCTTGCCCGCGCCGATGACCACGGACGAGAGCGGGTCTTCGGCGAGGAAGACCGGGAGGCCCGTCTCCTCGCGGAGCAGCACGTCGAGGTTCTTGAGCAGCGCGCCGCCGCCCGCGAGCACGATCCCGCGGTCGGCGATGTCGCCGGCGAGCTCGGGCGGCGTCCGCTCGAGGGTGACCTTCACCGCCTCGACGATGCCGTTGATCGGCTCGGAGAGGGCCTCGCGGATCTCGGACGAGGTGACGGTCAGGGTGCGCGGCACGCCGGCGACGAGGTCGCGCCCCTTGATGTCCATCGTGAGCTCCTCCTCGGTCGGGTAGGCGGTCCCGATGCCCATCTTGATGAGCTCGGCCGTGCGCTCGCCGATGAGGAGGTTGTACTTGCGCTTGATGTGCTGGATGATCGCCTCGTCCATCTTGTCGCCGGCGATGCGCACGGAGCGGCTGTAGACGATGCCGCCGAGCGAGATCACCGCGACGTCGGACGTCCCGCCACCGATGTCGACGATCATGTTGCCGGACGGCTCGGTGATGGGGAGGCCCGCGCCGATCGCCGCCGCCATCGGCTGCTCGATGAGGTAGACCTCGCGCGCGCCCGCGCTCTCGGCCGCCTCGCGCACCGCGCGCTTCTCCACCTCGGTGATCCCCGAGGGGATCCCGATGATGATGCGCGGCTTCACGAAGCTCTTCCGGTTGTGCGCGGTCTGGATGAAGTACTTGAGCATCGCCGCCGTGACCTCGAAGTCGGCGATGACCCCGTCCTTCATCGGGCGGATGGCGACGATGTTGCCCGGGGTGCGCCCGAGCATCTCCTTCGCCTCCTTCCCGACGGCGAGGACCTTGCGGCCTCCCCGCGCGTCCTGCTGGACCGCGACGACCGAGGGCTCGTTCGAGACGATGCCCATGCCGCGGATGTAGATGAGCGTATTCGCGGTCCCGAGGTCGATCGCGAGATCGCGGGACATGATGTTGTGGAGCCAGTTGAGCACGGCGCGCGGACTATAGCAGGGGTACCCCGCGGGACAAGGGGTCCCGCGGGTGCGCGTGCGATCGGACGGCGGGTCCGGCCAGGGCGTGCCCTCGCCCGCTCGCGGGGGAGCAGGCGACGCGTGGTAGCGTGCCGCGTGCCCCTCGCCGCGCACCGCTGTCCGCGCTGCCGCTTCCCCACACCGGGGTGCCTCTGCCCGGCGGTCCCGGCGCTCCGCACGCGGCTCGAGGTCGTGTTCCTGCGCCACGCGAGCGAGCGGGACCGCCTCTCGAACACCGGCCACTGGGCTTCCCTGGCACTCGAGGGCAGCGCCGTCCTCGAGCACGGGCTCCCCGGCGCGCCCCTCGACGCGTCCGAGCTCGCGGTACCCGGAACTTGGGTGCTCTACCCGTCGCCGCACCCGCCGCCGCCCGGGACGCCCCCGCCGCGGCGACTCGTCGTCCCGGATGGCACCTGGTCGCAGGCGCGCCGGATGATGCAGCGGATCCCGGCGCTGCGCGCGCTTCCTCGCCTGCCGCTCCCGGCGCCGGTGGCGGTGCGGCTCCGGCGCCCGGTCGCGGGCGGGATGTCCACGCTCGAGGCGGTCGCGTCGGCGCTGCGCGCCCTCGATGAGCCCGCCGCCGCGGCCGCGCTCGAGCAGCTCCTCGCGGAGGGGGTCGCGCTCGCGACCCGCCTGCGCGGAACGGCAGGTTCCCTGAGGGGCAAGGCGCGGGCGTCCGGCGCCGGCGCCCGCTAGATCCGCCGCATGGCGCGGATCGATCCGACGCAGCTCCCCGACCTGCCCGTCCCGTTCATGAACGCCGACCACGAGCGGGAAGCCGCGCTCGTGAACCAGCTCGAGGCCGCGGTCGCCGCCCACGCGCGCGGAACGGGCACGCTCGCCGAGGTGGTCGAGCGGCTCTCGCTGCTCGCCGTCCACACGCGCGATCACTTCCTCCGCGAGGAGACGATGATGCGGGAGGCGGGCTTCCCCGCCTACGCCGTCCACAAGGCCGAGCACGATCGCGTCCTCGCCGAGATGGACGCGGAGGCGCGCATCTTCCGCGAGCACGGCGACGCAGGGCGCCTCTCGCGCTACCTGTTCGAGGCGCTGCCCGCCTGGTTCGAGAACCACGTCCGGACGATGGACGTCGTCACCGCGCGGTTCGTCGCCGCGCGCGACGGCGCCACGCGTCAGAAGTTGTAGGCGTAGTCGTAGTCGTAGTCGAAGTCCTTCGTCACGCCCGCCTTCTGGAGGATGTCGAGCGCGTGCGCGAAGTCCTTCGTGGTCGCGGTGATGAAGGCCTGGATCGCGAGCGCGCCCTTCGCGGCGACCGCCTCCGGGGACGCGTCCGCCTCGAGCGCGACGAGGACGGCGGAGATCCGCTGCGCCGTCGCCGCGTCCAGCTTCTTCGAGACGATGAAGGAGGCGTTGGGGTTCGCTCCCGGGTCGCCGCCGACCAGCTCGAGGCCGGGGTACTTCGCCTGCTCCTTCGTCCAGACGTGGTTCTTCACGATCGCCACGTCCGCCTGCCCGCGGGAGAGCGCGTCGAGCGCGGCGCCGTGCGAGGCAGCCTGGAGCACCGCCGCGGGCTTCGAGGGGCCCACCGACTCGAAGTAGAACTGCCCCGCGGACGCGAGCGCCGCGAAGATGACGCGCTTGCGGTCGAAGTACCGCCCCGCGCCGTCGAATCGCGCGCTCCCCTTCGGCGCGATGACGACGGCGGAATAGGTCGAGACGCCGTCCACGCCCACCGGGCGGACGAGCGGCTCGGCGAGCCCCTTGATGAACAGCAGCGTGCCGGCGATGCCGGACCCGCTGAACATCGCGTCAGCCTGGCCGGCTGCGAAGAGCTCCGCGGCTGCGCGGTTGTCGGGGGCGGTGACGAAGTCGGCCGGGACGCCGTTCTTCGCGAGGTACGCGAGGAGCGGCTGGTACTTGCGGGCGTCGCCCGCCTGCGCCTGCGTTCTCACGATCCTGAGCTCCGCCGCGCGGACCATCTGGGCGAAGGGAAGTGCGGTGAACAGCGCGATTGCGGTGAGCGCGTTGCGGGTCCTGGATGTCATCGTCGGATGGTCCTCGGGATGGACGCCCGTTCGTTTGCCGCGCCGCTGCGAATGCACTCCGCGGCGATGAGAGAGTCCGGGACCAATATGCAGACCCGCCCTCGCGCCTTCTATCCCGTGTTCGAGTGGCCCGGGCGCGTCGCACGGCGGCGCCGCCGCGCACACATCGCGCGCTGGGCACCGCAGCTCCTCCAGTCACCTACTGTGACGATCGGCCACGCCCGTCGCGCACAGTGGCTCGCCGCGCGCGCCTGCGCGCACGGGCGAAGCCGGGTCAGGCGACGCTGCGCAGGAGCGGGCGGGTCGGGGCGCCGGGGGCGGCCCGGACCCGGGTGCCGTCCTCCACGTGGAAGAAGGCGATGATGCCCTTCAGCTGCTCGGCCTGCATGGCGAGCGCGGTCGCGGTGGAAGACATCGCATCCGCGGCGCTCGCGTTCTGCTGGACCACCTCGTTGAGCTGCTGGATCGCGACGTTGATCTGGTCCGCGCCGGCGGCCTGCTCGCGCGAGGACTCGCTGATGTCCTTCACGAGGTCCGACGTCTTCAGGATCTCGGGGACGAGATCGCCGATGAGCCGGCCGCTCCGCTCGGCGACGGCCACGCTCGATCCGGTGATCTGGGAGATCTCCTTCGCGGCCTTCTGCGAGCGCTCGGCGAGCTTACGGACCTCCGCGGCGACGACCGCGAACCCCCTGCCCTGCTCCCCCGCGCGCGCCGCTTCGATCGCGGCGTTCAGCGCGAGGAGGTTCGTCTGGTACGCGATCTCCTGGATGATGCCGATCCGCTCGGCGATCTCCTTCATCGCGCCGACGGCGCCCGCGACGGCCCGACCACTCTCCTCCGCCGCACCCGCCGACTTCTGCGCGATCCGCTCGGTGGACGCGGCGTTCTCGGCGTTCTCCCGGATCGCCGCGTTCATCTCCTCTACGAGCGAGGCGGCCTCCTCCGTCGTCGCCGCCTGCGCCGTCGTGCCCTGAGACATCCGCTGCGCGCTCGCGTCGATCTCCCGGCTGCCGCTCGCGACCGCGACCGCCGCCGCCTGCACCTGCAGGACGACGTCCCTGAACTGCACGACCATGACCCGCATCCCGTCGAGGAGCCGCCCGAGCTCGTCGTCGCGCCCCGCCGCGACCTCGACGTCGAGGTCGCCCGCCGCGAGGCGATCCACCACCGCGACGCACTCCCGGAGCGGCGAGGTCACCCCGCGGATGAGCAGGACCATGCCGCCGCCGGACACGAGCAGCGCGAAGAGGATGCTGCCGAACGCGACGGTCGCGTCGTCCCGGAGCACGCGGGTCACCCCCTCGGTGTGGTAGCCGATCCGGAGCGTGCCGAGCGGGCGGCCGTCGGAGGTCGCGAGCTTGCGCTCGAAGACGACGAGCGTCGCGACGTCGACGGGCGCCCCCTCCTTCGTGAGGAGCTTCCCGTGCTCGTCCTGCACCGCCGCGAGCGCGACCTCGGGGTCCTTGCGGAGCTCGGCAACGAGCCGGTCGACGGCGACGAAGTCGAAGTTCTCGACGTACCCCGCGCAGACCTGCTCGACGAGCGTCGCGACGGCGTCGCCTTTCGCGTCGAGCGACGCCCGGATGTTCCGCGCGCCGCGCTGCGCGAGGAAGAAGCCGAGCCCTCCGACGACGAGAGCGGCGAGCACGAGCGTGGTCGTGAGGAAGCGGGCGGCGATGGACCGGAAGCGGAGCATGGGTGGGTACCTCCGCGTCAGAAGACGTATCCGAAGTCCTTCGTCACGCCCGCCTTCTCGAGGAGGTCGAGCGTGTGCGCGAAGTCCTTCGCCGTCGCCGGGATGAAGCCCCGGATCGCGAGCGCGCCCTTCGCGGCGACAGCCTCTGGAGACCTGTCCGCCTCGAGCGCGAGCAGGCGCGCGGAGATCCGCTGCGCCGTCGCGGCGTCGAGCTTCTTCGAGACGATGAGGGAGGCGTCCGGGTTCTCGCCGCGATCACCGCCGACCGACTCGAGGCCGGGATACCTCGCCTGCTCCTTCGTCCAGACGTGGTTCTTCACGACCGCCACGTCCGCCTGGCCGCGGGAGAGCGCGTCGATCGCGGCTCCGTGCGAGGCCGCCTTGAGGACGGCGGCAGGCTTCGATGGGCCGACCGAGCGGAAGTAGAACTCCCCCGCCGACGCGAGCGCCGCGAGGATGACGCGCTTGCCGTCGAAGTACCGCCCCGCGCCATCGAACCGCGGGCTCCCCTTCGGCGCGACCACGACGGCGGAGTAGGTCGAGACCCCGTCCACCCCCACCGGGCGCACGAGCGGGGCCGCGAGCCCCTTGATGAAGAGCGTCCCGGCGATCCCCGAGCCGCTGAACATCGCGTCGGCCTGGCTGGACGCGAAGAAGTCCGCCGCCGCGCGGTTGTCCGGGGCGGTGACGAAGGCAGCCGGGATGCCCTCCTTCGCGAGGTACGCGAGGAGCGCCTGGTACTTGCGGGCATCGCCCGCCTGCGCCTGGGTGATGACGATCCTGAGCTCCGCGGCGCGAGCGACCTGAGCGAGGAAGGGGGCGGCGAGCAGCGCGACTGCGACGAGCGAGCTGCGGGTCACGAGTGTCATCGTCTTCATGCTCCTCGGGGAGGCCCCCTGTTCGATTGCCGCGCCCCCCCGGGCGATGCACTCCGCAGCGACGGGACTTCAGGGAGCAGTATGCGGACGCGTTCGCGCGCGCTCCATCCCGTGTTCGAGTGGCCGGTGCGCATCGCACGGCGGCGCCTTCGCGCTCACATCGCGCCGGGCACACCGGCGCCAGGCGGTGCGCGCGCCGAGCCCTCTCGTCGAAGCGCACCCCGCGCAGCGACAGCTCGGCGCGGTGGCGAGCAGGACTGCGAAGACGAGAAGAGGCCCGGCGGAACCGGCCGCCGGGCCCTCGTGCCGCGGTGGGGCGGACGCCCCACGCGCGGCGGGTCTAGAAGCAGGTCGTCGAGTCGGTCGCCGCGTCGAGGCAGCCCCAGGTCGTCGCGAACGGACCCGCGGCCGCTGCGCCGCCGGGCCCGTCCACGTCATAGGTTACGGAGATCGCTCCCACCCCGCCGTCCGTGGCCTGGATCTGGATATACGCGCCGTTGTCGGCGTCGATCCGGAGCGTCCCCGAGTACGGGTAGGCCTCGGTCGCGAGCTGCCAGAACGGCGGGTCGATGAGGAGGTCGAGGCAGCCGCCCATCTCGATCGTGCAGATGCGGCCGTCGAAGCCCCAGCTCGTGGCGTCGGGCGTGTACATGTACGCATCCGCGAAGGCCAACGTGAACGTCTCCGAGTACGAGCTTCCCGCGCCGCTGCGCCCGGAGAGACGGAACGCCTGGCGCACCGTGCCCCCGACCCCCTCGACGCCCGCGATGGACTGCCCGGAGATCGTGAACCGCTCCTGCTGCAGGCTGCCGTCCACCACGAAGTCGTAGGTGATGTCGCCGTTCACCCCCGAGAACGTCATGTCAGGCGCCCAGGTGACGAGGTTCGTGAAGCGGAGCTGGTATCCGAAGGTCATGGTCCCCGTCCCGGCCGACGCGGGATCGTACGCGTCCGCACCCGGGGGCGCGCTCGTGATGGTGAGCGTGAACGCGCCGTCCTTCGAGATCCCCTCCGCGTCCGTGCACTCGTCGAAGCTCATGCCGAACGAGGTGCCCGCGCTCGTGACGGCGGGGTCCCCGACGGGATCGTAGAAGCTGATCGTCTCCTTGCCGCCGCCGGGGCACGGCTCGGTGAACGACCCCTGAATGGAGCCGGCGAGCGCCGCGCCGCCTCGGTAGGCGGCCGCGTACTGCATGGCCTGCACGACGCCGAACCGAGGGGCGGCGGCGGCCTGGACGCCCATGAGCCCCCCGAGCCCCGCAGCGTCGCTGGTCGCGCCGGAGACCGACCGCGTCGCGCCGGTCGCGGCGGCCGCGAACCCGCCCACGTTCGAGGCGCTGATGGTCGCCGAGGTCTGCGAGCCGCCGTACGCGACGGTGACGTTCGGAAGCCGATCCTCCTTCTTGTCGCTGCCGCACGCGGCGACGACGAGCGCCGCGCCGATGATCGCAATGAGCTTGCCGGTCCTCATCCTGGAACCCCCGATGACGTTCGCTTCGTTGGTGGTGCCGGGCGCCATGACGGCGCCGCGACGACGACGCTAGCGGCTCGTCGATGTGTGTCTCTATGCGCTCGGCGTGGGCCGCAGCGGGTCGCCGGGCCGTGTGACCCCCGTCACCGACGTCGGGCGCAGCGGCGTCCCTGCGCGGACTTTGCCCCCCCGCACGCCCGCGCTACTCTCGTCGCGACCGATGGCGCGCAAGAGGCCGGCCCGCAAGGCCGTCGTCACCTGCCCGAGGTGCGGAGGCGAGGCGGATCCGTCCGCGGGCGCGGTGAACTATTGCCCGAGCTGCGGGGCGGATTTGCGCGCCCCCCCGGACCCCTCGCAGACCGGAGGTTTCGTCCACCGCGTCATCGCCGAGCGATACCGGCTCGTCGCCCTCGTCGGCGAGGGCGGGATGGGCGCGGTCTACCGCGCCGAGCACATCCGGATGGGCAAGGCGCTCGCCCTCAAGATCCTGCGCGGCGACTTCGCGCGCGAGCCGGGCGCGGTCGACCGCTTCCTCGCCGAGGCGCGCATCGTCTCGCGCCTCTCCCACCCGCACACGATCGCGGTCTTCGACTTCGGCGAGATCGACGCGGCGGGCTCCGGGTTCTACCTCGCGATGGAGTTCGTCCCGGGCAAGGACCTCGCCACCTTGCTCGAGGAGTCGGGGCCGCTCGCAGAGCACCGCGTCGCGGAGATCGGTCAGCAGGTGCTCGGCTCGCTCGCCGAGGCGCACGACGCCGGGATCGTCCACCGCGACGTGAAGCCCGGGAACGTGATGCTGATGCAGACGCGCTCGGGCGAGGACTGGGTGAAGGTCCTCGACTTCGGGATCGCGAAGCTGCGCCACGGACCCGCCGACCGGGAGGGCCGGGGCGCTCCCGCGGCGTCCGCGTCGACGACGGGGGTCGGCGCCATCGTGGGGACCCCGAACTATGTCGCCCCGGAGCAGGCGCGCGGCGGCGCCGTCGACGCGCGCGCCGACCTCTATGCCGTCGGGTGCCTCCTCTACGAGCTCGTCGCGGGCCGGCCTCCGTTCGTCGCGCCCTCGGCGATGGCGGTCGTCGCGGCGCACCTCCACGACGAGCCGCCGCCGCTCGACCGCGTCGCCGGCGTGTCGCGCCGCTTCGCGGAGGTGATCCACCGCGCGCTCGCGAAGAAGCCCGAGGACCGCTTCACCTCCGCCGACGCGATGCGCGAGGCGCTCGCCGCGATTGCCGAGCCGACCGGCGCGCGGCCGCTCTCTCGCGAGGGCGCGCCGGAGGTGTCGGGCGCGCTCCGGATCGCGCGCCGCGAGGACTTCGCCGAGTTCGACCGCCAGATCCGGGCGCTGAGGCGCGGCCGGGTGCTCGCGCCGCTCATCGCGCTCGCCGCCGTGCTCGCGCTCGGCGCGGCGACCTGGCGCCGGGGCGACGTGTACGCGCTCCTCGCCGCGAGCGCGCCCAGGCTCGCGGCGGCGCTCCCCGACGCCCTCCGCCCTGGCGCGGGGTTCGACGGCGAGGAGCACGAGCCGAACGACACGCCCGCCGGCGCGAACCCGCTCCCGATCCCGGCCGGCGCCGACGGCCAGCCGGCGGGCGGCGTCGCCGAGGTGCGCGGCCACGTCGGCGCGAAGCTCTCGGACACGATCGGCGACGTCGACCTCTACCGGATCGAGGTCCCGGCGACCGCGCGGGGGAAGGTGATCGTGGCGGAGTGGCGCGGCGAGCGCGCAGGCGAGGGGATCCGCGGACTCGACGTCGCGCTCACGCTGAACCGCGCGCGAGCCGCGGACGACGCGCGCCCGTCCGCGCCGCTCGTCGCGAGCGTCAACCGGGGCGGCCCCGGCCGGCCCGAGCGGCTCGTCGCCGCGGTCGAGCCCGGCGTCTACTACCTCGCGGTCCGGGAGCGGCACGACGACGCGACCGGACCGGTGGAGAAGCCGACCGATCGATACCTCATGTCGGTGCGGCTCGCGGACCCCGAGCCGGGCCGCGAGATCGAGCCGGACGATGGGCCGGACCGGGAGGCGGCGGGTCCCGAGCGCTACCCGGCCTGGCGTGCGGCGGCGGAGCGGAACCTCCTCCTCGAGGGGGCTTCGGTCGGCGGCGACACGGCGCCGGACGACCCGGACCTCTTCGCGATCACGCCGCGGGCGGGCGGAGACGCGCCGGAGCTCGTCGTCATCGTCCCGGAGCCCGGGCTCGCGCTCTCCGCGCGGATCTGGCGCCCGGACGCGGACGACCTCGTCGCCGGCGCGAGAGGGGACCGCGTCCGCTTCGAGGATGCCGGGACGGGGGCGCCGGGCGAGGTGCTCGTCGCCATGAAGCTCGGCGCTCGCCAGGGCGCGCCCGCGCTCCTCCTCGTGCGCGCCGCCGACGGGCAGGGCGGCTACGACGTCTTCGCGCTCGGGCGATCGCCCGCGTCCGGCGCCGCGGCGCTCGGCCTCGTGGGCCGGCTCGCCGACGCGGGGCGGACCGCAGGTGCGCTCGAGATCGCCGCGGCGTACGCCTCCGCGCTCCCGGGCGCCGTGTCGCGCGACGAGCTCTTGCTCGAGGCCGGCAAGCTCGCGGAGCGGCTCGCACCCGGGCTCGCGCCGGAGGCGCTCGGCACGTTCGACCGCGCGGCGGTCTTCCTCGGCGCCGCGATCTTCGAGCGTGGAGAGGGGAAGGTTCGCTACGGCGCCGCCTTCGAGGCGCGCGTCGCCCCGGACGGGCCCGCCGCCGCCGAGGCCGCCGCGCGCGTGCAGGCCCTCGCCGCGAGCGCGCCGCCAGCCGCTGCCGCCGCGCCGCCGAGCCCCTGACGGACGGGTGCCCCGACGCAAGAAGGGCCGGTCCGTGGCGGACCGGCCCTTGGGAGTTCTTGTGGCCCAGGCCTAGGCTTCGGCCTCGACCTTCACCTTCGCCTTGCCGACCACGTCGCTGTGCAGCTTCACCGGCACCTCGAAGTCGCCGACCGACTTGATCGGCTCGGCGAGGTCGATGGAGCGGCGGTCGATCTGGAGGCCGCGCGCGGCGAGCGCCTCGGCGACGTCCATCGCGGTGACCGATCCGTAGAGCTTGTCCTGCTCGCCGACCTTGCGCTTCAGGGTCACCGGCGTGTCGGACAGCCGCTTCGCGATCGCCTCGGCGGAGGCCTTGAGCTTCGCCGCCTTCGCCTGCGCGATCTGCTTCTGGTGATCGAGCTCTCGGACGTTCTTCGGGTTCGCGGCGACCGCGAGCCCACGCGGGAGGAGGAAGTTCCGCCCGTAGCCGGGCTTCACGTCCACCAGCTCGCCGCCCTTGCCGAGGTTCTCCACGTCTTCACGGAGGATGAGCTTCATCGTGCGCTCCTCTACATCTGCCCGACGGTGTAGGGCAGGATCGCGAGCATCCGCGCGCGCTTCACCGCGGTCGCGACCTCGCGCTGGTGCTTCGCGCAGTTCCCGCTGATGCGCCGCGGGATGATCTTGCCGCGCTCGGTCAGGAAGTACTTGAGCTGCCCCTGGTCCTTGTAGTCGACCTTCAGCGCCTTGTCGGCGCAGAAGCGGCAGACCTTGCGCCGGCCGAAGCCGCGCCGCCCGCCCTCGTCGCCGCCGCGGTCGCCGCGCTCGTCACGGTCACCGCGATCGCCGCCGCGGCCGTAACCGCCGCCGCCGCCACCACCGCCGCCGCCGTAACCACCACCGCCGCCGCCGCCGCCGCCGTAACCGCCGCCGCCGAACCCGCCCGGACGTGAGCCACCCATCGACCCGTTCCCCATCTTCGAACCACCAAAGTCAGGACGCGCCATGGCTACTCCTCCGTCGCTTCGGCCGCCTCGGCCTCGAAGGGCTCCTCGCCGGGGGCGACCTCGCTGCGCTCCTCGCGCGGCTTGTCCTCCTCGACGGGGGCGATCTTTACGTCGGCCTCGACCTGGCGAGCGTCGAAGTCCACGCCGTCGGCGATCTTCACCGACTGGAACTTCGTGACCGTGTCGATCATCTTGAGGTTGCGCTCGAGCTCGCCGACGAGGCCGGGCCTGCCGACGTACAGGCAGTGCATGTAGAGCGCCTTCTGGTTCTTCGAGACCGGGAACGCGGTCTTCCGCTTTCCCTGGTTCGTGAACCGGATGACCTTGCCGCCTTCGCGCTGCACCACGCCGCGCAGGCGCTCCTTGATCTCCTCCACCTGATCGTCGGGCGTCTCCGCCCTGAGCAGGTAGATCGTCTCGTACTCGCGCACGAGCTGCTGCTGCTTCGTCTCTGCCATATTCGCTCCCCTCGGGTTCAGGAGCGGCGGTTTGCCCGCCGCGAGGAGTCGCCTCCGCGCCCCGCCGGCCCCATGCCGGCGAGGGTGCTGCTCACTCCGCCGCGCGAGCGCGGCGGTTCACCTGGTTCATCGCCTTCGCGGCGCCGAGCTCGACGCAGAGCCGGGCCGCCTCGGCGGCGCGATCGACCGAGCCCTCGAGCTCGGCGTCGTCCGCCCTCTTCCACTGGCCGAGCACGTAGTCGGCCGGATCCATCGCCGCCGGCGGACGCCCGACCCCGACGCGCACGCGTGCGTAGTCGCGGCCGCCGACGTGGGCGTTGACGCTCTTGATCCCGTTGTGCCCGCCGTCGCCGCCGCCGATCTTGAGCTGGACCCGGAACGGATCGAGCTCGAGGTCGTCGTGGACGACGACGAGGTCGTCGAGGCCGAGCTTCCAGAAGCGGAGCGCCGACCCGACCGCCTCGCCGGAGTGGTTCATGAAGCTCTGGGGCTTCATGATCCACACCTTCTCCGGGCCCGCACGCCCCTCGGCGAGCTCGGCCGCGAACTTGCGGGCCGAGAACGGCGCGCCGAGCGCGTGCGCGAGCCGGTCGGCGACGAGGAAGCCGACGTTGTGGCGCGTGCGCGCGTAGCCTTCGCCCGGGTTCCCAAGACCGACGACGAGCTTCAAGAGAAGACCTACTTCTTGCCCTTCTCGCCCTTGCCCTCGCCCTTCGCCGGGGCCGCGCCGGCCGCCGGGGCCGCACCGGCCGCAGGAGCCGCGCCCGCTGCACCCGCCGCGGGCGCAACCGCACCCTCGGCGCCGGGAACCGCACCCGGGACCGCCGCCGCGACCGCGACGACCTCCTCCTTCTCGGGCACCGCGAGGAACGCGACGACGTAGTCGGTCGCGTACCTGAACTTGCAGCCCTCGGGGGCCTTCAGCTCGGAGACGTGGATCGAGCCACCGATCTTGAGGTTCGTGACGTCCACCTCGATGCGGACCGGGATCTTCGCGGGGAGCGCCTCGACCAGGATCTCGTGCGCCGCGATCGAGAGGATGCCGCCCTCGGCCTGGCCGGGCGAGCGACCGGTCGTGACGACGGGCACCTCGACCTTCACCGGCTCGTCGAGCTTCACCTCGAGGAAGTCGGCGTGGAGGAGCTTCCGGGTGACCGGATCGACCGCGTAGTCCTTGAAGAGGACGTGCTTCTCCGCGCCGTCCATCTTGAGCGTGAGGACGGTGTTGAAGCGGTGCGGGGTCTCGATCGCCTTCATGAGCACGCCCGGATCCACCGCGAGGTGGGCCGGCTCGCTCTTGCGGCCGTAGACGACGGCGGGGATGAGGCCCTTCTGACGCAGGCGGCGCGCGGGGCCCTTGCCCTTCTCGGCGCGGTGCTGTGCGGTGACGACGCTAGCCATCTCGTCCTCCCAATGGACTCGGTCCGGGCGAACGGGTCGCCGTCGGTGCGAGGGGCCGGATGTTCGGTCGCAGCCCTGGGTTCGGTAGGGGGCCCCTCGACATCCGAGGGGCCACGGGAACGCGGTGATTAGCGGAATTCCCCCGGGCCGTCAACTGAGGCGGGGGGACACTCGCTCCGCCTTCGCGGAGCTCGCGCCCCCCCGAGCCCCCCGCTCGCTCCCGAGCCCCCGCTCGCTATGGGGCAGCCTCATCCGGCTGCCCCTCCGCTCGCCTCGCCTAGACAGCCTCCAGCCAGGCGTGCCGGTCGGCGACCTCGCCGCGCTGGATCCCCGCGAGGATGCCGCGGAGCTTCTCCCCGAGCGCGCCCGTCCCCGGCACGGAGACCTTCTCCGCGCCCCAGGCGAGCTCGCCGATCGGCGCAACGAGCGAGGCGGTTCCCGTCCCGAAGACCTCCTCGAGCGTCCCGGCCTTGCCCGCGGCGACGAGCTCCGCGAGCGCGACGCGCCGCTCCTCCACCGGCACGCCCTCGTCGCGGGCGAGCTGGATGACGCAGTCGCGCGTGACGCCGGGGAGGATCGTCCCCTCGAGCGCGGGCGTCACGAGCCGGCCGCCGATCTTCGCGAAGAAGTTCATCGTCCCGATCTCCTCGACGAAGCGGTGCTCCGCCCCGTCGAGCCACAGGACCTGATCGTACCCGCGGTGCTTCGCGTCCTCGGCGCCCTGCAGGCTCGCGACGTAGTTCGCGGCGGCCTTCGCCGCGCCGATCCCGCCGCGCGCGGCACGCGATCGCTCCTGCTCCACCCAGATCTTGAGCGGCCGGGGCGGGCCGGTGAAGTAGCCACCCACCGGGCTCAGGATCACGGCGAACAGGACCTGCTTCGCCGGCCGCACGCCGAGGAAGGGCTCGGTCGCGAAGATGAACGGCCGCACGTAGAGCGACGTGCCGGGCGCCGAGGGGAGCCAGGACGCGTCCTCGCGCAGGAGCGCCTTCACCCCGTCGAGCGCGAGCGCCTCGGGCACCTCCGGCATGCAGAGCCGCGTCGCCGTTCGGGCGAGGCGCGCGACGTGCGCGCGCGGGCGGAAGAGCACCATCCCGGGGCCGCCACGGAACGCCTTCATCCCCTCGAACGCCTCCTGGCCGTAGTGCAGGGCGCAGGCGGCGGGGTCGAGCGCGATCGGGCCGTAGGGGACGACCCGGGCGTCGTGCCAGCCCTTCCCCTCGTCCCACTCGGCGAGGAACATGTGGTCCGTGAAGATCTTGCCGAACCCGAGGTCGTCGTCCCTCGGACGCGGACGAGGATTCGTCGTGCGCTGGACGGAGATGGCGGTGGACATGCCTTTGGACGTAGCAGCCCCCGCCCGCGGCCGTCAACGTCCGGGAACGTCGCCCGGGGCGGCGTTTTTTGCCGCTAGACGAACAGGCTCGAGAGCGAGTCCGCGTGGTGGATGCGGCGGATCGCCTCGGCGAGCAGTCCGGCCACGGAGAGCGAGTGGATCTTCGGGCAGGCCGCGGCGGCCGGGCCGAGCGGGATCGAGTTCGTGACGACCACCTCCTCGATCGGGCTCTTCGTGATCCGCTCGACGGCCGGGCCGGAGAGAACGGCGTGCGTCGCGTACGCGTAGACCTTGGTCGCGCCCTTGTCCATGAGCGCATTCGACGCCTGCGTGAGGGTGCCGGCCGTGTCGATCATGTCGTCGAGGAGCACGGCGATCTTCCCCTGCACCTCACCGATGACGTTCATGATCTCCGCGACGTTCGGCTTCGTGCGCCGCTTGTCGACGATGCCGAGCGTCGAGCCGAGGCGCTTCGAGTAGGCGCGCGCGCGCTCGACCCCGCCCGCGTCGGGCGAGACGATGACGACGTTCTGCGCGTCGCCGTCGAACCGCTTGCGCATGTGCTCGAGGAGCACCGGCGCCGCGTACAAGTGGTCGAAGGGGACCGAAAAGAAGCCCTGGATCTGGCCGGCGTGCATGTCCATCGAGACGACGCGGGTCACGCCCGCCGCCTCGATGAGGTCCGCGACGAGCTTCGCCGTGATCGGGACGCGCGAGGCGCTCTTCCGGTCCTGCCGCGCGTAGCCGTAGTACGGGATCACCGCCGTGATGGAGCCCGCCGACGCGCGCTTCAGCGCGTCCGCCATGATGAGCAGCTCCATGAGGTTCGCGTTCGCGTCCGGGCAGGTCGACTGCACGACGAAGCTGTCGAGCCCGCGGACGTTCTCGCCGATCTCCACCTGGATCTCGCCGTCGGAGAATCGCCCGACGTCGGCCGGGGAGAGCGGCCTGCCGAGCTCCTGGCAGATCGCCTCGGCGAGCGTGCGGTTCGAGTTCCCTGCGAACACCCGGTAGTCGTGCCGGCGTCCGTTCGTAACCATGCGCGCGCTCCCCGCTCGAGGCCCTGGAAACATACGACGGGTGCCGCCCGGCGTCCGGCGCGGTCCGTCACGAGCGCGCTTATACCGAAATGGTCCGACGCTCGTCGACCCGCTCGCGCTGGCCGGGCGGAATCCTCGGCCGCTCAGTCGTGGGTTGCGGCGCCGGCGAGGCGCTGCGGCGCCTTCGCGAGCTCGCGCTCGTACTCCGCGAGGATCATCTTCTCCATCCGCTCCCGGGTCTCCGAGTTGAGCGGGTGGGCGATGTCCTTGAACGAGCCGTCCTTGCGACGCTTCGCCGGCATCGCGATGAACAGGCCGGTGTTCCCGTGGATGACCTTGAGGTCCCGGATCACGAAGCAATCGTCGAGCGTGATCGTGACGTAGGCCTTGAGCTTCTCCTCGCTGACCGGGAAGACGCGGACCTCGGTGATCTCCATGGCGTAACCCTCGGTTGCCGTCGCACCGTCCGCACGGCGGTGACCTGCACCTTTGGCACTACGCCCCCTCCCGTGGTCTCGATCTGTCGGGCCGCCCTCTCCGCCTCCTTGCGGCTGGGGAACACGCCAAAAACCGTCGGCCCGCTTCCGCTCATGATAGCAGCGACGGCCCCGTGGACGACAAGCGACCCGAGCATGACCCGCAGGTCCGGCCGCGCCGCGAGGCAGGGCGCCTCGAGGTCATTCCCGAGCAAGGACGGCCGGTAAGAACCGGGCCGCCGCGGCAGCGTCGCCGCAGCAGCGCGGTCGCCTCGCGCGAGGTCGAGCCAGCGGTACGCGTCCGCCGCCCGGATCGCGAGCGCGGGATCGGGCGGATATACGATCACGAGGTGCTGCGGCGGCACCTCGGCCGGCGCGAGCTTCTCGCCGCGGCCGCGCGCCCAGGCGGGCCCGGGGCCGAGGAAGAACGGGACGTCGGAGCCGACCGCGAGCGCGACCTCCGCGAGCCCGCGCGGGTCGCGCACGCGGAACGCGCGCGCGAGGATCCGCAGGACCGCCGCGGCGTCCGACGAGCCGCCGCCGAGGCCGGCCGTGACCGGGATGCGCTTCGCGATCCGGATCGCGATGCCGCGGTCGACGCCGAAGCGCTCGCGGAAGAGCACCGCGGCGCGTGCGGCGAGGTTCGCGGCGCCGTCGAGCTCCGGACGGCCGGGGACCGTGCAGCGGACCGGGCCGGCTCGGTCCGCGATCGAGACGTCCACCTCGTCGGCGAGATCGAGCGGCGCGAGCAGCGTGAGGAGCTCGTGGTAGCCGTCGGGGCGCAGCGGGCCGACGCGCAGGACGAGGTTCACCTTCGCGGGTGCGAGCGTCGTGAAGCGCACGCGACAGGTCGTATCACACCGCTGCGGCGGGGCGCCGCCTGCCGGGCTCTCCCCTTGTCCTCGGAGCGGCGGTCGTGGTTTCGTCCTCGCCGTCGCGCCCCGCGCGGGCGCGGGAGGTCTCCATGCGCCGCACCGCCGTCGTCCTCCTCGCCCTCGCCTCCGCGTGCGCCGTGCCCGCGGCGGTGCGACCGCCCGGCGATCAGGCGACGCGGCTCCTACAAGGCGGGGTCGCCGCCGGCGCCGAGGGCGCGTTCGAGAACGGCCGCCTCACCTCCACCGACGAGGCGATCCGCGGCCCGTTCGTCGTCACGTTCCTCTCGCCGGGCGCCGAGGTGCAGCTCGTCCGGACCGCCGGCGCCGGCGCGGAGGTGCTCGGGACGGTCACCGGCCCGCTCACCGAGCCCGTCCAGCTCGCGTCGAACGTGGCGCTGAAGCTCGTGCTGCCGGGCGAGGTGCTCTACGCAGGGTACCGGCCCATGCCGATCACCCGCTCGCTCGAGGGCTACCTCGGCCGCCAGATCTGGGTCGGGCCCCGCGCCGGCGCGCCCGAGCAGTGGTTCCTGCGCGAGATCGGCCAGGACCACCTGACGGTGGAGCGGACCCGCACCTACCGCGTCCTGCCGGTGCGGCGGATCGCGGAGATCACCTGGACCGACCTCACCGGGATCGATCCGACGCCTCGCATCGTCCTCTCCCCGGAGTAGCGCGTGCGCGACAAGAGCTACGACTCCGTCCCGTACCGGCTCACCGAGCTCGAGCACCGCTACGGCCCGAACGTCCACCTCGTCTCGAGCCCGCTTCGCCTCGGGCAGCTCGCCGAGCTCTGCGCGAAGGACACCCGCCAGCCCCACATCAACCGCCTCGTGCGGGCGCTCTACGAGGACCTCGTGCGAACGGTCGTCGACGCCGAGCTGCCGAGGCGCCGCGTCGCCGTCCCGACGCGCATGATCGACTCGTCGCCGCAGGCGATCTTCGAGGGAGAGGTGATCGACCGGCACGTGCGCGCCGTGACCGTGAACATCGCGCGGGCGGGGACCATCCCGTCGCAGGTCGCGTACGACCTGCTGAACGAGGTGCTCGAGCCGTCGCTCGTTCGCCAGGACCACATCATCATGAGCCGGATGCTCGGGGCGGACGATCGCGTGGTCGGGGCCGGGATCGGCGGGATGAAGATCGGCGGCGACGTGGACGGGGCGTTCCTGCTCTTCCCCGACCCGATGGGCGCGACCGGATCTTCGCTCGCCACGGCGATCGAGACCTACAAGGCCCAGGTGGCGGGCACGCCGCGGCGGATCGTGAACCTGCACCTCGTCGTCACCCCGGAGTACCTGCGGCTCATGACGCGCAGGCACCCCGACGTCGTCGTCTACGCGCTCCGCCTCGACCGCGGCCTCTCGCCGCCGGACGTCCTCGCGACCGTGCCCGGCGCGCGCTGGGACGAGGAGCGCGGGCTCGACGACCACCAGTACATCGTCCCCGGCGGCGGCGGCTTCGGGGAGATCATGAACAACGCCTACGTGTGACGACCATGTCCAGCGCGCGCGTCGACGTGCTCATCTCCGAGGCGGACCTCCGCGCGCGCGTGCGCGCGCTCGGGGAGCAGATCACGCGCGACTACGCGGGGCGCTCGCTCGTCGTCGTCGGGGTGCTGAAGGGGAGCTTCATCTTCCTCGCCGATCTCGTGCGCGCGATCGACCTCCCAGTCGTCGTGGACTTCATCGGCATCTCCTCGTATCAGGGGACCACCTCGACCGGGGTCGTGAAGATCACGAGCGACCTCGGCCGGCCGATCGACGGCAAGGACGTTCTCCTCGTAGAGGACATCGTCGATACCGGCCTCACGATGCGCTACCTCCTCGACAACCTCGCGACGCGCGCGCCAGCGAGCCTCAAGGTGTGCGCGCTGCTCGAGAAGCCGTCGCGCGCGCGGGTGACGATCCCGATCGACTACCGCGGCTTCGTCATCGGGGACGAGTTCGTGGTTGGCTATGGGCTCGACTGGGACGGCCGCATGCGGAACCTGCCGTACGTCGGCGTACCGCGGAGCTAGGGAGCGACATCGATGGACGACGACACCACCGTGGCCCGCCGCACCGGCGGCTCGACCTTGAAGGCCGCCCTCGCCTGGTTCGCGATCCTCGGGCTCCTCGCGCTCGTGGCGTGGCTCGCCTCCGAGCGGAACGCCCGGACCTGGTACCTCGTCCCGGCAGACGGACGGATCGTGGTGATGAAGGGGCTCCTCCTCCCCATCGGGCGCGGCGCGTTCGCGACCTCCGATCCCGCGCTCGCGCAGGCGTACGCGCCGCTCGTGCCGCCGCCCGGGAAGGGGCTCCCCGCGGAGCGGGCCTTCGAGGAGCGCGGCCTCGTCGACCAGGCGATCTACGACCTCGTCGCCGGCTGGGCGCGGGACGAGATCGAGAGCGGCGATCCGGCGCGGCTCGAGCGCGGCCTCGGGTACCTCGCGCGCGCGGAGAAGCTCCCCGGGCTCTCCCCGACCCAGCGGGAGGACCTCGACGGGCTCCGGGCCGAGTCCGGGTACCAGGAGGCGATGCGGCTCCTCGCGCGCGCGATGGACGACCTGCGCGAGGCGTCCGACCGCCTCCGCCGCGCCGCGGGCTCGCGGTCGGCGCATGCGGCCGACGCGGGACGGCTTCTCAAGGAGCTCGAGCCGGCGGTGGACGCGGCGTCCACGGCGCTCCGCCAGGCCGCACCGAAGCCGCGGCCCGCCGCCGAGACCGCGCCCGAGGGAGCGAAGGCCGGCGGGGGTGATAGCGGCCGGTAGCAGGCGGCCCGCCGCCCGGCGGGCGGTCGCGCGTTCGGCCCTCACGCCCCGTCGGTGTAACATCGGAGGGCCATGGCGTCCTTCTACGCGCGAAACGGCGCGGGCGATCTGCTCGCGCGGTACAGCTTCATCGAGCCGCTGCTCGAGGGAAAGCGGGTCCTCGAGCTCGGCGGGGCGCGCGCGACCGCGGGCGGAAGCGCCCTGTTCCTCGCCGAGCGCGGCGCCGCGGCGGTGCTCTCGCTCGAGCCGAACGAGGAGGACCTCGGGGCGGCGCGCGAGGCGGGCCACCACCCGTTCGTCCAGTTCCGCTCCGGCGCCGCGAAGGACCTCCGCCAGGGCACCTTCGATCTCGTCCTCGTCGCTGACGGCGCTGCGCTCGCGCGCGCGCCGGAGACGCTCGCCGCGCTGCGCCGGCTGCTCGCGGCGGGCGGCCGGCTCGTGACGGCGTTCCCGGCGGGCGGCGCAGGTCTCGCGGAGATCGCGGGCGAGCCGCCGGACGAGGACGTCCCGCCGTACGAGGGGGTCGTCTCGGCGCTGTCCGATCATTTCGCGCTCGTCGAGGTCGCGACGCAGTCGGCGACCGTCGGGTGGGTCCTCGCGCTCGCCGCGGACGGCGAGGACCCCGAGATCGCGATGGACGGGACGCTCGCCGGCACGCCCGAAGCCGCCGCGTACGTCGCGATCTGCGGCGACGAGCCGTGCGGCCTCTCCGGCCTCCAGGTCACCGCGCTGCCGGTGAACCCGCTCGTCGAGGCGGCGGCGGAGGCGCGCGGCGCGCGCCAGGCGTCGGTCGAGACGGAGCAGCTCCTCGAGGCGATGCGCGAGGAGCGGGACGAGGCGCGCGGCCAGCTCGAGACGAGGGCGGAGGCGCTGTACCAGGCGGTCGCGGAGCGCGACGCCGCTACGGCGGCCCGCGACGCCGCGCGCGCCGACCGCGAGCTCGCGCTGCAGGGGCGCGAGACGGCGCGGGCGGAGCGCGACGACGCGATCTCGTCGCGCGAGGCGGTGCTCGCCGAGCTCGCCGGTGCGCAGGGCGCCCGGGAGGCCGGACAGGCGGAGCTCGAGGAGGCGCGGGCGGCGCGCGAGGCGGCGAACGCCTCGCTCGACGGGCTCCGGACGGAGGTGGCCCAGCTCACCGAGCGCGCCCGGGAGCTGGAGGCGCTGCTCGAGGCGGAGCGCGAGGCGGCGTTCGAGACGCGCGCGGCGCTCGATCGCGCTCAGGCGGGCGAAGCGGAGCGCGCGCGCGAGGCGGAGCAGGCGCGCCGCGAGCTCCAGGCTTCTGCCGACGCGCAGGCGCGGGCGCAGGCCGATCTCGCCGAGCGCCGCGCGGCGGCGCTGGAGGCGGAGGCGGCCCTCCGCGCGGCGCGCGCGGAGTCGCAGGCGGCGAAGTCGGCGGTCGAGGCGGTGCTCGCGCGCGCGGTCACGGCGGAAGGGAAGCTCGCCGAGCTCGAGGAGGCGCTCGAGCTCCGGGAGCGCGAGGAGGACGAGGAGCGCGCGGACGCGGCGGAGCTCCGCGCCGGGGCGGCGGAGCGCGAGGCGGAGCGCGAGCGCGAGCGCGGCGAGCTCGCCCAGGCGCGCGCGGACGCGGAGCGGCTCGGGCGCGAGCTCGAGGAGGCGCGCGAGGCGGTCCGTGGGCGCGCGGACGAGGCCCGGGCGGAGGTCGAGCAGGTGCGCGCGACGCTCGCCGCACGCGACGAGGCCGACCGCGAGGCGGCGACCGCGCGCGAGGGGCTCGAGGCGCAGGTCGCCGAGCTCACCGCGCGGCTCGAGAGCGAGGAGGAGCGGCTCCGGCTGGCAGCGGCCGAGGCGGCCGAGGCGCGCGCGCAGCGCGAGAGCGTCGAGGAGGCGGTCGGAGATCGGATCCGCGGCGAGGAGGAGGAGCGGACCCGAGCGGAGACCGCCCGCGCCGACGCCGCGGAGGAGCGGGCGCGCACGCTCGAGGCGGAGGGGCGCGAGGGGGCGGAGCGCGCAGTCCGCGAGCTCGACGAGGCTCGGGCGGAGCTCGGGGTCCTCCGGGCGAAGCTCATGGAGCACGACCGGACCGCCACCGCGGGGGACGAGGTGGGGCGCCTCCGCAACGCCGCCGAGGCCGCCGAGGCCCAGGCGGCGGAGATCGAGGCGGAGCTCCAGGCGGTCCGCTGGGAGAAGGACGAGATCGAGCAGCGGCTGCAGTCCGCTCAGGCGACGGCCGCGGTGGGCTCGTCGGGCGACGTGGCCCGGCTGCTGGAGGAGGTCGCGACGCGCGTCGGCGAGATCGCGCTCCTCCGCAAGGAGCTGTCGCAACGCGAGGCCGTCGTCGCGGAGCTCACCGCGCGTCCCGAGGCGGCCCCGGATCCTGCGGCCGAGACGGCGACCGCGCGCGCGCAGGTCCTCGAGGAGCAGGTCGCGCAGGCGCTCAAGCGCGCGGCCGACGCGGAAGCCGCCCTCGAGGCGGCGCGGCCGGCGGCCGGCGCGCCGCCCTTGGCGGACGCGGGCGAGGCGCTCATCCGCGCGGCCCAGGAGAAGGAGGCGCTCGTCACCCAGATCTCAGAGCGCGACCAGCGGATCGCGAGGCTGCAGCGCGAGGTCACCGACAAGACCGACCGGCTCGGGCGGCTCGCGAGGGAGATGGGCGAGCTCAAGGCGAAGGGCATCGGCAAGATCTTCAGATAGAGCTGCGGCGCATGATCCTCGGCCTGCGGCGGGCGTGCTCGCTCCTCGCGAGCGATTCGGCGATTCGGTGATATCGTGACCGAGCCATGAGCGAGACGCGCCGCTACGAGCGGATCGACATCGAGCTTCCCTGTCGGATCTTCATCCCCGGCTCCGGCGGCCTCAAGTTCGAGGCGTTCGCCACCTCTCGAAATCTCGGGCTCGGCGGGCTCTTCGTCGCGACGAGCTTCCTGCTCCGCGAGGGGATCGAGATCTACGTCGAGCTCGCGCTCCCCGACGGGCCGCTTCCGATCCGCTCTCGCGTCGCCCACGCGGTCGGCCAGGACGATCCCGACCTCCTCACCGGGATGGGGATCGAGTTCCTCGACGTCGACGCGCACGGCCGCGAGACGCTGCTCCGGTACTTCACGCCGCTCCGCTATCAGGCGTTCTACGGCAACTTCATCGACGAGTTCCCGCACCTCAAGAAGACGGTGCCGCTCCGCGACGTCTCGCTCGTCCTGAACCTCTGGGAGGAGTGGAAGATCAAGAACGAGGGCGGCCCCGCCTCGACCGCGTCCGGCGCGCCCCCGGCTCCCGCCCGCCCCGGCCGAACGCCCCCCGCCCTCGCCACCGGCCGCCCCCGGTCCCGCCGCTAGCGCGGAGCGCGGTCCCGCCGTCCGACGATGCGGAACGTCCGGCTCGCGCTGCTCTGGCACATGCACCAGCCTCCCTACCGGGAGGCGGAGACGGGCGAGTACCTCATGCCCTGGGTGCGCCTCCACGCGACGCGCGCCTACTCGGACATGGCGTGGATCCTGGAGCGCCATCCGGGCGTGCGCTGCACGGTCAACTTCACGCCGATCCTGCTCGAGCAGCTCGAGGACTACGTCGAGGGGCGCGCGCACGACCGCTTCCTCGAGCTCAGCGCCCGTCCGCCGGCGGAGCTCGGCCCAGAGGAGCGCCAGGCGATCCTGCGCAGCTTCTTCATGGTGGACTGGGAGCGGCACATTCGCCCGGTGCCGCGCTACTGGGACCTCCTCCAGAAGCGCGGGCGCGACGTGCGGAGCGTGGACGTCGCACGGCTCGCGACCGCGTTCAGCGATGACGAGATCACGGATCTCCAGGTCCACTTCAACCTCGCCTGGATGGGCTTCGCCGCGCTCGCCGACGACGAGGGGCTTCGCGCGCTGCGCGCCCAGGGAGGGGGCTTCGGGCGCGAGGACGTCGAGTACGTGCTCGCGGTGCAGCGGCGCATGATGGCGGAGGTCGTCCCGCGCTGGCGGAGGCTCGCCGAGCGCGGTCAGGTCGAGCTCTCGACGACGCCCTACTACCACCCGATCCTCCCGCTCCTGTGCGACACCGACGCGGCCCGCCGCGCGCTCCCGGGCATCCCGCTGCCGCCGCGGTTCGTGCACCCCGAGGATGCGCGCTGGCACGTGCGCGAGGCGATCGCATCGCACGCCCGCCGCTTCGGCGCGCCGCCCGCGGGCATGTGGCCGGCGGAGGGCTCCGTCTCGCCCGAGGCGCTCGAGGTGCTCGAGTCGGAGGGCGTGCGCTGGGCCGCGAGCGACGAGGGGGTGCTTCTCCACTCGATCCCGGCGGACGCGCCGCGCCTGCGGTCGCTCTACCGCCCGTGGAAGGTCGCCGCGGGCGCGGGCGAGATCGCGATGCTCTTCCGTGATCGCTCGCTCTCCGACGTCATCGGCTTCACGTACGCGAAGGTCGCGGCGAAGGAGGCGGTCTCGGACTTCGTCGGCCACGTCGCCGCGATCGGCGACGCATGGGCGAAGGACGGGAACGCGGGCCCGGCGACGGTGGGCGTCTTTCTGGACGGCGAGAACGCCTGGGAGCATTACCCGGAGTCCGGGCGCGAGTTCCTCGACCGCCTCTACGCGGCGCTCGAGGCGAGCGATCGAATCGAGACGGTGACCCTCTCCGACGCGGCGCTCGCCGCGCCCGGGCCGGCCATCAAGAAGATCCACTCCGGCTCCTGGATCGAGGCCTCCTACCGGATCTGGATCGGCCACGGCGAGGACCGGCTCGCCTGGACGGCGCTCGGCCGCGCCCGCGACGCGATCGCCGCGGCGGAGCGGGCGGGCGCGGACCCGGCCGTGCTCGCGCGCGCGCTGCGGCACGTCTACGCTGCCGAGGCGTCGGACTGGTACTGGTGGTACGGCGAGGACTTCACGACCGAGCTCGCGGCGGAGTTCGACGGCCTATTTCGCGGGCACGTCATCCGCGCGGCGCTCCTCGCCGGCTCGAACCCGCCGCCGGAGGCGCTCGAGCCCATCAAGCGGGCCGGCGGCGGCGCGGCGACCGGCGTCGAGGCGAAGCCGCTCCGCGAGCCGATCTTCCTCCTCACGCCCACCCTCGACGGGCGGGAGACGACCTTCTTCGAGTGGCAGGGGTCGGGCCTCTATCGGCCCGGGCAGCACCGCGGCTCGATGTACGGGGGCGCGCAGGCGTTCCACGTGCTCCAGTACGGGTTCGACCTCCAGGCGCTCCACCTGCGCCTCGATCCCGCCGAGTCCTCGGCGCGCGCCATCGAGGTGGCGACCCGCGTCCGCGTCGTCGTGCTCGCCGCAAATCGCCAGACCGCCGTCGACTTCCCGCTCGTGCCCGACGGTCAGCCGCGCCCGGGGCGGCGCAACACAGAGGAGCTCGGGCAGGCCGCGTTCGCGCAGGTGCTCGAGATCTCGCTCCCGTTCTCGGCGCTCGGCCTCGCCCCCGGGATGAAGCTCGCGCTCTCGGTCCACTCGCTGCGAGGAGAGGTCGAGGTGGAGCGGCTCCCGCGCTACGGCTTTCTCTCCTTCACCGTGCCGGACGCCGACTTCGAGCACGTGAACTGGAGGGTGTGAGCCTCGTGTCCGGGGAGGAGACACGGAGCCGGCCGCCCGGCGACGACCCGAGGGGGGGCGACGCCTGCCTCGTGTTCGTCGAGGGCGAGCAGGTGCTCGGGCTGCGCGTGCCGCTCGGCGACGAGGTGGAGCTCGGGCGCGATCCCGCCTGCGCGGTGCGGCTCTTCGCGGACGACGTGTCCCGCCGGCACGCCCGCATCAGCGCCGACGCGGAAGGGCACCTCGTCGTGGACCTCTCGTCGACGAATGGCACCTGGGTGAACGGTCGCGAGGTGCGGGTCCACCGGCTGCGCGCGGGCGACCGCATCCGGCTCGGCGGCTTCGTCGCGCGGTACGTCGCGGCGGGCGATCCAGAGGGCCGCCAGCTCGCCGATCTCGCCCTCGCGTCGCGTCGCGATCCGCTCACCGGCCTCCCGAACCGTCGCGCGTTCGAGGAGGACCTCGCGCGCGAGGTGGCGCGCGCCGCGCGGGGAGGCGGGCCGCTCGCGGTGGTGATGCTCGACGTGGACCGATTCAAGGTGGTGAACGACGGCTACGGCCACGCGGTCGGGGACGTGGTGCTGCGGGCGGTCGCGGCCCGCGCCCAGGGGGCGGTCCGGGCCGGCGACGTCGTCGCGCGCCTCGGCGGCGAGGAGCTCGGGGTGCTCCTGCCGGGCGCGGACCTCTCCTGCGCCGCGGAGGTGGCGGAGCGGATCCGCGCGGCGCTGGCGGCGCTCCCGGTCGACGCCGGGGGCCACGCGCTCTCCGTCACCGCGTCGCTCGGCTGCGCCACCTTCGCGCCAGGCGAGGCGCCGGAGGCGCTCGTCGCCCGCGCCGACGCGCGGCTCTACGACGCGAAGCGCGACGGCCGTAACCTCGTCCGCGCCTGATTCACGCGGGACGCGGACGCGCGGGTCGGGGGCGCGGGCGCGGCAGCGCGCCGACTTCCTGGGTTTTCGACTGCGGAAGGGGGGGCGGCAGGTTATCCTCGCGGCGCCGTGAAGAACCGCTCCGCCCTCGCCATCCTCTTCATCATCGTCTTCATCGACCTCCTCGGGTTCGGGATGGTCATCCCGGTGATGCCGCTCTACGCCGAGCGGCTCGGGGCGTCCGAGGCGTGGGTCGGCCTGCTCTCGGCCGGCTACTCGCTCATGCAGTTCGTCTTCGCGCCGATCTGGGGACGGCTCTCGGATCGGGTCGGGCGACGCCCGGTCCTCCTCGTCTCGATCGCGATGACCGCGGTGGCGTTCGCGATGTACGGCGCCGCGTCGAGCTTCGCGGTCCTCCTCGTCTCGCGCCTCTTCGCCGGCGCCGCCACGGCGAACATCGCCATCGCGCGCGCGTTCGTCGCAGACGTCACGCCGCCCGAGGGGCGCGCGAAGGGGATGGGGATCATCGGCGCGGCGTTCGGGCTCGGGTTCGTCCTCGGTCCCGCGCTCGGCGGGTTCCTGTCGGAGTACGCGCTCTCGCTCCCGCCCTACATCGCTGCGGGGCTCGCGGCCGCGAACGGCGTCGCCGCGTACTTCGTGCTCCCGGAGCCCGAGCAGCGCGCGGTGCGGGACGAGGCGAGGCGCGGGCGGTTCGCGGCCTTCCTCCGCGAGATGCGGCGCCCGGGGATCCGCCGGCTCATCTGGATCTACGCGCTCACCGTGTTCGCGTTCAGCGCGATGGAGGCGACGTACGCGCTCCTCGTGACGAAGCGCTACGCGCTCGACCTGAAGCACGCCGATTACCTGTTCGCCTACATCGGGGTGCTCGTGGTGATCGTGCAGGGCGGGCTCATCGGGCGGCTCACCCGCGCCTACGGTGAGAAGAAGCTGCTCGTCGCGGGCCTCGTGCTGCAGGCGCTGGCGCTCGTGCTGCTGCCCTTCGCGGCGACGACGGTCGGCCTCGTGGTTGCGACCGGGCCGCTCGCGGTGGGTTCGGGCCTCTCGCAGCCGTCGCTCGCGTCGCTCCTCTCGCGCCTCGCCCGCGCCGACGACCAGGGCGGCACCCTCGGGATCGGCGAGTCGGCCGGGGCGATCGGGCGGGTCGTCGGGCCCGTGTCGGGCACCTGGACCTTCAAGAACTTCTCGATGGCCTTCCCCTACATCGGAGGCGCGGCGCTCATGGGCGTCGCCGCCGTGATCGGCGCCGTGCTGCCGCGTGCCGAGCCGTCCACGAAGGAGCTGGCCGATGCCGGAGCTGCGTAGGGACCCGATCGTCGGGCGCTGGGTGATCATCGCGACCGAGCGCGCGCGCCGGCCCACGGACCTCCAGCGCTGCCCGCCGGAGCCGCAGCCGGCGCTCTGCCCGTTCTGCACCGGCCACGAGGGCACGACGCCGCGCGAGGTCTACGTCAGCGGCCGGCCGCCGTCGCTGCCGCCGAACGGTCCCGGCTGGAAGGTGCGCGCGGTCCCGAATCGCTTCCCGGCGCTGAAGATCGAGGGCGACCTCGACCGCCAGGCGGAGGGGATCTACGACCGGATGAACGGCATCGGCGCGCATGAGGTCATCATCGAGACGCCGGACCACGGCCGCGCGCTGAAGGACCTCTCCGTCGCGGAGCTTACCGAGGTGCTCTTCGCCTTCAAGGCGCGGGTGCTCGATCTCCGCAACGACATGCGGTTCCGCTACATCCTGCTCTTCAAGAACCACGGCCACCTCGCCGGCGCCTCCCTCGACCACTCCCACTCGCAGCTCATCGCGCTCCCGGTCGTGCCGCGCCAGGTGATCGAGGAGATCGAGGGGGCGCGGCGGCACTACGAGCTGAAGGAGCGCTGCATCTTCTGCGACGTGGTCGGGCAGGAGCGGCGCGACCGCTCGCGCCTCGTCCACGAGAACGACGAGTTCGTGGTGTTCGCGCCGTACGCGCCGCGCAGCCCGTTCGAGACCTGGATCGTGCCGAAGCGGCACGAGTCCAACTTCGAGGCGGAGCCGAAGGAGCGGCTCGGGCTGTGCGCCGAGGCGCTCGGCACCGCCGCTCGACGGCTCGCCGCCGCGCTCGGCGACCCCGCCTACAACTTCATCATCCACTCGAACCCCGTCCGCGATCCGTCGTCGCCGAGCTACCACTGGCACGTCGAGATCATGCCAGCGCTGTCGCAGGTCGCCGGGTTCGAGTGGGGCTCCGGCTTCCACATCAACCCGGTGCCGCCCGAGGAGGCGGCCGAGTTCCTGCGGAAGGTCGGCGGCTAGCCGGCGCGCCGGCGCGCCGTCCGGACCCGAGACGAGGATGGAGATCCTGTTCGTCGCGTCCGAGGTCGCGCCGTGGTCGAAGACCGGCGGGCTCGGGGACGTGGCGGGGGCGCTCCCGCGCGCGCTCGCGGCGCGCGGCCACGCGGTCTCGGTCGTGACCCCGCGCTACGGCTCGATCGACCCGAAGCGGGAGGCGCTCCTCCGGCGCGACGGCGCGGTCCGCGTCCGCGGCGAGGCGACGACGCTCTGGGTGCGCACGGGAAAGCCGACCGTGTACTTCGTCGAGCACGAGCGCCTGTTCGGGTCGCGCCGCGGCCTCTACGCCGAGGGCGGCCACGAGTACGGCGACAACGCCGAGCGGTTCACCTTCCTGTGCCGCGCGGCGCTCGCGCTCCCTGCCGCGACCGGCGCGCGGCCGCGGATCGTCCACGCGAACGACTGGCAAGCCGGGCTCGTGCCGTTCCTCATGCGGCAGGAGCACGGGCACGACCCGGCGCTCGCCGGGGCGCGCTCGGTGTTCACGATCCACAACCTCGCGTACCAGGGCGTGTTCCCGAAGGACGTCGTCCCGCACCTCGGCCTTCCGTGGGACGTCTTCCGGTTCGAGGCGATGGAGTTCTACGACCAGCTCTCGTTCATGAAGGCGGGGATCGTCTTCGCGGACGCGCTCACGACAGTCTCGCCGAGCTACGCGCGGGAGATCCTGACGCCGCACGGTGGCCACTCGCTCGACGCGCTGCTGCGCCATCGGCGCGGCGACCTGCACGGCATCCTGAACGGGATCGACGTCGTCGAGTGGAACCCCGCGACCGACCCGCACCTGCCCGCGCACTACTCGGCGGGCACCGTAGCCGGCAAGGCGCGCTGCAAGGCGGCGCTGCAGCACGAGCTCGGGCTCCCCGTCCGGACGGACGTTCCGCTCGCCGCGATCGTCTCGCGGCTCGCAGATCAGAAGGGGGTCGATCTCCTCGTCGCGATCCTCCCGGAGCTGCTCGAGCGCGACGTGCAGCTCGCCGTGCTCGGCAGCGGAAGCCGTATCTACGAGGAGGCGCTCGCCCGGGCGGCGCGCGAGCGGCCGGACCGCATGGCGGCGCGGATCGGGTTCGACGAGGGGCTCGCGCACCGGTTCGAGGCGGGCGCGGACCTCTTCCTCATGCCAAGCCGGTTCGAGCCGTGCGGCCTGAACCAGATGTACAGCCTGCGCTACGGCACGGTCCCGGTGGTGCGCGCGGTCGGGGGCCTCGACGACACCGTCGAGGACTACGACGGGTGGAGCCGCGGCACCGGCTTCAAGTTCCGCGACTACACGCCGGCAGCGCTCCTGCTCGCGATCCGGCGCGCGGTCGAGACGAACCGCGATCGGCGGGCGTGGCGTGGGCTCATGGCGCGCGGCATGGCCCAGGACTTCAGCTGGGACCGCAGCGCGGCGAGCTACGAGGCGCTCTATCTCAGGCTGGCGCCGTAACGGGGGGACACTCGCTCCGCCGTGACGGGGGGCCACTAATTCCACATTGGGGGGCCCGCTGGCGGGCCGAGGCAGCCTCATCCGGCTGCCCCTACGCTCGCCTCCGTCCACCTCAGAAGCATTAGGTTGGAGGTGATGGGTCCCCGCGATCCGTACGACGACTTCGGGCCGGACGAGCCCGAGCCGACCGCCCGCCCGGCCGAGCGCGAGCCGCACGAGCTCGCCGAGGAGGACGACGAGAAGCTCGTCCCGATGTCGAACGTGGGCGGCGCCGCGCCGACGCCGCTCGGCCTCGACTCGGGCGGCAACCTCCCCGGCCCCGAGGACGATCTCGCCAACCTGTCCGAGCCGGAGCCGCCCGAGGCGCCCGAGGTGGGCGCGGTGCACGTCCGCGACGAGGACGACCAGTAGGAGCTACTCGAGGCCGCGGGCGCGCAGCTCGTCGTCGCTTTCGCCGTGCAGGTGGCCGAGTTCGTGGAGCAGCGTGACGCGCACCTGCTGCTCGAGCTCCCTGCGGTCGTGGGCGAACCGGACGAGGTTCTTCCGGTAGAAGACGATCGAGCGGCAGCGCGGCCCGTCGGCGGCGGTGCACGGCTCGTCCTCCGACGGCCCGCGGAAGAGCCCGAGGATCGAGGGCGAGAGCGGCGGGTCCACCGCGAGGAGGTCGTCGCCGTTTGGCAGGTCCTGCACCTCGACCGGAACGGCGTCGAGCGCTCGCCGCTCCGCCTCCGGGAGGGCGGCGATCGCGCGCCGCACGTCACCGCGGAACGTCTCCTCGTCGATCGCGAGCTCGGGCGCGAAGTCCTCGGGCGCGAGCTTGCGCGAGCGAGCGAGGAGCGCGTCCGCCTTCGCGCGTTCGCCGCGCCGCTCCGCGAGGAGCCCGAGCTGGTGGACCGCCCACGCGTCGTCGGGCGCGAGCGCGACGGCGCGCTCGAAGGCGCGCTGCGCCTCGTCGAACCGGCAGAGCTCGTACAGCGCGACGCCCCGCTCGTAGAGGACGTCGGGATCCTCGGCGAGGACCTGCGCCGCCCGGTCGAGGTGGGACAGGGCGAGGTGGCTGCGGCCGAGGTCGTTCTCCGCCATGCCCGCGACGAGGACGAGCCGCGCCGCGAGCGTCCGTTCCTTGCGCGCGGTCGCCGCGCGCGCGCCGCGGAGCGCGTACTCGAGCCCGGCCTCGAGCGCGTCGCGCGACGGGCCGAGCCGCCGCACGTGGAGCTCGGCCGCGCCGAGGAGCGCCTCGGGGTCGGACGGATCCACGGCGAGCGCCCGCGCGTAGGCGAGCCGCGCGTCATCGACCCGGCCGAGCGCGGCGAGCGCCTCCGCGCGCACGGCGAGCGCCTGGACGAGCCGCGGCGACAGCCGGAGCGCCTCCTCGGCGCAGGCGAGCGCGCGCTCCTTCGCGTCGGCCGCGAGGGCGTCGCGCCCTTCCTCGGCGAGCACCCCCGCCGAGGCGTAGGGCTCGGCGGCGAGGCAGGCCGCCGGCCGCTCGGAGATCCGCTCACCCTGCGGTACAGCAGTGCGGGTCGCGGACGCAGCGGACGAGGTCGCGCGGGCCGCCGCCGCGCTGGGAGGTGCTTCCTTGCGGGTGCACGCGGCGATGAGGACGAGCCACAGCGCGCGTCGAAGCGAGCGGGACATCGACGGCGAGCTTGCCACGGAAGGCGACGGAGGGCCAGACGGGGGTGTCTCGGGCGGGCGGTCAGCCGAGCGCCTGGCGCGGCGCGCTTACGTGCGGGTCGAAATCGAAGTCGAGGTCATCGTCGGAGGTCGAGGTCGAGGTCGGCGTCGAGGTCACGTCCACGACCGCGTCCACCTCCACGACCACGACCACGAGGACGACACGCACAGCGCGCCCCTCCTGGGCAGCGGATCCGCGGCGCACGGTTTGGGACCATGAACGCATGCGCCACGCGATCGCCGCCGCCCTCCTCGCCATGGCCGCCGCCTGCGTCCGCGCGCCGGCCACCGCGCCCGCACCCGACGCCTCGGCCGCGGGCGAGCGACACCTCCGCAACGTCCGCCAGCTCACGTTCGGCGGCGAGAACGCGGAGGCGTACTTCAGCTTCGACGGAAAGGAGCTCGTGTTCCAGTCGACGCGCGACGGGCGCGACTGCGATCAGGAATACGTGATGCGCACGGACGGCTCCGGCGCGCGCCTCGTCTCCACGGGGCAGGGCGTCGTCACGTGCGGCTACTTCTTTCCGAACGGCTCGCGCATCGTCTACGCGTCGACGCACGAGAGCATGGGCCCCGCGTGCCCGCCGAAGCCCGACCGCTCGCATGGGTACGTCTGGCCGCTCCACGACTATCAGCTCTACACCGCGCGGCCGGACGGGACGGACGTGCGGCCGCTCGCGCCGGCGCCGGGGTCGTACAACGCCGAGGCGACGATCTCGAAGGACGGCTGGATCGTCTTCACGTCCACGCGCGACGGGGACCTCGACCTCTACAAGATGCGGCTCGACGGATCGGGGCTCACGCGGCTCACGAGCACGCCCGGGTACGACGGCGGCGCCTTCTTCTCCGCCGACGGCAAGCGAATCGTCTACCGCGTGAGCCGGCCCGCCGCGGGGCAGGAGCTCGACGACTACCGCGTCCTCCTCGCGAAGAAGCTCGTGCGCCCGACCCGCCTCGAGATCTGGGTGATGAACGCCGACGGCACCGACGCGCACCAGGTGACGCACGTCGGCGCCGCCAACTTCGCGCCGTTCTTCCATCCCGACGGCCGGCGGATCGTCTTCGCGTCGAACGTGAAGGATCCGCGCGGTCCGAATTTCGACGTCTACCTCGTGAACGACGACGGGAGCGGGCTCGACCAGGTGACGACGTTCGACGGGTTCGACGGGTTCCCGATGTTCTCGCCCGACGGGCGCCGGCTCGTCTTCGCGTCGAACCGGAACGGCAAGCGGCCGGGCGAGACCAACGTCTTCATCGCGGATTGGGTGGAGTAGCCCGGCGGCGGCGCGCCGGGGCTGTCACGCGGAGTCACGCCAACCGAGCGTCGAGGCCCCCCGCGCGGAGCGCGGCGTGCGCCCGGCGCGTCCGCCGGTCGCCCGCGCGGGCGCGTCCAAGGCGGGGTTCGGCCCCGACCGGCCACGTCCCGTGCTCGTTCGGCGTGCATACCCGTTTGGCCTGCACGTGCAGGCAGCGCGCGCGAGGGCGCGCCCGGAGGAGCATCGATGGCGAACGATCGCAAGCCCAAGTGGTCCCGCAGGCAGGTGCTCAAGGCGGCGGGCGTCGGTACGCTCGCCGTGGCGGCGGGAGGACTGCCGCGCGCGCGGGCGCAAGGGAAGACTCTCAAGATCATTCAGTGGAGCCACTTCATCCCCGCCTACGACAAGTGGTTCGACGGGGTCTTCTGCAAGCAGTGGGGCGAGAAGCACGGGACGCGCGTCTCTGTCGACCATATCGCGATCGGCGAGATCAACGCGCGCGCCGCCGCCGAGGTGTCGGCCAAGCGCGGCCACGACCTCTTCATGTTCCTCTCGCCGCCGGCGGCGTACGAGAAGCAGGTCATCGACCACACCGAGATCTACCAGCAGGTCGCGAAGAAGTGGGGCAAGGTCATCGACCTCGGCCACAAGTCGACGTTCAACCCGAAGACGAAGAAGTACTTCGCGTTCTCCGACAGCTACGTTCCGGATCCCGGCGACTACCGCCAGGACCTCTGGTCGCAGGTGGGGTATCCGAACGGCCCGGACACCTACGACGACCTGCGCAAGGGTGCGAAGGCCATCAAGGACAAGTTCGGGAATCCCTGCGGCATCGGGCTCTCGCAGGAGCTCGACACCAACATGGCGATGCGGGCCCTGCTCTGGTCGTTCGGCGGCTCGGAGCAGGACCCCGACGGCAAGGTGGTCATCAACTCGCCGCAGACGATCGAGGCCCTGAAGTACATGCGCGCGCTGTTCAAGGAGGCGGAGACGAACGAGGTCTTCACCTGGGACCCGTCCTCGAACAACCGCGGCATCCTCGCCGGCAAGCTCTCCTTCGTCCTCAACGCCATCTCGGTGACGCGCACCGCGGAGAAGGACAACCCGGAGATGTCGAAGAAGATCCAGATCGTGCCCGCGCTCAAGGGGCCGGCCCACCGGCTCGCAGCCGAGCACGTGATGGACTGCTACGCCATCTGGAACTTCGCGGAGAACAAGGAGGGCGCGAAGCAGTTCCTCATCGACTACATCGACGCCTTCGGGGAGGTCTTCAAGCAGAGCGAGTTCTACAACTTCCCCTGCTTCCCGACGACGGTCCCCAACATCCCGGAGAAGATCGCGAACGACCCGAAGGCCCAGCCGCCCGACAAGTACAAGGTCCTCGGGAACGTGCTCGATTGGGCGACGAACGTCGGCTACCCGGGCTACGCCACCGCGGCCATCGACGAGGCGTTCAACACCTTCGTCATCCCGACCATGTTTGCCCGGGTGGCGCGCGACGAGGCGTCGCCGGAGGACGCGGCGAAGGCGGCGGAGAAGGAGCTGAAGCGCATCTTCGACAAGTGGAAGTGAGCGCCCGAGGGAACGCGACGTGGCCGTCGTCGAGACGAGGAAGCTCACCAAGGTCTTCAAGAAGGGCGACGAGGGCGCGGTCAACGACGTCGACCTCGTCATCGCCGACGGCGAGTTCCTCGTCTTCCTCGGCCCATCGGGTTCCGGGAAGTCGACGCTCCTGCGGATGATCGCCGGGCTCGAGGAGCCGACCCGCGGCGACGTCCTCATCGGCGGGAGGGTGGTGACCGACCTCCCGCCGCGCGCCCGCGGCATCGCGATGGTGTTCCAGAGCTACGCGCTCTACCCACACCTCAGCGTCGAGAAGAACATCGCCTTCCCGCTCAAGGCCCACGGGATCGCGAAGGAGAAGCGGCGGGAGCGGGTGGAGTGGGCGGCGGGGCTGCTCGGCATCGGCGCCCTGCTCCAGCGCAAGCCGCGCGAGCTCTCCGGCGGCGAGCGGCAGCGCGTGGCGCTGGCGCGCGCGCTCGTACGCGAGCCGACCGTGTTCCTCCTCGACGAGCCGCTCTCGAACCTCGACGCGAAGCTCCGCGCCTCGGCGCGCGAGGAGCTGACCCAGTTCCACGACCGGGTCGGGACCACCACCATCTACGTCACGCACGACCAGGTCGAGGCGATGGGGATGGGGGATCGCATCGTCGTCCTCGACAAGGGGATCGTCCGACAGATCGGGACGCCTCGCGAGGTGTATGACGAGCCGGCGGACACGTTCGTCGCGACCTTCGTCGGCTCGCCGCCCATGAACCTGCTCGAGGACGCCGAGGGGATCGTCGGGTTCCGGCCGGAGAGCCTGCTCCCCTCCGCCGCCGTCCGCGGCGACGCGCTGCCGGTCCGCTTCCGCCTGACGCTCGCGGAGTACCTCGGCTCGGAGCGGATCCTCCACGGCGTGCTGGAGGGGGGACGGTTCGACGGGCACAAGGTCGTGTCGCGGATGTCGGCGCTCACGAGCGTCGACGTGGCGGAGGGCGCCGCCCATCCGTTCGCGGTGGCGCGCAGCGCGGTGAAGCAGTTCGAGCGGGGCACGGGTCGCCGCATCGCCGCGCGGGAGATCGCGTGGAGATGATCGCCGCCCCGGGGGAGCGCGTCCGGCCGGCCCGGCTCGGCCTCCGCGGCCCGACGCTCCTCGGGATCGCGCTCTTCTCGCCGGCGCTCGTCTACATCGTCGCGCTCGTGGGGCTCCCGCTCGTCCTCGCCTTCGCCTACAGCGTGGGGGACGTAACGGTGGGCTCGGTCGGCTACAATTACGTCGGTCTCGAGAACTTCCGCAGCGTCATGGAGAGCCCGACCTTCCGCCGCGCGCTCCTCGACTCGCTTCTCTTCACGATCGCGACGCAGCTCATCGTGATCGTCTGCGCGAACGCGCTCGCGCTGGCACTGCGCGATCCGTTCCGCGGGCGCGGCGCCGTCCGCTTCCTCATTCTCCTCCCCTGGGTGGCGCCCATCAGCCTCGGCGCGATCGGCTGGAAGTGGCAGCTCGACTCGATCTACTCGGTCGTGAACTGGGTGCTCGCGCGGGCCCGGCTCGTGAACATCTTCGACCCGCCCATGTGGCTCGGCGAGCCGGGGCTGGCGATGGGCTCGGTGATCGCGGTCCACTCCTGGCGGATGATCCCGTTCTCCACCGTGATCCTGCTCGCCGGGCTCACCTCGATCCCGAGGGACATCCCCGAGGCGGCGGCGGTCGACGGGGCGGGCTTCTGGCGCACCCACTTCGAGATCACGCTGCCGATGATGCGTCCCATCATCACGGTCGCGGTGCTGTTCGGGGTCGTCTTCACCTTCACCGACATGACCGTCGTCTACATCCTCACGCGCGGCGGTCCCTACGACACGACGCAGGTGCTCCCGTCGCTCGCCTTCTTCACCGGGGTCCTCGGCTCGGACCTCGCGGAGGGAGCGGCCATCTCGGTGTTCCTCGTCCCCATCCTCGTCGCGGTGGCGGTGATCATGCTGCGGATCGCCCACCGGGCCGAGGTCGCGTAGGAGGCGCATGGCCGGGCCGAGGAAATCCTTCGGGACGCGGGTGGGGCGCTGGGCGATCGTCGCGGGGTTCGCGGTGGCGCTCGCCTTCCCGTTCTACTGGATGGCGATCACGACCTTCAAGCGCAGCCCCGATCTGTACGCCATCCAGAACAACCCGTTCATCTTCAACCAGCCGCCCACGCTCGAGCACCTCAGGTACCTCTTCGAGGAAACGCTCTTCCTGCGCTGGTTCTGGAACACCACCCTCGCCGGGGCGGCGGTGGTGCTCATCACGCTCGTGCTGGCGCTCCCCGCCGCCTACGCGCTCGCGCGCCTCATGGGGCGATGGGGCGAGCAGCTCGGCATCGGAATCTTCCTCACCTATCTCATTCCGCCGACGCTCCTCTTCATCCCGATGTCGCGCGTCGTCTCGTTGCTCGGGTTCCAGGACAGCCTCTGGGCGATCGTCGTGACCTACCCGACCTTCACGATCCCGTTCTCGATCTGGCTGCTCATGGGGTTCTTCAAGGCGATACCGCGCGACCTCGAGGAGGCGGCGCTCGTGGACGGCCTCACCCGCTTCGGCGCGTTCGTGAAGCTCGTCATCCCCATCTCCCTCTCGGGGATCCTCACGGTCGTCATCTTCTCCTTCACCCTCGTCACCCAGGAGTTCGTCTACGCGCTCACCTTCATCTCGAGCGCGGAGCACCAGACCGTCGGCGTGGGCATCCCGATCTTCCTCGTCCGCGGCGACGTCTACTACTGGGGCTCGCTCATGGCGGGTTGCCTCATCGCGAGCCTGCCCATCGCGGTCCTCTACAACCTGTTCCTCGACCGGTTCATCGCCGGGTTCACGGTGGGCGCGGTGAAGTGAACGGGTGGCGGCGGCCCGCCGAACCGGGAAAGATGACGGAGGAGGCCCCCATGCCCGAGACGACGACCCCCGTCCCTGCCGCGCTGCCGCTCCTCGTGGACGGCGCGCGCGTCCCGGCCGTGACGCCCGACCTCTTGCCGGTCGTCGAGCCCGCGACCGGGCGCGCGCTCGCGAGCGTGCCGCGCGGCGGCCCGCGTGAGGTGGACCTCGCGGTGCAGTCCGCCGCCCGCGCGTTCCCGGCGTGGCGCGACGTGCCGGTGCCGGAGCGCGCGCAGGTGCTCTTCCGCTACAAGGCGATCCTCGAGCGCGAGCACGAGTCGCTCGCCCGGTCGGTGTCGCGCGAGAACGGCAAGCTCCTCGACGACGCGCGGAACGAGGTCCGGCGCGGCATCGAGGTCGTGGACTTCGCCTGCGGGATGCCGACGCTCGCGCAGGGGCGGACGGTCGAGGGGATCGCGCGCGGCATCGACAGCCACACCTGGCGGGTGCCGGTCGGGGTCGTGGCGGGCATCTGTCCGTTCAACTTCCCCGCGATGATCCCGCTCTGGATGTTCCCGATCGCGATCGCCGCCGGGAACACTTTCGTGCTGAAGCCGTCGGAGCGAACGCCGCAGACGGGCCTGCGCCTCGCGGAGCTCTTGCTCGAGGCGGGGCTCCCGCCCGGCGTCCTGAACGTGGTGCACGGCGCGCGCGAGGCGGTCGACGCGCTCCTCGATCACGCGCTCGTCCGGGCCGTCTCGTTCGTCGGCTCGGAGGCGGTGGCCCGCCACGTGTACGCGCGCGCCGCCGCGAGCGGCAAGCGAGTCCAGGCGATGGCGGGCGCGAAGAACCACCTGCTCGTCCTCCCCGACGCGGACCTCGACCTCACCGTGAAGGCGGTGATGGGGTCGGCCTTCGGTGCCGCCGGGCAGCGCTGCCTCGCAGGCAGCGTGCTCGTGCCGGTCGGCAAGGCGGCGGAGCCGCTCCTCGAGCGCATCGCCGCGGAGGCCCGCGCGACGCGGGTCGGCGACCCGTTCGCGCAGGACTCGGCGATGGGGCCGGTCATCCGCGAGGACGCGCGCGCGCGGGTGCGCCGCTTCATCGAGCAGGGGCTCTCGGAGGGCGCGGCGCTCCTCGTGGACGGGCGCGCCGCTCCCGGCGCGGCGGACGGCTTCTTCATCGGACCGACGCTGTTCGACCGCGTCTCGCCCGACTCGGCGCTCGCGAAGGAGGAGATCTTCGGCCCCCTCCTCTCGACGGTGCGGACCGGCTCGGTCGAGGAGGCGGTCGCCGTCGCGAACCGCTCGCGATTCGGCAACGCCGCGTCGATCTTCACGACGAGCGGGCGCGCCGCGGCGTACTTCCGGCGGAACGTCGAGGCGGGGATGATCGGGGTGAACGTGGGCGTCGCCGCGCCGATGGCGTTCTTCCCGTTCGCCGGCTGGAAGGGCTCGTTCTTCGGCGACCTCCACGCGACGGGCGAGGACGCGGTCCGCTTCTACACGGAGACCCGCGTGGTCGTCGAGCGCTGGTCTTAGCCCGGCGGAGGCTCGAGACCGCGACCCGCAGCGCTATGGCGGAGTCACCCGCCGGCGGAGGTCGAAGGGAGCGGAACGCGCCGCCCGAGCTCGCGCTCGCACCGCTCGGCGAGCGCGCCGAGGAAGTCGAGCAGCTCCGGCGGATGGTCGGGATCGTCGGTCTCGAGGTCCACGCGGACGATCCGGTCGAGCTCCATCGTCACACGCTCGAGGTCGGTCGAGGTCCCGAGCTCGACGAACCAGCCGAGCGGGGCGACCTCGAGGTCCCGCAGCTTCGTCCAGATCCAGCGCATGTTGGGATCGGCGAACCCGTAGCCCACGAGCAGGATCTCGCGACCCATCACGTCGGAGCAGAAGCGAAGGTCGATCGGGTGCGTCGCGAGATCCGAGCGGCGGAGCACGTCCGACTCGCCGATGACGAGCGACCTGGGCCGCGCGAGCGTGCCGTGCAGCTTGTAGATGGGGAAGCGAGGAAGGAACCCGCCCTCCACCTCGTCGAACCGCCAGGCCTTGAGGTCCTCGGGTCCCGCCACCACCTGGCAGGAGATCCCGGCCCACTCGAAGGTGCGCTCGAGCAGGTCGTCGAAGTTGGTCGTGTAGATGGCCGGGACGAACGGCGACAGCCGCACGAGGAGCTGCTGGAGCGGCAGCTCGGCCGGGTCGATCCGCGAGGTGTCGAAGAGCTCGGCGAGCCGCTCGACGAGCCGCTCCTCGCCGCACAGCTGCCGGTGCGCCTCCGGGATCCGCAGGAGCGACTCGATCGGCACGGACGCGCCGGGCGCCGGCGGCGCGAACCGCTCGTGCGCGTCGGGGAGCCGCGCACGCAGCGCGGGGAGGAGGTCCTTCGAGAGCGCGCAGACCGCCTGCCGCCAGGAGGGCAGGCCCGCCCAGCGGGACGCGCCGGCGCCGACGAGGAGGAGGAGCTGTCCCCTCGCGAGCCGCTCGAAGAGCCGGTCCTCGACCGCGGCGAGGTCGGGAGCACCGCGCATGCCGCCAACCTGCGGCTCGCCGCCGCGCGCGACAACGGGCGGCGAACATGCCCCCCGGGACGCTCACCTGCTCCGGCTTCGCCTCCGGCCGTCGGCGGGCAAAGCCCGCCTCCTCCGTCGCTCCTCCGGTGCAGCTCGACTCTGAGCCTCATCCGGCTGCACCCGCGCACGCCCCGTCCTGCGGTCACTTGACGCACCGTGACTCCGGGAGCTGCTTCCACCCCTGCGAGGGGTTCACGGCGAAGGTCCCCGTTGCGATCTGACCCGAGCAAGCTCACCCCGCCGCTGGAGGGGATCATGTCCAAGGGAATGAGCCGGCGCGCGTTCCTCGCGCGCACGGGGCTCGGTGCCGCGGGTCTCGCCGTCGCGCCGCGCGCAGCCGCGCAGATGGGTGGCGGGATGGGCGGAGGCGGGATGGGCGGGTCGACCGTCGTCGATCCGCCGGTCTCGGGAGCGCTGCGCGATCCGCCGATCGCGCAGAACGCGGCCGCACCGGGATCGGGCGTGGTGGACGTCACGATCCGCGCCGGCATCGCGACGGTTCCGCTGAACGGCAGCGAGGCGACCCTCCTCACCTACAACGGATCCTTCATCGCGCCGACGATCCGCGCGCGCCAGGGCGACCTCGTCCGGCTCCACTTCCGCAACGACCTCCCCTTCACGACCGACGTGAACCTGCTCGGGCACCAGAAGAACGTGACGAACGTGCACGTGCACGGCTGGCACGTCTCGCCGGGCAACAACGCCGACGGCGTCCCGGCCGACAACGTGCGCGTGGCGGTCCCCGCCGGCGGCGGCGCACAGGACTACGAGTACGACCTCTCGACGCAGCGGCCCGGGACGCTCGCCCTCTACCACCCGCACGTCCACGGCACGGTCGCGGAGCAGTTCTGGGGCGGCCTCGTCGGAGCGCTCGACGTCGCCGACGACCCGATCACCGCGCTGCAGGGGTTCGAGACGCACGTCGTGGTGCTGAAGGACGTCACGCTCGTCTCGGGGGCGCCCGCGCCGTACGGCTCGCTCATGGAGTACATGCACGGGAAGGAGGGCGACCTCGTCACCGTGAACGGGCAAGTGAACCCGTCGCTCTCGATGCGTCCGGGCGAGGTGAAGCGGCTTCGGTTCCTGAACGCGTCCACCGCGCGCTTCTACCGCGTGTCGCTCGAGGGCCACACGCTCCACGTGGTCGGGAGCGACGGCGGCCTCCTCGACCGGCCGTATCCGGTGCCGGAGATCCTCCTCGCCTCGGGCGAGCGCGTGGACGTCCTCGTCCAGGCGAGCGCGGCGAAGGGCAGCTACAAGCTCCTCGCGCTGCCCTACGCGCGCCAGGGGAACACGGCGACACCGCAGCTCACGCTCATGACGGTGCAGGTGAAGGGCCCGTCGGCGGCGGGAGCGATCCCGGCGGTGGTGAACCCCGCAGCGGTGCGGCTCGCGGGCGACCCCTCGATGCTGCCGCGCGCCCAGTTCGCGCTCAGCATGGGCCAGGGCCGGGGGTACATCAACGGCATCACGTTCGACGTCCTATCGGACGGGACGATCAGGGCCTGCGAGCGCCACTCGACGGTGGGCACCGAGGAGATCTGGGAGATCGTGAACCAGAGCGGGATGGACCACCCGTGGCACCAGCACGTGAATGACGCGCAGGTGATCGCGATCTCCGGAGGCGTGGAGATCGCGAGCTACGCGACGCTCTACACGCACGCGCCCGCGTTCAAGGACACGATCATCGTGCCGAAGATGGGGAGCGTCACGCTGCGGCTGCCGATCCGCGACTTCACCGGGATGGCCATGTTCCACTGCCACATCCTCGAGCACGAGGACATCGGGATGATGGGCATGTGGCACATCATGGATGGCGGCATGCCCATGTGACGCGGGCGCGCGGCGCGGTCAGGGGCGCCGGCCGAGGATCCCCGCGAGCCGCGCCGGCGAGAACGGCGCGAGATCGACGGGAGGAGCCGTCCCCAGGATCGCCGCCGCGATAGCGTCCGCCGTGACCGGCGCGAGGAGGATGCCGTTGCGGGTGTGGCCGGTGGCGTAGAAGAGCCCAGGGACCGTCCCCGGGCCGAGGATCGGCTCTCCGTCCGGGCTCGCCGGCCGGAAGTTCGACCAGCTCTCGACGACTGGCGCGCGCGCGAGCGCGGGGGCGACGCCGATCGCGACGTCGAGCACGTGGCGGAGCCCGCCCGCGGTCACCGCCTTCTCGAAGCCGACCTCCTCCATGGTGGAGCCGCAGAGGATCCGCCCGTCCGCGCGCGGGACGACGTAGCCGTGCCCGGAGAAGACGACGCGCGAGAGGAGCGGCGGCCGCGTGTCGAGGACCGCGATCTGGCCGCGCACCGGGCGGACGGCGCCCGCCGGCAAGCCGTTCCCCTCGACCTGCAGGCTCCAGCTCCCGGCCGCGAGCACGACCGCCGCCGCGTCGATCCGGCCCGCCTCGTGCTCGACGCCAGCGACGCGGCCGCCCTCCGTCACGATCCGGCGCACCTGGCCGGTGACGAACGCGGCGCCGGCGCGGGAGGCGGCGATGTACACGGCGCGCGCGAGCGCCCGAGGATCGAGCGACGCCTCGTCGGCGAAGAAGAGCGCGCCGCGCGCCTCGGGCGAGAGCGCCGGCTCGAGCCGCCGGACGGCGGCGTCGTCGAGCACCTCCACCGGGAGACCGTGCGCGAGGATCTTCTCGGCCCGGGCCGCCAGGATCTTCGCGTGGTCGTCGTCGAGGGCGACCTCGAGCGTCCCGAGCGCCCGCAGCCCGACCGCCATACCGGAGAGCGCCTCCACCTCGCGCACGAAGTCGGGGTAGCGGGCGAGCGACGCGCGGCAGAGCGCGTAGAACGGGCCAGGCTCGAGCGCCTCGACGCCAGGGGAGAGGATGCCGCCCGCCGCGCTCGACGCCTCGGCGCCCGGGACGGCGCGCTCGAGCACCGTGACCTTGCGACCGGCCTCGGCGAGCCGCAGCGCGACCGAGGAGCCCTGCACTCCCGCGCCGATGACGACGACGTCCACACCCGACATGGCGCGAGAGAGTACGCCCGATGCGGCGGCTCCGGAAGCTTCGGAGCCGCGATCGCGCGCTACGGAACGACCGCCCCGCTGCCGCCCGCCGAGCCGTTCGCGCGCGGCGCTGTCGGAGGTCCGCTGCGCGGCGACAGCCCGTGCACGAGGAGGTCGAGCACGTGTCGGCGCCACGCCTCGGGCTCGAGCGGCTCGCCCGCGAAGGGCCGGGCGGCCTCGCGGGTCGAGGCGACGAGGGCCGCCACGCCGCCCATCGTCACGATGGCGAGCATCGGATCGAGCCCCGGCGGGCCGCCGCTCGCGAGCGCGGTCGCCGCGCGCCGGAGCGGCTCGGCGATCGATGGATCGGCCGTGGCGAGCTGCGCGAGGAACGGGGCGCCGTCGAGGTACTCCCGGATCAGAATCTGCGCGCCGATCGGGTCGGCCATCATCGCGTCGACGTAGGCGACCACCACCGCATCCGGCCCGACCGAGCCCTCCTCGAGGAGCCGCGCGATCTCGTTCGCCGAGCCGATCCAGACGGCCCGCAGGATGTCGACGTAGAGCGCGCGTTTCGACGTCCAGTGCCGGTACATGAGCGCGACGTTGCAGGAGGCGCCGCGCGCAATGCCCTGGACGCGCGCTCCGTGATAGCCCCGCTTCGAGAACTCGGTCCGGGCGGCGTTCCAGATCCGCTCCGCGATCCCCGAGCGGGGCGGGGCGATGCGTCGGCTGGCGACGGAGCCGTCCATGCGAATCCCTACCTACCCGTCGTTTTGACCCAGGTCAAGTTGACGTGCGTCAAAATGTCTCCTCACGTGGGAGGTCGCATGTAGAAGGAGACGATGGCAGCCGGGCCGCGAACGATCCTCCACCTCGACCTCGATGCGTTCTACGCGTCGGTGGAGCAGCTCGACTGTCCGGCGCTGCGCGGTCGTCCCGTCATCGTGGGAGGCCCTTCGCGGCGAGGCGTCGTGTGCGCGGCGAGCTACGAGGCGCGAAGGTTCGGCGTGCGCTCCGCGATGCCGACGGCGCGGGCTCGCAAGCTCTGCCCGGACGGCGTGTTCCTCCCGCCGCGCTTCGATCGCTACAGCGAGCTCTCGCACCAGGTGTTCGGCATCTACCGGCGCTACACGCCGCTCGTCGAGCCGCTCTCGCTCGACGAGGCGTTCCTCGACGTGACCGCGAGCCGCGCGCTCCACGGCGAGGGGCGCGACGTCGCCCGCACGATCAAGGCGGCGGTGCGCGAGGAGTGCGGCCTCGCGGTCTCCGCCGGGATCGCCGAGGTGAAGCTCGCCGCGAAGATCGCGACCGATCTCGGCAAGCCAGACGGCCTCGTCGAGGTGCCACGGGGCGGGGTCGCGGCGTTCCTCGCGCCGCTCCCGGTCGCGCGGCTCTGGGGGGTCGGCGAGGTCACGGAGGAGGCGCTGCGGAAGGTGGGCGTCGCGACGATCGGCGACCTCGCGCGGACGCCCGACGCCGCTCTCGCGGCGGTGATCGGGGCGAACCACGCGCGCGACCTGCGGGCGCTCGCCCAAGGCGAGGATCCGCGCGAGGTCGTTCCGGACGAGGCATCGAAGTCGATCGGCGCCGAGGACACCTTCGGCGAGGACCTCACGGACGTTCCGGCGCTCGAGCGCGAGCTCCTGTCGCAGGCGACACGGGTCGGCCGCCGGCTGAGGGAGGCGGGCGTCGCGGGCCACGTCGTGACGCTCAAGGTGAAGTTCGCCGACTTCACGCTCGTCACCCGCCGCACGACGCTCGAGCGGCCGACCGACGACGATCGGGCCATCTATGGCGCCGCGCGCGCCCTGCTCGCGCGCGTGGACCTCGCACGCGCCATCCGGCTCACCGGCATCTCCGTGTCCGGGTTCGCGGGGGAGCGCGAGCGCGGGCAGCTCGACCTGTTCGGCGGCGCAGCCCCGGACGCCGCCGCGGCGGGCGAGGAGGACAAGCGGCGCGCGCTCAACGCCGCCGTCGATCGGCTCGCGGATCGCTTCGGCGAGGGCGCCGTCCTGCCCGCCGATCTCGCGGGCGCGCCGCCCAGGCGGCGCTGACGCGGGCGATCGCGATTTCCGGGGGCGGTCCGGTCGCCTAGCCGTCGGAGACGGGCCGGTCGTCGCCGGGCCGGGCCGGCGCGGGCGCCGTCGTCGAAGGCGGTCCGGCCGCCTCGATCGAGATCGCCGTCGCCCGGCCGCCCTCGACGGTGCGGTAGGCGGCGCGCACGTCGGCCCCCGGCCGGAGCTCCGCCGCGCGCGCGGCGCGGCCTCCGACCGTCACCGTCGTGCGTGGCGCGACCCGCAGCGCGAGCTCGCCCCCGCTGGCACCCCTCGGCCGCACGACGACCTGGCGATCGTCCGCCCGGACGACCGTGCCCGCTACCTCGCGGAGCGGGGTGCGCTGCGCGGCGGCGCGCGCGTGGCGGTCGCCGCGGCGATCCGGCGGGCGGACGCGGACCTCGCCCGCGGGGGCGGGCGCGCCCGCGCGCGCCGCGGCGTCGTCGCGCGGCGGGGCGGGGGCAGCGTCTCGAGACTCGCAGGCGGTCGCGAGCCAGAGCGCCGCCGCGAGGGGGCGCGCTCGTGTTCGCAGGCCGATCCCTCCCGCCGCCACGGTGCGCCCGGCGTTGCGAGGCGGCAACCGGCGGCGTGGCGTGGGCACGGTCCCGGGGTTCCTCGCTCCGAGGCGGAGCCCCACCTTGTCGGCATGGCCTCGACGACCGATCTTGGCGGCGGCATGACCATCGGCCCGCGCCCTCCCGGGGAGCTCGACGCGCGCGCCGACGCCCTGAGGGCGCTCGCCGGGTCGGGCGTCCCGTTCCTCGTCGCGGGGGCCTACGCCTTCTTCGAGTACACCGGGATCTTCCGGGACACGAAGGACCTCGACGTCTTCGTGCGCGAGCGCGACGTCGACGAGGCGTTCCGGGTCCTCGAGGGCGCCGGGTTCCGCACCGAGATGGTGGACGCGGGCTGGATCGGGAAGGCGTACCGGGGCGAGTGGTTCGTCGATCTCATCTTCTCGTCGGGGAACGGCGTCGCCGTGGTGGACGACCTCTGGTTCCACCACGCGCGGCCGGCGCGGATCATGGGGGTCGACGTCCTCCTCGCGCCTCCGGAGGAGATGGTCTGGTCGAAGTCGTTCGTCCTCGAGCGCGAGCGCTACGACGGAGCCGACGTGAACCACCTGTTCCGGGCGCTCGGCGACGCGCTCGACTGGGACCGGCTCCTCGTCCGCTTCGATCGGTACTGGGAGATCCTCCTCTCGCACGTCCTCCTCTACCGGTTCGCGTTCCCCGGCGAGCGCTCCAAGGTTCCGGACCGCGTGCTCGAGACCCTCCTCGCGCGGGTGGAGGAGGAGCTCGGGACGGATCACCCGCTCCCGCTGTGCCGCGGGAACCTCATCTCCCGCGTGCAGTACCGGCACGACCTCGAGCACCTCGGCTACGAGGACGGCCGCGCCTGGGACGAGGCCGAGCGCGCACAGGGGATGGTGACGGATGGCGGAGGGGACCTTCCGGCTCGCGGCAGTCGCTGACCTCCACGGGCGGGCGGACCAGCACGGCAGGTTCCGCGAGCTCGTCCGCGCGGTGAACGGCGAGGCGGAGGGGCTCGTCCTCGCGGGCGATCTCACGGATCACGGCACGGTGACGGAGGCGGAGACGCTCGCCGAGGCGCTCGCGATGCTGCGCGTGCCCTGCGCGGCGGTGCTCGGCAACCACGACTTCGAGGGGAACCAGGTCCGCGAGATCGTCCGCATCCTCGGCGAGGTGAAGGTCGAGGTGCTCGACGGCGACCACGCCGTGTTCGACCGGCGGCTCGGGATCGCAGGGGTGAAGGGGTTCGGGGGCGGGTTCGAGAAGGGGATGCTGCAGGCGTTCGGCGAGCCGGTCGTGAAGGCGTTCGTGCAGGAGGCGGTCAACGAGGGGCTGAAGCTCGAGGCCGCCCTCGCCCAGCTCGAGATCGGGAAGAAGGTGGTGATCATGCACTACGCACCGATCGCCGCCACGACCGACGGCGAGGACCCGCAGCTCCGCGCCTACCTCGGCACGACCCGCCTCACCGTGCCGTGCGACGCGTTCGGAGCGGTGGCGGTGTTTCACGGGCACGCGCACCACGGCACGCCGGAGGGGCGCACGCCGAAGGGCATCCCCGTCTACAACGTGGCGATGCCGCTCCTCAAGAGGGCGTTCGACCGGCGGTTCCGGGTGTTCGAGCTGTGATCGGTTGACTCCCCCGCGGGCGGCCGCCCCGCGCTAGAGTCGCCGCGTGGGGACCCGTGGAACTCTGCTCGCGCTCGCGGTGGCGCTCGGGGCGTGCGACTGCGACGGGCGGGAGCCGGCGCTGTGGGTTGGCGAGCGCGGCGCACCGCTCGTGCTCTCGTTCGTGTCGGCGGCCGTGCCGGGCGCGGTCGCGGCCGCCCCGCCCGACCTCGACACGCCGGTCCGGGCGCTCCTCGTCCGGCGCGACGGCGCGATCGTGGCGCTGCAGGAGCCCGAGGCGGGGAGCCCGCCCGTTCCGGTGCCGCCCGCGGTCCTCCTCTCTCGCGCCGGGCGGAGGATCGCCGCGTTCGCCGGGACGGACGCCGGAGGAAGCCGGCTCTTCTCGCCGGGCGCGCCGCCGTGGGCGGCCGCCGAGGACCTCTCCGGGCGCGTCTGGGTGACGGGCCGCCCGTCGCCGGTCGTGTACGCGCCCTCGGGCATTCTCGAGCGGCTCGCGGAGGCGCTGCCCTCCGCGTCGCGCGGGATCGCCGCGCTCCCCGACGGGCGGATGGTCGTGAGCTACGGGGTGCAGGACCTCGCGATCTTCGCCGCGGACGGGACCCGGATCGGGACCGTCACGCCGGTTTTCGGCGCCAGCTACGGAGGGATCGACGCGCTGCGCGCGGAGGAGGGCGGCATGCTCCTCGTGGCGACGCGCCGCTTCGGCGTGACGTCCGCCGGGATCGTGCTCCGCGCGAAGCTCGGCGCGGGGCTCTCGCTCGAGCAGGACCCCGAGCTCTCGACCACCATCGGCGCGGCGATCCCTTCCGCGCTCGACGTCCACGGCGGCCGGATCCTCGTCGCGCCGTCGCTCGGCCCCCTCGCCGCGGGCGCGTGCGCCCGCTGGCTCTCGCACGACCTCGCGACGGATGGCGGGTGCGCCGCGGGGGGCGCGCACCGCGGCGCCGCCTGGGTGGAATGAGCAATCAGTGCCGGAGCGGCGGCGGCCCCGCCGCCTTGCGGACGCGCTCGAGGATCTCGTCCATCCCGACCGACTTCGGGATGTAGCCCTGCGCCCCGAGCAGCTCCGCCTCCCACTCGAACCCGTAGGCGGAGAGGATGAGGATCGGGATCGCCGCGCTGCGCGGCTCGCCGCGCATCCGCTCCATGACGCCCCAGCCGTCGAGCACCGGCATCTTGAGATCGAGGAGCACGATCCCCGGCGCCTCGTCGGCGACGCGCTGCAGCGCGAGCTCGCCGTTCTCCGCCTGCTGCACGGGGTAGCCCGCGTCCCCGAGCACCTCGCAGATGGCCTCGCGGAAGTCGTGATCGTCGTCGACGACGAGGATGTACTGGCCCGGGGTCATGTCGCGCTCGGCTCGGTCCGGAGGGCGGCCGCGATCTCTCGCGCGATGCGCCGCGCGTCCTCCAGCCGATCGGGGCCGAGCGAGACCGCGCCGACGACCGGGTGGCCGCCTCCGCCGTACCGCTCGCACAGCTTCGAGATGTCGTGCGGCCGCGCGGGACGTGCCCACGGGTTCGAGCCGACCGACACCTTCGTCCGCTTCGGGTCGCGCGTCACGACCACGGTGTACGCGGCCGTCGGGAAGAGATCGTAGGTGATGAACTTGTTCGAGCTCTCGATGCCTGAGTCGGCGAGGTCCACGGTCACGACGCCTCCCTCGACGCGCGCGAGCCGGCGCACGACGTCGACCGCCGCGCGGTGGCGATCGAGGACCGGCGCGAGGGGCCCCGCGACCCAGGGCTCCTCCGCGATCTCCGCGAGCGGGCGCCGCTGCATCGCCTCGATGATGCGGGTCGGCACCTGCGGGTCCTTCGTCGCCTCGAGGAGCGTCATGATCCGGAGCGCGGGCTCCTCGAGCTTCACGGCCACCGCCGGCGACGGAAAGCGCGCCGCGTCGATGACATCCGCCCAGCGGACGAGGTCCGCGAGATCGTCCGCGCGCCACCCGTCCCGCTCGGCGAGCGTCCGGGCGACGAAGCCGGTGCAGCTCGGCGCGGTGGGATCCCAGAACTTGCGGCCGCTCGTGTCGCGCTCGAAGGCCGCGCGATCGGCCGGCGTCGGGAACGCGCTCGCGTGGTGATCGAACCACCAGTGAAGGGCGGGCGACGGGGAGAACCGGAAGTCCACGCAGGCGTTCACGTCCGCGTCGAAGGCGTCCTTCGGGAAGGGATCCCCCTGCTGGTGCTGGAGCGGGACGAAGCGGACCGCGTCGAGGCGTCCGCCCTCTCGTTCGACGAAGAAGCGCGAGAAGAGGGCGGCCGACGCGCAGCCGTCGAAGCAGTTGCCGTGGTAGAGGACCTTGAGCTGCATCCGGGCGGGGCAATCTAGTGACCTCAGGAGCATAGCGTCAACGCGTTCGCGCGCGGGGTCGCGCGAGCGACGGGCCCCACCGGGGATCGCGCCGCTGGCCAGCGCCTCGGGAGCCCCGGTAGACTCGGCCGAGGAGGACGCCCCGTTGTCCAAGATGGTCATCGCCGCACTCGCCGCCCTGGCGCTCGCCGGGTGCCACGCCGTGCGTTACGACGCGGGGCGCGCGCCGTCGCAGCGCCGGTACGAGAAGACGATCCATTTCTGGATGTGGGGCTTCCAGGGCGACGGCCGCGTCGATCTCGACGCCGCCTGCCCGGAGGGCGTCGCCCGCTTTCACAGCGAGGCGACGGCGCTGCAGTGGGTCGCCCAGGTGCTGACGGTCGGGTTCTGGTCGCCCCGGCGTGTCGTCGTCGTGTGCGCCGAGGGACCACCCGCGCGCGCCGTCGCGCCAGCCCGTGCGGACGGAGGTGCGCGGTGATCCGCCGCCTCGCCCTGGTGGCGCTCGCGCTCGTCTCGCTCGACGCCTGCTACACCATCCGTTACGAGCGCCGCTCGGTGCTCCCGGAGGCCGGGACCCCTCGCGAGGTCTGGCACCAAGGCTTCTTCGGCGGGACCGTCCTCGGCTCCGCGCCCGTGAACCTCGCCGCGATGTGCCCCGCAGGCGTCGCGGTCGTCGAGAGCCAGGTGAGCGGGCTCAACTGGCTCTTGCAGGTCGGGACGAGCTTCGGCGGCCTCGCGCCGCTGTGGGCGCCCGCCTGGGAGCCGACCACGGTACGCGTCACCTGCGCGCGCCCGGGGGTCGCGCGCTCCACCCACGCGATGAAGCTCGCGCTCCTGCCGCTCACCGTGCTCGGCGGCGTCCCGAAGGAGACCGCGCAGCTGCTCGGAGACGCGCTCGCCGGCGAGCTCCGCAAGCGCTCGGGGATCTCCGTCCTCACGCAGGCCGACCTCTCCGCCCTGCTCGGCGTCGAGCGGACTCGCCAGATGCTCGGCTGCACCGAGACGGGCTGCATGGCCGAGATCGGCGGCGCGCTCGGTGCCGACCGGGTCGTGCACGGCAGCCTCGGCCGGGTGGGCGACTCGCTCGTCGTGAACCTCTCAGCGCTCGACCCGAGGCGGGCCACCGCCGTCGCGTCGGTATCGGAACGGCTCCGCGGCGCCGGCGAGGAGACCTTCCTCGACGTCCTGCCGAGCATCGCCGACGCGCTCCTCGCCGAGGGGGACGCCCGCCTGCGTTGAGCGCCGCCGGAGGACATGATGCGCGGGCGCCGAGTGGCGGGGCGCGTTGACGGCAGGTTAGACTCCGCCCGGCATGGAAGCGATCCGCGTCGGGGCGCTGCTCGACGACAACAAGTTCGACCTCCGGCTCTCGCTCGTCGCGGGCAGGCAGGGGCTCTCCCGCCGGATCAGCTCGTCGCGCATCCAGAAGCCCGGCCTCGTGCTCGCCGGCTTCACGGAGTACCTGCACAAGGAGCGCGTGCAGGTCTTCGGGAACACGGAGATGAGCTACCTCGCGACGCTCTCGCGCGAGCGGGCGATCGAGGTGCTGCGGAGCTTCTTCGGCCAGGACGTCGCCTGCCTGGTCGTCACGAAGGGGCTCGACGCGCCGCCCGAGATGATGGCGGCGGCGGAGGAGGCGGGCGTTCCGATCCTCCGCTCGACCCACCTCTCGTCGACCTTCATCGAGAGCGTCCAGAACTACCTCGAGGACATCCTCACCGCGCAGACCTCGATGCACGGGGTGCTGCTCGACGTGTTCGGCGTCGGGATCCTCCTGCTCGGGAAGTCGGGCATCGGCAAGAGCGAGATCGCCCTCGACCTCGTCATGCGCGGGCACCGGCTCGTCGCCGACGACATCGTGGACGTGAAGCGGCGCTCGCCCGATGCAGTCCAGGGCGCCGGCTCCGAGATCATCAAGCACCACATGGAGATCCGCGGCCTCGGCATCATCAACATCAAGGACCTCTTCGGCGTCGCCTCGATCCGCGAGCGGAAGAAGATCGAGATCGTGCTCGAGCTCGTCGAGTGGGACCCGAACGTGGAGTACGACCGGCTCGGGGTCGAGGAGAAGAAGTTCCGGATCCTCGATGTCGAGATCCCGATGCTCATCGTCCCGGTCCGGCCGGGCCGCAACATGACCACGATCGTCGAGGTGGCCGCGCGCAACCACCTCCTGAAGCTCCAGGGGCACCACTCCGCCCGCGAGTTCCAGGAGCGGCTCAACCGCGCGATCGCGCTCGCACCGGGCGCGCGCGTCGGCGAGATGGACGTGGAGTGATGCCCACCACCGGGGTCCCGAGCGGGCCGCAGGTCGTGATCCTCACCGGCGTCTCGGGATCCGGGAAGTCGACCGCCCTGCGCGCCCTCGAGGACGCGGGCTTCTACTGCGTCGACAACCTCCCCATCCTCTTCCTCGAGAAGCTGCTCGAGCTCTCCGGCCACACCGCCGGCGAGGTGTCGCGCATCGCCCTCGTCGTGGACGCGCGCGAGGGCCGGTTCCTCGCCGACGCGCCGCGCGTCATCCAGGAGGTGCGGCAGAAGGGGAACGACGTTCAGGTCCTCTTCCTCGACGCCTCGGACGACTCGCTCGTCCGCCGCTACTCGGAGACGCGCCGCCGGCACCCGCTCGCGGGGGACGGCGGCTCGGTCCCGGACGGCATCTCGGCGGAGCGCCGCGCCCTCTCCGACCTCAAGACGATCGCCGACGAGGTGATCGACACGACGACGCTCAACGTCCACGAGCTGAAGCGGCTCGTGGCGCGGCGCTTCGTCGCGGGCGGCGGCACGCGGCTCGGCGTCACCGTCGTCTCGTTCGGCTTCCGCTTCGGGATCCCCACGCACGCGGACATGGTGCTCGACGTCCGCTTCCTGCCGAACCCGTTCTTCATCCCCGAGCTGAAGCCGCACCCGGGGACCGATCCGCGCGTCGCGGGCTTCGTGCTCGGACAGCCCGACGCGAAGGCGTTCCTCGACCGGCTCGGCGAGCTCCTCGGGTTCCTCCTCCCCCGCTACCGGACCGAGGGGAAGAGCTACCTCACGATCGCCATCGGCTGCACCGGCGGGAAGCACCGTTCGGTCGCGATCGCGGGGACGCTCGCCGAGCGGCTCGAGGCCGCCGGTCAGCCGGTCAGGCTCTGGCATCGCGACGTCGAGAAGGAGTAGCTGCAGCGCAGGATCTCGCGCCTGCGCCGCCGCTCCGCCCCGGGCTTTGCCTCCCGAGGCTCCCGCGGCTATGGTACGCGCGCCGCGCGGGCAGACCGCGCCGGGGGAGCCATGGTCGGACTCGTCGTCGCCACGCACGGGAAGCTCGCGGAGGAGATGCTCCGCACCGCCGAGGGCATCGTCGGCAAGCTCGAGCAGTGCGAGGCCGTGAGCGTCGGCTCCGGCTCCTCCATGGAGGACGCGCGGACCCGGCTAGGGGACGCGGTCCACCGGGTCGACTCGGGCGATGGCGTCCTCGTCCTCACCGACATGTTCGGCGGCACCCCCGCGAACCTCGCCCTCACCTTCCTCGACGAGAAGCTCGAGGTGGTCACCGGGGTGAACCTCCCGATGATCCTGAAGCTCTCGACCGCGCGCGCAGACGCCCTCGCGCTCCAGGCGGCGGCCGAGCTCGTGACGAGCCACGGCCAGAAGAACATCACGCTCGCCTCCGAGCTCCTGCGGAGCAGGGCCCGGACGAGCCGCCAGTGACCGTGTCGGCGCTGAATCCAGCGCCCGCCCCGGCCGTCCCTCTCCCGTGATCGCCCTCGTCCGCGTCGACAACCGGCTCCTGCACGGGCAGATCCTCGAGGCCTGGATCCCCCGGCTCGGCGTGACCGAGGTGGTGGTCGCGGACGACGAGGCCGCCGCGAGCGACCTCGCCCGGGCCGCCATGACGCTCTGCGTCCCGCCCGACCTACCCGTCCGCGTGGTCCGGGTGAAGGACGTGCCCTGGGCGGACCTCGCCGCCGGCGGTCGGGTCGCGCTCGTGCTCCTGCGCGACGTCGCCGCCCTCGCCGCGGCCCGCGAGGGCGGCCTCTCGCCCGCGCTCGCGCACCGCGTGAACGTCGGCAACGTCCACTTCGGCCCCGGGCGCCGGCCGGTGACCCCCTCGGTCTTCCTCGCCGGCCCGGAGCTCGAAACCCTGCGCGGCCTGGCCGCCGCCGGGTTCGAGATCGAGGCGCGCGCCATCCCCTCCGAGACCCCCGCCGGGCTCGCCGACATCGAACGCCGGTACGGCGCGGCGCCTTAGGTTAGACTGTTCGTGCCTTGGGCTACCTCGTCCTGGCTCTCGTCGCGGGCCTCGCCGCCGTTGAACGCAAGGGCTTCCTGCAGGCCATGCTGTCGCGTCCCATCGCGCTCGCGCCGGTGGTCGGCTGGGCCCTCGGCGACCTGCGGGGCGGCCTCCTCGTCGCGGCGCCGCTCGAGCTGTTCTGGCTCGGCGCCGTGAACCTCGGGGCCGCGCTCCCCGTCCACGAGGCGCTCGGGACCGCCGCGATCGCCGGTGGCGCCGTCCTCGCGGGCCGCGCGCTCGGCGCCGGCGCCTCCCCGGAGGTCGCGGTGCTCGCGGTGCTCCTCTGCGCCCCGCTCGCCCTCGTCGGACGCAAGGCGGATCGCCTCGTCGAGGCGTGGAACGAGCGGCTCGCCCTGCGCGCCGAGGCGGAGCTCGCCCACCACCACGCGGGCGCGGCGCTGCGCGCGAACCTCTACGGCCTGCTCCTTCCGTTCACGATCGCCGCGGTGCTCGCTCCGGCCGGCGCCGCCGCCGCCGAGGCGGCGATCCCGGCCTTCCTGCGGGCGGTGCCCGGCGCGGCCGGGCCGCTCCGGCTCGGCTTCTTCGCCTTCGCGGGGCTCTCCTGCGCGTCCGGCGCGAAGGCGCTCCGCGCGAAGAGCGCGCCGCGCCTCTTCTTCGCGGCGCTCGCGATCGCGCTCATCGCCGCGGTCGCGGCGGGGAGGCTCCGGGCGTGAGCGCGAGCCCCCCGCGGGTCCCTGGCCCGACGCTCGCGCGCGTGTTCTGGCGCTGCCTGTTCCTGCAGGCCGCCTGGAACCGCCGCGGCATGCAGAACCTCGGGTTCGCCTACGCCATCGACCCGGCGCTGCGGGCCCTCTACCCCGACCCGGTGCGCCGGGAGGAGGCGCTCGCCCGCCACCTACGCTTCTTCAACTGCCACCCGTACATGGCGGCCGCCATCCTCGGCGGCGCGATCCATCACGAGGAGAAGGTCGCCGCGGGCGCCGAGCCGGGGGTGCAGCCGCTCCAGTACAAGCAGACGCTACAGGGGCCGTTCGCGGCGATCGGCGACGGGTTCTTCTGGACCGCGCTCCGCCCCTTCTTCGGCGCGCTCGCCGCGCTCGGGGCGCTCCTCTTCGGGTGGCCCGCGATCGGGGTGACGCTCGTCGTCTACAATGCCATCCACCTCGCGCTCCGCATCCGGCTCTTCCGCGCCGGGTACGAGAAGGGCGACGCGGTGGTCGGCGAGATCGCGCGCCTCGGGCTCCCGGTCGCCGCCGACCGGCTGCGCGCTGCGGGCGCCGCGATCTGCGGCGTCGCCGCGGCGGTCGTCGTCGCGGACAGCGCGGCGCTCTCCGGCGCCACCTCCGGCGCGCTCGCCGCGGTCGCCGCGGCGCTCGGCTACGCGGCGCTCGCGCGGGGCGCGCGCCTCCTCCCCACCGCCTACGCCGCCGCGCTCTTCGGCGCGGTCGCCGCGGTCGTCGTGGGCCGACTCCACGGGAGCAGCTAGCGCATGCCCAGGAACGAGCGCCACTTCGTCATCGTCAACACGCTCGGGCTCCACGCCCGGGCCGCGGCGCAGCTCGTCCAGGTCGCGAACCGCTTCCGCGCCGAGATCCACGTCGAGAAGGACGGGATGCAGGTGAACGGCAAGAGCATCATGGGCGTGCTCACCCTCGCGGCCGCGAAGGGATCCTCGATCACCGTCTCCGCAGACGGGGAGGACGCCGAGAACGCGATGGTCGCGCTCGCGAAGGTGATAGAGAACGGGTTCGGGGAGACATGACGCCTGCGGGCACCTCCATCCTCGTCGGCATCGCGGCCTCGCCCGGCATCGCGATCGGGCGGTGCTGGTCGGTCGATCGCCGCCGCGTCCGCACGCCGAAGCGGCGGCTCGGCCCGGACGAGGTGGAGGGCGAGCTCGCGCGGTTCCGGACCGCGCTCGACGTGTCGGACCTGCAGCTCGCCGAGGTGAAGGAGAAGGTCGAGCGGGCGGACGGGGCGGCCGGGACGGCTGAGCACACCGCCATCATCGACATGCACCGGATGATGCTGCGGGACGAGATGCTCGTTCACGAGGCGCAGCGGCTCGTCCGAGAGGAGCGGCTCAACGCAGAGTGGGCGGTGAAGCGGGCGGTCCGCAAGATCAAGAGCGCCTTCCACGAGCAGGCCGACGAGTACTTCAAGGAGCGGCGCGCCGACGTGGACTACGTCGGAGAGCGCATCATCAAGAACCTCCTCGGCCAGGCGCCGGACGTGGACGAGGCGCCGCCCGAGGGGGCGATCATCGTCGCCCATGACCTCTCGCCGGCCGACACCGCGCTCCTGCTCCACGATCGGAAGGTCGCGGCGTTCGTCACCGACGCAGGCGCGAAGACGTCCCACACAGCGATCGTCGCGCGCGCGCTCGAGGTGCCGGCGGTCGTGGGCGTCGGCCGGATCACGTCGCTCGTCGAGCGCGGGGACTGGATCGTCGTCGACGGGAGCCGCGGGGTGGTCGTCATCAACCCGACCCCGGCCGAGCGGTCCGACTACGAGGCCGCGCGCGAGCGATACCGGGTGGCCGAGGAGGACCTCCTCCGCACGCGCGACCTCCGGGCGCGCACGAAGGACGAAGTCACCGTGCGGGTGGCAGGGAACATCGAGTTCGTCGAGGAGGTCCCGAGCCTCCTCTCGCACGGCGGCGAGGCGGTCGGCCTGTACCGGACCGAGTTCCTCTTCCTCGGGCGCTCCGACCTCCCTTCGGAGGAGGAGCACTACCAGAACTACCGCAGCGTCCTCGAGGCGCTCGCGCCGCGTCCCGTCACGATCCGGACGTTCGATCTCGGCGGCGACAAGCTGCCCTCGGGCATGCGCGTGCACGCCGACAACCCGGCGCTCGGCCTGCGGGCGATCCGCTACTGCCTGCGCCACCCCGAACTCTTCCGGGCGCAGCTGCGCGCGCTGCTCCGCGCCTCGGTCCATGGGAACCTCAAGATCATGTTCCCGATGATCTCCGGGGTCGCGGAGCTGCGCTCGGCGCGCCGCGCCCTCGAGGAGGTCCGTGCGGAGCTCGACCGGACCGGGGTCCCGATGAAGAAGGACATCCCGGTCGGCATCATGATCGAGCTGCCGAGCGCCGCGCTGATCGCGGACCGGCTCGCGCGCGAGTGCGACTTCTTCTCCATCGGAACGAACGACCTCATCCAGTACACGATCGGGATCGACCGGCAGAACAAGGACGTCGCGTACCTGTACAAGCCGCTCCACCTCGCGGTGCTGCGGATGCTCGACCTCGTCTGCGCCGCCGGACGCGAGGCGGGGATCCCGGTGTCGATGTGCGGCGAGATGGCGGGAGAGCCCGTGAACGCGCTCGTGCTCGTCGGGCTCGGCGTGTCGGAGCTGTCGATGAACGGCCCGTCGATCCCGCTCGTGAAGCGGGTGATCCGGGCAGCGAAAGCATCGGACGGGCGGGCGCTCGTCGCCCGGCTGCTCGCCTTGACGACCGCCGACGACATCGAGCGCGAGGTGAAGGTCGAGATGGCGCGCCGCTTCCCGGGCCTGCTCGGGGAAGACGCGCTGCTCGGCCCCGTCGGCGGCTGACCCCCCGTGCGCGCTGGACGCGCCTCCGCCATGTTGACGGGGGTCGCCCCGAACGCGTAACTTCCGACCCCCGGCGCGAGGACCCCCGGCGAGGACCACATGATCGACGACTATCTCTTCACCTCGGAGTCCGTGACCGAGGGGCACCCCGACAAGATGGCGGACCAGATCTCGGACGCCGTCCTCGATGCCGTCCTCCGCCAGGACAAGGCGGGCCGGGTCGCCTGCGAGACGCTCCTCAAGACCGGCTACGTCATGATCGCGGGCGAGATCACGACGAAGGCGCGCATCGACTACCCGAAGCTCGCGCGCGAGGTGGTGAAGCGGATCGGCTACACCGCCGGCGAGATGGGCTTCGACGGGAACACCTGCGGCGTGCTCGTCGCGGTGGACCAGCAGTCCACCGACATCGGCCAGGGCGTCGACACGGGCGGCGCCGGCGACCAGGGCATGATGTTCGGCTACGCGTGCGACGAGACCCCGGAGCTCATGCCTGCGCCGATCCAGTACGCGCACGCGGTGACCCGCCAGCTCGCGAAGGCGCGCCGCGCCGGCCTCGACTTCCTGCGCCCGGACGGCAAGAGCCAGGTGTCCGTCGAGTACCGCGGCGGGAAGGCCACCCGCATCGACACGGTCGTCGTGTCGACGCAGCACTCCGAGGACGTCTCGAACAAGAAGCTCCACGAGGCGATCCGCGAGCAGGTGATCGCGAAGGCGCTCCCGAAGCGGCTCATGGACCGCAAGACGAAGGTGTTCATCAACCCGACCGGCCGGTTCGTCATCGGCGGCCCGATGGGCGACACCGGCGTCACCGGCCGCAAGATCATCGTCGACACCTACGGCGGCATGGGCCGCCACGGCGGCGGCGCGTTCAGCGGCAAGGACCCTTCCAAGGTGGACCGCTCCGCCGCGTACATGGGGCGCTACATCGCGAAGAACGTGGTCGCGGCCGGGCTCGCGAAGCGCTGCGAGGTTCAGGTCGCCTACGCGATCGGCGTCGCCGAGCCGGTCTCGGTGATGGTGGACACCTTCGCCACCGCGACGGTCCCCGAGGCGCGGATCGCCCGCGCGGTCCGGCAGGTGTTCGGCCTCACGCCGCGGCAGATCATCGAAGGGCTCGACCTCCTCCGGCCGATCTACGAGAAGACCGCCGCGTACGGCCACTTCGGCCGGACCGAGAAGTCGTTCACGTGGGAGCGGACGGACAAGAAGGAAGCGCTCGCCGACGCCGCTGGCGCGAAGGTCCGCGCCGTCGCCGGCGGGTAGCGGACCGACCTCGGCCGATGAGGCGGACAGGGGCTCGCCCGCAAGGGCGGGCCCCTTTCTCTTGGCGGCCCTCGCGGCGGCCGCCCCTTGACCCCTGCCGCCGGCGGAGACTATATCCGTCCATCCGGATGGAAGGATGACGACCGCCGCCGCGCCACAGCCCCGCCGCGTCGACGCCCTGCGCGGGTGGATGGAGCAGCTCGCCGAGCCGACGCGGCTGCGGCTGCTCCGCGTGCTCGAGCGGCAGGAGCTCTCGGTGCTCGATCTCTGCGAGGTGCTCGCGCTCCCGCAGTCGACCGTCTCGCGGCACCTGAAGGTGCTCTCCGGGAGCGGCTGGCTCGAGTCCCGCCGGGCCGGGACCCAGTCCCTGTACGGCTGGGCGGAGCAGCTCGACCCGGGCGCGCGGCGGCTCTGGCTCCTCGCCCGCGCGGAGACCGAGACCTGGCCGCTGCTGCGCCACGACGCGGAGCGGCTCTCGGCGGTGAAGGCGCGGCGGGACGAGGGTCAGCGCTTCTTCGCGGGCGCAGCGGGCGCTTGGGATCGGCTCCGCACCGAGGTCTACGGGCGCGGGCTCGGGACCGAGGCCCTCCTCGCGCTCCTGCCCTCCGAGTGGACCGTCGCGGACCTCGGCTGCGGCACCGGCGCGCTCGCCGCCGAGCTCGCTCCGCGCGTCCGCAAGGTGGTCGCGGTGGACCGTTCCGCCGAGATGCTGCGCGCCGCGCGCAAGCGGCTCTCTCGCGCGCGCAACGTGGAGATCCACGAGGCCCGGCTCGAGGCCCTGCCGCTCCCCGACGCGAGCTGCGACGCCGCGCTCGCCGTCCTCGTCCTCTCGTACCTCGAGGAGCCCGCGGCGGCGCTGCGGGAGGCGGCGCGGGTGCTCCGCCCCGGCGGGCGGCTCGTCGTCGTCGAGGCGGCGCGCCACGGTGACGAGGCGCTCCGGCGGCGGATGGGGCAGGTCTCGCCTGGCTTCGACGCCCGCGCGCTCGTTCGGCTCTTCCCCGACGCGGTGGAGGCCGTCTCCACGAGGACTCTCCCGCCGGAGCCCGGCGCGAAGGGTCCGGGGCTCGTCGTCGCCTCGGCGCGCCGCCGCGACGACGTACGGGGCTGATCTCGAACGTTCCACGACAAGGAGGAAGCACACATGGCCGTCACGACCCCGAGGAAGAAGAAGGGCGCCCCCGCGAAGGCGGGGCTGCGCGCCGTCCCGAGCCCCGCGCTCGAGCACCAGGTGAAGGACCTCTCGCTCGCGGAGTGGGGCCGCAAGGAGATCGAGCTCGCCGAGAAGGAGATGCCGGGCCTCATGGCGATCCGCCGCGAGCACGCCGCGAAGCGGCCGCTCGCCGGCCAGCGGATCACCGGCTCGCTCCACATGACGATCCAGACCGCGGTGCTCATCGAGACCCTGAAGGAGCTCGGGGCCGACGTGCGCTGGGCGAGCTGCAACATCTTCTCGACGCAGGACCACGCGGCCGCCGCGGTCGCGGTCGGCGAGGACGGCACCCCGGCGGCCCCGCGCGGCGTCCCGGTCTTCGCGTGGAAGGGCGAGACGCTCGAGGAGTACTGGGAGTGCACCGAGCGCGCGCTCGACTTCGGGGGCGGCAAGGGCCCCACGCAGATCGTGGACGACGGCGGAGACGCGACGCTCCTCATCCACAAGGGCGTCGAGTTCGAGAAGGCGGGCAAGGTTCCCTCGCCGGCGAGCGCGGAGTCCGAGGAGTACGCGGTCGTGCTGAAGCTCCTCGCGCGAGAGCTGAAGAAGGACCCTCGGCGCTGGACGCGGGTCGCGAAGGACTGCGCGGGGGTCACCGAGGAGACGACCACGGGCGTCCACCGGCTCTACGAGATGCAGAAGGCGGGCACGCTCCTGTTCCCCGCCATCAACGTGAACGACTCGGTCACGAAGTCGAAGTTCGACAACCTGTACGGCTGCCGCCACTCCCTCGTGGACGGGCTCAACCGCGCGACCGACGTGATGCTCGCGGGGAAGCTCTGCGTCGTGTGCGGCTACGGCGACGTGGGTAAGGGCTGCGCGCAGGCGCTCCGCGGCCAGGGCGCGCGCGTGGTCGTCACCGAGGTGGACCCCATCAACGCGCTGCAGGCGACGATGGAGGGGTACCAGGTCGTCCGGCTCGAGGACGTCGTCTCGCAGGCGGACGTGTTCGTCACCGCGACCGGAAACCTCGACGTCGTCACCGTCGAGCACATGCGCCGGATGAAGGACTGCGCCATCGTCGGGAACATCGGCCACTTCGACAACGAGATCGACATCGCCGGGCTGAAGAAGGTGCCCGGGCTGCGGCGCGTCAACGTGAAGCCGCAGTACGACGCGTTCGTGTTCCCCGACGGGCACCGGGTGCTCGTCCTCGCCGAGGGGCGGCTCCTGAACCTCGGCTGCGCGACCGGGCACCCCTCGTTCGTCATGTCGAACTCGTTCACGAACCAGACGCTCGCGCAGCTCGAGCTCGCGACGAACCGCAAGAGCTACGGGCGCAAGGTCTACACGCTCCCGAAGCGCCTCGACGAGAAGGTCGCGGCGCTCCACCTCGAGCAGATCGGCGCGAGGCTCACGAAGCTCACGAAGAAGCAGGCCGCCTACCTCGGCGTGTCGCCGCAGGGGCCGTTCAAGCCGGATCACTACCGGTACTGATCGTTCGCGTCGTCCTGGGCCTGGTCCTCGACCTGGTCTTCTTCTTGGTCTGGCTTCGGACCTTCCGGTCCAAGGTCCAGGTCCAGGTCCAGGTCGCGCACGCGCGTTCCTAGAGCACGAGCGACGCCCGCACGCCGACCTGGAACCAGCCGTGCAGCTCCTTCTGGTCGATCGAGCCGGAACGGGTGGCGCCGCCCGACTCGATCTTCTCCTTCGTGAACTCGCCGACGTTCAGGGAGGCCCACGGCCCGAGCAGCAGCCCGCCGAGCTCGAAGTCCACGCCGGCCTGCGCGCCGAGGTCGAGGCCGGAGAGGGTGCTCTTCGTCTTCGTGCCGAGCTGCGACTGGGTTCCCTTCAGCAGCTCGTAGCCGACGAGCGCGCCGACCCACGGGCCCTCGAGCCGCTCCCGGAAGCGGTACTCGGCGATGCCGCCGAAGGCGACGTCGGCGAAGCTGCACGAGACGGAGGAGGCGCTGCAGGCGTTCGAGACGGTCGCGTCGAGGCTCGCCGGCGCGTAGCGGAAGTAGGCGCCCGCCGAGAGCTGCTTCGCGAACCGAAACTGGAGGTCCACCTGGAGCGGGAACGCCCAGGTGATGGCGTCGCCGAGCTTCTCGCCCTTGGAGGCCTCGCCGAATGGCTTCGCGATGCCCGCGCGGGCGGTCAGGGCGACGGACCCCTCCGCCTGCGCCGCGAGCGGCGCGGCGAGAGCGGACAGCACGAGCAGGGGCAGAACCTTTCGCATGGGACCCTCCGGGATCGCCGGGTCGGCGGGAGACCGAGCGAGCCTACGGGATGGAGAGCCCCCCGGGAAGGACGTCGTTTGAGAGTCTGCGCGAGCGGGGGGCTCGGGGGGCGCGAGCTCCGCGGACGCGGAGCGAGTGTCCCCCCCCCGTTGGAATTGAAGTACCGCGGCCCCTCGGCTACGTTCCCGCGCCGGTGAGCCTCCTCTCAGCAGTCCTCCTCGGGATCGTGCAGGCCGCGACCGAGTTCCTCCCGGTCTCGTCGACCGCCCACCTGCTCGTGTTCGGGGAGCTGCTCGGGCACGACCTCGCCGACGCGCGCTTCCGCGCCTTCGCGACCATCATCCAATCCGGGACGACGCTCGCCGTGCTCGTCTACTTCCGGCGCGAGATCGGCGCGCTCGTTCACGCCGGGGTGCGCTCGATCGTCCGGGGCCGGCCGCTCGAGACCGCGGACTCGCGGCTCGCCTGGTTCATCGTGCTCGGCACGCTTCCCGCTGCGGTCTTCGGCAAGCTCCTCGAGCGGCGGATCGAGGCGCTCGGGAACTGGGTCATCGCCGTATCGCTCGTCGTCCTCGGCCTCGTGCTCCTCGCCGCGGAGCGGCTCGCGCGGCACGCCCGCTCGGTGGAGGACGTGGGCGCCGCCGACGCGCTCGTCATCGGGTTCGGGCAGGCCCTCGCGCTCGTGCCGGGGTCGTCGCGCTCCGGCACGACGCTCACCGCCGGGATGCTCCTCGGGCTGCGGCGCGAGGCGGCGGCGCGGTTCAGCTTCCTACTCTCCGTCCCCATCATCCTAGGCGCGGGCGCGTACAAGCTCTGGAAGACGGTGCCGGTCCTGCGCGGCGAGCCGGCGTGGGCGACCGCGACCGTCGTCGGCACGGTCGTCTCGGCGCTCGCGGGTTACCTCGTCATCGGCTGGCTCCTCGGCTGGCTCCGCACCCGCACGACGTACCTCTTCGTCGCGTGGCGAATCCTCGCGGGGGTCGTCGTGGCGGCGCTCATCCTCGGCGGCGTCCTCCCCGCGCGCGAGACGCCTCCCATGCTGGCGCCGGCCACGGCGCAGGCGGTCCGCGCGCCGTGACCCTCGAGCGGCTCCGGGCCGCGCTCTCGGCGCGAGCGCCCGGGGTCGCCCCGGTGGGCCGGATCCGCCCCGAGCACCTGCCGCCGGGCGGCTTCGCGCCCGCGGCGAACCTCGTCGTCCTCGACGAGCGAGACGGCGAGGTCCACCTGCTCCTCACCCGCCGCCCGCGCCACATGCGGCGGCACCCGGGGCAGCTCAGCTTCCCCGGGGGGCGCATCGAGCCGGGCGAGGACGCGCTCGCGGCGGCGCTGCGCGAGGCGCGCGAGGAGATCGGGCTCGAGCCGGACCGCGTGCACGTGCTCGGGCGGCTCTCCGAGACGCTCGTGCTGCAGTCCGCCTTCCGCTTGACGCCGTGGGTGGCGTCCGTGCCATATCCCTACGCCTACGTCGCGGAGCCGCGGGAGGTCGAGGCCATCCTCCACGTCCCACTCTCCGCGCTCCTGCAACCCGGGGTTCACCGGGTCGAGGAGCGGGAGGCGTACGGGATGAACCTGGACGTTCACTACTTCGAGCTCGGCGACGAGGTGCTCTGGGGCGCGACCGCCCGGATCACCTGGGAGCTGCTCGGAGTCTGGAGGACCTTGTGACGGCGACGAAGCTCTACCCCGTGATCATGGCGGGCGGCTCCGGCACCCGCTTCTGGCCGCTCTCCCGCAGGGGCCGGCCGAAGCAGTTCCTCGCGCTCGCCGGCGACGAGCCGCTCCTCGCGGCGACCGTCTCGCGCCTGCCGCCGCTCGCGCGCGCGCGGGAGACCTTCGTCGTGTGCGGACCGGCCCACGCCGCGGCGGCGCGCCGGATGCTCCCGAAGCTGCCCGAGCAGAACTTCATCGTCGAGCCGTGCGCCAGGAACACCGCCCCGTGCGTGGGGCTCGCGGCGCTCCACGTCGCGCGCCGCGATCCGCGCGGGATCATGGCGATGCTCCCGGCCGACCACCACATCGCGCGGCCGGCCGCGTTCCGCGAGGCGCTCGCGGCGGCGGCGGAGCTCGCCGCGAAGGGGGCGATCGCGACGATCGGCATCCGTCCCTCGCGCCCGGAGACCGGCTACGGATATCTGAAGCTCGGCCCCCGCCTCGCAGCGCGCGGGCGCAAGGGCAAGGGCGCCTCGCACAAGGTGGAGCGCTTCGTCGAGAAGCCGGACGTCGTGACCGCCGCGCGGTACCTCGCGGACGGCGGGTACCTCTGGAACTCGGGGATCTTCACGTTCCGCGCCGACGTCATCCTCGAGGAGATCCGCCGCGTCATGCCCGTGCTCGGCGAGCAGCTCGATGCCGTCCAGCGCACGGTCGGGACGCCCTCGTACAAGAAGACGCTCGCGCGGATCTTCCCCGAGTGCCCCTCGATCTCGATCGACTACGGGGTGATGGAGAAGTCGACCCGCATCGCGGTCGTCCCGGCCGACTTCGGCTGGTCGGACGTCGGCAGCTTCGCGGCACTACCGGACGTCCGCCCGACCGACCACCTCGGCAACGTCGCCGAGGGGGACGCGGTCATCCTCGACGCGCGGAACGTGGTCGTCCTCGCGAAGGGCGGTCGTCCGGTGGCGGTCGTCGGGATCGACGACGTGGTCGTCGTCGACGCCGGCGACGCGGTGCTCGTCTGCCGGCGCGATCGCGCGCAGGACGTCCGCCAGGCCGTCGAGGAGCTCTCGCGCCGCGGGCGCGACGAGGTGCTGTAGCGTTGGAATGACCGGGCGGACGGCGCGCAGCCCATCCCCCCGACGGAGGCAGTGTCCCGCGCGCGGCGCAGCACGACATTCGAGGACATGCACGAGATGACGATGCCGAAGCTCTCCCCGACGATCTTTCGCGAGTACGACATCCGTGGGCTGGTGGACCAGGACCTCACCGAGGAGGCGGTCCACCTCGTGGGGAAGGCGCTCGGGACACGCATCCGTGAGGCGGGTGGCCGGAAGGCGGCCGTCGGGCGCGACGCGCGCCTGTCGGGGCCGAAGTTCGCCCGGGCGATGATCTCCGCGCTCACCTCGACCGGGGTGGACGTGCTCGACCTCGGGGTCGTCCCGACGCCGCTCACCTACTTCGCCGCGCACACCGCCGGGGTGGACGGCATCTGCATGATCACCGGGTCGCACAACCCGCCCGAGTACAACGGCCTCAAGGTCGGCCTCGGCTCGGCGACCTACCACGGCGAGGGGATCCAGGCGCTCCGGCGGCTCGCCGAATCGGGACGCTTCCCGGCGGGGGTGGGCACGGTCACCCCCTACGACGTCATCACCCCCTACCGCGCCTACGTGAAGCAGAACCTCCGGCTCGGGAAGCGGAAGCTCAAGGTGGTCGTCGACGCGGGGAACGGCACGGGCGGCGTCATCGCGGTGCCGCTCTTCGAGTCGCTCGGGATCGAGGTCGTGCCGCTCTTCATCGAGATGGACGGCCGCTTCCCGAACCACCACCCGGACCCGACCGTCGAGAAGAACCTCGAAGCGCTGAAGGCCAAGGTGCGCGAGACGAAGGCCGACCTCGGCATCGCCTACGACGGCGACGCCGACCGCGTCGGTGCGGTGGACGAGAAGGGGCACGTGCTCTGGGGCGACCAGATCATGATCCTCTTCTCCCGCGCGCTCCTCGCCGAGGAGCCGGGCGCGGCCATCGTGGGCGAGGTGAAGTGCTCGTTCACGCTCTACGACGACATCGCGAAGCGCGGCGGCCGGGCCATCATGTGGAAGGCGGGCCACAGCCTCATCAAGGCGAAGATGAAGGAGGAGAACGCGCTCCTCGCGGGGGAGATGAGCGGCCACATCTTCTTCGCCCACCGCTGGTTCGGGTTCGACGACGGCGTCTACTCGTCGGCGCGGCTCCTCGAGCTCCTCTCCCACACCGACGCGCCCCTGTCCGCGCTGCTCGCCGACGTCCCTCGAACCGAGTCCACCCCCGAGCTGCGCGTGGACTGCCCGGAGGAGAAGAAGTTCGAGGTCGTCCGCCGCGCCCAGGAGTTCTTCGCGGCGCGCTACGACGCGGTCACGGTGGACGGCGTGCGGGTCGTCTTTCCCGACGGCTGGGGGCTCGTGCGCGCCTCGAACACGCAGCCGCTCCTCGTGCTCCGCTTCGAGGCGACGACGAAGGCGCGGCTCGACGAGATCCAGAAGCTCGTGCGCGGCAAGGTGGACGAGATCCTGCGCGAGGTCGGGGTGTAGGGATGCCGCTCGCGCTCGGGGTCGACCTCGGCGGCACCAACGCGCGCGCGGCGGTCGTGGACAGCGACACCGGCGAGATCGTCGCTGCGCACAAGGAGCCGCTGCGCGATCGCGCGCCGGCCCGCGTCGTGGAGGTCGTGCAGCACGCGCTGCGCGAGGCCGCCGGCGCGGCGGGCATCGAGCTCGCCGCGGCGCGTACGATCGGCGTGGGCGTCGCCGGCCAGTGCCTCGGCGCGACCGGCGTCGTGCTCAACGCGCCGAACCTCGGGTGGCGTGACGTCGCGTTCGGAGAGCTGCTCCGCGCCGCGGTCGGCGTGCCGATCCGGATCGCGAACGACCTCTCCGTCGCCGCCTGGGGCGAGAAGCGCTTCGGGGCCGCGAAGGGGATCGAGGACGTCGTCCTCGTGTTCGTCGGCTCGGGGGTCGGCGCCGGACTCATCCTCGGCGGCAGGCTGCACGAGGGCGCCCAGGGCGTCGCGGGCGAGTTCGGCCACCTGAAGGTGCGCCCGGTGCGGCCCGGGCCGCCGCGCCGCTGTGGCTGCGGGCAGGCGGGCTGCCTCGAGGCGTACACCTCGGGCATGAACGTGGCGGCCCGCGTGCGCGAGGAGATCGCGGCGGGCGAGGCGGCGGGGATCCTGACCCGCGCCGGCGGCGATGTCGCGCGCGTGAGCGCGAGTCTCGTCGACGACGCCTGGCGCGCAGGCGACGCCTACGCCCTCGTCCTCTGGGACGAGGTGGCGGATCTGCTCGGCACCGCGATCGCGAACCTCGTCACGCTGCTCAACCCGGCGCGGCTCATCCTCGGGGGGGGCGTCCTGCTCGGCTGCCCCGCCCTCGCGGACCTCGTCCGCCTGCGCTTCGACGAGGCGGTGTCGATCTCGGCGACGAAGGGGCTGTCGGTCGAGCGGGCCTGGCTCGGCGACGACGCGGGTGTGATCGGCGCCTCGGTGCTGTAGCAGCTGTTGAAGAAGCCGCCTCGACGGCCCGGCGGAAGCCATCACCAGGTTCTCCCTCGCCCCCGCTCCGCTACGCTTCGCGGGGCGAGGGAGATCCAAAGGGTTCAGCGGCTGTGGGCTAGGTATTTCAAGAGCCTGCTAGTCCAGGCGGTCGCAGCGGCGCTCCGCCGCGGTCAGGGCAGCTCGAACCGGACCTTGTAGCGGAAGCTCGTCGCGACCGCCTCGCCGCCTCGCCGCGCCGGCTCGAACCGGCAGTGGCGCCGCACGCTCGCGAGCGCCGCGGGGCCGAGGCCGTGGCCAGGATCCTCGACGACGCGTCCGTCCGCGATGGCGCCCTTCTCGTCGACGGTGAGGACGAGCACCACGAGCCCCTCGATCCCGAGGCGCAGCGCCGCCTCGGGGTACTCCTGCGCGGGCGGCGCGCACTCGCCGATCGGCCGCGGCAGCACGGTCACCTGCGTCGGAGGGACGTACTTGTCGCTCCGGTACGGCTTCACCTCCGACGGCTCGGGCGCCGTCCTCGGCAGCTCGCCGTGGAGCGTGTTCCCGACCGGCGCCGCGAAGCCGCCGCCCGCGGTGGAGGACGACATCGAGATCCCGAGCCGGACGGGCGCCTTCGACGGCGGAGGAGCGTCCTCCGGCGGGGGGGCGTTGGGGGGCGGCGGCGCCGCCTCCGTCCGGTGGGGCGGAGGCGGGGCGGCGCGCGGGGGCGCGAGCGGCGTCTCGCGCGGGATGGACCGCGGCGGGGCGGGCACGGGCGCGGGCGGCTCCTCGCGCGGCGGCGGGGGCGCGACCTCGATGACCTCGACCGCGACGAGGTCGGCGTGCGGCGGCGCGAGCGCCTCGACCCGCACGAGCGCCAGGAACGCCACCGCGTGGACCGCCGCGGAGAGCGCGTAGGCGGCGGGCGCCGGGATCCGGAGGTTCACCGCTCCTTCTCGACATGAATCGCGAAGCGCGTCGCCCCGGCGCCGCGCACGAGGTCGATGAGGTGCACCACGGCGCCGTGGAGCGCCCCGCGGTCCGCGGAGATGATGACGCGCACATCGCCGTCGCGCGCGACCGCCTCCCGGGTACGGAGGGCGAGGTCCTCCTCGGTCCGCAGCACGCCATCGAGGTAGACCTGGCCGTCCTTCGTGAGGATGACGGAGAGGATCGTGCCGGTCGCCTCGCCGCCGTGCGCGGCGCGCGGCAGGTCCACCTCGATCGACGCGCGGACGATGTACGTCGCCGTCACCATGAAGATGATGAGGAGAACGAGCACGACGTCGACGAGCGGGGTGACGTTGATCTCGGAGATGAGATCGTCGTCGTCCCCGCCGCCGCCGGTGCCTGCCATTCAGGCCCCCCCGCGCCGGCTCTCGAGGAACGCCACCGCCGCGTGCCCGAGGGCGGTTGCGCGCTGGGTGGAGCGGCGGAGCGCGCGCTGGAAGAAGTTGTAGGCGACCACGGCGGGGAGGGCGACGAAGAGGCCGACCGCGGTGGCGACGAGCGCCTCGCTGATGCCGGACATCACCGAGCCCGCGCCGCCGGCGGCCGGGTTGCGCGCCAGGTCGAAGAAGGCACGGATGACGCCGAGCACGGTCCCGAACAGGCCGACGAACGGCGCGTTGTTGCCGAGCGTGCCGAGGAAGGCGAGGCGGCGCTCGTACTCGATCCGGCCGCGCTCGATGGTGCCGGCGACGACTTCCCGCACTGCGTTCGAGCCCTTCCCGGCGTGCTCGGCGACCGCGCGCACCACCGATGCCTCGAGCCCCTCGCGTCCCTCCACCGCGCTCGCCGCTCCGGCGAGATCGCCCGCGAGGAGCCGGCGCGACACGTCGTCGGCGGTGCGGAGACGGCGCACGAGGAAGAACGCGGCGCGCTCGATCATGACGCCGACCGAGGCCACCGAGAGCAGGATGAGCAGCCACAGCACCCACTCGGCGCCGAGGTTCGTGAGTACGAGGAGACGGTTCGAGATCATGGGGCTCCGATCGACGCGGGTAGTTAAGGAGCGCTCGGCCGCGCTGTCAAGGCGCCACTTCGGTGCGAAAGAGCATCACCAATTGTGAACATGGGCGACCTCGGCGGCGCTCGCGCGACGGCGGCGGCGCCCGAGCTCGGCGCAACGGCGGAAGGAGCCTGCGCAAATTCCGCGTCCCATTCCTTGACGTGAAAGATCCGAGCGCGCTAACCTCCGCCCAACTTGTCCATTCCGACGCTGTCCATCGAACATCGGATGGACGTTACGAGGAGGGAGCACTGATGGCTGCCAAGAAGAAGGCGACGAAGAAGCCGGCCGCGAAGAAGAAGACCACGAAGAAGAAGAGCAAGAAGTAGCTCAGCTCCTCGTGCGTTGAGCGCCGCGGCCGCCTTCGGGCGGCCGCTGCATTTTTGGGGTGGAGAAATTTCGCAGTGTCCCTCAGCGCCGCGGAGATCGACGCCGTCGTCCGTGAGCTCACCCCGCTCGCGGGCGCGCGCGTGGACGACGTGCGGGTCCACTCCGAGCGCGCGCTCACGCTCGAGCTCTTCGGCCCGGCGGGCTCCGCGCGCCTGCTCGTCTCGGCGGAGCCCGACCTCACTCGGCTGCACGCCGCGCGCGCCCGCCCACCGCGCTCTGCCTCCACATCTCCTTTCCAGCACGTCCTCCGGCGCGACCTCGTGGGGACCCGGCTCGTCGCGATCGAGCCCCTGCCGGGCGACCGGGTGGTCGCGCTCCGCTTCGAGGGCCCGCGCGGTCCACTGCGCCTCGTCGCCGAGCTGACCGGGAGGCACGGGAACCTCTTCCTCGTCGGCCCGGACGAGCTCATCTGCGCGGCCGCGGGGCGAAACCTCTCGCAGCGGCGCGCGCTCGTCCCCGGTCAGCCGTATGTTCCGCCGGCGCCACGGCCAGAGCACGCGCCCATGGACGAGACGGCTCCGGAGCTCGCGGCGGCGCGCGAGGCCCTGAGCCGGTCGAAGGGCCGGGTGCCGCCCCGTGGCGATGACGCGTTCCCTCTCTCCGCCGCGATCGAGGAGGTGTACGCGGCGCGCGAGGCCGAGAAGCTCCTCGCCGACGCGCGCCGCAGGCTGCGCGAGCCGGTGCGCGCCGCGGTCGCCCGCTCGGCCCGGGCACAGGAGAAGCTCGCGGACGAGGCGGCGCGCGTCCCGGCGGCGGAGGCGGACCGGCGCACGGGCGAGCTCCTGAAGCAGAACCTCTCGCGCGTGCGGCGCGGCGCGCGCGAGGTGGTCCTCACCGAGTGGACGGAGGAGGGGCCGCGCGAGGTCGCCGTCGCGCTCGACCCCGCCCTCTCGCCCCAGGCGAACCTCGAGCGCCACTTCCGGCGCTACCGGCGGATCGTCGAGTCGGCGGCGCGCGTCGCGGCGCGAGCCGCAGAGGTCCGCGCGCGCGAGACGGCGCTGCGCGCCCTCCTCCAGGAGATCGAGCGGGCGGGCGCGGGCGAGCTCGAGGCGCTCGAGCGCGAGGCGCGCAGGCTCGGCGCCGCGCCGCGTCCCACCCCCGCCGCGCGCCGCAGGAAGGACGAGCCCGCGCCGCCGTACCGCACGTTCCGCTCGGTTGCGGGCGCCGCCATCCTCGTCGGCCGCGGCCCCGAGGAGAACGACGCGCTCACCGTGCGCGTCGCGCGCGGCAACGACCTGTGGCTCCACGCGCGCGGGGTCCCGGGGGCGCACGTCGTCGTGCGGGTCGAGAAGGGGCGCGCGCCCGACCAGGAGACCTTTCTCGACGCCGCGCACCTCGCGCTCCACTTCTCGGACGCGCGCGGCGCGCCGCAGGCGGAGGTCGCCGCGACGCGCGCGAAGTACGTCCGCAAGCCGAAGGGGGCCGCGCCGGGCGCGGTGACCTTCAGCCAGGAGAAGGTGACGCTGCTGCGCACCGAGCCGGGTCGGATCGAGCGGCTCCTCTCGGAGGAGGAGCAGGCGACCTAGGCCCTGCTCGCCCGCCTGCAGGACGCGCGGGTGGCGGCATGTTCGGAGGAGTGGCCCTTGATGGGCGGGACGCCCTCTTCGTAGGATCGTTCCCGCCTTGCCGCGCCCGCCCGAGTCGCACCGCCAGCTCGATCTGTTCGACGCGCGCCGCGCGTCGCGCGCCGTGAACGTCTCCTCCGCGAGCGAGCTCGCCGACGCGCTCGCCGACCTGCTCACCGAGCGCGTGCGGCTGACCGTGCACGACAACCGCTCGACGATGGTCTCGTTCCGCCGAAACCCGGGCGAGATCCACTACCGCGTGCACCACATGTTCCTCGAGGCGCCGCACGAGGTCGTGCACGCCCTCGCCGCGTTCGCGGGGCCGCGCCGCGGGGCGGCGGCACGCCGCCGCGAGGCGGGGTCGCGCATCGACGCGTACGTGAAGCGGAACCGCGCGTGCATCGCCGTGCCGCGCGCGGACCGGCTCCTCGCGCAGGGGCGCGTTCACGACCTGCAGGCCATCTTCGACCGGCTGAACGCCGCGCAGTTCGAGGGCCGCATCGAGGCGCGCATCGGCTGGGGCGCGGTGCGGCTCGGGCGGCGGCGGCGCACGGTGAAGACGGGCGTCTACGTCCAGGACGCGCGCATCATCCGGATCCACCCGACGCTCGACCGGGTGCAGGTGCCGGAGTTCTACGTCGCGGCGGTGGTCTTCCACGAGATGCTCCACCAGGCGGTCCCCGCGCGCGAGGTGAACGGGCGCCGCGTCGTGCACGGCGCGGAGTTCCGCAAGCGCGAGCGGCTGTACCCGGACCACGCGCGGGCGCGCGCGTGGGAGGACCGCCACCTCTCGCTCCTCCTCTCCTCGCCGGCCTGACGGCGGGGCCGCGCGCGCGTCGGGGCGTCGCGCCCCGCGCGAGCCCCGCCGAAAGGGCCGGCGGCGCCGGCGGCAGCGCGCCATAATCGGCGCCGCTCCGCATGGTCCGCTCCGCCGCCGTCCTCGCCCTCGCATTCGCCCTCGGCGCCGGCGGCTGCCTGCGCGCGCGCGGCACGCCGGAGGAGCCCGTCGTCGTCGGCTTCGAGCTCGAGGGCGTGCGCGCGGTCGACGTGGACGACCTCAAGTCGAAGCTCGCGACGCAGGCGTCCGGACGGTTCGCGTGGGACGACGCGTGGCGGCTCGATCCCGACGCGCTCGCGGTGGACCGCCGGCGCGTCGAGGCTTACTACCGCGAGCGCGGCCACTACGACGCGCGGGTGGACGACGTGAGGCTCGTCCCCGCCGGCGCAGGGCGGGTGAAGGTCGTCATGCGGGTCGTCGAGGGACGGCCGATCCGCGTCTCGAAGCTGACCGTGAACGGGCTCGATGCGGCGCCCGAGGCGCGCGCCCGGCTCGCGAAGATGCCGCTGCGCGAGGGCGAGGTCTTCACGGAGGGCGCGTATGACGGGACGCGCGCCGCCATCGCGGGCGCCCTCTCCGCGACGGGCTTCGCGACCGCCGAGGTGACGCAGCGGGCGGTGGTCGTCCCCGAGGCGGCGAGCGCGGAGGTGACCTACGACATCACGGCGGGGCCCCGCTGGAAGTTCGGGCCGATCTTCGTCGCCGGCACCGCGGCGCTGCCGCGCGACCGGATCCGCGAGCAGGTGCTCGGCGCCCTCAAGCCCGGCGACTGGTTCGACGACGCGCGGCTCGCGCAGGCGCAGGCGCGCGTGTTCGACCTCGGCGTGTTCGGCGGCGTGCGGGTCACCCGCGGCCAGCCCGATCAGGCGCGCGGCACGATCCCCGTCGTCGTCGCGGTGCGCGAGGCGCCGTTCCGCACGCTCCGCTTCGGCCCGGGGCTCGGCCTCTCGGCGATCCGCTGGGACGCGCACGCCCTCCTCGCCTGGCAGCACCGGAACTTCTTCGGCGAGCTCCGCCGCGTCGGCACCGAGGCTCGGGTCGGCTACGCCTGGCTGCCGAACCCGCTCAGCCCGACGAAGGAGGGGACGGTCGGCCTCGCCGCGGTCGAGTTCTCGCAGCCCGGTGCGTTCACGCGCTGGGTCGACGCGACCGCACGCCTCGAGCTCGAGAAGGGGATCGAGCAGGCGTACGACTTCTACTCGGAGCGGCTGCGGCTCGGCCTCCCGCTCCGGATCCACTCGCGGTGGTCGTTCGTCCCCTCCTACAACCTCGAGGTGTACGAGCTCTCGAACTACAGCGTGCAGTTCGACCCGGGCGCGCCGACCGCAACCGGCCCGACGCTCCAGAACTGCAACGGGAGCGTGTGCCTCCTCACCTACCTCGAGCAGCGGATCGCCTGGGACGGGCGTGACAACCCGGTGAACACCCGCCGCGGCGTCTACGGCGCCTTCTCGGTGCAGGAGGGGATCGACCTCGGGAGCTACGGCTACCGGTACTTCCGCTTCCTGCCCGAGGCGCGGGTGTTCTGGCCGCTCGGGGCGCGCGCGGTGCTCGCCTTCCGCGCCCGCGTAGGCGCGCTCGTCCCGGTGGGCGAGACCGGCGACCCGCCCATCGTCGCGCGCTTCACCCCCGGCGGCCCGCTCTCGATGCGCGGGTACTACACGCGCCGGCTCGCGAAGATGGTCCGGCAAAACGACGACTGGGTCCCGGTCGGCGGCAACGGCCTCGCCGACGGCACGGTCGAGCTCCGCTTCCCGATCGCAGGCGAGTTCGGCGGCGCGCTCTTCCTCGACGCCGGCAACGTCTCCGACGCGTCCTCGGTGCCGAGCACGTGGCAGGCCGCCCTCGACCCGACCACCCTGCAGTGGGCCGCGGGCGTCGGGCTCCGCTACCGCACGCCGTTCGGGCCGCTCCGGCTCGACGTCGGCGTCCGCCTCCCGGACCGGCTCTCGACCGCGCCCGACGCCTTCCCGGCCGTCCCGTACACCCGCTGGCCGGACGGGACGCTCCACCGCGAGCCGATCGTCGCGGTCCACCTCTCGCTCGGGGAGGCGTTCTAGTGCGGGTGGTCGCGCGCGCGCTCGCCGGCCTCGGCTGGGCGCTCCTCTCCCTCGCCGCCGCCGCCGGCCTCGCGCTCTCGGCGGCGGCGCTCCTCGCGATCGCGCCGTTCGCGCGCCCGGCGATCGCGTCCGCCGTCGTCGGGGTGCTCGACGACGCCATCGCGGGAAGGCTCGAGCTCCAGGCGATCGAGGTGCTCCCGCACGGCGGGCTCGAGCTTCGCGGGCTGAAGGTCTTCGACCCCGACGGCCACCTCGTGCTCGACGTCGGGCGCGCGCGTGTGTTCGTGGACGTGACCGCGCTGCGGGCGCGGACGGTGGGGCTCACGGTCGAGCTCGAGGCCCCGTCGGTGCTCCTCGAGCAGGAGGCGGACGGCGGGATCTCGCTCTCTCGCGCGCTCGCCCCGAGCCACCCGCGGCCGTCGGGCGCCGCGCCGGCGCCGTCCGCCGGCGGCGGAGGCGGCTGGACGCTCCACCTCTCGCGCCTCGATCTGCATGGCGGCGAGGTCTGGTGGGTGGACGCGACCGGGATGACGCGCCTCGAGGCGGGCTCGGTCGATGTCGTCGCACGCGGGACGGCCGGGCCGCGGCGCTCGCGCGTCGAGGTGCGGCTCCGCGGCGAGCTGCACGCCCCGGTGGCGTCGCCGGTCGCGCTCGACCTCGTCGCCACCGTCGCCGGGGACACGCTGCGCGTCCCGGTGCTGAAGCTCGAGGCCGGCGGGACGGCGGTCGAGGCCGTCGCCGAGGGGGACATTTCGGCGCGGCGTGGGCGCGCGGCGCTGACGCGGCTCGGGATCTCGCGCGAGCAGGCGCGTGCGCTCGTTCCCGCGACCCCCGCCGGAGCGGACGTGCGGGCCACCGGGTACGCGGAGTCCGACGGCGCGACGCTGACCGCGGCGCTCCGCGTCGAGCCGGCGGAGCCGGGGGGAGCGGGCGGCCGAGGCGACGCCGCGGTCGCGGCGCGGCTGAAGGCCCTCGGCCACGCCGCCGGGTTCGACGTCGCCCTCGACCGGCTCGACCCGTCGCGGCTCGCCGCGACCGCGCCGGCGGGTGAGGTGACGCTGTCGGCCCACGGCGCCGCCGCGGGCACCTCGCTCGAGGACGGCCGCGCGCGGCTCGCGCTCGCGCTCTCGCGCTCGCGGTTGCGCCGCGGAGAGGTGACGCGCGCCGAGATCGCGCTCCGCGTCGCGCGCGGCACCATCGACCTCGATCGGCTCTCCGCGGCGGCGCCGGGTCTCTCCGTGTCCGGCGGCGGCACGTGGCGCCGCGGCGGGCCCGTGTCCGGCAGCGCGACGGTCGACGCGCAGGATCTCGCCGCCGCCTCGCGGAACCTCTCGCTCCTGCTCGGCGCGCCCGCGCCCGCCGTCGGTGGTCGCGCGCGGCTCGCGGCGCAGCTCTCGGGCACGGCCGACACCCCCGCGCTCTCCGGAACGCTCGATGGGCCGGCGCTCCGGTCCGGCGCGCTCTCGGCGGAGGGAGTGCGCGTCGCGCTCCGTGCGACGGGCCCGCTCCACGCCGCCGAGGGGCAGGTCGAAGGGCGGATCACCGTCGTCCGCGACGGTGCGCGGGAGGTGGCGCGGCAGGTCTCGCTGCGCGCGGGGCTCGCCCGCGACGACGCGACGATCTCCGTCACCGCCGCGGTCCCCGCCGCCGGCAGCGAGCCCTTGAGGATCGAGGCCCGCGGGCGGCTCGGCGAGCGGCGCGAGGTGCTCCGCGTCGCCGAGCTCGGGTTCTCTTACCCCGGGAGCCGCTGGGCCCTCGTCCGCCCCGCGACGGTGGACCTGCGCGGCCCATCGGTCGACCGGCTCGAGCTCGCCGAGGCGCCGCAGCGGATCGCGGTCGTGGGCGGCGTCGGCGCACGCGGCGCGCTCGCCGCGCGGGTCGAGCTCTCGCGCCTCGATCTGGCGCGGCTCCCCCCCGGGCTCCTCGACCAGGCGGAGGCGATCAGCGGAGAGCTGTCGGGCTCCGTGGAGGCGACCGGGACGGTGGCCCGTCCCCTCCTCGCCGGGCGCGCCTCGCTCGAGCACGGCGCGGTGCGGCGGATCGCCGGGCTCGCGCTGTCGGTGGACGGGCGCTACGACGGCGCCGCGCGCCGCGCGGCGGGGAAGATCTTCCTCTCCCGCGACGGCGGCGGCACGGTGGACGCGGAGGTCGATCTCCCGGTGCCGCTCGTGGCCCGGCCCGCCGAGCGGGTGCACGCGCGCATCCGCGCCGCGTCGGTGCCCGTCTCGGAGCTGCTCGGCGCCGTCCGGAGCGATGTCGCCGCCTCCGGCACGGTCGCGGTCGAGCTGCGTGTCGACGGGACCGCCGGGGCGCCGGCGCTCTCGGCGGAGGGCTCGCTCGTCGACGGCGTCTGGCGAGATCTCGACGGACTCGGCGCGACGCTGGCCGTGGAGGCGCCGGGCGCGACGCTCAAGGTGGTCGGCTCGGCGAGCCTCGCCGAGCGCCGCGTCGTCGGCGTCGAGGCGGAGCTCCCGCTCGACCTCGGCGATCTCATCGCGCGCCCCGCGGAGACGCTCCGCGCGATCGAGCGGACGCGCTGGCAGGTCACCGCGAGCCTCACCTCGCTCGATCTCGGGGCGCTCTCCGGCCGCGTCGGGATCCCGCCGGGGATCGCGGGCACGCTCGTCGGCCACGTTGCGGTGAGCGGGACCGCCGCCGCGCCCCGCGGGCAGGCGACCTTCGACCTCACGGGCGGCGCCGTCCGCGGCTGGAAGCGCCTCGGCGCCCACGTCGCCGCGACCGCCGGCGACGCCGGTCTCGCCGCGATCGGGAACGTGGAGATCGCAGGCGAGGACGCGCTGCGCTTCCAGGCGTCGCTCGGGCTCCCTCCCGAGCGGCTCGGCGCGCGCACGGCGCTCCTCGCGGCCGCGCTGCGCGTCGAGGCGGAGGTGCCCCGGATCTCGCTCGGCCGCGCCGCCGGCGACGCGGTTCCGCTCGCGGGCACGCTCGAGGGGCGCGTCGCGGTGGCGGGGACGTTGCGCGCGCCGGAGGCGACCGCGGAGCTCGCCGGCGCGGGCGTGTCGATCGAGGGGCGCCCGCTCGGCGACGCGCGGCTCGAGGGGACGTACGCGCGAGGGCGCGCCGGGGCCGAGGTGCGGCTCTCGCCTCCGACCGGCGGGACGCTGCGCGGCACGCTCGCCGTCGCGGCGGACGTCGGTGTCGGCGTCGCGGGCAGGCCGCTTCGCGACGCGCCTGCCGAGGCGACCGCCGTCGCCGAAGCCCTCGACCTCGGCTTCCTCCCGGCGCTCGCCCCCGCGCTCGTCCGCGCCGCGGGCGGGCAGCTCACCGTCGACGTCCACGCGCAGGGGCCGCTCGCGCGGATGTCGCCGCGCGGCACGCTCCACGTCGCGAAGGGGCGGCTCGCGATCGCCGAGCTCGGGGAGTGGACCGACATCGCGCTCGACGCACGCGTGACCGACGACGTCGTGGAGCTCACGCGCCTCGACCTGCGGCGCGGCCCCGGCAAGCTCTCCGCGACGGCCGCGGTGCGCGGGCTCGCTGGCGGGACGGCGCGCGTCACCGCGAAGCTCCAGGCGAGCGCGTTCCGCGTGACGCGGGCCGGGATGGACGTCGCGACGTTCGACGTCGCCGCCGACGCGACCGGGACGTGGCACGCGCGCGAGCTCGCCCTCGACGTGAACGTCCCGCACGGCGTCGTGCGGCTCCCGAAGAAGACGCCGCGGACACTCCAGTCCCTCGAGCCGCGCAAGGACATCGTCGTCGGACGCCGACCCGAGCGGAAGGCCGAGGCCGCGCCGGGTGCGTCCCCGGCGAGCGCCGCGTCGGCCGAGCCGCTCACGCTCCGCGCGCACGTCGTCGTGCCTCGGAACCTGTTCGTGAAGGGGGAGAGCCCGAAGGTGGACGTGGAGCTCAAGGCGGACGTGCGCTACGAGCTCACGGACGGGCAGGACTACGCCGAGGGGTCGGTCGAGGCCGTCCGCGGCACGGTCGAGCCGATCGCCGGGCGCAACTTCTCGATCGAGCGCGGTCGCGTGCAGTTCACCGGCGGACCGCCGAAGGCGGCGCTGCTCGACATCGAGGCGAAGTACGTGAACCCCGCCGCCACCGCGACGGTGAACGTCACCGGCGCGATGACCGCACCCGAGATCCGGCTGTCGTCGAACCCGCCTATGGACGACTCGCAGATCGCGATGCTCATCGCCACCGGCCGGACCGAGCTCAAGGCGGGCTCCGGCGCGGTCGGCACCCTGACGGGCGAGGAGGCGGGGAAGGCCGCGCTCGGCGCGATCGCCACCCAGGCGTTCCGCAACCTCGTGCAAGACAAGCTCCCGCTCGACACGGTGGCGCTCGACTCCGGGCAGCTCCGCGCGGGGAAGTACGTGACCGACAAGATCTACTTCGGGTACGTCCGGCGCTTCGACGCCGACCCGACGAAGAACGAGAACGAGGATGAGGTCCGGGTCGAATACCAGATCACGCCGCGCTGGATGTTCGAGTCGCGCTACGGCAACGCGGGCTCCGGCGGCGCGAGCCTCGTCTGGACGCGGGATTACTAGGTTCCCGCGGTGGGACCACGGAACGAAGGCGGGCGGGCCGGCGAGGGCGGCGAGCTCGGGCGCGTGCTCGACCGGAACATCGCCGCGCTGGTCGCGCGGCGCCGGGCGGCGGAGCGGTCGCAGCGCGCGCAGGAGCGGCTCGCCGAGCGGATCGGCCGGTTCGCGGGCTCGATGGCCTTCGTCTGGATCCACGCCGCGATCGTCCTCGTCTGGGTCGGGGTGAACGTGGGTCTCCTCCCCGGGCCGCGCTTCGACGCGGACTTCGTGAAGCTCGCGACCGCGGCGTCGGTCGAGGCGATCTTCCTCTCGACGTTCGTGCTCGTGATGCAGAACCGGATGGCGGCGGTCGCCGACAAGCGGGCCGACCTCGATCTGCAGATCAGCCTCCTCGCGGAGCACGAGGTGACGCGGCTCATCCGGCTCGTCGACGCGATCGCGGAGCGGATAGGCGTCGCCGAGGCGCGCGAGCCCGGGCTCGGCGAGCTGAAGCGCGACGTGGAGCCGGACGAGGTGCTCGATCGCCTCGAGCGGGCCGAGGGTGCGCGCCGGGACGAGCCGCGCCGGCCGATCTGATCAGCGGGAGCGAGCGGGGGGCGCCCCGTCTAGACCGCCGGTGCGGGCGGCGCCCCGGCGCGGGCGGCTCGCCAGAGCGCCCGCGCGATCCACGCGGCGAGCACGAGCCAGAGCACCGTGCGCACGACGTTCACGGGGTGCCACACGCCGTCCCGGAACGCCGGCTCCCAGTCGCGCGCGCGGACCTCGAAGGCGAGGTGGAAGTCGAGCGCCGAGACGGCGGAGAGCACGAGAAACAGCCCGAGCGGTGCCGCGGCGAGGGCGCCCGCGAAGAAGCCGTAGAGGGCGTACTGCGGGCTCCAGATCTTGTTCGTCGCGATCCACACGACGAGCCCGAGCGCCGTCGCGAGCCGGGCGGCGCGCGGACCGTCGCCGCCGCGCCGCGCGGCGACGAGCGTGGCGAGCGCGCCGAGCACGGCGGAGAGGAGGAGCGGCCCCGCCGAGACGATCTCGAGGAGCGGCCCCTTCACGTGGAGCGCGTCCCAGATCGAGTTCTCCGCGCCGCGCCCGGCGTTGAAGCGGAAGAACCAGCTCCAGTTGTCGAACCGAAGGAGCGCGAACGGGAGGTTCACGGCGAGGAGCACGGCGGCGAGTGCGCCGAGGAAGCTCGCGAGCCGCGTGCGCGGCGGGATCGCAACGAGGAGCGCCACGGCGGGCGGGACGATCGTCGCCGGGAAGAGCTTCGCGGAGACCCCGAGCGCGGCGAGCGCGCCCGCCGCCCCCGCCCGCGCCGAGGAGAGCGCGAGCGCGGCGAGGGCGAGGAGGGCGATCGGGAGGAGATCCCAGTTCAGCCCGGCGTAGTAGACGAGGGCCGGGGTCGCGCCGAGCCACCACGGCGTCGCCCCGGGCGTGCGGAAGAGCGCGACGAGCGCGCCGCCGAGGCAGAGCGCGAGGAAGAGGTAGCTCACGGTGAAGTGGGCGAGCGCGCTCGAGGGCCCACCGGGGGCGAACGACGGGAGCCACAGGGCGAGCCCGAGCAGGACCGGGTACTCGATCCGATCCTCGAGGTACGGCGTCGGGCGGCCCCCGCCGAGGTAGCGGTCGCCGTGCAGCGCGATGACGTCGGAGTAGCAGTGGTGCCGGAACGCCCACTGCCGGTAGTCGGCGCCTGCGTGCGCGGCGCCCCGCGCGACGTTGGCGTAACCGAGCGCCAGCCAGAGGAGCGCGAGGGCGATCGTGAGCGCGGCGGCCGAACGACGTTCCACGGGCGCGCCACCATAGCACGCAGGGGCACCGGCGCCCGGCGGAGCCGTGCACGGCGGCACGCCCGTCCCGACCTTCCGAGAAGGAGGGAACCCATGCTCTGGCTGCTCGCATCGATCCTGTTGCTCGCCTGGATCGTCCTGCTCGCGTTCAAGGTCACCGCCGCGGCGATTCATGTGCTGCTCGTCGCCGCTCTCGCGCTGTACATCGTCAGCGCACTCCGCGGGCGGCGCGCGCACGGCACGGTCCCCTGACGGACTGACGGGCGGCGGGTGGGCGGGCGCCGCCCCGCGCGAACGCGTTAACATGCGGTCCGGTGACCCCGCTCCAGCGCCTCGCGGCCGCGCTCGCCGACGCCGTCGCGCGCACGGGCGACCTCGCCCCGTTCGTCCTGTTCTTCGCGACGTTCGTCGAGTACGTCTTCCCGCCGTTTCCGGGCGACCTGCTCGTCGTGCTCGGCGCGTGGTACGCGGTGCAGGGGCAGCTCTCGTGGCCGGCCGCCTTCGTCTCCGTCACCGCGGGGGCCGTCGCAGGCGCGTGGGTCGATCACCGGATCGGAGCCGCGCTCGGCCGCCGCCTCGAGCGGCGGGTGGCGCGTCGCTCGCCCCTCACGGAGGAGCGGATCGCGCGCTTCGAGGCGAGCTATCGGCGCTGGGGCGGCCTCCTGCTCGTCCTGAACCGGTTCTTCCCCGGCGTCCGCGCCTTCGTGTTCCTCGCGGCGGGCGCAGCGGGGATCCCGCTCCGGAGGGTGCTCCTGCTCGGCGGGATCTCGGCCGCGCTCTGGAACGCCGCGCTCCTCGGCGCCGGCGCGTTCGTCGCCCACAACGTCGACGAGCTCATCCTCGTCGTGGACCGCTACACGCAAGTCGCGTCGCTCGCGCTCGCTGGGGTGGCGCTCGTCGCCGCCTTGGTCTGGCTCCGGCGACGCCGCGTGGCGCGGCGCAGGACGGAGGCGCCGTGATCGTCGCCCTCATCGCGGGGCTCGCGCTCGCGGCGCTCCCCGCAGGCACGGTGCGCTATCGCGCGGAGCTCGCGGGAGAGCCGGTCGGGTTCGCGGAGCTCCGCGTCCGCTGCGCCCAGACCGCGTGCGACGTCGTCTCCGACGTGCGGCTGCGCCTCCCCGCGGAAGCGGGCGGCGCCGTGAAGGTCGCGCACGCAGAGGTGGAGGTCGATCGTGAGGGCCGCTTCCGCGGCGGCGCGCGGTCGTCGCCTGAGGGGATCGCCGGGGCCGTGCCCTCGGCGCTCGTCGAGGTCGTGCTCGCGGCCGAGGCGGACGGCGCGCAGAGGTGCTTCACGTTCTTCGACGAGGAGCGACCGACGCCGCGGCGGGCCTGCGGCCGCCGCGATGGCGCGGCGATCGCCGCCGACATCGGCGGCGTCGAGGTCCGGATCGTCCCCGACGGCGACGGCTTTCCGCGCGAGGTGGTCGTCGTCGGGCGGTTCCGGTACGTGCGCGACGCGGCCGCCGCGGTTCCGGCGCGCGCGCCCCGCCTCGCCGGCACCCGCGTGGCGGGCCCGCAGGATCCGCGCGCCGCGGTCGCGTTCTGCGGCGCGCCGGCGGACGCGCCGCCGGGGAGTGCGAGGACCGACGCGCTCCTCCCGCCGCCCCGCGCCGCCGGCGAGAGCTGCCGCGAGAAGACGGCGGCGTGGCTCGCGGCGGCCCGAGCGCGCGGGCTCGAGGGGCGGGCCGCGGTCGGCATCGCGTGGGACGGCGAGGCGTTCGTCTGGCACGAGTGGGCAGAGGTCCGCGCGGGCGGGGCGTGGCTCGCCGTCGATCCGTCGTTCGGTGAGCTGCCCGCGCGCGGTCCGCGCTTCACGGTCGCACGCTTCGGCGATGGCGATGACGCGGCCCGCGAGGTGGCGGGGGCGCGGATCCTCGCCTGCTGGGGGAGCGCCCGCGTGGAATGAGCGGAGTGCTTCCTGGACTTGGACTGGGACCTGGACCTCGAGATCTGGCGTCGAAAGTCGAAGTCCACAAGCTCTCGCGCCGGACCCCGGCGCTCCAGGCGTTCGACTGCGAACGGCTCGAGGAGCGGGCGCGCGGTCACCGCGAGGAGCTCGAGCGGGAGCGGGTCGGCGCGGCGGACGCCGCGTTCGCGCCCGTGCGCCGCCGCGCGCGGGCCGCAGCGCCGGTCGCCGCGCGCGGCCGCTAGGCGGGCGACGTCAGCGGGCGCGCGCCGCGAGGAATCGGAAGAGCGCCTGCGCCTTCGGGACGAGCGAGGTGAGATCCACCTCCTCGTCACGCGTGTGATAGCCCGCGCCGCGCGGGCCGAGCCCGTCGATCGACGGCACCCCCACCTCAGCCGTCGTGCACGCGTCGGAGCCGCCGCCGGCGAGCGGCGCCTCGCCGGCGCCGAGGCCGCTCGCGCGCTGGCAGGCGCCGTACTCGGCCGCGAGCGCGGCGGAGCGCTCGGTCCGCTCGAGCGGGAGCCGCGCGGCGCCCCGCGAGAGCACGATGGACGTGCCGGGGAGCGCCGCGTCTCGCGCGGCCCCCTCGAGGGCCGCCTCGAGCGCGCGGCCGTCCTCGGCGGTCGTGTAGCGGAGGTCGATCTCGCACTCCGCCCGCTCGGGCACGGTGTTCTTCGAGGTGCCGCCGTGGAACGTGCCGACGTTCACGGACACGCCACGCGCGGGGTCCGAGAGCGCCTGCGCGCGCTCCACGAGCCGCGCGAGCGCCCAGATCGCGCTGCGCCCCCTCTCCGGCTCGTTTCCGGCGTGCGCTGCGACGCCGCGCGCCTCGGCGCGGAGGGAGGCGACCCCCTTGCGGCGCGTGACGACGAGGTCGCCCGGCCGGCCCGACTCGAACACGAGCGCGCAGGCCGCGCCGCGCGCCCGCTCGCGAAGGAGAGGCTGCGACTCGGGCGAGCCCACCTCCTCGTCCGACACGACGAGCGCGGCGACGGGGAGGCGCGCGAGGAGGCCGGCGCGCGCGGCGGCGGCGAGGCCGAACACCATCACGGCGAGCCCGCCCTTCATGTCGAAGACGCCGGGCCCGAGCGCGCGATCGCCCTCGCGCCGGAACCCCGCGAACGTGTCGGCCGGGAACACCGTGTCGGCGTGGCCGACGAGGAAGACCGGCGGACCCGCGACGCGCCCCTCGAGCGCAAGGTGCGGACCGAAGCGCGCGCCTCCTCCGATCCGGTCGACCGCGAGCGGGCCCGGCGCGACGCCGAGCCGCGCGAGCGCGTCCTCGAGGCCGGACACGACCGCGGCGACGCCGGAGGGATCGCGCGTGAACGAGCTCGCCTCGACGAGCGCGCGGAGCAGGTCCTCCATCGCGCCCCGCTGCGCCGCGAGCCAGGCGAGCGCGTCGTCGGTCGGCGTAGGCATCGTCTCCTCCCGCGGGCTCCGCGCGCGCCCCCGCGCTGGCAGGGCCGGGGCCGTCCCGGTATAAGGGCGGCGCATGGGCTCGGGCAAGCGCCACCGCGCGGCGGTCGTCGGCGGGTCCGGGTACGGCGGTGCGGAGCTCATCCGGCGCCTCCTCATCCACCCGGAGGTCGAGCTCGTCCGGGTCGCGTCGATCGACCTCGTCGGTGAGCCGCTCTCGGCCGGCGACCCCGCTCTCGAGGGTCGGACGGACCTCGTGTTCGAGGCGCTCTCCCCCGCCGAGGCCGCGCGCGGCGTCGACGTCGTCCTGCTCGGGCTGCCGCACGGCGTCTCCGCGACGAAGGTCCCCGAGCTCGCCGCGCTCCCCGACCTGAAGGTCGTCGACATGAGCGGCGACTTCCGGCTGAAGGACGCGGCGGCGTACGCCCGCTCCTACGGCCACGTCCACCCGTGCCCCGAGCTGCTCCAGGTCTTCACCTACGGTCTCCCCGAGCAGAACCGGGAGGCGATCCGTCGCGCGCGGCTCGTCGCTGCTCCCGGCTGCTTCGCGACGACGATCGAGCTTGCGCTCCTCCCGCTCGCGCGGGCCGGCCTCCTCGAGGGGGTCGTCCACGTCCAGGGGATCACCGGCTCGTCCGGTTCGGGGGCCGCGCCGTCCGCTGGGACCCACCACCCGGTCCGCGCCGGGAACCTCCGCACGTACAAGCCGCTCGAGCACCAGCACGTCCCGGAGATCGAGCAGACGCTCGCCGCGGCCGGCGCGACGGACCTCGCGCTCCGGTTCGTGCCGGTCTCGGCGCCGCTCGGGCGCGGGATCTTCGCGACCGCCTTCGTGGAGCTGCCGGAGGCGGTGACGCAGGAGCGTCTCGACGCGCTCTACCGCGACGCCTACGCGGAGGAGCCGTTCGTGCGCGTTCCGCGCCGGCGCCTGCCGGAGGTCGCGGCGGTCTCGGGGTCGAACTTCGCCGAGGTCGGCGTCGTCGCCGGCCCCGCGCGCGCCGGCCGCCGCACCGTCACGCTCTTCGCCGCGACCGACAACCTCGTGAAGGGCGGCGCGGGGCAGGCGATCCAGGACATGAACCTCATGCTCGGCCTCGACGAGATGACCTCGCTCGCTGATCCGGGCCCGTGGCCACCATGAAGACCATCGTGCTGAAGCTCGGCGGTGAGCTCGTCCACTCGCCGGATCTCGACCGCGTCGCGAAGGACCTGCGCGTTCTCGTCGACGGCTGGCACCGCGTCGCGATCGTCCACGGCGGCGGTCCGCAGGCGACGGCGCTCCAGAAGAGGCTCGGCCTCGAGACGCGCATGGTCGCGGGCCGCCGCTCCACCGACCCCGCGACGCTCGAGGTGATGAAGTACGTCGTCGCCGGGCAGCTCAACGTGGACCTCTGCGCGCGCCTCCTCGCGAACGGAGTCATGCCCGTCGGCCTCCACGGCGCGAGCGGCCACTCCATCCAGGCGACGCGCCGGCCGCCCAAGGTGATGCAGGGCGCCGGGCCGGACCCGGTGGACCTCGGCCTCGTCGGGGAGGTCGTCGGCTTCAACCTGCCGCTCCTCGGCGATCTCTTCGAGCGGCGCTACGTCCCGGTGCTCGCGTGCCTCGGGTGCGATCGCGAGGGGCAGGTGCTCAACATCAACGGCGACACCGTCGCGAGCCAGCTCGCCGGCGCGCTCGGCGCCGACGCGCTCGTGCTCGTGACGTCCACGCCGGGCGTGCTGCGCGACGTGAAGGACCCGACGAGCCGGATCCCGCGCATCACCCGCCCCACGTTCGAGGCGATGGTGAAGGACGGCACGATCTCCGGCGGGATGATCCCGAAGCTCGAGGAGTCGTTCGACGTCCTCGCCGGCGGGGCGAAGTCGGTCGTCATCGTCGGAAAGCTCGGCGAGGGCGACCTCGTCCGCGCCGTGCTCGATCCGGGGAGCGCCGGGACCGTGCTGGTCGCCGGATAGCCGACGCCGACGCCGACGCCGACGTCGTGGACTTCGTCGTGGACTTGGTCCTCGACCTCGACCTCGACTTGAGCAAGCCCAATCGCCTTGCGGAGGTCTCAGCGCGGGCGCTGGCCGGGCGCTCCGCGGCCCACTACGGCGCGCGCCGGCCCTCGTCCTTCGCCGGCGCGGCGGCCTGCACGGGCTCCTGCGCCTCGCCGCGCAGCGCGCGCATGATCCTCCCGGCGCTCCGCGCCATCCGCGCCGGTCCGTCCGCGAGGGGCCGGTCCGAGGGGTCCGTGATCGCGGCGGTGCCGAGCCCTGCGTACATCGTGACCTTGAGGTCCTTCCCGATGACCGCGTACTGCGGTTCCCAGCCGACCGTCGACGTGACGAAGCGGTCCTGCGGGGCGGCGAACATCGAGAGGCCGTCCGCGTAGAGCGACGGCGCGTGGCGGTCGCCGAGCAACGCGAGCAAGGTCGGCACGACGTCCGCGTGGCTCGTCGGCGCGTCGAAGCGCCCCTTCGGCACGCCGGGCCCGAACCAGACCGCGGGGACGTGGATCTGCTCGCTCGTGACCGCCGAGCCGTGGCCGATGTGCCCCTTCTCCCGGAACTCCTCGCCGTGGTCGCCCGTGAAGACGACGAGCGGCGCGCGCCCGCGGGTGCGCTCGAACTCCGCGAGGAACACGTCGAGGATCCGGTCGAGCTTGTGCGCCGCGTTCCGGGAGCGGTTCTCGATGACCTCGCCCCCGGCGGCGGTCGCCTTGAGCGCGTCGGACCCGTCCCACTCCGGCAGGTGCACCGCGTCCTGCGCGTCGTGGAAGTAATTGAAGTGGGTCCCGAAGAAGAACATGAACAGGAAGACCGGGCGCGCGGGGTCCGCCTTCGCCGCGAACGCGTTCGCCGCCGCGATCATCGTCTCGTCGCGCTGCGGCGGCTCCACGCCGTCGCACCAGGTCTTGAGGTCTTCCACCGGAACGCCGCCGAAGACCGTGTCCTTGAGGTCCATCCAGTCGACGCACGACGCGGCGAGGACCTTCACCCGGTAGCCATTCGCGGCGAGCGCGGGGAAGAGGATGGGGCGGCGCCCGGCGCCGACGGTCGCCTCGAGCTTCTGCGCCTGCAGGCCGTACATCAGCGTGAACAGCGTGTAGTTCGTGGAGCTCGCGCCGGCGTAGTGGCGCTCGAAGAACGCCCCCTCCTGCGCGCGCCGCCACAGCCGGGGCATGGTATCGGCGGAGAGGTGCGCGACCGGGAGGCTCTCGGCGGCGATGAAGAGCACGTCGGGCGTCCGCTCGAGCCGGATCGCCTCCGGCGCGACGCCGGCGGGGAGCCGCTTCGACGCGGACGCCCCCGCGAACGGATCCGCGCCCTCGCGCTTCCCGAACACCTTGCGCGCGATCGTCCCCATCCGGATGGGAGGCTGGAGCGGGAGGACCGTCGAGGCCGCGAAGATGGACGGGCCGGCAAAGTAGACGAGCGTCGCGCCGTACACCCGCTCGGCGGTGGAGAGGAGCGCGAGCGCGAGCGCGAGGGTCCACGCGCGGCGGCCGGTGGCGAAGCGCCGCACGAACCAGCCGCCGAGCGCGACGTCGGCGGCGACGAACGCCGCGACGGCCGCGACGAACAGGAGCACGTCCCGCAGCGGCACCCCCGCCTCGGTGAGCGCGTTCGGCTGCAGGAGGACGCGGAAGAAGAAGCCGTTCAGGTGGAACCCGACCGCGTCGAAGACCCGGGCGTCGAGGGCGACGGCGCCCGTGACGAGCGCCGCCGCGGCGGGCGCCGCGATCCGGTAGGCGCGCCGCGAGGGCGAGAGCGGCAGGGCGAGGAGCCAAGCGACGAGCGCGAGGAACGTCGCCTGCGGCAGGAACGTGGGCCAGAGGAAGAGGCGGTACGCCTCGGGCGTGGCGCGGACCGCGGCCCCGATTCCCGACGCGAAGAGGACGAGGAAGATCGGGACGTGGAGGAGCGCCCAGAGGAGCGCGGGGAACCGCTCGCTGGTCCCCCATCCTCTCGTCGCCGGCAAGGTGAGGCCAAGGGACGCAGCGGACATCGGCGCGGACCCTAGCACCCCGCGCCACCGTGGGCCAAGCCGGCCCCAGCGCGCGACGCCGAGCGGTCGGCGGGCTGCGGCGGGAGTTCGCACCGAGGGCCCGGCGATCGTGTGGTGGTCGCGGTCCGGGTCGCGCTCTCCGTCGTCGCCGGGAGGGGCCGCCGTTCGGGCCGTTCGCGCTTTCCCCTCGTCCGGCAGGGCAGTACTCTGCGGCGCCCGAGGCTACGAGCATCCACGATGACATCCGCCAGAGGAACTGACGTGATTCGGAGGTGGACCTCCGTCCCGCCGAGGTGGGCGTGCGCCATCGGCGTCGGCGCGATCGTCGTCGCTGCCTTCGTCGCGCGGGTGTACGCGCTGGGGCGGCTCCCGGGCGTGAACGGCGACGAGGCGTGGTACGGCGTGCAGGCGCTTCGGATCCTCGGTGGCGGCCCGATCGACTGGCGAACGCCGAACGGCAACCTGCCGGGTCCGCTCCACCTCGGCATCCTGACGGCGTTGCAAGCGGTGGCGCCGCCTTCGCTTGCGCTGTTGCGGGTGCCGGCGGTCATCTCGTCGGTCGTGCAGTGCGGCCTCACCTGGGCGGTCGTGCGGCGCTGGTTCGGCGGGGGCGCCGCGGCGATCGCGCTCGTCCTGACCGCCGTGCTGCCCATCGACGTCGCATACGCCCGCTTCGGTTGGGACCCGAGCCACCTCGGGGTGGTCGCCATCATTGCAGCACACTTCGCGCTCGCCGGCGTCGCGTGGGCGGCCGCTGCGGCGTTCGCCGTCGGGCTGGCGGTCCATCCCACGAACGTCTTCCTCGCGCCCTTCCTCGTCCTCACGTTTCTCGGGGCCGAGGTGGGACGCTCGGGGTGGCGATGCGCGCTGCGCCGTTCCGCGGTGCTCGTGGTGCTCCTCTCTGCGGCCCTGTCGCTCCTCGCATGGACGACCACGCCGGGCGTCGCATCCTCCACCCTCGCGGGCGCCGGGGAGCGCGTCCTCTCGCCGTCGTCGTGGGTGGACTTCGGGGCGCTTTACCTCCGGTTCCTGTCCGGCGACACGGTGCTCGAGTACATCACGGGCTCGGGCTTCGCCGCTGCCCGGTTGCCGGCGGAGGTCGCGGTGGGCGTGCTGCTCGCTCTCCTCGTCGCCGTGGGCGCGCGCAGGCTGCGCGCGGTCGCCGTGGGGTCCGAGGTGGGGGTCGTGGTGGGCTGGCTCGTGGCGCTCGCGGCCTTCGCCATCGTCGTCGGGCCCGACGCGCTCCGGCCTCACGTCGAGCGATACGGGGTGTGGCTCGTCGTGCCGACGGTGCTCGCCGTGACCGTCCTCCTCCGGGAGCTCGCGGATCGGGGTGCGAGCTGGTCGCGCGCTTGCGCCGTCACCGCCGCGGTGGCGCTGCTTGCGGCGCTCTCGATCGGGATCGGCTACTTCGGGGTGCTCGAGCGCACCGGATCGATCTCCCACGAGACCTTCTGGACCGGCGCTGCGGAGCCGAAGGGCGAGGCCTTGCGGCTCGTCGACGCCGAGAGTCGCGGCCGAGGCGGCGCGCGGCTCGTCACGGAGAGCTTCTGGCTCTACTGGCCCATCGCCTACCTCGCGCACGGAGGCGTGGTCGACGTACGCGACGCCGCTCACCTGGGGGGCGGCGCGATGCCCCCGGGCGGAACCTACTGGGTCGGGTTCTCCGGAGGGCCCTTCGAGCAATACGCCGCGTCCACCCCGGTGATGCTGGAGCGATGGAAGGTGCCTGCCGCGGACGGACGCGTCGCCCTCCGCGTCTGGTGGACTCCGCCGAACATCGTCCCCGTCGACGCGGCCGCGGTCCGGCCCAGCCGTTGAGGACGGTCGGGCACCCTGCTTCTCGGGATACCGTCGGTCCTCGGCGCCTTGCGGCGGCCCCCGCGCCGGGGCAAAGAAGAGCCATGTCCGACGGACCGCGCGCTGACTTCGAGTCGTATTACCGGGAGGGAGATCCGCCGTGGGACCTCGGCCGTCCCCAGCCGGAGATCGTGGCGCTCGCAGCGGAGGGGGAGATCGTGGGGGACGTGCTCGACGTCGGCTGCGGCACGGGCGAGAACGCGCTCCACCTCGCCGCCCTCGGTCGGCGTGTGCTCGGCATCGACGCGGCGCCGACCGCGATCGAGCGGGCCCGCTCGAAGGCGGCGGCGCGCGGCCTGCCGGCGGCGTTCCAGGTCGCGGACGCGCTCGATCTCGCGAAGCTCCGGCGCCGGTTCGAGACGGTGGTGGACTGCGGACTCTTCCACACCTTCGAGCCCGAGCTGCGCCGGCCGTACGCGCATTCGCTCTGCGAGGTGCTCTCGCCCGGCGGCGCGCTGCACCTCCTCTGCTTCTCGGACGAGGAGCCGCCCGGCCCCGGGCCGCGGCGCATCGCGCAGTACGAGATCGGCGACGCCTTCCGCTCGATCTTCGCGCTCACGCGGATCCGGCCGGGGCGGTTCGAGAGCCGGCTCCACGAGGGCGGCGCGCGGGCGTGGGTCGCGACGCTCGTGCGGATCTGAGCGGATCACCTGGACGTGGTCGTGGACCTCGACTGCGACTGCGCTATGCGCGTGGATCAGGTGTGAATACGGCGGGATAGGTCGAAGTCGACGTCGAAGTCGAGGTCCACGACCACGACCACGATCACGTCCACGACCACGTCCACGTCCATCATCAGAACGGCACCACGTGCACCCGCGCCCCCGGCTCCGCCTCGAGGAGCTTGCGCGCGGCGGCCCGGATCCGGAGACCGTCGCGGGCGTGATGCACCGCCGCGCGCACCGCCCGGAATCGGTTCGTCCCGGTGCGCGGCTCGATCGCGACGAGCGCGTCGGGCGCCTCGCCCTCGAGCGGCACCGGGGAGAGGCGCGCCGCGCGATGGTCGCGCACGAGCGTCACGTCGGCGAGCCGCGCCTCCCAGTGTGGCCCGCCGTCGAACGGGTCGATGCGCGACACGTACCGGAACCCGATCCGCTCGAGCAGCCGGCGCACCGGCTCCGTCGCCGGCCCGACCTCACCGAGGTGGCGGCGGACGCCAGGCGGGAAGAGCGTCGCGTACACGTCCACCGGCGGGAAGAGCTGCTGGATGAACTCCTTGTTCTCGCGCGAGAGGCGGTCCGCGGCGCGGTAGTCGAGCCCGGTGAAGCGCCGGCCGAACGCCTCCCAGAAGCGGCTCCGCCCATCCCGCGTGAGCGGCGGCATGAGCTCCGCGAGGACGGTCTCGCGGAACCGCTCGCGGTGCATCGCCATGTAGAGGAAGCGGACGAAGGCGAGCTGCTTGCCGGGGTGCTCCGGCGCGCCGCGCGCGGCCGGCTCGACGACGAGCCCGCCGATCTCGGTCGGCCCGTCGAAGTGGTAGCCGATCGAGAGCACCGGGTGGCGGAAGTGGCGGTCGATCGTGGACGAGTAGTGCTCGCGCTCGGACACGTCGAAGAAGGTGCAGGGCGACTCGCGGGTGCCGTGCTGCGCGATGACGAGGGAGGTGCCGACGATCCGACCGCGCGCCTCGGCGACGAACACGTACTGCCGGCGGAGCGGATCGCGGATGCGGCCGGAGAAGCTCCGCTGCGAGCGCTCGACGATCTGCGCGAGCGCCCGCGGGTCGTGCGGGAGGTTCACCGTGTCGAGCCCCTTCGCGAGCCGCGCGAGGCTCGGGAGGTCGGACCGTCGGGCGTCCCGCAGGAGCAGCACGAGGCGCGTCTAGCACCGGACCGCGCACGTGTCACGACCGACGCGGTCGCGGTCCCGCGAGGGGCCGCGACGTGCCGGTTGAAGCGGCCCGTCCCGCGTGCCATGAGAGGCGCGTGCGCGCCGTGGTGCAGCGGGTCTCCCGGGCGGAGGTGCGGGTGGACGGCCGGGCGACCGGCTCGATCGGCCGCGGCCTCGCGGTGCTGCTCGGCGTCGCGCGCGAGGACGGCGAGGACGACGCGCGGCTCCTCGCCGACAAGATCGCGGCGCTGCGCGTGTTCGAGGACGCGGCGGGGAAGATGAACCTCGCGCTCGCGGAGGTCGCGGGCGGCGTGCTCGTCGTCTCCCAGTTCACGCTGCTCGGCGACGCGCGCAAAGGCAACCGGCCGAGCTTCGTCGAGGCGGCGGCGCCGGAAGCCGCGAACGCGCTGTACGAGCGGTTCTGCGCGCTCGTGCGGGAGAAGGGGCTGCCGGTCGCGACCGGCGTCTTCCGCGCGACGATGGAGGTCGAGCTCGTGAACGACGGCCCGGTCACGATCCTGCTCGACTCGAGGCGGCTCTTCTAGCGAAGGCGGGGGCCTTGCGCCCCCTCGTGGAGGACGACATGTCGGACTGCCTGTTCTGCAAGATCGTGGAGGGGAAGGTCCCCGCGAAGCTCGTCCATGAGGACGCGGACGTCGTGGCTTTCGAGGACATCGACCCGCAGGCGCCGGTGCACCTGCTCGTCATCCCGCGCAAGCACGTCCCGACGCTCAACGACCTCGCCCCGGAGGACGACGCGCTCGCGGGGAAGCTGCTCCGCGTCGCGGCGAAGCTCGCGAAGGAGCGCGGGATCGCGGACGCGGGCTGGCGCGCGACGCTGAACGTGAACCGGGACGCGCACCAGCTCGTCTTCCACGTCCACCTCCACGTCATGGGCGGCCGCGCGTTCGGCTGGCCGCCAGGCTAGGAGCGGTCGTCGGATCAGTTCCAGCGGTGCATTCGCCGCCAAAAAGGTTGCAATTCGTGCCACCTGGTTGCGCCGCGATGACCCTGCGGTGCGAGAGCCGGTCTCGGCGCAGAAAATTCTGCGTTCTGCTTGAGCGTCGAACGCTTCTTTGCCACCATCGCTCGCACCAACCGAGGCGCGAGGTTCTGTGGCCCTGCTCGAGGCAACCGGGATCATACTCAGCTTCCGTGGCGTCAACGCGCTCTCCGACGTGAGCCTGGCCGTCGATCCGGGCACGATCCACGCGATCGTCGGTCCGAACGGCGCCGGCAAGACGAGCCTCCTCAACTGCATCTCCGGCGTCTACCGCCCGCAGCGGGGGACGGTGAAGTTCGACGGCCGCGACATCTCGCGGCTCGGGCCGTCCGAGCGGACCGCGCTCGGCATCGCGCGGACGTTCCAGAACATCGCGCTGTTCCGCGGGATGACGGTCCTCGACAACCTCCTCATCGGCCGCCACCTCCACCAGAAGGTCGGGGTGCTCGGCGGCGCGATCTACTTCGGCCCCGGTCAGCGCGAGGAGATCGCGCACCGCGAGATGGTCGAGGACGTGATCGACTTCCTCGAGATCCAGCACATCCGCAAGAAGGTGGTCGGCACCCTCGCCTACGGACTCCAGAAGCGCGTCGAGCTCGCGCGCGCTCTCGCGCTCGAGCCGACGCTCCTCCTCCTCGACGAGCCGATGGCGGGCATGAACGCCGAGGAGAAGGAGGACATGGCGCGTTTCATCCTCGAGATCCACGAGGAGCGCGGCACCACGATGGTGATGATCGAGCACGACATGGGCGTCGTGATGGAGCTCTCGAACAAGATCACCGTCCTCAACTTCGGCGAGCGGATCGCGGTGGGGTCGCCCGCGGAGATCCAGAAGAACCGCGAGGTGCAGGACGCCTATCTCGGTGAGCAGCACGACGTGGAGGCGGATGGATGAGCGCTCGCGGGCTGGAAGCGCTGGGGGGTGACGACACGTTCCCGAAGCTGCTCGTCCGCAACGTGCGGACGATCGGTGACCGGGTCGCCATGCGCGAGAAGGAGTACGGGATCTGGCAGTCCCACACCTGGCGCGAGTATCACGACCACGTGCGGGACTTCTCGCTCGGCCTCGTCGCGCTCGGCGTGAAGCCGGGCGACAAGGTCGCGATCATCGGCGACAACCGCCCGGAGTGGGTCTGGAGCGAGGTCGCGGCGCAGGCGGCGGGCGCGGCGTCGGTCGGGCTCTACCAGGACTCGAACCTGACCGAGGTCGCCTTCGTCATCGACCACTGCGACGCGTCGATCATCGTGGCCGAGGACCAGGAGCAGGTCGACAAGATCCTCGACATGCTCGACAAGCTCCCCAAGGTCCGCCACGTCATCTTCACGGACCCGCGCGGCCTGCGGAAGTACGACCACCCGGCGCTCCTCCCGTTCGAGGCGGTCGAGGAGAAGGGACGCGCGCTCGCGCGCGAGCAGCCGGGCCTCTTCGAGGAGAACGTGCGCCGGACCTCGGCCGACGACGTGGCGATCATCTGCTACACGTCGGGAACGACCGGGAACCCGAAGGGGGCGATGCTCACCTTCCGGAACCTCCTCTCGATGGCGCTGTCGCTCGACGAGGTCGATCCGAAGCGGCCCGACGACGAGTTCGTGAGCTTCCTTCCGCTCGCCTGGATCGGCGAGCAGATGATGAGCCTCTCCGCGTCGCTCGCGCGCGGCTTCACCGTGAACTTTCCTGAGGAGCCCGACACGGTCACGGAGAACATCCGCGAGATCGGGCCGGACGTCATGTTCGCGCCGCCGCGCGTCTGGGAGAGCCTGGTCTCCACCGTCCAAGTGAAGATCATGGATACGACGCCGTTCAAGCGCTTCATGTACGAGCGCTGCATGCCGATCGGCAAGCAGGTCGCCGACCTGCGCTTCGAGAAGAAGCCGGTGCCTGTCGGCCTGCGTCTCGCCTGGTTCTTCGCCGACTGGCTCCTCTTCCGCGCGCTGAAGGACCGGCTCGGCATGTCGAACCTGCGCAGCGCCTCGACCGGCGGCGCCGCGCTCGGCCCCGACGTGTTCCGCTTCTTCCACGCGCTCGGCGTGCCGCTCCGGCAGATCTACGGGCAGACCGAGATCGCCGGGATCAGCTGCATCCACCGCGAGGGCGACATCGCCTTCCACACGGTGGGCGTGCCGATCCCCGGCACCGAGGTCCGCATCGCCGAGAACGGCGAGATCCTGTCGCGCAGCGCCTCGGTGTTCCGCGGCTACTACAAGAACGACGAGGCGACGGCGGCGACGCTCAGGGACGGCTGGCTCCACTCCGGAGACGCGGGCTACCTCGCCGAGGGCGGCCACCTCGTCGTGATCGACCGGCTGAAGGACGTGATGAAGCTCGCGGACGGGACGCAGTTCTCGCCGCAGTTCATCGAGAACCGGCTCAAGTTCTCCCCCTACGTGAAGGAGGCGGTGGTCGTCGGGAAAGACCGTCCGTTCCTCACCGGGATGCTCTGCATCGACATGGGAGTCGTCGGGAAGTGGGCCGACAAGAACAAGCTCTCGTACACGACCTACACCGATCTCTCCGCGAAGAAGGAGGTCTACGACCTCGTGCAGCGCGCGGTGGACGAGGTGAACGAGACGCTCCCGGCGGCGGCGCGCATCCAGAAGTTCGTCCTCCTCTACAAGGAGCTCGACGCGGACGACGAGGAGCTGACCCGCACGCGCAAGGTGCGCCGGAGCTTCGTCGAGGACCGCTACAAGGACGTCATCAGCGCGCTCTATGGCGACGCACACGAGGTGCCGATCGACACCACCATCCGGTTCCAGGACGGCAAGACCTCCCGGATCCGGACGACGCTCCTCGTGCGCCACCTCGAGCCGGGGAGGGCCGCGTAATGGAGTTCCTCCTCCAGCTCACGCTCAACGGGCTCGTGATCGGCTCGATCTACGCGCTCGTCGCGCTCGGCTTCGTCATCATCTACAAGTCCTCGGCGATCCTGAACTTCGCGCAGGGCGAGTTCCTCATGCTCGGCGCCTACGTCTGCGTCGCGATCGTCGGCCGCTACCACGTGCCGCTGTGGGCATCCTTCATCGTGACGCTCGCCTTCTTCGCGACGCTCGGCGTCCTGATGGAGCGGCTGCTGCTCCGCCCGATGATCGGCGAGCCGGTCATCTCGGTCATCATGCTGACGCTCGGGCTCGCCTCGATCCTGAAGGCGATCGTGCAGGGCATCTGGGGGACGGAGACGATCGCCTACCCGCAGATCTTCCCGTCCGCGCCGGTGATGGTCGGCCCGCTGCCGGTGTCCCAGGGTTACCTCTACAGCATGGCGAGCGTGGCGGTGCTGCTCGTCCTGTTCTCCGCGTTCTTCAAGTACACCCGCGCCGGCATCGCGATGCGCGCCACCGCCTTCTCGCAGCAGGTGGCGCTCTCGATGGGCGTCTCGGTGCAGCACATCTTCGCGCTCGCCTGGTCCATCGCCGCGGTGGTGTCCGCGATCGGTGGCGTGCTGCTCGGCGGCATCCGCGGCGGCGTCGACGGCGCGTTCGCCTTCTTCGGCCTGAAGGTCATCCCCGTCGTGATCCTCGGCGGGCTCGACTCGGTCCTCGGCGCCATCGTCGGCGGCCTCGTCATGGGCATCCTCGAGAACCTCGCGGGCGGGTACCTCGACCCCATCTTCGGCGGCGGGGTGAAGGAGGTCGCGCCGTTCATCGCGCTCGTCGCGATCCTCACCATCAAGCCGTACGGGCTGTTCGGCAAGGTCAAGATCGAGCGGGTCTGAGAGGGAGAACTCGATGCGCTGCGGCGACTTCCGCGAGACGTACCGCGAGGACATGGCGATCTTCGAGACGAACTTCGCCCGCGGGCTGCTCGTCCTGTTCCTGCTGGCGCTGTCGCTCGTGCCGGCGGTCGCGTCCTTCTTCTGGATGGACGTGCTGAACCGGATCCTCATCGCCGTGATCGCGGCGACGGGCCTCAACATCCTCACCGGGTTCACCGGCCAGATCTCGCTCGGGAACGCCGCCTTCCTCGCGGTCGGCGCGTACTCGACCGCGTTCTTCGCCGGGCGGCTCGGGCTCCCGTTCCTGCTCGTCATCCCGCTCGCCGGCCTCTCGAGCGCGCTCGCCGGGATGGTCTTCGGCATCCCCTCGCTGCGGCTCAAGGGGCTCTACCTCGCGGTGGCGACGCTCGCGGCGCACTTCGTCATCGAGTTCACCGCCTCGCACTGGGACGGGGTCACCGGGGGCGTGAACGGCATCTCCGTCCCGGCGGCGAAGCTCGGGACGTTCGAGCTCGACGGCGACCGGCGCCTCTTCTACCTCATCCTCCCCATCACCGTGCTCCTGCTGCTCTTCGCGAAGAACCTCTTCCGCACGAAGACGGGCAAGGCGTTCGTCGCGATCCGTGACCAGGACATCTCCGCCGAGGTCATGGGGGTGAACGTCTTCAAGTACAAGCTGCTCAGCTTCGGCGTGTCGTCGTTCTACGTGGGCGTCGCGGGGTCGCTCGTCGCCTACCACGCGCACATCATCAGCCCGGAGAACTTCCCCATCACCGTCGCGATCGACCAGCTCGGGATGGTCATCATCGGCGGGCTCGGCTCGATCCTCGGCTCGATCTTCGGGGCGGTCTTCATCACGGTCCTGCCGGAGGTGCTCCGCGTGGGGACGGGCGAGCTCGCGAACACCTTCCCGAAGCTCGTCGACCTCTTCGCGCCGCTCAAGTCCGGGATCTTCGGGCTCGCGATCGTGCTCTTCCTGCTCTTCGAGCCGGACGGCATGGCCGCGCGGTGGCACTCGATCCGGAACTACTGGAAGCTCTACCCCTTCTCGTACTGACAGTGACTGAAGGCGGCGCACGCAACGCAGCACCCAGGCAGGCCACGGAGGAGTCATGAAGCGGACGATGAGGACGATCGCACTGCTCGCGGCGGCGGCACTCGCCGGCGCGGCGCAAGCGCAGGAGATCAAGGTCGGCGGCATCTTCGACATCACCGGCATCACTGCCGACGTGGGCAAGCCGTTCGCCACCGGCGTGCGCGACGCCGTCGCCTGGGTGAACGACAACGGCGGCGTGAACGGCAAGAAGATCAAGCTCATCGACGCGGACTACGGGTACAAGGTTCCGGAGGGCGTCGCGCTCTACAAGCGGCTCGTGAACGACGAGAAGGTCGTCATGATCAACGGCTGGGGCACGGGCGACACCGAGGCGCTCAAGGACACGGTGACGAAGGACAAGATCCCGTTCTTCTCCGCCTCGTTCTCCGCCCACCTCAACGATCCCCGGAAGACGCCGTACAACTTCTTCGTCGCCCCGTCGTACTCCGACGCGCTCCGCGCCTGGCTTCGCTGGGTGAAGGCGGACTGGAAGGACAAGAGCCGCAACCCGCGCGTCGCGTTCTTCTACGGGGACAACGCCTACGGCAAGTCGCCCATCGAGGCGGGCCGCCGCTTCTCGAAGGAGATCGGCGTCGATCTCGTGGACGAGGAGATCCTCCCCGGCATCGTGCAGGACGCGACGAGCCAGCTCCTCAACATGAAGCAGAAGGGGGCGGACTACGGCTACACGCAGGTGACGACGCCGAACTTCACGGCGGTGCTCCGCGACGCGAAGAAGCTCGGGCTCACGACGAAGTGGGGCACGAACGTCTGGGGAATCGGCGAGCTGCTCATCGGTGTCGCGAAGGAAGCGGCCGAGGGCGTCGTCGGCACGATGCCGTGCCCGCCGTTCGGCGAGAACGTCCCCGGCATGGCGAAGGTGGTCGCGTTTCACCAGAAGAACCACCCGAACGACACGCACGACACGAACTACGTCCGCGGCTGGTCGTACGTGATGGTGTGGTCCGAGGCGCTGAAGCGCGCCGACAAGGCGGGGCAAGTGAACGGCGAGGGGATCCGCGCCGCGCTCGAGACGATGAAGGACTTCGACCTCGGCGGCCTGTCGACCCCCGTCACCTACACCGCGACCGACCACCGCCCGACCACGAAGGCGATCCTGTACCAGGTCCAGGGCGGCAAGCTCGTGCGGCTGAAGGAGAACGAGGAGCCGCGCAAGCCGGAGTGGCTCGGCCTGTAGGAGGCCCCGGGAGGCGGGGCGGCGACCCCGCTCCGCCTCCGCCTTTCCCCGACCGCCGTCGCCCGGGAGATCCATGCTCGTCCTGAAGAACGTCGAGGTCGTCTACGACGACGTCATCCTCGTCCTGAAGGGGCTCTCGCTCGAGGTCCCGGACGGGAAGATCGTCGCGCTGCTCGGCTCGAACGGCGCCGGGAAGTCGACGACCCTCAAGGCCATCTCCGGGCTCCTCCACGCCGAGGAGGGCGAGGTCACCGACGGCACGATCGAGCTCGACGGCGTGCGGCTCGACGAGCTCCCGCCCGAGAAGATCGTCCGCCACGGCATCTTCCAGGTGATGGAGGGTCGCCGCGTCTTCGAGGACCTGACGGTCGACGAGAACATCACGATGGGCGGGTTCACCCGGAACGACCGGGCCGGCCTGAAGCGCGACCGCGAGGGGGTGTTCGAGTACTTCCCGCGGCTGCGAGAGCGCCGCAAGCGGCTCGCGGGCTACCTCTCCGGTGGCGAGCAGCAGATGCTCGCCATCAGCCGCGCGCTCATGGCGCGCCCGAAGTTCATCCTCCTCGACGAGCCGTCGCTCGGCCTCGCGCCGCTCCTCGTGCGCGAGATCTTCGACATCATCCAGCGCGTCAACCGCGAGGAGAAGACGAGCTTCCTGCTCGTCGAGCAGAACGCGAACCTCGCCCTCGGGATCGCGGACTACGGCTACATCATGGAGAACGGCCGCGTCGTGCTCGACGGGGAGCCCGACAAGCTCAGAGCGAACGAGGACGTGAAGGAGTTCTACCTCGGCGGGGGCGGCACGACCCGCTACCGCAACCTCAAGTTTTACAAGCGGCGCAAGCGCTGGTTGTAGCCCGCCCGACGTCGCGCGGAAGCGAAGGAGCCCACCATGCCCGACCTCCGACCCGGAGGCCTCCTCGACCGCAGGCTCGAGACGCTCCCTCCGGCCGAGCGCCGCGCCGAACTCGGCGCGCGCCTCGCCGCCACCGTGCGCCACGCCGTCGCAAACGCGCCGCGCGTGCGCCGCACGTTCGCGGCGGCCGGGCTCGACGCCGGGGCGATCGGCGGCCTCGACGACCTCGCCCGCATCCCGGTGACGCGCAAGGACGACCTCCCCCGCCTGCAGGCGGAGGAGCCGCCCTTCGGCGGGCTCGCCGGCGTCCCGGTCGAGCGGCTCGCCCGCATGTTCATGTCGCCGGGACCCATCTACGACCCGCAGGCGCGCTCGGAAGACTTCTGGCGCTTCCGCCACGGGCTCGCCGCGGCGGGGTTCCGCGCCGGCGACATCGCGCTCGTCTCCGCCTCGTATCACCTCACGCCGCTCGGCTTCATGCTCGACGACGCCGCGCGCGCGATCGGGTGCGTCACGATCCCGGGCGGCGTCGGCCAGACCGAGCAGCAGGCGAAGGTGGCCGCGTACCTGCGTGCGACCGGCTACATCGGCACGCCGAGCTTCCTCCTCACCCTCCTTCAGAAGGCGCAGGAGACCGCCGCTCCGCTCGCCTTCGAGGTGGCGTTCGTCATCGCCGAGATGCTGCCCGAGTCGCTCCGGGCGGAGCTCGAGGGATACGGCGTCCGCGTGCGGCAGGGCTACGGCACCGCCGACCTCGGCTGCCTCGCCTACGAGTGCGTCGAGAAGGGCGGCTGGCACATCCACCCAGAGTGCATCATCGAGGTGCTCGATCTCGAGACGCGCGCGCCAGCGGCTCCCGGCCAGCCGGGGGAGGTCGTGGCGACCACCTTCGACGAGGCCTACCCCCTCTTGAGGTTCGGGACGGGGGACATCGCGACGCTCGCGCCGGACGCGCCGTGCCGCTGCGGGCGCACGACCCCGAAGCTCGCGGGGCTCCTCGGCCGCGTCGGCGACGCCGTCAAGGTAAAGGGGATGTTCGTGCGCGGCGCGCAGGTGGAGGCGGTCGGGAAGAGGTTCCCCGAGGTCGCGCGCGTCCAGGCGATCGTGACGCGCGAGGGGCACCTCGATCACCTCGAGATCCTGGCCGAGGTCGCGGCGCCTGGCGCGGCGGGCGATCTCGCGGCGCGGCTCGCCGAGGCGCTCCGCGAGGAGCTGAAGGTCCGCCCCGAGGTGCGGCTCGTCGCGCCGGGCGCGATCCCCGCGGGCGCGAAGCGGATCGACGACCGGCGCGTCTGGAAGTGACGGAGTGTCAGGGCCCGTCAGGGCGGGGGTCGCTCGCTCCGCCTCCGCGGAGGCTCGCGCCCCCGAGCCTCCCGCTCGCTCCGGCCGCCCCCGCGCTCCCCGCTCGCTAGTACCCGGCGCCGGGCGCGGGGGCCGCCTGGCCGGACCCCGTGCCCGCCTGCTCCGACGAGAGTGCGCCCGCCCCCGCCGCCTGCACCTGGGCCTGGGCGAGCGCCGCGCGCGCCTGGGCGAGGTCGCCCCGCGCGAGCGCCGCGCGCGCCGCCTCGATCCAGCGCGCGGCAGCGTCCGCCCGGAGCGCCTCCTGCGCCGAGCCCTGCTGCCTGGCGAGGGCGCGCGCACGCTCGAGCGCGGCTGCCTGCGCGGCGAGGGCCGCGTCGAGGTTCCCGGTTTCGCCGCGCGCGAGCGAGTTCTGGGCGGCGCGCAGCCCCTCGTTCGCGGCGGCCGTGTCCTGCGCCCGCTGCTGCGTGCGGGCCTGCGCGTCCTGCGCGGCCCCGCTCCGCGCCTGCGCCTCTGCGGCGCGCGCCTGCTCGACCTCGGCGAGCCGCTGCTCGAGCGCCGCCGAGCGGGAAGCCTCCACGCTCCACTGCGCCTGCGTCTCGGCGAGATCCCGCCGCAAGTTCTCGAGCTCGACCCGGAGCGCGGCGATCTCGTCGCGCGCGCGCCGGAGCTCGCTCTCCTGCGTCGCGACGCGCTCGGGGCTCGCCGTTCTCGACCCGGTCCCGGCCACCGAAGGGTCGGCGGAGCCTGCCCGCCCCGCGGTCCCGGCGGCGGACGGGTCGGCGCCGGCCGGGGCGCCGGGCTGCGCAGGACCGCCCGCGCTGGCGGGCGGCGTGTCGGGGCTCGCCTGGGCGAGCAGGAGCGCGAGGGCGGCGGCGGACGCGGTCACGGCCATACCTTCCGGCGCGGGCGGGCGCCCGGCAACGGCGGCTTCCCCGCCCGGCCGCGCTCTGGCACGCTCGTGCCGCCCCGAGGCCCTCCATGAACGTCCGCCCCCGCCGCTCCGTCCTCTACGTCCCGGGCTCGAACGCCCGCGCGCTCGAGAAAGCGCGCGTCCTGCCGGTGGACGGAATCATCCTCGACCTCGAGGACGCGGTCGCGCCGGCCGCGAAGGCCGAGGCGCGGCGCGCGGTGGGCGAGGCGCTCGCGGCGGGCGGCTTCGGCTTCCGCGAGCTCGCCGTCCGGGTGAACGGGCCCGCGACCCCTTGGGGGCCGGAGGACCTCGCGCTCGCCGCGCGGTCGGGCGCCGACGCCGTCGTCCTTCCGAAGGTCGAGAGCGCGGAGGAGGTCCGGGCGGCCGAGCGCGCGCTCAACGCGGCGGGCGCCCCGCCGGCCCTCGCGCTCTGGTGCATGATCGAGACGCCGCGCGGCGTCCTCGCCGCAGCCGCGATCGCGGCCTCGACCTCCCGCCTCAGCTGCCTCGTCATGGGGACGAGCGATCTCGTGAAGGACCTGCGCGCGCGCCACACGCCGTCGCGCGCCGAGGTGCTCGTCGCGCTCGGCACGGTCCTCCTCGCGGCGCGCGCGTTCGGCCTCGCCGCGCTCGACGGCGTCCACCTCGATCTCGCCGACGACGTCGGGTTCGAGGCGGCCTGCCGACAGGGACGCGCTCTCGGCTTCGACGGCAAGACGCTCGTGCACCCGAGGACCATCGACGTCGCGAACCGCGCCTTCGCGCCGGACGACGCCGAGGTCGCGGCCGCGCGCCGGGTGATCGCGGCGCACGCGGAGGCCGAGGCGGCCGGACGGGGCGTCGTGGTCGTGGACGGGCGCCTCGTCGAGGCGCTCCACGTCGAGGAGGCCCGGCGCCTCGTGGCGCTCGCCGACGCGATCGCGGCCCGCGCCGCCGGCTAGATGCTCTCTCGTCGGGCTCGACCCGCGCGGTTCGGGACATTAGTATCCACGGTCCCATGCGCGGAATTCGCGGTGCGACGCAGGTCGCGGAGAACACGGTCCCCGCCATCGAGATGGCCGTCGTCGAGCTCTGCCGCGAGATCGAGCGCCGGAACGAGATCGGCCCAGACGACATCGGCTGGGCGATCTTCACGGTGACGCACGACATCGACGCCGACTTCCCGGCGCGGGCAGCGCGCCTCGCCGGCTGGGAGCAGGTGCCGATGATCTGCTCCCGCGAGATCCCCGTGCCCGGTTCGATGCCGCTCGTCATCCGCGTGCTCCTCCACGTGGACTCGGACGGGCCGCGCAGCCACGTCTACCTCCGGGGCGCGCAGGGGCTCAGGCCCGATCTGCACGTGAAGCCGTGATGCAGACCGCCGCGCTCCCCCGCACGATCGGCGTCGCCGGGCTCGGCCTCATGGGCGCCTCGCTCGCCCGCGCCCTGCGCGCGACGGATCCCGCCATCCGGATCGTCGCGATCGAGCCGCGCGACGAGATTCGCGAGCGGGCGCTCGCGGACCGCGTCGCCGACGAGGCCCTCGCGACTCCGGGCCCTGCCTTCGGCGCCTGCCGGATCGCCGTGCTGTGCACGCCGGTCGCGGCGATCGAGGCGCTCATGGGACCCGTGTCGCGGCTGCTGCCGGACGGCGCGGTCCTCACGGACGTCGGCGGCGCGAAGGAGCGGGTCGTCGCCGAGGCCCGGCGCGCCGTCCGCGCGGGCGTCCGGTTCGTCGGCGCCCACCCGATGTTCGGTGGTCACGGCGGCTACGCCGCGGCCACCGCGGAGCGCTGGAAGGGCGGTACCGTCGCCGTCTGCACCGACGGCGACGCGGCCGCCGTCGAGGAGGTCGCGGCGGTGCACATGGCGCTCGGCGCCACCGTCGTCCGGTGCCGCGCCGCCGAGCACGACGCCGCCGTCGCGATGGTCTCGCACCTGCCGTACCTCGTCGCGTCCGCCCTCGCGGCGGCGGCGAAGGACGCGGGGCCGCTCGCGCTGCGGCTCGCGGGGCCGGGCTTGAAGGACATGACGCGCCTCGCCTCGTTCGCGTTCGACATCCAGGGCGAGGTCGCCCGCCGCAACGCCCACCTGCCCGAGGCGGCTCGCCGGCTCGAGGCCCACCTCGCGCGCCTGCTCGGCGCGATCGCCGAGTCGCCGGACGCGGCCCGGAGCGCGCTCGAGGCGGCGCGCGCCGCCCGCGAGGAGCTCTTCTCGTGACCGCCACCACCTCCGGGCCGCTCGCCTGCCGTCGCGAGGGGCCGCTGCGCGGCTCGATCGCCGTCCCCGGCGACAAGTCGATCTCCCACCGCGCTCTCCTCTTCGGCGCCCTCTCCACCGGCGAGACGCGGGTCACCGGCCTCCTCGACGCGGAGGACGTCCACTCGACCCGCAAGGCGGTCGAGGCGCTCGGCGCGACCGTGCGGACCGAGGGTGGCGAGGTGCGCGTCGTGCCGCCGGAGGTGCTGCGCGAGCCGGGGGACGTCATCGACTGCGGGAACTCCGGGACGAGCCTGCGCCTCCTCACCGGCGTCCTCTCCGGCATCCCTGGCCTCTCGGTGCTCACCGGCGACGCGTCGCTTCGCCGGCGCCCGGTGCGGCGGGTCGTCGAGCCGCTGCGGCGGATGGGCGCGAACCTCTCCGCGCGCGACGGCGACCGGCTCCCGCCGGTGGTCGTGCGCGGCGGGCCGCTGTGTGGCGCGCACCACGCCTTCGAGGTCGCGAGCGCGCAGGTGAAGAGCGCGTGCCTCCTCGCGGGACTCTTCGCTGAGGGCGAGACCTCGGTGACCGAGCCGGAGCGCTCGCGCGACCACACCGAGCGGATGCTCCGGGGCATGGGAGTCCCGGTCCGGACGGACGGGCTCACCGTCACGATCGCTCCCTCGCGGCCGCGCGGCGGGCGCGTCGACGTCCCGGGCGACATCTCGTCGGCCGCCTTCTTCCTGTGCGGCGCGGCGGCGACGCCGGGCTCCGAGGTGACCGTCCGCGGGCTCGGTGTGAACCCGACCCGCACCGGCCTCCTCGACGTGCTCGCCGCGATGGGCGCCGGGCTCACGCTCGCGAACGAGCGCGAGGTCGCGGGCGAGCCGCGCGCGGACGTCACGGTGCGCGCTGCGGAGCTGCGCGGCGCCGAGATCCGCGGCTCGATCATCCCCCGCCTCATCGACGAGCTGCCGGTCGTGATGGTGATGGCGACGCAGGCCCACGGCCGGACCGTGATCCGCGACGCGAAGGAGCTGCGGGTGAAGGAGTCCGACCGCCTCGCGGCCATGGGCGAGACGCTCGCCGCCGCGGGAGCGCGCATCGAGCTGTTCGAGGACGGCTGCGCGATCGACGGTCCGACGCCGCTCCGCGGCGTGACCGTGCGCACCCGGCTCGACCACCGGATCGCGATGGCGATGGCGATCGCGCAGCTCTTCGCGGGCGGCGAGGAGGTGGTGCTCGACGACGTCGCGTGCGTCGCGACGAGCTTCCCCTCGTTCTTCGACCTCCTGGACTCTCTGTGCCTCGCTCCCTCTCCCCCCCATCGTTCGGGCGGAGAGGGTCGGGGTGAGGGGGGTCGTTCGTGATCACCGGTCGCACCGCCCTCTACGGCGTCCTCGGCCACCCGGTCGGGCACAGCCGCTCGCCCGAGATGCAGAACGCCGCGTTCGCCGAGGCCGGCCTCGACGCGGTCTACGTCGCGCTCCCGGTCCCGCCGGACCGGCTCGGCGAGGCCGTTGCGGGCGCGCACGCGCTCGGATTCCAGGGGCTGAACGTCACGGTGCCGCACAAGCAGCAGGCCGCGGCGCTCTGCGCGACGGTCGATCCGATCGCCGCGGACGTCGGCGCCGTGAACACGCTGCGGCGCGCGGCGCAGGGGTGGGAGGGCTTCAACACCGACGCCCCCGCGTGCCTCACGCTGCTCGAAGCGGCGGGGGTCGGGACGGGCGCGCGCGCGCTCCTCGTCGGCGCCGGCGGCGCGGCCCGCGCGGCCGCGTGGGCGCTCCTGCGCGCCGGCGCGGCGCTCCGGATCGCGGCCCGGCGGCCCGACTCGGCGCGCGACGTGGCGCAGGCGCTCGCGCCTCGCACCGCCGCGGGCGTCGCGATCCCGCGGGTCGTGTCATGGGACGACCTCGCCGCGGAGGCGGAGGCGGCCGACGTCGTCGTGAACGGCACCTCGGTCGGGCTCGCCGGACAGCCCGCCGCGCTCCCGGGGATCGCGCTGCGCGCCGGGCAGGTGGCGGTGGACTTCGTGTACGGCGACACCCCGTTCGCGCGGGCCGCGCGCGCCTCGGGCGCGCGGCTCGTCACCGGCGAGCAGCTCCTCGTGCGCCAGGGCGCGCTCGCCTTCACCCTGTGGACCGGGCGCCCCGCCCCCGAGGCGGCCATGACCGCCGCGGTCGGGCGCGCGCCGTGGAAGGTGCCATGACGCTCCGCTATCTCACCGCCGGCGAGTCGCACGGACCGGCGCTCGTCGCCATCGCCGAGGGGTTCCCCGCCGGCCTCACGATCGACTTCTCCGAGGTGAACGCCGACCTCGCGCGCCGCCAGAAGGGCTACGGCCGTGGCGGCCGCCAGAAGATCGAGAAGGACGAGGCGCAGTTCCTCGCCGGCCTGCGCGGCGGGGTGACGCTCGGCGCGCCCATCGCCCTCGTCGTCTGGAACAAGGACCACGAGAACTGGAAGGACCTCGTCTCGCCCACCGCGCGCGGCGGCAAGAAGTTCACGCAGGTCCGCCCCGGCCACGCCGACCTCGCGGGCGCGCTCAAGTACGGGCTCGACGACGCGCGCGACGTGCTCGAGCGGGCGAGCGCCCGTTCCACCGCGGCGACCGTCGCCCTCGGCTCGCTCGCGAAGCAGCTCCTGCGCCGCTTCGGCGTCGAGGTCACCTCCCGCGTCGTCGCCATCGGTCCGCGATCGCGCCTGCCCGACGCGCCGCCGACGGCGGCCGAGCGAGCCGCCATCGAGGCCTCCGACCTGCACGTCGACGACGAGGCGACCGCCGCGGAGTGGCGCGCGCTCATCGACGCGGAGCGCACCCGCGGCGGCTCGATCGGCGGCGCCTTCGAGGTGTACGCGACCGGGCTCCCCATCGGGCTCGGCAGCCACGTCCACCCTGACCGGCGCCTCGACGCACGGCTCGCCTTCGCGCTCTGCGGGATCCAGGCGATCCGCGCGGCCGAGATCGGCGACGGCACGCAGGTGGGCCGCTCCGGGCAGGAGTTCCACGACGCGATCTACTACTCGAAGGAGCAGGGCTTCCACCGGACCACCAACCGCGCCGGCGGGCTCGAGGGCGGCATGACGGACGGCATGCCCGTCCGCGTGCGCGGCTACATGAAGCCGATCCCGACCATGCTCACGCCGCTCGCGACGGTGGACCTCGCCACCCGCGAGGCGACGCAGGCGCGGTACGAGCGGAGCGACGTGTGCGCCGTGCCCGCCGCCGCGACCATCGGTGAGGCGGTGGTCGCGTGGGAGCTCGCGAACGCGCTCCTCGAGAAGTTCGGCGGCGACGCGATCGTCGACGTCGAGCGCGCGCTGGAGGCGTATGCCGCTCGGATCCGCTGAGACGCTCGCCCTCGCGGGCATGATGGGCTCCGGGAAGTCCACCGTCGCCCGCCACCTCGGGCGGCTCCTCGGCCGCCGCGTCATCCGGCTCGACGACGAGATCGCCCGCGCGGCCGGGAAGCCGATCCCGGACATCTTCGCGCAGGATGGCGAGCCCGCCTTCCGCGCCCTCGAGCGCCACGCCGCGGCGGCGCTGCCGGCCGGCGTCGTGGCGGACCTCGGCGGCGGCGCGTTCTGCGACGCGGCGACGGCGGCCCGCCTCCTCGCGACCTCCCGCGTCGTGTTCCTCGACGTCTCGGCGGCGGAGGCGGCGCGGCGGCTCGGCGCCGGCGACGGCCGCCCGCTCGCGGCGCGCTGGGAGGAGCTCCGCGCGCGCCGGCTCCCCCTGTACCTGCGCGCGCAGCTCCGCGTCGAGGTGGACGGCCTCGCGCCGGAGGCGGTGGCGCGGCGGATCGTGGAGGCGCTGTGAGCGCGGCGCGAGCGCGGGCGCTGGAGGTCATCGCGGCCGTGCAGGGCGACGCGCGCTACGAGGTGCGGGTCGGCCGCGGCGCCGCCGAGGCGGTGGTCGAGGTGGCGGGAGGACACGATCGGGTCGCGCTCGTGACGTCGCGCCCGGTCCTGCGGAGCCCGGTCGCGCGCCGCGCGGTCGCGCTCCTCCGCCGGCACGCGCCCGTCGGCGCGGTCGTCCTCCTGCCGGACGGTGAGCGAGGGAAGACGCTCGCGGAGCTCGAGCGGGCCGCGGTGAAGCTCCTGCGCGCGGGCTGCACGCGGCGGACGCTCGTCGTCGCGGTCGGCGGCGGCGCCGTCACGGACGCCGCCGGGTTCCTCGCCGCGACCTTCATGCGGGGGGTGCCTTGGGCCGCGGTCCCGACGACCCTCCTCGCTATGGTGGACGCCGCGATCGGTGGGAAGACCGCCGTGAACCTGCCCGTCGCGAAGAACGCGGTGGGCGCCTTCCACCCGCCGATCGCGGTCCTCGCCGACCCCACCGCTCTCGCGACGCTCCCCGCGCGCGAGGTCCGCTCCGGCCTCGGCGAGGTGCTGAAGTACGCGGCGCTCCGCCCGGCGCTGCTCGGACGCTTCGCCCGGCTCGCCGGCGCGCTCCCCGACGCCGCCATCGTGGCGGAGTGCGCGCGCGCCAAGGTGGAGATCGTCCGCGCGGACCCGACCGAGCAGGGTGCGCGCAAGCTCCTCAACCTCGGCCACACCTTCGGTCACGGCGTGGAGGCGGCGGGCGGGTTCTCGCGCTTCGCCCACGGCGAGGCGGTCGCGGTCGGGCTCGCCTTCGCCTTCCGGCTCGCCGCGCGCATGGACCGGATCGGTCCGCTCGCGGTGGCGGAGATCGAGGACGCGCTCGTGGCAGCGGGCCTCCCAGCCCGGGTTCCCGCGGCGATCGCGCGCCGCGCCGCGGCGCTCATGGGCTACGACAAGAAGCGGACGGCCGCCGGGCTGCGCTGGGTGCTGCCGCGCGCGCGAGGGGCCTCCTGGACCGTCGAATGGGACGTCGCGGCTCCGGACGCGGCGGTCGCCGCAGCCGTCCGCGAGATCTCCGCGTTCGACTCCCGCCGGTCCCGGCGGTAGGCTCGTGCCGGAGGCCGCGCCCCCGCGGCCCCGGAGGCACCATGATCCTGCTCGTGAACGGCCCGAACCTGAACCTGCTCGGCGAGCGCGAGCCCGCCGTGTACGGCCGCACCACGCTTCGCGAGATCGAGGACATGGTCCGGCAGGCCTGCGCCGGCTGGAACGTGCAGGTGACCGCGTTCCAGTCGAACCACGAGGGGCAGCTCATCGACTTCGTGCAGGAGCACCGCCGGACCGCGCGCGGGATCATCGTGAACCCGGGCGGCCTCACGCACACGAGCATCGCGCTCCACGACTGCCTCAAGGCGGTGGACCTGCCGGCGATCGAGGTGCACCTCTCGAACGTCAACGCGCGCGAGGAGTTCCGGCGGACGAGCGTCGTCGCCCCCGCCTGCCGCGGGCAGATCAGCGGGCTCGGGCCGCGCGGTTACCTGCTCGCCGCCGAGTGGCTCTGCGCCGAGACCGCCCGGCCCGTCGCGCTCGTGAAGGGCGAGGCGGCGCATCCGCCGCGCGCTGGGAAGCGCGCCGCTCGCCGCGGCCGCTGACCGGCGGCCGGAGCGAGCCGGCGCGCTCGAGGGGGCGCGAACGCAGCGAGCGTCTCCCCGGGGAAGCCGTCCATGCCGCGCCTGTCGGTCCTCCTCCCGGTCCGGAACGCCGCGCGCACGATCCGCGCCGCGGTGGTCTCGATCCTCCGCCAGACGGAGCGCGATCTCCGCGTCGTCTGCGTCGACGACGGCTCGGACGACGAGACGCCGGAGATCCTCGCCGCGCTCGCGGCGCGGGACCGGCGGGTCGAGGTGGTGCGCGGGCCCGGCGAGGGGATCGCGCGCGCGCTGAACCGCGGACTCGCCCGCTGCGACGCCGAGCTCGTCGCCCGCATGGACGCGGACGACCTCGCGCACCCGGCGCGGCTCGCCGCCCAGCGCGAGGCGCTCGCCGCCGATCCCGCGCTCGCAGCGGTCGGCTCCCGCGTCGTGCTCTTCCCGCGCGCCTCCGTCCGGACGGGGATGGCGCGATACGCGGCGTGGCTCAACGGGCTCGTCACGCCCGAGCTCGTCGAGCGAGACCTCCTCGTGGAGGCGCCGCTCGTCCACCCCGCCGCCACGATCTCGCGGCGGGCGCTCGAGGCGGCGGGCGGCTGGCGGGACGGGCCGTTCCCGGAGGACTACGACCTGTGGCTCCGGCTCTCCGCCGCGGGGGGCCGGCTCACGAACCTGCCCCGGTCCCTCCTCTCCTGGCGTGAGTCGGCGGGGCGGCTCACGCGCACGGACCCGCGCTACGCCCTCGAGCGGCACGTCGCGCTGAAGTGCGCGTTCCTCGCGCGCGCCGCGCTCGCCGGCCGGACCGAGGTCGCGCTGTGGGGCGCGGGCGACACGGGTCGCGCCTTCGCCCGCGCGCTCGCGGCCGAGGGGGTCCGCGTCGCGCTCTTCGTCGAGGTCGATCGCAAGAAGATCGGAAGAACGGTCGCCGGCGCGCCGGTCGTCTCATACGAGGAGGTCCACCGGGCGCGGGGGCTCCCGCTCCTCGTCGCGGTCGGAGCGCCGGGGGCGCGCGACCTCATCCGCGCCGAGCTCGCCCGAGCCGGGTTCCGCGAGCCGGGCGATTTCCGGTGCGTGGCTTGAGGGCTGTATCGTTTCTCCATGCCCGGCGACTTCGACCTCTCCGTATTCCGCCGCGAGCTCGCGCGGCGAACCGCCGAGGCGGTGCAGGACCTCCGCCGCAAGATCGGCTCGGAGACGCTCTACGGCTTCGCCCTCTTCACGAGCGGCGACGCCGGGTTCGCCTGGGCGCGCGCCTCCGCCAACACCGAGGAGGGGCTCGCGCGTCGTGCGGACCAGCGCGCGGAGGCGGACACCCGCTTCCGCGGCGAGTCCGGACGACGCCTCCTCCGCTGGGCCGCGCCGGAGTGGGCCTACCACGACTTCTCCGAGGGCGTCCGCGCGGTCGCGCTGCCCGACCCCGCGACGCGCCGGCCGACGCTCGACGCCGCGATCTACGAGGCGTTCGTCGGCGCGCTGAAGGCGGTCGATCGCGCCGGCCTATTCGGTCGCGGCGCCGAGCGGGCATTCCTCACAGTGAACATCCTCTCCGAGCACCCTTCGCCAGGATTCTTCCGGACCGGCCTCGTGCGGCTGAACCCCATCCCGACCGTCGAGCGCCACCGGCACGAGACCGCCCCTGCGCCGTTCATCCGCTGCGTGAACCGCGCGCCGAGGCGCGAGCGCATGCGCATCTGGCTCGCGCTCTACGAGGACCTCTACATGGAGTGGAAGACCGCGATCGCGGAGGAGGCGCGCGCGCGCGGGTTCTCGCCGTGGGAGGTGGAGGAGGAGCTCGTCCGTTTCGGGCCCAAGCTCGTGCCGAAGCTCGTGGACCTCGTCGCCCATTACGGGTTCGCGTCCGCCTTCGACCACAACCGCGGCCTCGAGACGCGGGAGGTCTGGCTCGCGGGCAGCGCGCTCTTCCTCGTGCGCCGGGTCGGGCTCATCGCGGAGAAGGAGATCCACCGGCTGCAGCGGCTCGTGGGGGAGTTCGTCGACCGCGACCGCCGGCTGCGCGTCGCGTCCACCCTCGCCGAGAACACCGCGCGCGTGCTGCACGAGCTCCGCCCTCGCCGCTTCCCGCCGACCGTCATGGACCCGCTCACCTACAAGCTGCTCAACCCCGAGCCGTACCTCCTGCGGCCGGTGGGGCGCGCAAGGGCGGGGTGAGGTCAGATCTCGGGCAGGAGCGCCCGCTCGGCCGCGAGGAAGTCCTCGGGCAGCGGTGCGTCGAACACGATCGGCGCGCCCGTGGCGGGGTGGGGGAGCGCGAGCCGGCGCGCATGGAGCATCACCCGCGGGATCGAGATCTCTCCCACTCGGCGAGGCCCGCCGTACCGTGCGTCGCCGAGGAGCGGCGCGCCGAGGCTCGCGAGGTGGACGCGGATCTGATGGGTGCGCCCGGTCTCGGGGCGCGCCTCGACGAGGGCGGCGCCGGGACCGGCGCGGAGCGTCCGGTACCGCGTCGCGGCCGGGTCGCCCCGGGGATCCACGCGCCGGAGCCCCGCGCGCGCAGGGTCCTTCCCGAGCGCCGCCTCGAGCCGACCCTCCGCGGGCGCCGGCGCGCGGGCGCAGAGCGCGAGGTAGGTCTTCTCGGGCGTGCCCACCCGGAACGCCTCGGAGAGCGCCGCCGCCGCCTTCTTCGTCCGGGCGAGCACGGTCACTCCGGAGGTCTCGCGATCGAGCCGGTGGACGAGGGTCACGGGGGTTCCGAGCAGCGCCGCGACGAGATCGGGCAAGGTGCCCGCATCGCTCGTGAGCGTCGGCTGGGCGGGGACGCCGGCCGGCTTGTCCACCGCCGCGAGGTCGTCGTCCGCGTACAGGAGACGGGCGCGGTCGAGCGCCCCGGCGGGGGCGGCGGCGCGGCCACCCTCCTCGAGGTTCACGACGATCTGCTGGCCCCCGCGGACGATCTTCCCGGAGACCTTGCAGCGCCGGCCGTCGACGAAGACGCCGCCTGCGTCGAGCGCGCGCCGGGCCTCGCCGCGGGAGATCCCCCCGCGCGCGGCGATGAACCGGTCGATCCGCTCGCCCGCGTCGGCGGGCAGGACCGCGAGGGCGAGCCGCTTCAAGGGGCTACGCCGCCGACTTGCCGGCGGGGCAGCTCGCGCAGGCTTCCGACTTGGGGGAGGCGGCCTTGCACTCGGCCTTCTCGCCCTTCGCGGACTTCTCGCCGTTCCCGGACTTCTCGGACTTCGCGTCGGACTTCTCGCCCTTGCCGGCGGAGCCCCGTCCCTTGTAATCCGTGACGTAGAATCCCGAGCCCTTGAAGGCGAAGGCGCTCGCGGACATCAGCTTGCGCACCTTCGAGCCGCAGACGTCGTGCGTCCTCAGCGCCGGAGCGGACATCTTCTGAAGGGCATCGAACCGCCCGCACTTCGGGCACTCGTACTCGTAGATGGGCATGCGCGCGCTTCTCCGGTCGGAAAGCTAAAGTCCGGTGGGCCGCTGTCAAGCGAGAGGCGGTCCGTTCGCCGCCCAGGCCGGAGCGGCACGCCGCGGGTGGACGATCCCCGACCGGGGAGGGAGCTTTCTATCATGGATCGCGGGGAGATGGATCAGGTGGCCGGGGAGGTGGACACCCTCGTGGCCGCGCTCGACGAGGAGCGATTCCGCCACGTCGCCGGGATCGAGGGGGAGCCGGCGCTTGCCCGCCCCTTCGCTCTCCGGTCGCGAGCGGCCCACCGCGAGACGGTGAGAATGCTGCGCGACTCGGGCGACCCCGCGCTCGCCGAGCGGGTCGCGGGGCTCCGCGCCGAGCGGGCGCAGGCGGAGCTCGAGGAGGGGTGGCGCGCCGCCGAGTCGGCTGCGGCGGGGGCCGGGCCGGACGGCAGGGCGCCGCTCGCCGGGCTCGAGGCGGCGATGCCGCGCGAGCGCGATCCAGGGCGCCGACGGGCGCTCGCGGCCGCCGCGGCGCAGGCGCTCGCGCCTGCGGCGAGCGCGCGGGAGGCGGCGATCGAGACGCGGGCCCGCGCGCGCGCGGAGGTCGGGCTCGCGCCGGACTGGCGCGCCGTGGTGCTCGGCGACGCCGCGCTCGCCGCCTCCGACGACGCCTGGCGCGACGTCCTCCCGTACACCGTTCGGCGCGAGCTCGGCACGGCCGGCTCGGAGGGGCTCTCGCGCGCGGATCTCCTGCACACGCTCGCCCTGGCGCGCTGGGATGGGCTCTTCCGGGCGGGGATGCTCGCCGTCGCGGCGAAGCTCACGCTCGAGCCGCTCGGCCTCGAGCTCGGGCGCGTGCGGATCGACGACGCGGATCGCCCGGCGAAGTGGCCCGGCGCGCACGCGATCGGCGCGCGGATCTCCTTCCGCGCGCGCGGCGGCGGCGGCGACTGGCAGGACCTCCTCGCCGCCGTGGGGCGCGCCCTCGCCGCGGGCGCCGCGCCCCCCTCCGCGCGCGACCCGGACCTCGCGGAGGCGCTCGCGTGGATCCTCGGCGCGCTGCTCCTCGAGCCGCGCTGGCTCGCCGAGCGCGCCGACGTCGACCGGCGCCACGCGGAGGACGTCGTCCGCGACCTCGCGCTGCGCCGCCTCCTCGCGCTCCGCGCCGACGGCGCCGCGCTGCGGGTCGCCGCGGAGGTCGAGCGCGGGCTCTCCGGCGCCGCCTGGCGCGAGGCCCACCGCGCGGCGCTGCACGCGGCGACCTCGGCGACCTGGGAGGGGGTGCGCGCGGCGCGGGACGGCGACGCGGACGCGCTCTCGGCGCGGCTGCGCGGCGCCGAGGCGGGCGAGGCGCTCCGGCGCGAGCTCGTCGAGCGGTTCGACGAGGACTGGTGGCGGAACCCGCGGAGCGCGGCGCACCTCGCGGGGCTCCTCGCGGCCGGGGCACTTCCGCGCGCGGAAGCGCCGCCGCCGGGGGGCCTCGCCGCGCGTCACCTCGTCTCGAGGCTCGAGGGCGGCGCGTAGGCGAGCGAGGAGGCGCGCAGCGACGAGCGCGAACGCCGCGATCGGCACGGTGTGCGGCGGCCACGTCTGGCGTCGAGCGCGAGCCAAGCTGTCCCTCTGCCCGGGACAGCCGGAGCCCTCCCGATTGTTCCCGAAGACGAGGTCCGCGCATACCGCGGGGGTCCGTCGAGCGAGGGCGGGCTAGGTCTTCTTCCGCAGCGCGCGGATGATCTTCTCCTTCGCGCGCGACGGGGCCGCGACTGCGGGGGCGGGCGCGCGCTCGGCGACGCGCGCCTTCCACTTCATCCACGCCTCGATCTCCGCTGCGCGGATCTCGATCTCGAGGTCGGAGAAGCCCTCGAAGCTCCGCTCGAGCGGCGCGGTCCGCGGCGGCGCCGCGCCGAGCCGCATCCGCATCACCTTCTCCTCCTGCGGCGAGAGCTCCTTCGCCGGGGCGCGGCGAAGGGCCGCGTGCGCCCCCCGCTCGGTCACGACCCCGACGCCGGCGTTCTTCTTCGTCACCATGGCGCCATCGTAGGCGCCGGGGACCCGCTGTCCATTTTTCGAAGTTTGCCCGGCCGGCGGGATGCCCGCAGGAGAAGCGCCTGCGATTCCAGGCGATTTCGCCGGCCTCGGGCGCGGCGCCGCGCGGGCGTTGCGCCGCGAGCCTTCCGTGGCTCTAACAGGGAGATCCCAATGGCCGACTGGCGCGAGAAGATCCTCACCGACGACGCGAAGATCCGCGAGCTCCTCGCCACGACCCGGCGCGTCGCGGTGCTCGGCATGAAGACGGAGGCCCACGCCGATAAGCCCGCCTTCTACGTCCCGAAGTTCCTCGCCGACCACGGCGGCGTCGAGGTGGTGCCGGTGCCCGTCTACTACCCCGACGCGAAGCAGATCCTCGGTCGTCCCGTGTTCCGGAAGGTTGCCGAGGTTCCAGGGCCGGTCGACATCGTGGATGTGTTCCGGCGCCCCGCCGACGTCACCGCCCACGTCCCCGACCTCGTCGCGAAGAACCCGCGCGCGGTCTGGTTGCAGGCGGGGATCCGCAACGACGCCGCCGCGGAGACGCTCGCGAAGGCCGGAATCCTGGTCGTCCAGGACCGCTGCCTCATGGTCGAATGGCGCCGGCTCGGGCCGGGTTAGGCGTGGCGAGCGCGGAGCGAGTGGCCCTCCGTTCTAACCAGTCGGGATCGAGCGGGCGCGCGCCTCGTAGCGGTCCTCGAGCGCGCGCCAGCGGTCGTGCGATGCGCGCGCCGTGCCGCCGAGATCGCGCGAGTGGACCCGCGCCGCCTCCTCGGCCTTCGCCGCCTCCGCGATCCGGCCCTCGATCGGGGCCGGATCGTACTTCGACGCGGCGGGGAGCCCCGCCTTCCGGAGCGCGAGGAGCTTCGACCGCTCCACCTCCCACTCGACGCGGCGCACCCGAGCCTCGGCGCTGCGCACCTCCGCGTCGCGCGCCGCGACGAGCCGGCGCCCGTACTCGAGCCGCGCATCCGCTGCCTGTGCCCGGAGAGTCGCCGCCTCCGCGCGGTCCCCGGCGAGCGCGCCCTGCCGCGCGTCGCCCGCCTCGCGCGCGGACGAGAGCTCGGCGGCGGCGCGCAGCCGGTCGCCCTCGGCCTGGGCGCGCTCGGCGTTCGCCCACCCCTCCTCGTGCCGCGAGTCCTGGAGCCGCAGCCGCGCCCGCGCGACCGCGTCGCGCGCCTCGTCGAGCGTGGCGCGGGCCTGCTGGAGCGGCCCCATCTGCTCCGGCGCGAGCCGGCCGAGGTCGGCGTCCGAAACGGTCTGGACGGGCGGGGGCGCCGCGGGTGCGCGGGGCGCGGTGCGGCAGGCGGCGGTGGCCGCAGCGAGGACCGCGGTGAGGACGGCGGTGCGCATGGAAGGTCTCCCTTCGACGGAAACCTAGTCCTCGCCCGCGTCCTCCGCGGGCTCGCGCCCGCCCTTCTCCTCGCCGCGCTTCTTCAGGCCGGCCGCCTCGAGCGCGTTCGCCACGCCGGCGGCCTTCCGCTCGTCGGGCAGCACGGCCTTCGGCGGCGCCACCGCGGCGACCTCGGCGCCGAGCGTCTTCACCTGCGCGAGGAGCTCGACCGTCGCGCGCGCCCTGGGATCGCCCTCGACGGTGAATGTCGCGGTCAGGCGGACGCGGAGCGGCGCTCCCGTCGCGGCGTCGAGCACGACCTCTCCGGTCGCGGTCTCGGGCCGCAGACCGTCGAGGAACGCGCGCCGCCGCTTCGTGTCTTCGTCGGGAGCGGGCTCCGCGGGTCGGGCCGGCGGCGCCGCCGGCGCGGTCCCCTTCGCGAGGAAGACGGCGAGCTTCTTCGCCGGGCGGCGGAGAACCTCTGTGTCGCCGGCCGCGCGCAACTCGAGCGCCGGGCCGAGGAGCCGCGCGAGCGCGCGAGCGGAGAGGAAGCTCTCGTCGCGGTAGCGGCGGGCGTCGTGGCCGTGGTCGGTGGGGCGCTCCCGGAACGGGGCGTACCGCGCCCGCGCGTAGGTCATCCCCCCCGCCCACACGATCTCCTTGCCCGTCTCCGAGCCGGCCCCGAGCCCGGGGTCGATCTCCGCCTTCACCTCGAACTCGCCAGAAGCCGACTGCCGGACGCGGTGGTTCTCGACGGCGCGGACGCGCCGCGCGTCGTCGCCGTCCCGCGAGACGGTCCACTCGACGGCCGCGCTCCAGTCGAACGACCCGAGCCGCGCCGCGACCTCCTCGGCCCCGAGGTCGAGCGCGGTGGCGGGGCGCTCCCAGTCGAACGCGGCCGCCCGCGGCGTCGCGCTCGAGGGGCCTGCGCGGCGCTCGTCGGTCGGGCCGCGCGAGCACGCGGCCGCGAGGGCGGCGGCGAGGGCGAGGGCGAGGGGGCGGGCGCGCACGGGAGCGGCGAATCTAGACCGGTCTGCGCTTCCGGGAAAGCGCCTCCGGCAAAGGGGAGCGCTCGAGTAGTACTAGGAGACCCGCCGCAGCGCCGCGGGGAGGAGCCGCGCCGGCGGCGGCTCCGCGCGGTCGTCCGGTCCGGGCCCGGCGCCGAGGGTGGGCGGGGTGGCCGCCGCCGCGCATGCTCCTTCCGGCGGGAGCGGCGCGCCCGCCTCGACCTCCGTGAACGGGACGCGGCCGTCGGCCCAGAGGAGCCGGTCGCAGGCGTGGAGCAGGTCCGCGATCCCCTCGCGCGAGGCAGCCGAGATCGCAATCGCCCCCGCGCGGTGGGCGAGCGCGGCCCCCTCTCCGGGCGGGAGCCGGTCGATCTTGTTCATGACGAGCACGCGCCGCTTCTCGGCGAGCCCGAGGCCGCTCAGGATCTGGTCGACCGCGCGGACCTGCTCGTCGTGGCGCGGGTCGGACGCGTCGACGACGTGCAGGAGGAGGTCCGCGTCGCCGAGCTCCTCGAGCGTCGCGCGGAACGCGTTCACGAGGTCGGGCGGCAGGTCGCGGATGAAGCCGACCGTGTCGGTGATGATCACCTCGCGGTCCCGCGGGAAGCGAAGGCGCCGGCTCGTGGGATCGAGCGTCGCGAAGAGCTTGTCCTCGACGAGCACCTCGGAGTCCGTGAGCGCGTTGAGGAGCGTCGACTTCCCGGCGTTCGTGTAGCCGACGATGGAGAGGACCGGCAGCCCGCGGGCGTTGCGCTGCTTGCGGCGGAGGTGGCGGCTCTCCCCGAGCGCCTCGATCCGGCGCTGGAGCGCCGTGATCCGGTCGCGCACGCGCCGGCGGTCGATCTCGAGCTTCGTCTCGCCCGGCCCGCGCCCCCCGATTCCACCCGCGAGGCGGGAGAGCGAGTCGTCGCGCCCGACGAGGCGCGGGTAGAGGTACTCGAGCTGCGCGAGCTCGACCTGGAGCTTGCCGTCGGACGACTGCGCCCGCTGCGCGAAGATGTCGAGGATGAGCTGCGTGCGGTCGAGGATCTTGAGGCTCGTCGCCTCCGCGATGTGGCGGGCCTGCGACGGGGAGAGCTCCGCGTCGAAGACGATCATCGTCGCCATCCGCTGCATCGAGCGGAGCACGATGTCCTCGAGCTTCCCCTTGCCGATGAGGTAGCGCGGGTCGGGGTCGCGCCGGAGCTGCAGCGTCGCCTCGAGCACCTCGACGCCCGCGGTCCGCGCGAGCTCGCGCAGCTCCTCGAGCGAGGCCTCCGCCTCGGCGCGTCCGCGCGAGCGGCCGCCGAAGCCGACGAGGATCGCCCGCTCCGCCCCGCCCGTGCGGCGGAGCGACCGCGCCCGGGCGAACTCCTCCTCGAGCGCGAGCGCGCCGCCGAGCGCGTCGTAGGCGAGGTCGTGGACGCCCGGCGACTCCTCGTCCTTCCACATCGCTCCCTGCGCGTTCTCCGGGAGCAGGTGCGCGAAGTGGACCTTGCCCGGAAGCCCGCCCTCGCGGACCTCGAGCGCGGCGACGAGGTCGAGCCGCAGGAGCGCGAGGTCGGTGTGGTCGTCGCGGCTGAGCGGCTCGCCTTGCAGGTGCGTGTGGACGAGCCGCAGGCCACGAAGGCGGCTCTCGCCCGCGCGGCCGCGGCCGACATCGGGCAGCTCGAGCCGGCGCGCGTCGCCCACGATCACGGCGTGGACGTCGCCCTTGCGATCGAGGAGGACGCCGATCTGGCGGTTCGTCTCCGCGGACACCTCGCACAGGTGCCGGGCCAGCTCGGGGGAGACGATCGAGCTCGCGTCGACGCGGCGGCGGTAGGTGCGGCGGAGGGCGTGAAGCTGCGAGGGCTTTAGGCCGAGGGTGTTCCCGAGGACGTCCTGCATCTCTCTCCTGTCAGAGATTGTAGCGATCGCGCCGCGCCGGATCGACCGGAACAGCCGCCGGCCCTGCCGGCGCCCCCCGCCACCGCGCCGAGTACGCGCGGCGCGAGGGTCCTAGCGCGAGGGAGCCTAACCGGGGGATCCGCCGAGCGCCACGAGCAGCTGGACGAGCAGCAGCTTGGCGATCGTCGCGGCGGGGTACACCGACGCGTAGCCCACGTTCGGGATCTCGTTCCGTGTCTCCTCGAGCGCCCACCCGAGGACGGCGGGCTGCGTGTGGACCCCGGCCGCTCGCCGACGCGAACGTCGCGAGAAACCCGGAGCCCGCGCGCGTGCCGATGCCGGCGAGGAAGAGGATGAGGCCGATCTGGCGGAGCGCCACGCCCGCGCTGAACGGGAGGTTCCAGATCATGCCGCGCGTCCGCTCGAGCGTGCCGAGGACGAGCGCGACGAGCAGCGGCCCCCCGGCGAAGCCGAGCGTCAGGCGGACGCCGCCGGGCAGCGGGATCGGGACGATGCCCACGACGAGCCCGAGGGAGGAGGAGGAGCGGATTTCTCGCGAGGATCCGGACGAGCTGCTCGAGCATGGGGCGCGCCGGCCGGAGCGCGCCGCTACACGAGCTCGACGCCGGCGCTCAGGTTCGCGCCGCCGCAGTCGATGCCGAGGTGCCGCAGGAGCCGCAGGTGGTGCTCGTGGAGCCCGAGAACCGCGGTCGGGGCGCTACGCCCCGCGATGGTCCGCGCGAGGAGGGCCACGCCGAAGTCGTGGAACTCGCGCACCCGCGTGAGATCGATCCGCACCTCGGCGTACCCGGCGTCGTCGAGGGCCGCCGCGAGCTTGTGCGCGGCCGGAACGTCGAACACGCCGTCCATCCGGATGACCGTCTTCGCTACCGCCATGTCGCCGATCATGGCGCCTCCCGTTCTTCCTGCGTCGAGGTGGATTCTCCTCCCTTTTGCTTGGAAGATCCGTGCCCTGACCCTGGCAACCCCGAAGGGCGTGTAGGGGAGATCGAAATATCGAAACGATCCGGGGGGTACCCTTCCGGTGCGGCATCGGATCGCGCCCGAAGTGGCGTGGTTCAGTTCGGACCCCGGGTTCGGGTGCGTGCCCCTGGTGAATCTCACTTTTGGTCAACTCGGCTGAGCGGGCGGGGGCCCGCTTTGCAGCGGCAGGCCCCATTCGCTACGGTGCCCGCGCGAGGACCTGACGATGCGCGACGAGGTACCCGAGCTCCGCCACCTGCCGCGCCTGCACTTCGGGCTCGCGGCGGTCGTGCTCCTCACGACGGTGGCGGTCGCGGTCCCGGTCTTCGCGGGCTGGCAGGCGCTCGCCCACCCGGAGCTCCACGCGGGCGCGCTCACCGGCGAGGCGATGCCGCCGCCGTCGTCCGGCGGCTGGATCTTCCTCGTCGGCGGGCTCTTCGCGGTGGCGCTCGGCGCCGCGCTGTCCACCGCGCTCGCGCTCTCGGGCCGCGCCATCGCCAGGCGCCGCAGCCACGGGTTCTGCCTCGCGACGTCGTTCGCGGCGAGCTTCTTCTTCCCGCTCGGAACGCTGCTCGGGTTCCACACGATCAACGTCCTCTGCGCCCCCGCCGCGCGCTCCGCGTTCGGGCTCCCCGCGCCGGTGCGCCCGCCGCCCGCATAGCCGGGTCGACCCGGGGGTTCCCGCCGCCCCCGCCGCGCGCTAGAACCGCGCCATGTCGCTCTACGTCGTGGACGTCGAGGCGGACGGGCCGATCCCGGGCAAGTACTCGATGGTCTCGCTCGGCGCGGTGCTCGTCGAGCCCGGGCTCGGCCGGACCTTCTACGGGAAGACCCGTCCCATCGCCGACGCCTTCCTGCCGGAGGCGCTCGCCGTCTCGGGCTCGACGCGCGAGGAGCACCTGCGCTACGACGAGCCCGCCGCGGTCATGGAGGCGTTCGAGCGGTGGGTGAAGGAGACGACGCGCGGCAAGCCCGTCTTCTTCTCGGACAACCTCGCCTTCGACTGGCAGTTCGTGAACTGGTACTTCCACACGTACCTCGGCCGGAACCCGTTCGGCTGGAGCGGCCGCCGCATCGGCGACCTCTACTGCGGCCTCGTGAAGGACGCGCACGCTGGATGGAAGCACCTGCGCAAGACCTCGCACGACCACCACCCCGTGAACGACGCGAAGGGGAACGCGGAGGCGCTCCTCGCGCTCGTCGAGATGGGACTGAAGCTCCAGATCCGCTGACCGCGGAGGGGCGGCGCTCGGGCGGTGGGCCGCGCGGCGGGCGCAGGCCCGTGCGCGCATCCCCCGAGCGTACGGCCTCTCACGACCGGGGGGTCCCGCTGGTCCCCCACGCGCCGCACGCCTATCTCGTAGCTCGGAGGTCATCCGTGCGAACCGCGCTCGCTCCGCTCGTCCTGTCGCTCTCGCTCGCTCTCCCGGCCCGCGGCGCCGCCGCGCCCGTGAAGGTGGGGTTCATCAACTCGATCACGGGTCCCGAGGCGCCGATCGGCGAGGCGCTGACGAACGGCGTCGATCTCGCGATGGACGACCTCAAGAAGAAGGGCATCGAGCTCCAGCTCATCCGCCAGGACGACGGCGGCAAGCCCGCCGTCGCGATGAGCGCGCTCGAGCAGCTCGGCACCGGCGACGAGGTGGCGGCCGTCGTCGGGCCGTACTCGTCGGCCCCGGCGAACGCGATCGCGAAGCTCGCCGAGCAGTACAAGGTGCCCCTCCTCATCCCGGTGGCGTCGAAGGAGGAGATCACGAAGCAGGGCTACTCGTGGGTGTTCCGGCTGAACGCGCCGGCGCACAACTACGCGGACCAGCTCATCGACGCGGCGCTCACCTTCGGGAAGCCGAAGACGATCGCCTTCATCTACGAGTCCACCGACTTCGGCAGCTCGGTCGCGACGCTCGGCAAGGACTACGCGACGAAGAAGGGGCTCAAGGTGGTCGGCGACGAGGCCTACCAGAAGGGCGCGGCCGACTACCGCTCCACGCTCACGAAGCTCAGGGCAGCGAACCCGGACCTCGTCTTCATGGTGTCGTACGTCGCGGACGCGGTCCTCCTCATGCGGCAGTCGCGCGAGGTCGGGCTGAAGCCGCAGGCGTTCCTCGGCGGAGGCGCCGGCTTCGACACCGCGCAGTTCCAGAACGAGAAGGACATCTCGAACAACGTCTTCTCCGTCACGCAGTGGACGCCGGACAACGGCGCGCCCGGGTCGGCGGACTTCGCGAAGCGGTACGAGGCGCGCTTCGGAAAGCGGCCCACCTACCACGCCGCGACCGCGTACGAGTCCATGATGATCATGGGCGACGTGGTGCAGAAGGCAGGCGGCGACCGGAAGAAGATCCGCGAGGCGCTCGCGAGCGGCAGCTGGAACGGCATCATGGGCCAGGAGAAGTTCGAGACGTTCGAGGGCTTCACGAACCAGAACAAGCACCAGATGGTCGTCGTCCAGTACCAGGGCGGCAAGCCCCTCACGGTCTACCCACAGCAGGCGGCGAAGGGGAAGCCGGTCTACCCGTTCCCGGGGTGGAAGCAGTAGCCCGCGCGGCCGGCCGTTTTGCTTCGACAGCCGCGCCCCGCGCTCGACGCGCGGGGCGAACGATGGTCTCCTCCGCGCCGTGGCGATCTTCCTCGAAGGCGCGGCGCTCGGGTTCTCTGCCGCGGCGCAGCCGGGGCCGCTCCAGGCCTATCTGCTCGCGCAGTCCGCGCGGAACGGGGCCGCGCGCACGCTGCCCGTCGCGCTCGTGCCGCTCGTCACCGACCCGCCGCTCATCGTCGTCGTGCTCGCGGTGCTCGCGCAGGTGCCGCCCGGGTTCGTGTCCGGGCTCGGGATCGCGGGCGGCGCGCTCGTCGTCTGGCTCGGGGTCGGCGCGCTGCGCGCCGCCCGGAGGGAGGCCTCCGGACCGGGGCGCGCGCCGCCGGCCGGGTTCGTGCGCGGCCTCCTCGTGAACGTCACGAACCCGAACGCGTGGCTGTTCTGGAGCATCGTCGCGGGGCCGATCCTCGCGTCCGCGTGGCGCGTCTCGCCGCCGCGCGCCGCCGCCTTCCTCGCCGGCTTCTACCTCCTCCTCGTGGGCGGGAACCTCGCCTTCGTCCTCCTCGCCGCCCGCGTCGCGCGCGCCGGCCCGAAGGTCGCGCGCGCCCTCTCCGCGCTCTCCGGCGCCGCGCTCGTCGTCTTCGGCGCCTGGCGCCTCGCCGAGGGGCTCCTCCGCGCGTGGTAGAAGTCGTCCGTGCGCAGGAAGACCGTCGCGCTCGCCTCCGTCCTCGCCGCCGCCGCCGCCGCGCCCTCGCCCGACTTCCCGGGCGGCCACCCGATCGACGCGTCGCGGATCGCGACGGGGCGGATCGCGATGGAGAGGATGCCCTCGGAGGTGACGGGCGCGCTCGAGCTGCACTCGACGGAGATCGAGCGGACCGTCACCGTGCTCGAGTCGAAGCAGGCGCGCGTCAGCGGGACCTGCGCCCCCGGCTCGGCGATCCGCGTCGTCGCGGAGGACGGGAGCGTCGTCTGCCAGCGCCTGCCTCGCGGCGTCCTCTCCGTCGCGGCGCTCGCGGCGACCCCGCGCTCGTCCGCGACCGGCACGGCGCAGGGGGCAGTGCCGGGAGGGGTCGGTCGCTACCAGACCTCCGGCGAGGACGACTGGCTCGTCGTCGCGCTGCCGCTCCCGGACGGCGCCGTGGTGACCGGCTTCTCCTACGTGTTCTGGGACGCCGATCCGCGCCTCGACGGCGCCGCCTACCTGTATCGCTCCGACGACACCGTCCTCGCGGGCGTCTCGACGAAGGGCGCCGCCGAGGAGATCCGCATCGTGGACACGGATCAGGTGGAGCACCGGAAGGTCGACGCCACTGCCTACGGGTACTTCGTCTACTTCCAGGTTTCGGCGCAGGCGGGGGCGAACCTCATGCCGATCGCCGCCTCGGTGAGCTACCGCCTTCCTTGAGCGGCCCGGGTGCGGCTGGCAAGATGCGCCGCGATGCCCAGGTCCTCCCTCTCCCGCGCGAAGCGGATCGTCGTGAAGGTCGGGACCGGCACCCTCACCGACCGCGAGGGCAGGTTCGACCGCGAGAACTGCGCGCGCCTCGGCGCGGAGCTCGCCGAGCTCTCCCGCGGGAGAGGGCTCGTGCTCGTCTCGTCCGGCGCGGTGGCGCTCGGCGCAGAGCAGCTGAATCTCGCGCGGCAGCGCGGCAGGCCCTGGGACATCCCGACGCAGCAGGCGGCCGCAGCGGTGGGCCAGCCGCACCTCATGGCCGCCTGGGGCCACGCGCTCGGCGTGCACGGCCGCACCGTCGCCCAGGTGCTCCTCACCGCGGACGACCTCGCCTCCCGGACCCGCTTCCTCAACGCGCGGCGCACCTTCGGGCGGCTCCTCGCGCTCGGCGTCGTGCCGGTCGTGAACGAGAACGACACGGTGGCGGTGGACGAGATCAAGGTGGGCGACAACGACACGCTCGCGGCGCTCGTCGCGGGCTGCGTCGAGGCGGACCTCGTCGCGATGCTCACCGACGTGGAGGGGCTCTACGACCGGAGCCCCGCCGCGCCCGGCGCGACGCTCCTCCACGACGTGCCGCGCGTCACCGCGGAGGTCGAGCGGATGGCAGGCGGCGCCGGGACGGAGCGGAGCGTCGGCGGCATGACGACCAAGGTGAAGGCCGCACGCCGGCTCGCCTCCCAGGGTGTCCCGACGGCGCTCCTGTCCGGGCGCCGACCGGGCGCGCTCCACGCGCTCCTCGCGGGGGAGCGGGTCGGGACGGTGTTCGCCCGCGGCGCGGAGCGGCTCCCTGCGCGCAAGGGGTGGCTCGCGGCGGCCGCGCGCGGGAAGGGGGTCATCCTCGTCGACGCGGGCGCCCGCAAGGCGCTCGTCGAGGCCGGGAAGTCGCTCCTCCCCTCGGGCGTGCGGACCGTGCAGGGGACCTTCAAGATCGGCGACCCGGTCGACATCGCGGTCGACCCCTCGCGTCCGTTCGCGCGCGGCCTCGCCGGCTACGGCGCCGACGAGGTGCGCCGCATCGCCGGCCTGAAGACGAGCGAGATCGAGCGCGCGCTCGGGTATAAGTACCTCGACGAGATCGTCCACCGGGACGACCTCGTCGTGCTCGAGCCGGGCCGGGAGTGAGCGAGATGCAGAGGGAAGCGAGCGAGGACCTCGCCGCCGAGATGAGGAAGCTCGCCGAGGCGGCGCGCGACGCTTCGCGCGCGCTCGGCCACGCGCCCACGAAGGCGAAGGACGATGCCCTCCGCGCCGCCGCGGAGGCGATCGTCCGTCGCTCCCGGCGGATCCTCGCGGAGAACGCGAAGGACCTCGAGGCGGCGCGCAAGGGCGGCCAGACGGCGGCATACCTCGACCGCCTCGCGCTCGACGAGAAGCGGCTCGAGGGGATCGCGAAGGCCCTCCTCGACGTCGCGGCGCTGCCGGATCCGGTCGGGCAGGTGACGGCGAGCTGGCGGCGGCCGAACGGCCTGGCGGTGAAGAAGGTCCGGATCCCGCTCGGCGTCGTCCTCATGGTGTACGAGGCGCGGCCGAACGTGACGGTCGACGCGGCCGCGCTCTGCCTGAAGAGCGGGAACGCGGCCATCCTGCGCCCCGGCTCCGACGCGCTCCGCTCCTCGCTCGCGCTCGCCGCGGCGTTCTCGGAGGGGCTCGCGAAGGCCGGGCTCCCCGCGGCGGCCGCGCAGGTCGTGCCGACGTCGGACCGCGCGGCGACCTTCGCCTTGCTGCAGCTCGACGACCTCGTCGACCTCGCGATCCCGCGCGGCGGACCGGCGCTCATCCGCGCGGTGGCGGAGCGGTCTCGGGTGCCCGTGGTGAAGCACTACCAGGGCGTCTGCCACCTCTTCCTCGACCAGAGCGCGGCGGTGCAGCAGGCGGTGGACCTCACCCTGAACGGCAAGGTCCAGCGCCCGGGCGTCTGCAACGCGCTCGAGTGCCTCCTCGTGCACCGGAGCGCGGCGGGGAAGCTCCTGCCGCCGGTGGGCCGCGCGCTCGCCGACGCCGGCGTCGAGCTCCGCTGCGACCCGACCTCGCTCACCATCCTGAAGCGGGCGGGGGTGAAGGCGATTCCGGCGAGGCCCGACGACTACGGCAAGGAGTTCCTCGACAAGATCCTGGCGGTGCGCGTCGTCCAGGACCTCGACTCGGCGCTCGACCACATCGCACGCTTCGGCTCGCTCCACACCGAGGCGATCCTGACGAAGGACCTCGCGAGCGCGCGGCGCTTCGAGCGCGAGGTGGAGAGATCGGCATCTCCACGACGAAGCTCCACGCGTTCGGGCCGATGGGGCTCGACGAGCTCACCACCCAGAAGTTCGTGGTGGAGGGCGACGGACACGTGCGGAGCTGAGGAGAAGGGCAGGCATGGCGAAGACGACGACGAAGGCGAAGGCGGCGCGGGCCCCGGCGAAGGGGAAGACGTACGGCAAGGCGCCCGGGAAGGCGTTCGGCAAGGCGGCCGGGAAGGCGCAGGGCAGGGCGTTCGGAAAGGGGCACGGGAAGCCGGAGGGCAAGCGGTACGGCAAGCCGTCCGGCGCCGCACCCGGCAAGGCGCCGGGCGGAAAGTTCGGAAAGGCGTACGGCAAGCCGTCCGGCGCCGCGCCGGGCAAGCCGGGCAGGACGTTCCGCAAGGTGTACGGGAAGGCCTCGACCGCGTCCGGCAGGCCGCAGGCGAGGACGTTCGAACGAGACACCGGCAGGCAGCAGGCGGAGGCGGGCGGACGCGGCGGGAAGCTCGTGCCGCGCCGCAAGCCGCGCGCGCCACGCGCGGCGGCCCCGATGCCCGCGAAGCGGGTGGCCCCGGTCTCGGGCCCGCCGGGAGCCGACGCCGCGCGCCCGACGGCGGTCGCCATCGCGAAGGCGGCCCTGGACAAGAAGGGCGAGGACGTGACCGTCCTCGACGTGCGCGGCCTCACGAGCTACGCCGACTACTTCGTCGTCGTCACGGCGGACTCCGATCGGCAGGCCTCCGCGATCGCCGAGCACGTCGAGCAGACGATGAAGGAGCAGGGCGTCTCGAAGGTCGGCGTCGAGGGCTACGAGAGCGGCCGCTGGATCCTCGTCGACTACGGCGACGTCGTCGCGCACGTCATGAACAAGGAGTCGCGCGGGTTCTACGACCTCGAGGGGCTCTGGGCGGACGCCCCGAAGTTCAGCGTCGAGGCGTAGCCGCGCCCGCCGCGAGAGCGAGCGCAGGGGCAGCCGGATGAGGCTTCCCCGGCCCGCCAGCGGGCCCCCAGTGCGGAACGCGGCTGCGCCGCGAGTACTGATCTCGAGCGAGCGGGGGGCCCGGGGGGGGCGCGAGCCTCGCGAAGCGAGGCGAGTGTCCCCCCGCTAGAAGGGCCGGGCGAGCCAGGTCGCGAGCCCGGCGGCGAACGCGAGCAGCGCCATGAGAGCGAGGCTCGCGCGCCGGCGACGGTGCACCGGGAACTCCGCCTTCGTCGCCGTGCCGCGCGCGTCGGCGAGCCGCGTCGCGTGCAGCGTCGAGAGGTCGAGCTTCGTCAGCGCGATCTGCTCCGTCACGAAGCCGCGGTTCGCGAGCAGCGCGACGACGCGCGCGCGCGGGTGAACCGCGCGCGGCAGCAGGCGGGTCGCGGTCGCGTCGAGCGTCCGCGCGAGCGCGCCCGCGCTCTTGAACCGCGCCGCCGGGCGGCGCGCGAGGCAGCGCTCCACCGTGCGCGCGAGCCTGCGCGGGCAGTCGGGCGCGAGGGAGCGGACCGTGCGGAACCTCCCGCGCGCGATGATCGCGAAGAGCTCCTCCGCGTCCTTGCCGCGGAATGGCTTCTCGCCGGTGAGGAGCTCGTAGAGCGAGACGCCGAGCGCCCAGACGTCGGCCATCGGGCCCGCCTCGCTGCCGGCGAGCACCTCCGGCGCCATGTACGAGGGGCTCCCCACGAGCATCCCGGCGCGCGTGAGCGAGGCGTCGTCCTCGCCCTTCGCGATGCCGAAGTCCATGAGCTTCACCTCGCCGTCCCGCGACACCATCACGTTCGCCGGCTTCACGTCGCGGTGGAGCAGCGCGTTGAAGTGGACGTAGTCGAGGGCGTCGGCGACGCGCGCGCCGACGAGCGCGACGCAGTCCGGCGGAAGGGCGCCGCCCTGCGCGAGGAGCTTCGCGAGATCGGTGCCGTCGACGAGCTCGGTGACGAGGTAGAGCCCGTCGTCCTTCTCGACGAGATCGTGCACCTGGACGATCGCCTCGTGCCGGAGCTTCGCGTACGCGCGCCCCTCGCGCCGGAAGCGCTCGACGACCTCCTTGGAGCGCGTGAGCTTCGTGTCGAGCGCCTTCACGGCGACGGGCCGGTCGAGCCCTTCCTGGAAGGCCTCGTACACGACGCCCATTCCGCCGCGTCCGATTTCGCGGACGATCCGGGAGGATCCGACCTTGCGCACCATGCGAGCGCGCAGGATCGCAAGCGGACGGCCGGCGCTCAAGGGGCCAAGGATGATCTCTGCCGTCCGGCCGCCCGCGGACGCGCAATTTCGACGCGACCGGTCGAGGCGGGGCGCTGACCGGCCTTGCCTCCACGCACACCCGATCTGCTACACTCCCCCGGATTTTGTCGCACCCTGCGAGCGTTCACAAAAAAGTTCAGCGCGGCCCTGACCTTGCAGGGACCCAACTGCTCTGGATCAATTTCGCAGGCTTTGCGTCCCTCGCGCAGGAAGGGGCGTGACGCCGTGCGTTTTCCCGAGGAGGCCAGAATGGTGGTCAGGCGAATGGTGACGATGGACGGCAACGAGGCGGTCGCCTCGGTCGCCCACCGGATCAACGAGGTGATCGCGATCTACCCGATCACCCCCTCTTCCAACATGGGGGAGTGGGCGGACGAGTGGTCCGCGAAGGGGAAGAAGAACATCTGGGGGACGGTCCCGTCCGTCACTGAGATGCAGTCCGAGGGCGGCGCCGCCGGCGCGGTCCACGGCGCGCTCCAGGCGGGCGCCCTGACGACGACGTTCACCGCGTCGCAGGGGCTCCTCCTCATGATCCCCAACATGTACAAGATCGCGGGCGAGCTCACGCCGATGTGCATGCACGTGAGCGCGCGGACGATCGCGACGCACGCGCTCTCGATCTTCGGCGACCACTCCGACGTGATGGCGGTCCGGCAGACCGGCTACGGCCTGCTCTCCTCCGCCTCCGTCCAGGAGGCGCACGACTTCGCGGTGATCGCGCAGCGCGCCTCGATGCGCTCGCGCATCCCGTTCCTGCACTTCTTCGACGGGTTCCGCACCTCGCACGAGGTCGCGAAGGTCGAGGAGCTCACCGACGACGATCTCCGCCAGATGATCACGGAAGACCTCGTCGCCGCGTTCCGCTCCCGCGCGCTCACGCCGGACCGGCCGGTCCTCCGCGGCACCGCCCAGAACCCCGACGCCTTCTTCCAGGCGCGCGAGGCGATCAACCCCTTCTACAGCGCCGCCGCCGACCACGTGCAGGAGGCGATGGACGCGTTCGCGAAGATCACCGGGCGCAAGTACCGACTCTTCGAGTACCACGGCCACCCGCAGGCGGAGCGCGTCCTCGTCGCGATGGGCTCGGGCTGCGAGACCGCGCACGAGACCATCGACGCGCTCGTCGCGCAGGGCGAGAAGGTCGGCCTCATCAAGGTGCGGCTCTACCGGCCGTTCGACCTCGGCGCGTTCATGACCGCGCTGCCCCGCTCGGTCCACCACATCGCGGTGCTCGACCGGACGAAGGAGCCCGGGTCGCTCGGCGAGCCGCTCTACCAGGACGTCGTGACGGCGCTCCGCGAGGCGGAGCAGGCGCACATCGACCGCTTCCACCACCAGCTCACGGTGATCGGCGGCCGCTACGGGCTGTCCTCGAAGGAGTTCACGCCGGCGATGGTGAAGGCGGTCTTCGACGAGCTCGGCAAGCCGCGCCCGAAACGCCACTTCACGATCGGCATCAACGACGACGTCACCCACACCTCCCTCACGTGGGACCCGTCGTTCGACACGGAGCCGAAGGACGTCGTCCGCGCGCTCTTCTTCGGCCTCGGGGCCGACGGCACCGTCGGGGCGAACAAGAACTCGATCAAGATCATCGGCGAGGACACGCCCAACTACGCGCAGGGCTACTTCGTCTACGACTCGAAGAAGTCCGGCACGCTCACCGTCTCGCACCTGCGCTTCGGCCCCCGCCCGATCCGCTCCGCCTATCTCGTCACGAAGGCGAACTTCGTCGCCTGCCACCAGGCGAACTTCGTCGAGAAGTACGAGATGCTCGAGCCGACGAGCCCGGGCGCGACGTTCCTCCTCAACTCGTCGCACGGGGCGGACACGGTGTGGGAGAAGCTCCCGCGCGAGGTCCAGCAGCAGATCCTCGACAAGAAGCTCCGCTTCTTCGTGATCGACGCCTACAAGGTCGCGAAGGACACCGGCATGGGGGTGCGCATCAACACCATCATGCAGACCTGCTTCTTCGCGATTTCCGGCGTGCTGCCCCGCGACGAGGCGATCGGCCACATCAAGAAGACGATCGAGAAGACGTACTCGCGCAAGGGCGCGGAGATCGTGAAGAAGAACTTCGACGCGGTGGACACCACGCTCGCCCACCTCCACGAGGTGAAGACCGAGGGGAAGAAGGTCACCGGCGCGCCGCGCCCGCCGACCGTCTCCGAGTCCGCCCCCGACTTCGTGAAGCGCATCACCGCGCTCATGCTCGCCGGCAACGGCGACCTCCTGCCGGTCTCGGCGTTCCCGCTCGACGGCACCTGGCCGACGGGGACGTCGAAGTGGGAGAAGCGCTCCATCGCCCTCGAGATCCCGGTGTGGGAGCCGTCGCTCTGCATCCAGTGCAACAAGTGCGCGCTCATCTGCCCGCACGCGGCCATCCGGCCGAAGTTCTTCGCGCCCGAGCTGGCGAAGGGGGCGCCGAGGGACTTCGTCACGATGGACTTCAAGTCGCCCGACCAGAAGGGGTTGAAGTACGCCCTGCAGGTCGCGCCGGACGACTGCACCGGCTGCTCGCTGTGCGTCGAGATCTGCCCTGCAGAGTCGAAGACCGAGAAGGGCAAGCGCGCCATCAACATGATGGACGCCGTGCCGCTCAAGGAGAAGGAGCGCCGGAACTGGGACTTCTTCCTCGAGATCCCGGTCGCGGACCGCACGAAGGTGAAGCTCGACGTGAAGGGGACGCAGTTCCTCGAGCCGCTCATCGAGTTCTCCGGCGCCTGCACGGGCTGCGGCGAGACCCCTTACCTCAAGCTCCTCACCCAGCTCTACGGTGACCGCGCCGTCGTCGCGAACGCGACGGGCTGCTCGTCGATCTTCGGCGGCAACCTCCCGACCACCCCGTACACGTCGAACGTGGACGGGCGCGGCCCGGCCTGGGCGAACTCGCTCTTCGAGGACAACGCCGAGTTCGGCCTCGGGATGCGCCTCGCGATCGACAAGCAGGCCGAGCACGGGCGCGAGCTGCTCGCGAAGCTCGGCACGCAGCTCGGCGACGCCCTCGTGAAGGAGGTCCTCGAGGCCGACCAGACCGACGAGGCGGGCATCGAGAAGCAGCGCGCCCGCGTGAAGTTCCTGAAGGAGAAGCTCGCCTCGGTGAAGTCGCCCGAAGCGCTGCGGCTCCGCGATGTCGCGGACTACCTCGTCCGCAAGTCCGTCTGGATCGTCGGTGGCGATGGCTGGGCGTACGACATCGGCTACGGCGGCCTCGATCACGTGATCGCGTCGGGCAAGGACGTGAACATCCTCGTCCTCGACACCGAGGTGTACTCGAACACCGGCGGCCAGGCGTCGAAGGCGACGCCGCTCGGCGCGGGCGCCAAGTTCGCGACGGCCGGCAAGCAGACGCCGAAGAAGGACCTCGCGATGCTCGCGATGACCTACGGGCACCCGTACGTCGCGCGCGTCGCGCTCGGCGCCAAGGACGCGCAGACGGTGAACGCGTTCAAGGAGGCGGACAGCTACACGGGCACCTCGGTGATCGTGGCCTACGCGCACTGCATCGCGCACGGCTACGACATGGCGAACGCGCTCGGGCAGCAGGAGCGCGCGGTCGACTCCGGCTACTGGCCGCTCTTCCGCTACGACCCGCGCAAGGTCGCCGGCGGCGAGAGCCCGCTCAAGCTCGACAGCCCGGCGCCGAAGATCGACCTCTCCGAGTTCGTGAAGAACGAGACCCGCTTCCGGCAGGTCGAGGCCGCGAACCCCGAGGGCTTCAAGAAGATGATGGCGCAGGCGCAGAAGGACGTGCACGAGCGGTACGCGCTGTACGAGCAGCTCGCCCGCGCGATGAACCCGGCGATGCTCGTGCCGGGCGCCGCGAAGCCCAAGGCGAACGCGTAGCGCCGCTGCTCCGTGGCAAATGGACGCCCGGCCTCCTCGCGGAGGCCGGGCGTTCGCGTCTGGACGCGCGCACGCGCGCGCCGCGCACCCATCGCCGCGCGAGAGGTAGCGGCGGGTCGCGCCGGGTCGCCGCGGCGTCGATCGCGCTGTGCCGGTGAACACCCTGTGTTCCTCGCGACCCCACCCCGCCGGAACGCCAGCTTCCGCGGAATCCGAGGACTTTTCGGCGAATTCTTGCGGCACCCCCGTTGCAGTACCGGGAAGCGACTCGCCGCCCGGCGAGGGAGCTAAAGATGCCCGCCTGCCCCGAGCTCTTCACCTGCGGTCTCCACCGGAGCGTCTCCATGCGGGAGGCGCTCCGGGTGTGGCAGAGCTTCTACTGCGAAGGGTGCTTCGGCCGGTGCGAGCGCTACAAGCTCGCGACCGCGGGCGTCGCGGTGCCGGAGAAGCTCCTCCCGAACGGGCGCCTCGTCGACCCCACGGAGCCGCCGCTCCCAGTCGCGGGCGAGCGGCACTAGCGCCTCGGCGCCCGGAACACCTCGCGCAGCGCGGCGCGCGCGGCATGGAAGCCGCACATGCCGTGGACGCCGCCGCCGGGCGGCGTCGACGCGGAGCAGAGGTAGAGGCCGGGCACCGGGGTCGACCACGGCACGACGCGCACCACCGGACGGAAGATCGTCTGCCGGAGCGAGTTCTCCCCGCCGCCGACGTCGCCGCCGACGAGGTTCGCGTCCTCCCGCTCGAGCAGGGCGGGCCCCCGCACCGATCTCGCGAGGACGACCTCCCGGAACCCCGGCGCGAACCGCTCGAGCTGTGCCTCGAGCGCCGCGGTCGCGTCGCCCGCGAACCCGTGCGGCACGTGGCAGTAGGCCCAGGCGGTGTGCCGGCCCGCGGGCGCGCGCGACGGATCGAACAGCGTGTGCTGCGCGACGAGCACGAACGGGCGCGCCGGCATCTCGCCCGCGGCGACCGCGCGCTCCGCCGCGGCGATCTCCTCGAGGGTGCCGCCGAGGTGGACCGTTCCCGCCCGGGCGCACTCCGGCGCGCGCCACGGGATCGGCGCCGAGAGCGCGTAGTCCGCCTTGAAGACGCCGGGGCCGTAGCGGAACCGGTCGAGCGCGCGGGAGTAGCGCGCGGTGAGCCGCTCGCCCGCGACCCGGAGCACCTGGCGCGGCGCGAGGTCGAGGAGGACGGCGCGAGCCGGCGGGAGCTCGCCGAGGGCGCGCACCTCGGCGCCCGTCTCGACGACGCCGCCCCGCGCGCGGAGGAGGTCCGCGAGCGCGAGGGTGATCCGCCCGGCGCCGCCCTCGGGGAACGGCCACCCGACGGCGTGGGCCGCGGCGCCGAGGACGAGCGCGAACGCGGCCGACGGCGAGCGCTCCAGCGGCAGGACCGCGTGGGCGGCGAGGCCGGCGAAGAGCGCGCGCGCCCTCGGGCCGCGGAACCGGCCCTCGGCGAGGCCGCGGGCGGCGAGCAGGGCGGAGATCCCGAAGCGCGCGAGGAGGAGCGGCCGGCGGGGCAGGTGGAGGAGCGCGCCGAGCGTCTCGTCCATGAGCGCGTGGAAGTCGCGCGCGAGCGGCTCGAACAGCGCCCGCCAGGCGCGCGCGTCATCGCCGAGCCCCTTCCCCGTCTCGGCGGGAGATCGCAGGAGCAGCGCCGCCGTGCCGTCGTCGAGCGGGTGCGCGGCGGCGGCGGGCGGGGTCACCCAGCGGAGGCCGCGCGCCTCGAGGTCGAGCCTGCGGAAGAGCGGCGAGCCCGCGGCGAGCGGGTGGATGGCCGAGCAGTGGTCGTGGAGGAAGCCGGGGAGGGTGAGCGGCAGCGTGCGGGCCGCTCCGCCGATGCCGTCCGAGGCCTCGCGCACGAGCACCGCGAGCCCGGCGCCGGCGAGCGTCACGGCCGCGGCGAGGCCGTTCGGGCCGGAGCCGACCACCACCGCGTCGGGGGCGCGCACGGGAGCGGTGTAGCGGCGGCGGACCGGGCGCGCACCGCTCAGGCGAGCGCCGCCGGCTCGACGAGCACGATCCGGGTCCACGCGCCGGAGCGGAAGCGCAGGAGGAGGACGAGCGCGAGGAGCGCGAGGTACGCGACGAGCCAGGAGACCGCGGCGACGTCGCCGCCCTCGAGGACCCGGACGGAGATCCAGCTGCCCGGCGCGAACACCGCCCAGGCGATGGCGACGCGCGCCCAGAGCGTGAACGCGGTGTCGCCCGCGGCGCGCAGCGCCTCGGCGAGCACGCTCGCGCCCGCGTCGAAGAGCTGCCAGCCGACGGAGAGGAGGAGCATGCGGCGCCCCGCGTCGACGAGCGCCGCCGCCGAGGCGGGGTCGCGCGCGAAGGCCGAGAGGACGAGGTCCGGCAGCGCGAGATACACGATCCCGACGAGCGCCTGCCACGAGCCGGCCACCCCGAAGGCGAGCGCGACGATCCCGCCGACCCGCTCCCGGCGGCCGGCGCCGATCGCCTGGCCGACGAGGATCGCCCCCGCGCTCGCGATGCCGAAGGCGGGCATGAACGCGACCGAGTTCACCTGGATGACCGCCATGAGCGCGGCGAGCGAGGTCGTGCCGAGCCCGGCGACGACGACGTTCGTGAAGAACGCGAAGGCGAGGAACTCGAGGAACCAGTTGAGGCCGGAGGGGACGCCGAAGCGGAGCAGGCGCAGGAGCTCCGCCCCGCGGAGCCGGAGCGGGGCGAGGCCTCGCCCCTCGCGGACGAACACCGCGAGGAGTCCGAGGAACGCGACGGACGACGAGAGGGCGCTCGCGAGCGCGGCGCCGCGCACGCCGAGGGCGGGCGCGCCGAGGTGGCCGTCGATGAGGACCCAGTTCCCGAGGACGTTGAGCGCCATCGCGGCGACGCTCGCGCGCATCGGGAGCCGGGTGTTCCCGAGGCCGCCGTAGTAGTTCGCGAGCGCCTCCGTCCCGACGACCGCGCCCGCGGAGAGGAGCCGCAGCGCGAGGTAGCCCTCCATGAGCGCCCGGACGTCCGCCGCGTACGGCAGGGGCGCGAGCAGCGCCGGCACGAACGGGATGAACGCCGTGGCGAAGAGCGCCGTCGCGCCGGCGACTGCGAGGCCGTACCAGGCGTACCGGCGGGCGCCGCGGGCGTCGCCCATCCCGAAGAGCTGCGAGGAGAAGGACGAGACGATGAACACGGTCCCCATCGGAAGGATGAAGAACGTGAAGGCGTTGAGCGCGCCGGCGGTCGTCGCGGCGAGGGCGGCCGCGCCGAGGTGGGCGACCATCACCGCGTCCGCGATCCCGACGACCACCTGCGAGGAGCGGGAGACGACGATGGGCCACGCGAGCGCGAGGAGCGCGCGGAGCCGGCCGCCCCGCGCGCCCGCCTCGACCCCGTCAGCCGCCGCCCCGTCCGCCATGGCCGGGATTCTTATCCCAGGCCCGAGCGCCTCGCGACCCGCGCGGCTAGGGCGGCGGGCGGCGGGCGGCGGGCGGCGGGCGGCGGGCGGCGATGCGATAGGCTGTCGGCCAGAAGGAGCACACCTTGGGCGACGAGACCATCCAGTTCGCGTCCCGCTTCTCGGGCGCGGTGAAGAACCTCTCCCTCCTCGCGGGCGACGCGACGGCGGCGGAGATCGCGAAGGCCCTCGGGCCGGACGTCGCGGCGCGGACGCGCTCCGCGCTCGACGCGGTCGAGGCCGTGTACGAGACGGGCACGGACGGCGTGCGCAACTGGCCCGAGCAGCGCAAGCGCGTCCTCGCGCAGCTCGCGAGGGTGCGCGAGGCGCTCGAGCGCTCGGGCGTGGACGCGGAGCTGCGCCGGCGCGCCGGCGCGCTCGTCGAGGCGATCGAGGCGCGGGACGCCCGGTAGCCGCCCAGCCCTCCCTTTTCGACTAGACTCGCGCGGAAGATCGTTTCCGGGCCTCGCGCGTTCCACCTCGCGAGGCCCCGACGGAGGCCGGCCGGTTTGGACAGCGACGAGCGGCTCATGCTCCGGTTCCAGGCCGGCGACGTCCGGGCCTTCGAGGAGCTCGTGCGCCGTCACCGGACCCCCCTCTTCTCCTTCCTGCTCCGGCTCACGGGCGACCGCGGCCGGGCGGAGGACCTCTGCCAGGAGACGTTCCTGCGCGTGGTCCGGGCGGCGGAGCGCTGGGAGCCGCGGGCGCTCTTCCGCACCTGGCTGTACGCGGTCGCGCGGAACCAGGCGTTCGACGACGCGAGGCGGCAGGCCTTCCGCCGCACCGAGGCGCTCGACGACCCGGCGCGAGCGCCGGCGGCGTCGGACGATCCGGCGCCCGATCGCGCCGCGGACGCCGCGCTCGTGCGCCCGAAGCTCGAGGCGGCGCTCGCGGCGCTGCCAGCGGAGCAGCGCGAGGTGTTCCTCCTGCGCGAGCACGCGGGGCTCCGCTTCCACGAGATCGCGGAGGTGACCGGCGTCCCCGAGAACACCGTGAAGAGCCGGATGCGCTACGCCCTCGAGGCGCTCCGCGCGAAGCTCGAGGCGCTCGGGGTCGGCCCCGGCGCGGACGGCGAGGCGAGGAGCGCGACCCCATGACCCACGACGAGCTCAGGGAGAAGCTCCTCGACCTCGCCTGCGGCGAGCTCTCCCCGCGCGAGGCGCGGAAGGTCGAGGAGCACGCGGCCTCCTGCGAGGGGTGCCGGGCGGAGCTCGCCCGGATGCGCGAGACGCGCCGGCTCATGTCCGCGCTGCCCGAGGAGGCCGCCCCTGCGGGCGGCGAGGCGGTCCTGCTCGCCGCCGCGCGCGAGGCGGCGCGCCGGCGCGAGCCGCGGCCGGTGCTGCCGCGTTGGGTGTGGGGCGCCTCGATCGCGGCGATGTCGCTCGCCGCCGTCGTGGCGGTCTCGTACCGCGTCATGTCGATGCGCCCCGGTCCGCCCGGACGCGAGGATCCGAACGCGCTTCTCGGCGACTCGCCGTACGCGAGCGCGCCCTCTTCCCCGCCCGCGGCGGCGCAGGACGCGGCGGGCGCGGACGAGACAGTGGCGGGCGCGCGGCCCCGCGCCGAGCAGGAGTCGCGCGGCCCCGGCGCCGGCGCCGCGCCGCGCGCGAGGCCTCCCGCGCCGGCGGAGAGGCCGGCCGAGAAGAAGGCTCGCGCGCTCCCGGCAGAGCCCGAGCCGGCGCCGTCCGCGAAGGGTGCCCCGCCCGAGCAGCGCATGGAGCGTGTGGAGCGCGGGAACCTCGCGATGGCCGAGGCCCCCGCCGCGGCGCCGCCACCCGCGGCCGCATCGCGCCAGCCGGCGCCGGCGCCCGCCCCGGCGGAGGTCCCGGCCCCCGCGGGCGCCGTCGCGGGCGTCATCCCTGATCGCGCCGCCGCCGCGCCCTCACGCGCCGCCCCGGCCCCCCCGCGCCGTGCCGCGCCGGTCCGGACCGAGCCCGAGCTCGGGCGCGGCCGCGACGCGAATGTCGCGGACGCCGGTGCGGCGCTCGCGCAGTACGAGGACCTCCGGCGGACGGGCCGGCTCCGCGCCGAGGTGCGAAGCTTCCCCGGCTGCGACGGCGAGCTCTCCCGCCGGCTCGAGCGCGATCCGGCGGGGCGCGTCGTGTCGTACGCGTGGGAGGCGATGCTCGGCGGCCGGCGAGTCCGGTACGAGGTCGTATACGCGCCGGACGGCTCGGTCGTCCGCGCGCGGGCCATGGACGCGGCGACCGGAGGGATCGAGCGGGCGCTCTTCCGCCCGCCGCCGCTGCACACGATCGATCTCGACGCCCCCCCGCGCTGCCGCTGATCGCCCTTGCGCGAGCGGGCGGCACCGCGGACGCGGCACCGAATCTTGCGCCGGGCTGGCCCTCGCCCACCGGGCGAGCGGCCGGGCGCCCCCGTATCCGACCGATTGTGGCGGGCCCGCTCGCTGCGGTACGTTCCGCGCCCGTGACCGATCCAACGCCGCGCTTCACGAACCCGTGGCGCCGCCTCCCGGCAGCCCGCGCCGCGGTGCAGGTCGCCTACCTCGTCTTCCTCGTCGCGGTGGGCGTCCGCTTCGCGCGCTTCGTCGCCGAGGTGATGGGAGAGGGCGCGATCGGCGCCGCGCGGCCTGCGCCGGTCGAGGGGTTCCTGCCGATCTCGGCGCTCCTCGGGCTCAAGCGCTGGCTTCTCACCGGCTTCTGGGACGAGATCCACCCCGCCGGCCTCGTCATCCTCCTCGCGGCGATCGGGGCGTCGCTCGTCGCGCGCAAGGGCTTCTGCGCGTGGGTCTGCCCGGTCGGGGCGATCTCTCGCGGCCTCGAGTGGCTCGGCCACCGGCTCCTCTGGCGGCGCGGCTTCCCGCGCGTGCCGCGCGCGGCCGACCTCGCGCTCTCCTCGCTGAAGTACGTCGTCCTCGTGTTCTTCGCGTGGCAGGTCTTCGTCGCGATGTCGCCCGCGGCGGTGGACGCCTTCATCGGGTCGCCCTACAACCTCGCGGCCGACGCGAAGATGCTCCTCTTCTTCACGCGGCCGTCCGGGACGGCGGTCGCCGTCGTCGGCGGGCTCGCCGTGCTCTCGCTCGTCGTGAAGCACGCGTGGTGCCGGTGGCTCTGCCCCTACGGCGCGCTCCTCGGCCTCGCGAGCCTCGTCTCGCCGCAGCACGTACGCCGCGATCCCGCGGCGTGCAACGACTGCCGCGCCTGCACGCGCGCGTGTCCGGTCGAGATCCCGGTCCACGCCCGGCTGCACGTGCTCTCCTCCGAGTGCACGGGGTGCCTGTCGTGTGTCGCCGCGTGCACGGTGCCGGACTGCCTCGGCGTGACGCTCCGGGGAAGACGCGCGCTCTCGCCCTGGCTCGTGCCCGCGGGCGTGCTCGGGGTGATGCTCGGGTCGTGGGCGGTCGCGCGCGCCGCCGGCTTCTGGGAGACGTCGGTGCCGGCCGCCGCGTTCCGCTGGGCGTACCGCGCGATGGGGCTCTGATCCCGGGCGCCGCCGGCCCCGCCCGTTCGCTAGCGCTGCTTGTCGTGCCCCTTGCCCTTGTCGTGGCACCGGCCGTCGCTCCAGACGTGGCCGGGCGGGCACTTCTGGTCAGCGGTCGCGGCGGAGCGGGAGCGGCCCACCGGCACGACGATGCAGCCCGTTGCGGTCGCGAGGGCGGAGAGGGCGAAGGCGGCGAGGACGAGGGTCTTCATGGCCGCGAGCCTGCCACGCCGTCCGAAGCCGAGGCAAGACTCCGCCGGCGGCCGGAATCCCACACCTCGCACCTGACGGCCCGGTAGAGTCATCGAGATGCAACCCTCCTGCCAGGGGACCCGGCGGTGAAGCTGCGCGTCGTCGCGGTCGGCAGGGATCGGTCCGGGCTCTTCGCCCCGGCGGCGGAGGAGTACGCGAAGCGGCTCGGGCGCTACGTCAAGTTCGAGCTCGTCGAGGTGCCCGAGGCGCGGCGGCACGCGGGCACGCCGCGCGCAAAGGACGAGGAGGGCGAGTCGCTCCTCGCCCGGATCGGCGAGCGGGAGCGGGTGGTGCTCCTCGACGAGCGGGGGACGGAGGAGACGAGCGAGGTCTTCGCGAGGCGCGTAGCGCGGTGGCTCTCGCGCGCGCAGGACGTGGCGCTCGTCATCGGCGGGTCGGACGGGCTCTCCGACGCGATCCGCGCGCGCGGCGAGGAGACGCTCGCGCTCTCGCGCCTGACGCTCGCGCACCGGCTCGCGCGTGTCGTGCTGCTCGAGCAGCTCTACCGCGCGATGACCATCCTTCGCGGGGAGCCGTATCATAAGTAGTCGGACGCACGGTCCGGGGCCCGTTTGATTCTTGTGGCGCGCGGGCCCTTTCGCCGACAATCACCCGTCCCGACTTGCGAGCGCAGGGGCAGCCGGATGAGGCTGCCCCGGAGCGAGCGGGGGGTTCGGGGGGGCGCGAGGCCCGAAGGGCCGAGTGTCCCCCCGCCATACTGCGAGCGCAGGGGCAGCCGGATGAGGCTGCCCCGGAGCGAGCGGGGGGTTCGGGGGGGCGCGAGGCCCGAAGGGCCGAGTGTCCCCCCGCCACAATAGAGGTGCCGCGTGCCGAAGACGAAGCCCGTCCTCCTCGTCGTGCTCGATGGCTGGGGGATCCGCAGCGAGCGCGACGCGAACGCCATCGCGATCGCCGGGACACCGAACGTGGACGCGCTCGTCCGCGAGTTCCCATCCACGGTGATCGAGACGAGCGGCCTCTCGGTCGGGCTACCCGAGGGGCAGATGGGCAACTCCGAGGTCGGCCACACGAACCTCGGCGCCGGGCGGATCGTCTACCAGGACCTCGTCCGCATCAACCGGGCCGTCGAGGACGGCTCCCTTTTCGCGAACGACGCGCTCCTCATGGCGTGCCGGCGCGCGAAGGAGTCGGGCGGCGCGCTCCACCTCATGGGCCTCGTCTCCGACGGCGGCGTCCACAGCCACCTCGACCACCTCCACGCCTGCCTCGAGCTCGCGCGGCGCGAGGGCGTCGCGCGCGCCTACGTCCACGCCTTCATGGACGGGCGGGACACTCCCCCCCGCTCGGGCCTCGGCTACCTCGCCGGCGTCGAGAAGCGGCTCCAGGAGCGCGGCTACGGCAAGGTCGCGACCGTCTGCGGCCGCTACTACGCGATGGACCGTGACAAGCGCTGGGACCGGGTGGCGCTCGCGTACGCCGCGCTCGTCCGGGCCGAGGGGCTCCGCGCCGCCTCCGGCGTCGTCGCGATGGAGGCGTCGTACGCGCGCGGGGAGGGCGACGAGTTCGTGAAGCCGACCGTCATCGTGAACGGCGACGGCAAGCCCGTCGGCCCGGTTCGCGACGGCGACGCGATCGTCTTCTTCAACTTCCGCGCGGACCGCGCGCGCGAGATCACCCGCGCCTTCACCGACCCGTCGTTCGCCGAGTTCGACCGGATCGCCGTGCCGCGGCTCTCCGCCTACGTCTGCATGACGGAGTACGACCGGACCTTCGGGCTCCCGGTCGCGTTCGGCCCGACCGACCTCAAGGAGATCTTCCCCGAGATCGTCTCGCAAGCCGGGCTGAAGCAGCTCCGCTGCGCCGAGACCGAGAAGTACGCGCACGTCACCTTCTTCTTCAACGGCGGGCGCGAGATGGTCTACCCGGGCGAGGATCGCATCCTCGTGCCGTCGCCGCGCGACGTGAAGACCTACGACGCGAAGCCCGAGATGAGCGCGCGCGAGGTGACGGACAAGCTCGTCGTCGCCGTCGGCACCGGCCAGTACGGCTTCGTGCTCGTGAACTACGCGAACCCCGACATGGTCGGGCACACGGGGATGCTCGACGCCGCCGTGAAGGCGGTGAAGGTCGTGGACGAGTGCGTGGGCCGGCTCTGGCAGGCCGCCCGCAAGCAGGGGATGGCGATGCTCGTCACCGCCGATCACGGCAACTGCGAGATGATGACCGACCCCGTGACGGGCGAGCCGCACACCGCGCACACGCTCAACCCGTGCCCGTTCATCCTCGCCGATCCCGCCTTCAAGGGCGCGAAGCTCCGGGCGAAGGGGGTCCTCGCCGACATCGCGCCGACCGCGCTGCAGGTCATGGGGCTCCCGCAGCCGAAGGAGATGAAGGGGCTCGGGCTCGTCACGAGGTGACCGTGCGCCCCGGCGACCTCGCCCGCGCCGCCGCGCGCGCGCTCCTCGAGCTCGTCTATCCGCCGCGCTGCGCCGCGTGCGGGGAGCCGACGGAGGCGGAGCCGTTCTGCGAGGTCTGCGCGGGCGCGGTGGACCCGCTCCCGCCCGGCTGCGCGCGCTGCGGCCTCCCCGGCCCGGACCCGCTCTGCGGCGCCTGCCGCGCGGCGCCCCCCGCGTTCGACGCCGTCCTCGCGGCCGGGCTCTTCGGCGGCCCGCTCGCCGACGCGATCCACGCGTTCAAGTACGAGAACCGCCCGGCGCTCTCCCGCCCGCTCGGCGCCTGGCTCGCCGGGCGCGCCGCGTTCTCCGCGGACGCGCTCGTCGTCTCGATCCCGCTCGCGCGGACCCGGCGGATCGAGCGCGGGTACGACCAGGCCGCTCTCCTCGCCGACGCGCTCGCCCGGGCCGCAGGCGCCCGCGGGCGGCGCATGCGCGGAGCCCTTCGCCGGACGCGGGAGACGCCGCCTCAGGTCGGGCGCTCCCGCGAGGAGCGCGCCCGCAACGTGGCGGGCGCGTTCGAGGCCACGGCGGCCGTCGCCGGCCGCGACGTCGTCCTCGTGGACGACGTCGTCACCACCGGCGCGACCGCGGACGCGGCCGCCTCCGCGCTGCGCAAGGCGGGCGCCCGGTCGGTCGTGGTCGTCGCGCTCGCCCGCGCGGAGTAGGCTCGCCCCTCCATGCCCGCGCTCCCCCTGCTCGCCGCCGCATTGCTCCTCGCCGCGAGGCCCGTCCCCCCGGCAGGGGCGCCGGACCGCCTGGCGCGGCTCGAGGCCGAGCTCGCTCGAGGCCGGCGCGACGCGCGCGCCGTCTCGGCGCTCGCGGACCTCGGCGGGCTCGCCGACGAGGTCCCGGACCTCGCCCGCGTCGCGTCCGTCCTCGCACGGCTCGCCGACGACCGGAGCGCTCACCCGGAGGCCCGGGCGCTCGCCCGCTTCCGGCTCGCCGGGATCGAGCGTGCGCGCGGGAACCTCCAGCGGAGCGCCGCGCACCTCCGGCGCCTCGGCTTCGTCGGCGGGTGGAGCGTCATCGGCCCGTTCGACGACGAGGGGAAGCGTGGCTTCGACGTGGTCCTTCCGCCCGAGAAGGCGGTGGACCTCGGGGCGAAGCTGCCGGGCAAGGTGCGCGAGGTCGCCTGGCGCCCCCTGCCGCCCGAGGTCTTCTCGGAGGGCTTCGTTCACCTCGGCGCCGCCGTGAGCCCTTCGCGAGAGGTGGTCGCGTACGCGCTCGCCGTCGTGGAGGCGCCGCACGACGAGCGCGTGCAGCTCTGGCTCGGCGCGAGCGGCGCCGCGAAGGTCTTCGTGAACGGCGCGCTCGCGCTCGCCGACCGCGGCTACCACCCCGCGCGGATCGACCAGCGCGGCGCGACCGTATCGCTCCGGCGTGGAGCGAACCGGATCCTCGTGAAGCTCTGCCACGCCGAGGGCCGGATGGGCTTCTACCTCCGGCTCGCGGACGAGCGCGGGGAGGGCCGGACGCTCGCCGCCGTCGATGCGGCCGCCGCGCTCCAGCCGCCCGGGGGGGCGGCGACGCCCATCGCGGGCGCGACCGCGGAGCTCGAGCGCCGCGCGGCCGCCGCGCGGGGCCGGCCGCGGGAGGAGGCGCAGGCGCGGCTCGCCCTCGCGCTCGCGCTCGAGGAGCGCCAGTCGGCCGACGCGAGCGACGGCCGCGCGACCGCGGAGGCGCGGCGGGCCGCCGAGCTCGCCCCGAGGTCGGTCGAGGCGCGCCTCGTCGCCGCGCGGCTCGAGGAGGACCGGGGTCGCCGGCGCGCGCACGTCGAGGCGGCGCTCGCGGCGGCGCCCGGGGATCCGGCCGTCCTCGTCGCGCTCGCCGAGGACGAGCTCGACCGGGACCGCCCGCACGCTGCGGTGCGGCTCCTCGAGCGCGCTGCGCGCGCGGCGCCGGGCTGGGCCGAGCCGCGCGTCGGGCTCGCCGAGGCGCTCTCCCGCGCGGGCCTCGATCCGCGCGCAGGGCGAGCCGCGGCGGAGGTCGCCCGGGCGTTCCCGACGGTCCCTGGGGCGGTCCGGGCGGCGGCGCGCGCGGCGCGCCGGCTCGGCCGCGACGACGAGAACGCGGCGCGGCTGCGGACGCTCCTCGCGCTGCGCTTCGACGACCGCGAGGCGCGCGGTACGCTCGCCCAGCTGCTCGTCGATCGCGGCGACGTCGCGAGCGCGGCGGCGCTGCTCCTCGAGGGGCTCCGGCTCGAGCCGTCCGATCTCGAGGGGCGGCTCGGGCTCGCCGACCTGCTCGGGGCGAACGGGCGGGCCGAGGAGGCCGAGCTCCAGTTCGAAGCGGCGCTCCGGATCGCGCCCGAGGACCCGGAGCCCTTCGCGCGCCGCGGCCGCGCCCGGCTCGCGCAGGGGCGCGCCGCCGAGGCGAAGGGGGACCTCGAGCGCGCGCTCGAGCTGCGGCCGCAGAGCCCGGAGCTGAAGGAGCTCGTGCGCACCCTCGAGCCGGCCCGCGAGCGCTTCGAGCGGCCGTACGCGCTCGACGCGGCCGCGCTCGCGCTCGCGAAGGCCGCCGCCGCGCCAGCCCCGGACGACGACGCCCTCGTCCTCGGCGACCTCGAGGTGACCCGGGTCTTCCCCTCGGGCCTCTCGGCGACCTACGAGCAGCTCGTCGTGAAGGTCCTGACGCCGCGCGGCGCCGACGCGTTCCGGCGCCGCGCCGTGTCCTGGGATCCCGACCGGCAGGAGGTCCACATCGAGCGGGCGCGGGTGCTGAAGCCGGACGGGACGATCGTCGACACCCACGAGGAGTCGGAGCAGAGCGCGAGCGAGCCCTGGTACCGGCTCTACTACGACACCCGCGCGAAGAGCCTCTCGTTCCCGGCGCTCGCGCCGGGCGACGTGCTCGA